>Ga0315287_10000466_pt1 | contig 35136 bp, 27 predicted proteins | sample YL17G11_0_MG_FD_205037 | JGI IMG/M metagenome (GOLD analysis project Ga0315287, IMG submission 205037) | Sediment microbial communities from Yellowstone Lake, YNP, Wyoming, USA - YL17G11_0 | ecosystem: Environmental > Aquatic > Freshwater > Lake > Sediment | place: USA: Wyoming | collected...
CTCGAAGACGATGTTGAAGAAAAAAAACTCTTTCTCCCTCCCTCACCTCAGGTCGGCCGCCAGCCCCTCCCTCTTGTCCGGAAAGTCTTCGGGCTCGCAGGTGATGGCACGGTCGAACGACTCGAGCCTTGCGCGGTCCTGGGTGTTTGGTTGTTTGGTTGTTCGTGAAGGAGAACGAGTTTTTTTGTCGAAGAAGAAGGGGGAAAAAATGAGTTTTTTTTTTGCGCCGAGATCAAAATCGAAAAGATAAACGTCGACACTCACGATTCCGGCGTCGGACAGCGTCGCCCAGTAGGCCCCTGCGTCCCCTCCCCCGTCAAGGAAGTTCAGGTAGGCCTCGCAGATGGCCACGTCGTCCGGCGTGGTGTTGTTGTGCAGCTTCTGGTGCCACTGCTCCATCCTGTTTTCGATTTTTTGGTGAATTTTTGAAAGGTGAAAAGTTTTGAAGAAGAAAAAAAAGTTAGCTAGTTTTGTCCCCCCCCCCCCTCTCTCCCCCTCAAAAGGCAAAGAAAAGCCCAAAACTTACCAGGTCCCGGCCTTCTCGGAGATCTTGTGCCTGTGCATCACGTTGAGGATCTCGTCCCGAACAGCCTGGGCTCCCTGACCGCGCCCGACACAAGAGAGGCTCGCGCGAGCCCACTCCTGCGCCTCGCCCCTGAGCTGCCCGTGCGCCGCCGCGAGCGCCCGGCTCAACCGCTGCTGCGCCTCGCCCAGGAGCCGCGGCTGCGTGTTGTACGACCGCTGCCAGGTGAGGTGCCTCGCCGCGGAGTACCGCAGCCAGACGAACACAGTCGACAGCGCCGCGGCGGCGGCCTCGCTGGCCGCGGCGGCGGCGTCCCCTCCGGAGGGGGGGCCCTTGACTTTTTCCGCGCGGCGGAGCTCGCGCTCGAGCAGGTCCGTCGCGCGGTTGAACCGGTGCATCAGCGTCCACCCTCCGGACCCCAGCTCGCACCCGACGATGTCGCAGCTCAGCTCGTCCTCGAAGGCGCAGGACTCGTAGACCCTGTTCGAGCTGCGGCCGTCGTCGGACTCGGAGCCCGACTCGGCGCCGTCGCCGCGCCCCCGCGTCGCGAGCGGCACCGCAAAGTTGCCGCCGCCGTCGCGCCACCACTTCGTCCCGTCGTCGGCGCGGAGGACGAAGACCAGCGCCGCGGGGACGTCTCCGCTCTGCTCGAGGGAGAGCGGCACGTCGACGGACACGCGGCGGAGCCTGACGGGGTCGCCCGAGACGTTGGCCGCGAGGCAGTCGGCGTCGGCGCAGGGGCGCAGGGGCGTCTCCGCGGCGCCGCCGCCGGGCGCCTCGGCCGAGCCGGCTGGGAGCAGCGCCGCCGGCGGGGGCAGCCAGTCCCCTCCCTTCCCACCGCGGTTGCCCCTGCGGGCCTTGCGGGAGGGGCGCACCCCCCAGTGGAGGGAGACGGGGTCAGGGAGGTCGGTAGTCAGCGTGATCCGGGCCGCGAGGCCGGCAGGGGGAGCGGAAGCGGAGCTCTCTTCCGCCTCCAGCGGCGGCGGCACCCGCACGGCGGCGAGCAGGGTGTACCCGCCGCCGAGCCCGAACGCGCGGTGCCACACGCACGCCTCATCGCGGCTCGCGGCGTCCTCCAGAGGTGCCAAAGGACAGGCGTGGGCCACCGGGGTGAGAGGAGAAGAAGAAGACGAGGAGGAAGGAGGAGAGGAAGAGGTGCCCTTGATGAGCGAGAGGGGGTCGAGCGACGGGACGCCGTCGGCCGGCGCGCCGAGCGTCGCGGCCGCAGCGGCGTCAGAGCTCGCTCCCTGCTGCTGTCCCTCCTTCTCCGGGGCTGCCTTTTCTTCCGCCTTTGCGGGAGGAGGAGGAGGAGAAGGAGGCTCTTGCTGCTCTTTTTTCTTTCTCTCCTCCTCGACGGCGACGGCGGCAGAGGCGGCGGCGGCAGAGGCGGCGGCGGCATCCCGCTGCTGTCGCCCCTCCTCCTCATCGCGCTCCCGCCGCTCCCTCTCCTCCCTCCTCTCCCGCCTCTTCCTCTCCTCGCCCTCCTCCCCCCTCTCGGGCTCTCCTCCGCCCGTCAGCTCCCTCCGCAGCGCCTCGACCGCCTCCCCGGCCCGCAGCCTCGCCGCGAGCCGCCGCCGCGCCGCGCCGCCAAAGTCGGCCCCCTCTGGCCGGCCGGCGCGCTCCCAGAGCAGGTAGGCCTCGACCGCGATGAGATCCTGCGGCGCGCGCGCGAGGGCCGCGGCCCACGGGTCCGCGCCGGCACCGCCGGGGGGGGGGGGGCAAGAAGGGAGTCCGGAGGCCCAGAAGGCCTCGAAGGCCGCGGAGGAGGCCGCAGCGAGGCGGAGGGCCGCGACGCGCCCCCTCGCCGCCGCCGCCGCCGCGCCGCCGCCGCCCGCCGCCGCCGAGGCCGCCGCCGAGGAGACCAGGTCGCGCAGCTGCGCCGCCGCGGCGCGCTCCCCCTCAGCAGCGGCCACTCCCCCGCGGGGAGGGGCGCCCTCGGCCTGCCACGTGGCGTAGGCCCAGGCCGAGACGAGGTCGGCGTCGACCAGCGCGGCGAAAGAGGAGGAGGGCGACGAGGAAGTCGACTTCGGCGACGGCGGCGGTGTGCCCGCCGCCGCGGAAGCAGCGGCGGCGGCGTTCGCGGCCGCCTCACTCGCGTCGCTCCCCAGCAGCGGCACCTCGAAGTTCCCCCCCCCCGGAGGGGAGAGCCAGGTCCCTGTGCCCGAGTCCTTGAGCACGAAGACGAGGGCCGAGGCGCGCTCTGCGGCCGGGAACGAGAGCGTCAGGCGCTGCTGCGATGAAGCAGCAGCAGCAGCAGCAGCAGAAGAAGAAGAAGACGAGGTGGTTTCGGCTTCCGCTTCCGCCGCTCCTTCGGCCGCCGCCTTCCCCGTCGCGGCGGCCGCTGCCCCAAGGGGCGTCTGCAGGGCGCGGTTCTTGTAGTTGAGCGTGCCCCTGGGGCGAGAGGCGCCCGCGGGGAGCCTCCAGGCCCGTCCCCCTCCCTCGGCCCCGGCGGCGGCGGCGGGGGCCGCGAGGACGCCCCAGTGCAGCAGTGCCCGCCCAGACGGCAGGCCCGAGAGCGCGATCTCCACGACTGAGGAGGCTCCTCCCTCGGGTTCGACGGAGACTTTGACGGAGAGGCGGCAGCCTGCGGGCGCGTCTGAGCCCAGCGGGAGGTCGAAGGAGACGGGCGAGGCGGAAGAGGCAGAGGGGGGAGGGGGCGGGGACGAGGGCGGCAGCGGGCGGTCGGCGAGCGCGGCGACGGCGGCGCCGCCGCCGCCGCCCTTGCGGAGGGGGAGCATCTGCGCGCTGCCACCGCCGCTGCCGGCCAAACGAAGAGGCTTCGAAAGGCTCATTTCTCCGCGGAAGAGCGTGGAGCCGAGCGAGAGCGATCTGCTGGTCCGGGAGAGAGCCCTGGGCCGCAGCAGCGCGGGCGCAGCCGAGGAGGCCGAGGAGGCGGCGGTGATGGGTGATGATTGCATCGAGGGGACCGGCAGAGGCATTGGTTTTTTTTGTTTCCTTTTTTGATCCTTTTCTCTTTCCCTGAGGCTCTCCCTTTCGAGAAGGAGACTTGTTCCTTCGAGAGATCGGAGGAGAGCGCGGGAGTACTATTCCTCTCTCTCTCTCTTCGCGGAGGAGAAGACAAGAAAAGGAGGCGGGACAGAGAGAGGTGCGCGCGGTCTGTTCGCCGATGACAAAAGAAAAAAAAGGGCAAACGAAAAAGAGGGAGTGGAGTTTTGAAGAGTGTCGAGGACGAACGAGAACGAAAGCACTGAGCGCCTAGACACCACCGAGGTTCCCTTGCCTTCTTCGTTGAGCGTCGTCTCTCGTCTCTCTCTCCCGGCAACGTCGTCCGCTCCGCGACTCCGATGCGCCCATCCCCGACGCCCTCCGCGAGGGGCTCCTCCTCTGCGGCAGCAAGGTCAGCAGCCGCAGCGCTGCCTCGAGCCAGCAGCAGCAACGCCAGCGCTCCCGATCGCCTTTCTTCGCCTTGTCGCTGCAATCGACGCCGTGGCGTCGCCCATGCCCCGCGGCCCCTCCCGCGCCGCCTCCACGCCCCTTCGGCTCCTCGCGCGGCGTCCAAGGACAGCCCCCAGCCACCTTCAACTGCTGCTGTCGCGACGTCATCTCCCCCGAAGACGGCAGAGGAGGCCATCAATCGCGGCCTCGCCGAGTTCCACGAGAGGAAGAATCCGTCGGCCGCGCTCGCCCTCTTCGACCTCGCCCTGGCCTCCCCGCCCTCCTACCCCTTCGCCGCCCCCCTGACGGAGGACGAGGCCCGCGCGGCCACCTACAACCGCGCCTGCGCCCTCGCGGCCCTGTCCCGCTGGCAGGACGCCGCCGACGGCGTCCTGGACGCCGTCAACGACAAGGGCCTGAAGCTCGACGTCGCCGCCAAGGACCCCGACCTGCGCCGGCTGCGCGAGCGGCGCGAGTGGATCGACCTGCTCGAGGAGGCCAAGGGCGGCGTGACGACGGGGTCGGTGGTGCGGGCGCGGGCCGAGGCCAAGTCGCCCTTCCGGGGGCTGCGGCTCTTCCTGTTCGGCGGGCTCGGCGCCGGCGCCGGGCTGGGGCTGCTCATCATCGTCGCGAAGGTCGCCCAGGCGCTCCAGGGGGGCGAGGGCGCGCCGGACCTGAACGACTCGCTCAAGAACCTGGCGATCAACTCCGCCGCCGTCGCGGCGTTCTCGTTCCTGTTCGCGCGCGACTTCAGGGGGTCGGCCAGGGACCGGGCGGCCGCGGAGGCGGAGGAGTCGCTGTCGAGGCTGGAGCTGGCCCTCGGCGACGGCCGCGTCGTGCCGCTCGCCAACTTCCGCGGGAGGGCGCGGCCCGTGCTGGTCTCGGGCCCCAGGGCCGCCGTGGCGAAGGCCCTGAAAGCTGCCGCGCCCTTCCGCGAGGAGCTGCTGGAGCGGGGGGTGCGGTTCGTCGGGGTGGAGACGGACGCGGCGGACCCCGACGGTGAGTTTTTTGAAGTTTTTTTTTGAAGTTTTTTTCCCTTTCAGAGGGAACAGAAAACGCGTTCCAAGCAGAGGAGAAAACGAGGAAAGCTCGCTCTCGCTTCGATCCCATGCCCTCTCACATCCTCTTCTCAAACGAACAAATTCCCTCGTGGCATCCTCGAAAAAAACAAATAGGAGCGCTGCGAGCCCTGAAGGCGGAGCTGAGGGGAGCCAGCGAGGGCAGCGCCAGCAGCAGCTCCGGCTTCGGCTCCCCCTCCCCTCCCTCCTCCTCCTCCTCTTCGACCCCGTACTCGTCCCTCTCCCGCCAAGAGAAGCAGCGACAGCTCGAGAAGTCCCGCGAGAAGCAGCTCCGGGACTGGCAGCTCCGGCCGAGCGGGGCCGCCGAGTGGAGGGGCTGGCTCGACGGCGCCGCGTCGAGGGCGGGGCTGCCCGGGACGACGTTCTGGGTCCAGGTGCAGCTCGACGGGTCGGTGAGGGCCTCCGGCACGGGGGCCCCGAGGTGGGACGCGCTCGTCAGGGACCTGGCGCCGCTGGACTCGATGCTGACCAAGCTGACGGACGGGGCGGCGAGGTGAGGAACGGGGGGGTGGGGGTGGGGGGAGATTTCTTTGTGATGGACGATTTTTTTCCATGATTTCGAAATCGTTCTCTCTCTCTTTGTTTTTTGTCTCTCTCTCTCTCTCCCGTTTCGCGCACTCCCACCAAAATCGTTCTCTCTCTCTTTGTTTTTTGTCTCTCTCTCTCTCCCCGTTCGCGCTCTCCCACCATGGTTTCTCGAGAAGTTTCACCGGTTTCTCTTTCCTTTACTTAGGTGTTCTTGCCCAAAAGCGCGTCCAGATCGATCCCAGATGAAGAAGAACCTTCTCCTTCGACAGCCCGCACAGCGCTCGCCCACTTCCCCGCTGGCGCCCTCTTGAGCTCCTCCAGCGCCGCCAGCAGCCGCCGCCTCTGCGTCGCCGCGGCCAGGTTCGCATCGCGCCTCGCAGCCCCGGCCGCAGCCTTGGCGAGCAGCTGCCCCTCGGCCCTTCGCGCGTCCAGCGCCAGGCGGGACTCGAGCCGCGCCCTCGTGGCGGCGTCGCGCCTCGCGGCCTCGGCGACCTTGGCGGCCTTGTCCTCCAGGTCGAGGCGCCGCAGCAGGGCTCTTTCCGCGGCCTCGCGCGCGCTCTGCCCCGCGGCCCGTCGCAGGGACTCCTCCTTCGCCCGCGCGGAGGCCGTCAGGCGGGACACGCGCCCAGCCTCCCGGGCCGCGGCGTCGGCCGCGGCGGCGCGGCGGGCGCGCTCGCGCTCCTCGTCGGCGGCGGCCCTGTCGGCCTCGGCGCGGAGTCGCTCGACGGCACGCTCGGCGAGGCGGCGCTCAGCCTCCTCGCGGCGACATTCCTGAAAAGGGAGAGGGAGTTGGGGGGGGGGGGGTCGAGAGTGAGCTTTTCCGGTCGTCCTCTCTCTCTCTTTCAAGAGAAGAAAAGAAAAGAAAAACACCCACCAGCTCCCGCGCTCGGGAGGCCTCCGCGTCGGCCGCGGCTTTCCTCGCCGCGTCCGCGCGTGCAGCGGCCGCCGCCCTTGCAGCGGCAGCAGCAGCCGCCTCTGCCGCGGCCGCCCTCTCCCTCGCGGCCGCCCGCTCTCCTTCTTTGGCACGCTCGGCGGCGGCGCGCGCGGCCGCCGCCTCCGCGACGGCCCTTGCCTTCCCCTCGGCCTCGGCCTTCGAGGCCTCGAGCTTCGCGACCCTCTCCCTCTCGCGCGTCAGGGCCTCGCGGCGCCTGCGGTTCTCCTCCCCCTCGAGCTGCCTCGCCGCGGCGCGGGCCCGCTCCGCGGCGGCGGCCTCGGCGGCCCTGGCCGCCTCCGCGGCCGCGGCCTCGTCGGCCGCCTTCTTCAGCTCGCGCTGCCTCTGCACCTCCCTCCAGGCCAGATCGGCGGCCCGGCGGGCCTCCGCCGCGGCCCTGAAGCGGGACTCGGACGCGGCGACCTTGGCGGCGGCCCTGGAGGCCAGGGCCTAAGAGAGGAAAGGTTGAAGAGTTTTTTTATTGAAGAGAGAGAGAGAGAAGAAAAAAAAGGGGGGGAAAAGCGAGAGAGCGACTTGAGCTTTTTTTCTTCCGCCCCCCCCCCCTTTTTCAACGTCTCTTTGAACGCCGTTTTTCTTCTCACCTGGCGCTGCCCCTCGGCGGCGAGCAGCAGGCGGAGCTCGCGCTCCTGTCGGCGCTTGACGACGACGAGGATACGCTTTGATTCCTCCTCCGAGAGGGCGCGGGCGGCGGCCGCGGCTGCTGCAGCAGCGGCAGCGGAGGAAGGGTCGCCCGCGGCGTCGCTGCCGTCGAGGACGGCGGTGGAGATGAGAGAAAAGGCGGCGACCCCGTCTTCCTCGCCGCCGCCTCCTCCGGCTCCCCTCCTCTCGATCAGTGCCGCGCGCTCCCTCGACGCCGTCTCCACCTTGGCGCGACGGGAGGCCTCCCTGCGCTCGCGCTCGAGCCTCGCCAGTGCCGGGGAGAGCGAGGACGCGAGGAGTGACGGCGGCGAGGCTGGGGAGAGGGGACCGGGCGCCGAAGCAGAGGAAAGGAGGGAAGAGGCCGAGGCCGCGGCGGCAGCGGCGGCGATCGTTGCCGCGGAGGGCCCGACGCTGCCGCCGGGGGCGTGTCGGGACGCTGCCGGGCCTCTGGAGTCGAGCTCGCGCGGGTCCTGTTGGCGTCGTCGTCGTCATTGTTGTTGTTGTTGGAGAGAGGAGAGAGGGGAGAGGGGAGAGGGGAGAGAGGAAAGAGGAAGAAGTCGGTGAGCTCTCTTCTCGCCTTTCTTCTCTGCTCGCGCGCTCCTTCATGAGAGAAACTCAAAAAAACAAAACCCACGATTCCCTGCTCAAGGCACGCCTCGAGCGAGCGCGGGGAGGTTAGCAGCATGGGGCCGGCGAGCGCGGGGTCTTGTTTTTTGAGGAGTTTTTTCATTGTCGAGAAATTTAAAAATAGCAACAACGCGAAAGGATTAAAAAAAAGGCGGCGGCAGAGGTGAAACAAGGAAGAAGCGCTTTTTCTCTTGCCCCGCCCCACCCCCGTTTCCCTTCGACCCTCTTACCATAGGAGCCGTTCCTCAGGTCGTCGATTGTGATCTTGGGCTCGTCAGCCGGGGCTCGGCGGCGCGCCTCCTGGAGGTTAGAGTTTCGTTTTTCGAGGTTGAGGTTGAGAAGAAGAAGACGAGAAAGAGAGAGAAGAGAGACAGAGAGAAAGCAAAAGACCCGCAAAGCAAATAACAACAGCAACGACGACAACACCAACAACAACGACACCACCTCTTACGATCTCGCGGCGCATTTCGCGGAGCCACCTGTCCGCGTCGGTGACGGACGCCATCTCTAGGAGGAAAGGCGGAGGGCGTAGAGGGAGCGAGGAAGAGCGAGGAGGTCGAAGAAGGAGAAAAAGAAGAAAAAAACTGATCCAGTTTTTTTGGTCAAAATTGAGCCTTTTTTTCCCCGCACAAAACAAAGGCGGCGTCGATCATCAATTTCGAGCGCTCACGCTCGAGTCTTTGAGCCCCTCTCTTCTAGAGCGAGCAACGATGCGCTCGATGCTCCTGCCGTCGACATCTTCGGCGTCGCTCAGGGCCATGGCTTCGTCGTCGTCGCAACAGCGAGGGCAGCCGCCGTCGCAGAGCAGGACGACGACGAATCGTGCGTCGCCGCCGCCGCATTGCCTCTGCTCCCGCCGCTCACGCTCCCGCTCCTCCCTCGGCGTCCCGCCCTCGGCTGCCCTCCCTCCGGACGCCCTCTCTTCCCTGACGGACCTCGCTGCGCACGCTTCTGTGCTCGCCTACGAGCGCGTTGTGCTCCCGTGCCAGAATATGGGCTGCGGAGACGCGGTCTACAGGAGGTGAATTGCACAGTCTCTCTCTTGCGTTATCCTCTGACTTCGTCGACCCCCCGACCTCGACCTCGACGCTCAACCTCCTCCTCTCTCCAACCAAAAAAAACGGAAAAAACGGGGGAAAAACACCTAGCACTCTGGACCCGGTCCTCCGCATGGAGACCCGCTCCGTCGCCCTCCCGCAGCTCCTCGCGCTCGCCGGCGCCGTCACGGCCTATCTCACGGTTCGCCCCGGCGTGGCGGCCGGGGCGATCGACTTTTACATCCTCGACCGCGCCAGCCGCGCGATGAGGCGCCGCGTCGGCCCCTCGGACGTCGAGGTCGGGGACAAGATGGCGCAGGGAGGGTTCGGGAGCGTCTACAGGGCGACGCTGCTGGGCGAGGGGGAGAAAGAAAAGAGAGGGGCGAAGAAGGGCGGCTGGAGCAAGGCGAGCTCTTCTTCCTCCTCGCCGTCCTCGCCGCCGCCGCCGCCGTCGACCTCGACCTCGACCTCGTCTTCTTCGCGCCCCGTCATCCTGAAGATCGCGACGGAGTTCGGCCCGGCCGAGGCGTGGATGAATGAGCGCCTGGCCCGGGCCGCGCCTTGGGCCGTCGCGGACTTTATCACAGCGTTCGACGAGACGACGGAGGACGATATCGACGACGACGACGAGGGCGGCGGCGCGAACGGCGCCAACGGCGCGAGAAAGAAACAGAAAAAACCGAAAGCGAGGTCCGCCGCCGACGGGGGACCGCTCTGGCTCCTCTGGGAGGATGAGGGCCCCGAGACGGCCACGCTCTCGCAGCTGATGAACCGGCGAGACTGGCCGTACTGCGCCGAGCCCCTGCTCTTCGGCCGCGAGCTGCGGCTGCCCCGGGGCCCGCGCCGGCGGGGCGCCGTCGTCAAGGAGGTCGCGAGGCAGCTGCTGTCGGCGCTCGACGCGCTGCACGCGGTCGGCATCGTGCACCGCGACGTCAAGCCGCAGAACGTGATCGTGTCGCAGCGGGCGCGGCGGGTCAAGCTGATCGACCTGGGCGCGGCGGCGGACCTGCGGGTCGGGGTGAACTACTCGCCGAACCTGAGCCTGCTCGACCCGAGGTGAAGAGAGAGAGGGAGTTTTTTCCCCATCTTCTTGCTTCCTCGGCTTTTCTTTCTGGGTGCTGCCCTTCTCACCAAAGCCAAAAAAAAAAAAAACTGCGAAACAGGTTCGCGCCCCCGGAGAAGTACGTCATGTCCCGCCTGACCCCGGAGGCGCCGCCGCCCTTCCTCGCGGCCATCCTCTCCCCCGTCCTCTGGCGGCTCGAGCGGCCGGACCGCTTCGACAGCTACGCCGCGGGCGTCTCGCTGCTCCAGCTCTGCTTCCCGGGGCTGAGGTCGGACGACGCCGTGGTCGCGTTCCAGAAGAGGCTCGCGGAGTGCGGCGGGGATTTGGACCGGTGGGCGGAGGAGGTCGGGGCGAGGGGGTCGAGGGACTACGCCGAGGGGTTTGAGTTTTTGGACGGTGAGAGGCCTCCTTTTTTTCTTCTTTTTTTTCCCCCCGTCGCCGTCGGGGTCGAGGGGGGGGGCCGGAAGAAAAAAAAGACTCGTGAGGGGAGGGAAAAAACTCACCCTCTCTCCCTCCTCCCTCTCGCTCCCTCTCCCTCTCTCCCCTCCCTCTCTCCCTCCTCCAAACTTTTGCAGCGGATAACGGCGCCGGCTGGGAGCTCCTGTGCGGCCTGACAGCGCGCGCGCAGAGGTCCCGTCCCGCGGCGGCGGAGGCGCTCGGCCACCGCTGGCTCAAGAGGAAAGGGGGGGAGCTCCCGTCGTCGCCCTTTTCGTCCTCTCCTGCCTCGGCCGAGCAGCGCTTTGCGAGCAGCAGCAGCGGCAACCAGTCGCCCCCTTCCCCCTCCCCGCTCGCTCCCTTCACGGACGCGCTGGCCAGGGCGTCGGCCTCGGTGGCAGCCGCCCTCGGGGAGTCCCTCGACAGCGCCGTGCTCGGGGAGAGGGACGACGGCGGCCTGACCGAGGCGTGGCTGTCGGACGAGTTTTCCGAGGACTCGGACGGCGCGGCCTCTCCCTCGGCCGGCGGCGACGAGAGCGACCTCGACGGCGACCGCGCCGACGACCCCCCGGACGGCGAGTTCTACGGAGGCGGGGGCGGCAAGACGATGGCGTGGTGGCGCGGGAGGCAGGCGGCGCTGCGCCCGCTGCCGAAGAAGAAGGGCGTTGGCAACAGGAAGGGCGCGAGCGGCGGCGGCGGCGGCAAAGCGGACAAGAGGGCCGCCGCCGCCGCCGCCGCTGCCGCTGCTGCTGCGAGCGCGGATGCAGTTGCCGCAGCCTCTTCTTCTTCTGCGACAGTGTCGCCGCCGGAGTCGTCGGGGGGGATTCTGAGCAACTTGAGGCTGCCGTGGGCGAAGAAGGAAGGGGGAGAGAAGTGAAAGTGAGAAACGCCGTCTTCTCCTCTTTCCTCTGTAAAAAAAAACAAAGAAACAGAAGTAAAATAAATCCAGTTTCCTTCGAAAATCTTTTCTCTTTCTTTCTCTCTTTCTCTCATGCCCTTGGCGCTCTGGGCGCGCTATGAGAGGCTCCTCGACGAGTACCCCCTGCTCGGCCGGAGCCTGACAGCGGCGGCGATCGCCGGAGCATCAGACGCGTCGGTGCAGATCTTGAGCTCGATCCTCTCGCCAGCATCATCGAGCCGGCGACGAATCGGACATCGAGCGACGGCGTCCGCGACCTTGTCCGCGTTGCAGGCCCGCCGCGTCGCGCTGTGGTGAGAGAGCGCCCCGGATGTTCCCTTCCGCGATCACCTTCTTGTTGCTCTTTTTGCTGCCTCCCCTCCCGATACTCAGAATTCGTCGGTCTAGCAGCAGCAGCGGAGGAGGAGCATGAGGAGGAGTGATGAAGAACCAAAGGAAAAACGAGCTCGTGCCGTGCTCTGTTAACTTTCCCGATTCTCACCACCCCCACCCCCACCCCCACCCCCCGCCCTCCCTCGACTTGAAAACAATACAGGGTCCTCTACGGCGGCCTCTTCTCCGGTCCCGTCGGCCACGGCTGGCAGAAGCTCCTCGCGGCGTGCTTCGCTCCTCCGAAGAAAAGGGGGAGGAAGCTGAGGGAGGAGGACGACGACAGCAAAGGAGACGAAGCCGCCCCTTCCGAGCCCGACAAAACTCGAGAGCTCGCCCTCCGCGTCGCCGCAGACGCCCTGATCTACGGGCCCGTCTGTAACGCCGCGGCGCTCTCGTTCATCGCCCTCGCGCTCGAGGGGAAGCCGCTCGCCTCCGTCCCGGCCGTCCTGAGGACGGCGCTGCCCACGACGCAGCTCCGCGCCTGGAGGTTCTGGCCCCTGGTCTCGCTCGTCGCCTACTCCAGAGTGCCGCCGAAGATGAGGGTCCCGTTCTTCAACTGCGCTGGGTTCCTCTGGGGCGTGATGCTGATCTCGGGGGCGGGCAGAGAGGGGAAGAGGAGGAAGACGGGATGAGAAAAAGGGGGGGAAAGGAGCTGTACACAAAAAATGTAAAAGAGATTTCGCAACCTTTCGCAACAGATTTACAAGAGGTTGAGGTAACAGTGGCGAGAGGAAAGGGACGAGGCAACAGCGGCGAAGCGAGACGACGAGCGTTCCTTTTTAGATCTTGCAGCTCGCGTCGGAGCAAAAATAAAGCAGTTCAGAAGAAGAAGAACAGTGTTACAAAGTCGAAAAAGCCCCTGCTCGTCAACCTCGCGCTCTCGCTGGGCGACAACGGCGTGTGCTGGGCACACAACGAATAGAATTAGACGATTATCGTGGCCTGAAGAGGACGAGGAAGACGCGCTCTCTTTTTCACTCAAACTTTCAGAGGAGCTATGGGTCGCCGCCGTGGAGGCCGCGGAGGCGCAAACGGAGCAGCAGCAGGAGCGCGCGACGAAGAAGACGCAGCGACAATGACGAATGCTGCGACGTCGTCGCTCCTCGAGGCGCCGCTCCTGCTCGAAGACGAGGAGGACGAGCGGCAGCGGCAGCAGCCCCTCGCTCCGCCGCCTCCGCTGCCCCGCCCGAAGAGGGGCTCGTCCTCGTCGTGCTTCCTCGCCGACGGGATCCATGACGACGGCATCGGAGAGACCGACGAGCGCGGACGAAACGGCGGCGCCGCCGCCGCCACCTCGGCCTCGGCCTCGACCGCCGCCGCGCGGCGCGAGCTCGCCAGAGCGGCGCACGCCAAGACCCAGAGGCGCCTCGCCGCCGCCGCCGCGCTCGCCGCGGCCTTCATGGTCGCCGAGGTGGTCGGCGGCGCGCTCGCGAACTCGCTCGCGATTATGTCCGACGCGGCGCACCTGCTGAGCGACGTGGCGGGGATGGTGCGACGACAAGAGAGGGAGAGAGAGGGAGAGAGAGAGAGAGCATCGGTTTCTCTTCCTTTCGTCCCCGCCCCCGCCCCTGCCCTCCTCGCACACGCTCACACCTCTTCAAATGAAAAAACTCTTTCTCCCCAACAACTCCCCAGGGCATCGCGCTCGCCGCCGGGGCCGCCTCGGCCAGGAGGGCCCTCCCGGGCTCCGCGCACACCTACGGGCACCACCGCGCGGAGGTCCTAGGAGCGCTCGCCTCGACGGCGGCGACGTGGGCGGCGACGGCGGCGCTCACCGTCGCGGCCGTGGGAAGGCTGCGGCGGCCCGAGCACGTCGACGGAAAGCTGATGTTTATCATGGCGGTCGGCGGGGTTTTCGTCAACGTGCTGCTGCTGTTCGTGCTGGGAGGGGCGCACGGGCACGGGAGCGGCGGAGGAGGGCACTCTCACGGGAGCGAAGGGGGGCACGCTCATCACTCGCACTCGCACTCGCACGGGGGAGCCCGAGGAGGGGACGAGGGTCACGCCCACTCTCACGACGCCGAGGGGGGAGGAGAAGCGCCCCCCCCTTCGGCCAGCATCAACCTCCGCGGCGCGTGGCTCCACGCCGCCGGCGACCTCCTCCAGTCGCTCGGCGTCGCTGCCGCCGGCGCGGTCGTGTACTGCAAACCGGGCTGGACGCTCGCCGACCCCCTCGTCACGCTCCTCTTCGCCGTCATCGTCATCGCGACCACCAGGGGAATCGCGGGCGAGCTGCTCTCGATCCTGATGGAGGCCGCGCCGGGCCGCGTCGACCTGGAGGCGCTGGAGCGCGAGCTGGCGTCGGTCCGCGGCGTCGCGGCCGTGGCCGACCTCCACGTCTGGGCCCTGAGCGCCGGCGTCGCCGTCGGGACCGCGCACCTGGCTGTCCTGCCCGGCTCCTCGTCGTCGGAGCGCCGCAGGGTTCTGGCCGAGGCGAGGCGGGCGATGGAGGCGCGCGGGGTGGCGCACTCGACGATCGAGGTCGAGGAGGCCGAGGAGGGCGAAGGAGGAGGAGAAGGTGGAGTCTGAAAACTCAAGTGTTATTTTCTTTCAGATAAGCACAGACGTCACGGGCGCGCCACCACCAACAACACCTCTGATTGTTCCCCCTCCTTTTTCCCGTCTCCCCCTCCTTTGTCTCGCCCTCAGATGGAAGTCAACGTCGGGCGCTCGAAAGAAAGGGGAAAGAGCGGGGGGGCATGAGAAGGTGTTGGTTCTCCGCGCCTGTGATTTCTCTGAATGGTTTTTCCCCGTCTCCCCTCTCCCCTCTCTCGCCCCCCAATGAAAGTCCGAAACACTTTCAGAAGAAACAGAGCCGGGAAAACGATGCAAAACTCACACATAAGAACAAACCTCTCTTTTTACTTTCTTTCTCTCTTCTCTCTCTTCTCCCTTCTCTCTCCCCCCCTCACCTCCGCCGCTCCTCCCTCCCGCACCCAAAACCAAGAACGCCCTCCTCCTCCAACTCACGCCCCGTCCTCGTCCTCCTCGTCCTCGTCCTCGTCGAACGCGTCGGCGGGCACCCCGTACAGCCTCACAACGGGCTTGCCTGCCTCCCTCACAAGCAGGTACTTCCCGTCCGCGGGCAGCCGCATCGCGAGGTCGATCACCGCGTGCGCGATGCCCCAGCACGACTCGGGCGAGAGCGCGATGTTGGCGGCGAGCTCGCGCGGCTTGACGGTGTGCGCGCCCAGCACCGAGTGCTGCGAGGCGTCGCGCGGGTGCGAGCGGGACACGAAGCCGAGCTTGACGAGGTCGACGCCCGAGACCAGGGCCGACGCGGCCCAGCGCGCGAGCTTGGGCGCGTTGTTCTTGAGCTCGGTCGCGAGCACAGCGCCGCGCTGCGCCTCGAGCTTGGCGCGCCAGTCGACTCCCGTGAGCTTGGGGTCGTACTCGGTCAGGGCGCGCACGGCGACGAGCTTGGTCTGATGGGAGAAGTTTTTTTCGTGTGTGTCGAGTTTTTTGAGTTTTTTTTCCGTTTCGACCCCTTTTCTCGACCCCGGCCTCGACCTCCGAAAAAGGGGGGAAAAAACAAATCTCACCTCCCCCCGGTCCACCAGGACGGCGTCGACGTCGCACCGCACGACCACGTCGTAGGTGCTCGCCCCGCTTCCCAGCGTGAACTTGCGGTAGCGGTACGCCGTCCCGGCGCGCGGCTGCTGCGAGGAAGGAGAGGCGCCGGAAGTGCTCGCCTCGGCCGCGGCCTCGATCGGGGGGTCGCCGCACGCATGGGGCTTTGGCGGGGGCGCCGCGGTCGCGGAGGCGGCGGAGGCGGCGGAGGCGTCCAGCAGGACCTGCTGGCTCAAGTCGCGCTGCGCCGCGGCGGCCTCGTCCGACAGGCTCGCCGCGGCGTCGATGCCGAGGGACGGCTCGTCCCCGGGGGGCGCGTCGGCAAACGACTCGGCGACCGTGGGCGCGTCGGCCCTCGACCCCCGCCGCTTGTCGACAAAGAGCGTGTTCCCCCTCTTGGTGAAGACCAGATCCCAGCCGCGGACGGCCCGCGGGGCGGTCATCAGCACGGAGAGCAGAGAGTCGGTGACGAACGCCGTGCCCCTGACGCCGGGCGGCGGCGAGGCCGCGGCCGCGGCGGCGAGGGCCCGCAGCCGGGCGTCGTCCGACGCAGTCGCCGCCGCGACAAACGGCCGCCTCGTCGGCCGCAGCGGGCGCTCTGTCCTTGGGGTCAGCCTGTCGTAGGCGCGGTCGTAGTGCTCGAGGCTGCCGCAGAAGGCCAGGTCTGAGACCGTGCCCTTCTCGGCCGACGGCTGCGGGTGCGAGAGCTTGGCCAGCGCGGCGCACTGGAACTGCTCGAGGACGGTCCACTCGGGCCGGATGACGACGCTCTGCGCCACGGGCGCGCCCTGGCCCCCGAACCCGCCGCCGTACCCGCCGCCGCCGCGGAAGTTGCCGCCTCCACCGGCGGAGGGGTTCCAGCGGTTGCCCTTGGAGCGCTGCGCCGTGGCGCCGCCGGCGAGGTTGGACGGCGGCTCGCCGCGCTCGCGCTCGTGGCGCGAGCGAGCGCCCGCGGCGCCGCCGCCGGCGCCGGCCGCGCCGCCGCCGCGGCCGCCGCCCTGGCCAAAGCGGCCCCCGCCGCGGCCGCCGCCGCCTCCGCCGGGGCCGCCTCCGCCGCCGCGGGAGCGCTGCGCGGGCTTGTTGTCGACGAGATGGAAGGCGTCATCCTGAGAGAGAGAGATAAAGAGTTTTGAGGAGAGAGAAAAAGGGGGCGAGGTTGAGATCGCGAGATCGACATCATGAAGGGTTTCGAGTTTCCTGTTTTTTCATCCTGACCCTCTCTTTTTCGCGACGCTCTTTCTCCTCTCATCTGTGGCATCGACGTCGGTCGTCGCCAGCGTATGAGGAAAAGAAAAGACCACAGAAGGAAGAAGAGCGGAGAGGGGCCGATGAAGAGCGGTGATCGAAGAAGAAGGCAACGTTGACTCCCCCAATGAAAAAAACTATCTCACCTCCTCGTTCGCCGCCAGGTTGAAGACAGAAACCGAGGGCTCGCGGTCCCTGCGGTCATAGCGACCTGTTCGTGAATTTGAGTTGGAGAGAAAGAAAGGCAGAGAGAGAGCGAGAGTCAGAGAACGTGAAGCTTGCTCTCCACCGATCGACAAGCCGCCGTCGTCGGCGACTTCGTTCCATCGATTGAACCATCCAGTCTCTTCCCGTCCTTGTCTCTCTCTCTCCCGCCACTCTCTCGCTCTCTTACCGTGCTTGAACGCCGACGGGGTAAAGTCGGCGATGCGCCCGATGCGCTCTCCCTTGGAGAAGGGCGCGTAGGGGACGCCGCCCTCGAGCGAGGCCGGGGGGCCCGATGGGCCCCAGCCGTCGGTCGCCGCGGGCAGCGGGGGCAGCTCGAAGCGCGGGGGGCCGGTCATTGCGTGGGAGCTTTAAGAGAGTTTTTCGGTCGAGCGCGTAGGGGCTGGATCAGATCAGGAAGGCGTCTCCTGCGCCTTGGGTCTGGCGAGCGAAAGCGAGAAGAAGAGGCAGAAAAGAGCCCGCTGTTTAGAAGGAAGCGATGAATTCTGAACCGAGTGCCGACGTCGAGCTTTTTTACATTTTCCGCGGCGTTCTCGCCCCGCTCCTCCCTCCCCCCGCGCTCCAGGCCTCCTCATCCGCCCGGCCTCCAGTTCGCGCACCAGACCGTCCCGGCAAAGTCCCCGGCGGCGACCGCGGCCGAGTCCACCTCGACGACGCTGACGCCCCCCGCCGGAGCCGAGAAGAGCGACGGGGGGGGCCCGGCGGGGACGAGGTCCGCGAGCGCCTCGCCCAGCGCCGCCTCGACCTGCCGCCTCGACCCCAGGGCGACGCAGACCCCGAGCGGCGCCGCGGCCGCGGCCGCGGCGGAGGCGCGCCAGAAGGAAAGAGGGGGAGACGACGGCGACGGCGACGACGACCGCCGCCGCTGCTCCTCCAAACGCGCCGCCGCTCTTTCGACCGCGCCCGCGCCGAAGCCCGCGGCCTCCGCCGCCGCGGCGAGCGAGAACGAGGGCGAGGGCGGATCGGCGAGCACGACGGGCGCGTCGGCCGCGAGCCCGCTCCCCGCCCCTCCCTCCCCCTCGCCGAAAAGCGACCGCGCGAGCGAGGAGGGAGTGGGAGAGGCCCCGCCCTCGCCCTGCTCCCCCTCGCCCTCGCCCTCGCCCTCGCCTCCGAGGGACACCAGCACCACCAGCGCCGCGCCCGTGCCCGCGCCCGCCTCGCGGAGCTCCAGCCTCGGCCCCACGTTGAGGCGGAGCACGGTCGCGGACGCGGCCGGCGGAGGCGAAGAAGGAGGAGGAGGAGGAGGAGGAGCGGAACAGGCAGGCAGCTCTCTCCCCTCCCCTCCCTCCGCCCTCGGCGGCGGCGGCGGCGGCGAGGGCGGCTCGAGCTCGAGCTCGAGCTCCGTCACGCAGCCGTTCGACTGGGGGAGCCTCCTGAAGGCCCTCGGAGGGAGGCCCAGGGCCGAGGCGACCAGGGCCTGGTTGACGGCGTTGTGCGCGACGACGAGGAGGCGCGGCGGCGGCGGCGGCGGCGGCGGAGCGCGAGCGGGAGGGGGAGGGGGAGGGGAGCGGGGGGCGGGCGCGGCGGGGCGCGGGGCGGCGGCGCCCGCCTCGAGCGCCTCGAGGAGCTCGCGCCAGGCGACGCCGGCCCTCTCCCAGAGGTCCCGCACCGGGAGCCTCCCGTCGATCTCGAAGGCCTCCGGGTCGGTCTTCCACCTCGCGTAGGCCGCGGCATGCCCGCCCGAGAAGCCCTCGGACTTGAGCAGGCCCTGGAAAGAGTGCAGGTCGATCTCGCGCAGCGACGGCAGCGCGGCGACGGCGGGCGGCGGCGCCCCGGGGCGGCCGCCGCTCTTTCTTTCTTTCGCGGCTTCGTTCGCCGCCCAGATGATCGACGCTGTTTCGACAGCTCGATCCAGAGGAGAGTGCGCCATCGCGTCGAAGAGCTCGCGGGAGAGCTGGGAGAATTGGGGGGAGGGAGCGGAAGGGGAGGTAGAGAAGAGGGAAAGGGAAAGAAGTGGGCGGAAGAGGACGAGGTGGAGAGGGAAACGAAGGGCGAGCTGCGATTCCGATCCCCATGTGAACCGATGCTCTCTCACCAGCTGCGCCGCCTCCCCGGCCTGCCTCTTGCCCTTCTCCGTGAGCACGGACACGTCGCTCGAGCCCTGGATCCTCCCCTCGGCGTTCCACGTCGACTGGCCGTGGCGGACGAGCACGAAGCGGCGGACGGCGCGTCGGCGTCGTTGGTCCGGACCGTCGATCGTCGGAGCCGGTGCTGCCTCGGCCTCTGCGGAGATGCTTGCGGCGACGCTCCGCCTCGGTCCCCGGAGTAGCGCCGCTGATTTTGTCGCCCTTGCCTCCAGAGCTGCTGCAGGAGAGACACGGCGGCAGCAGCAGGGTCGCGGACCCGCCGCAGCCGGGAGGCGCATCGCGCGGAACGGAAAGAAGAAGGAGAAGAAGAGAGAGAGAGAGGAGAAAGAGAGAGAGAAAGAAGAAAAAGTGAAGGATATTTTTTTTGTTTCACACTCGACGATGTCAGTTATCTAAGGGACGAATACGAAGGTGGCCAGAGAAACGTCGCCGCCACTCCCCTAATAGCGGGAACGGGAGGGGGGGCGAGGGGGGCACTACTGCTGCTTTTGTCTTTTTCCCGGCGGGCACCTTGAAGAGAACTCGAGCTACCTAGCACTCGACTCTAGTCAAATTGAAACTAACCTAAAAGTTTTTTCCAAAGAAAAGACGAGGTGTTCCCTTTCTCCTTCCTCTTTCCTCAACAACTCCGCCCCCCCCCCAACCCTCCCTCCCTCTTCTCACTTCCCGAGCCCCTCCCCGATCTTCTTCCAGTCTCCCGTCGCGATCGGCGCCGCGATGAGATGCTCCGGGATCCCGAACCCGTCGGCGAGCCTCAGCGCCGGCGCCTCCTCGCCCCCGGAGCACAGGACGGCGCACGCCGAGGTGCGCGCCTCGCGCAGCCTCGAGAAGCCTCGCGGGCAGAGCGCGCCGCGGGACAGGTAGAACGCGGCCGAGCGCACCGCGACCGAGGCGCCGTGGACGACCGCGAGGACCCTCAGGGCCGGGCGCGCCGCCGCGGGGGACACCCCGTTGATCTCGTCGCCGGCGGCGGCGGTCTCGCCAGAGGCGGCGTCCGCGAGCGCCGAGAGCGTCTCGGCGTCTGCGCGGGCCCACCCTATCTCCACGGCGTCGTCCATCCTCGCGTCGTAGGCGCGGGACATGGCCTCGGCGATCGCTGTCTTGTTTCCGCTGCCTCCGCGGGCGGCGGCGGCGGCGGCGGAGAGCATGTCTGTCGCGATTTCGGAGACGAGCGCCGCCTCGCGCCACTGCGCGAGCGACAGCAAAAAGCGGGGGCACGAGAAGTCGCCGTCGCCCGAGGGCGAGGGCGGCGGAGGAGGAGGGGAGACGCGCCCGCCGTTCCTCTTGGCCTCCGAGACGGCAGAGTCGAGAAGGACCTTCGCGACTTGCTGCATCATGACCTGTTTTTTTATTTTCAGGAAGGTTTTTTTTTTTGAGTTTTTTTCGCAGGGCGGGAAAAAGGTCAAAAAAAGCGAGTTTTCCTCCCTTTCCCTTTCCCTTCCTTGCTCTGCTCCCAACAAAAGCGCCCGCCCCGCTCACCGTGTTGTCCCCCTCGAACGTCACGTCCACGTCCTGGTCCGCCTTGTAGACGCCGATCCGGTTCGCGGCGAGGAAGCCCATCCCGCCGCAGCACTCGCGCGCGTCTTGCTGGCAGCGCACGCGCGTCCAGGTCGCGCCCGCTTTGAGGCACGAGCTGAGCACGTGGACGGCCTTGGCGTCCGAGGGGGGCGGGAGGCCGCCGTTGGCCTTGGCCTTGGCGTTGGCTCGCTCTGGTGTTTTTGGGGGTTGGGTCGGGGGTTTGGGGGTTTGGGTTGGGGGGGGGGGGTTGAGGCGTGTTTTTTGTTTTGCGCGCGAGGGGGCGCAGGTGAGAGAGCGGACTTTGCAACCCTCTCGAATTTTCCCACCCGAGCTTTCCGCGAGTCTGCGCTTGGTCTCTCTTTGCTGCCCTCGGAAGCACGGAACGGAAAACAATCTCACCAGACAGCGCCTTGAGCCTCCCTAGCGCCAGGTGATACGCATACCCGGCGGCCAGCGCCGGCGCCAGCCTGTTGGCGTGCGTCAGATAATCCAGAATAATGGCGTCGCCAAACTGCGGCCTGCGCGCCGAGTACCGCAGCGCGATCACCGCGGCGAGCTTGACGCCCTCGACCGCGGCCGAGGCGATCAGCACGCGCCCCGTCGTCAGCCCGCCGACGGTGGCGCCAAACCTCGCCGCGGCGCTCGGGATCGGGCTCGAGTACTCGCCCTCCGGGGAGACGTCCGCGAGCGCGTTCAGCAGGCTCTCGCGCGGGACCCTCAAATTGCGGAACCAGATCTGGCCGTTGTCGACGCCGTTGAGGCCGGCCTTGGACCCGTGGTCGAGGATCTCGACGCCGCGGACGGCGCCGCCGGCGTCGTCGCGGATGCGCACCGCGAAGACGTGCACCCCGCGGGGCACCCCTCCGACGCTCAGCTGCGCGAAGACCGCAGACAGCTTCCCGTGCTGCCCGGCGCCGCCGATCCAGTACTTGGACGCGTCGTTCCCGGGGGTGTTGAGCACAAACTCGCCGCCCCTCTCGTCGTAGTGGGCGGTCGTCTCGATGCCGGCCACGTTGCTGCCGTGGCCCAGCTCCGTCATCGCGAAGCACCCGGGGAGGTCGAGCGAGTCCATGCGGTCGAGCAGGGAGTCGTGGTGGCGGGCCGTTCCGAGCTTGACGATGGTTCCTCCGCAGCTGGTTGTTGATTATTATTTTTTTCCGGGGCGCGGCGTGTCGAGGTCAGAGAGAAAGGATCGAGGGCGGAAGGGGATAAAAAAGGACACGTTCCCCAGGAAGCACTCCCCCCGAACCCGTCTCCAAAAGAAAACGAACAACGCACAGAGTGAAGTGCACGCCCGCTTTGATGCACAGCGAGTAGTCCACCAACGCCAAGGACTCGAGCCCAGCCATGAACCGCCGAGGGTCGCGGCCGTAGTCGCGCACGGAGAAGAACTGCCCCCTGCGGACGTAACGGAGGAGGCGCTCCAGAGTCAGGTCGCGGTTTGCGGACAGGGAGAGGCCGTGGACGGCGTTGGGGGCGAAGAGCGGGTCCTGGAGAGGGGGGGGGGAGGGAGAGGGCCGAGAAAGGAGAGGCGAGTGAGCGAGAGGGTCGAAGAAAACGAGGGCGGCGAGGAGAGGGGCCTTCCAGCTCAGCCCGCGGCGTCGCAGAGAAAGCTTTGTTCTGTTCCCTGACTCTTTTTTTTCTTCTGCAGCCCTGTGCAGCTCTTCTATTTCTCTCTGTTCTCCGCGTGACATCGGTGTCGACGCGACATAGCGCACGGTTCCGCAGCGAGAGAAAGGCAGAAGGAAACGTGGGAGAAGCTGGCTCCTCGCCCATCGAAAGGTGACGACGACGGCCCATCGACGACTCCGGCCTTCCGCCGGCCGCCTCGCTTCCCCATTGGTTTTTCTCTCTCTCTCTCTCTTTCGCCCCCTCTCGACACCACCACTCCACCTCAAAAAGCTCACCTTCAAAAAATCCTGGATCCTCCCGCGAAGCTCGTGGTTGTCGTGCGTCATGAACCTCGAGAGCTCGCGCGGGCAGAAGGCGCTGAGCTGCTGCTGGGCGGAAGGCGAGAGCGGCGAGAGCGACGACGACGACGTGGGCATCGCAGCTGCGATTTGCTGCTGTTCGCCTCGGTCAGGCGCGGCGAGGTGCCTGGCCAGGACGGCGAGCCGCTCCGACATCTCGGGTGAGGAGGGGGGAGAGAGGGTAGGAGGGAGAGAGGGTAGGAGGGAGAGGGGCGCCCGAGGAGGAGGAGTGATAGGCTCGCTCGCTCACTCAACAGAGGAACAGTCGAGAGGAAGCCGAGGAGAGCAAAAAAAAATGAAAACGAGGTTGAAAAATGAAAAATCAAGTGGCAGTCGATGACTTCATCTTCCTCTCTTATTTTTCCTCTTCTTCCCTCCTTCCCATCACCTCCGTACGATGGCCGCCTCCCCCGCGGTCCCGTTCACCGTTAAGTTCGAGAAGTCCGACGTCGCCGACCTACGCTCGCGCCTCAAGGCCACGCGCTGGCCCTCGGACGTCGAGGGCGTCGGCTGGCAGTACGGCGCGCCGATTCCCTGGATTCGATCGCTCGCCGCCTCTTGGGCAAACGAGTTCGACTTCTCCGCGGCCGAGGCGAGGTTCAACCAGTTCCCCAATTTCACGGCCAGGGTCGGGGCGACGCTCCCTGCGGCCAAGAAGAAGAAGAAGGGAAAGAGCAAGAGGGAAGCAGGAGGGGAAGCGGATGATACTTCGGTGCGTCTTGTCGATTTTACCGTTTCCATCTTGTTCTCCTCGTTCGACCTCCGTCGACCTCCTCTCCAACTCTCTCTCTTGCTCGACCACCCAACCCCAACCCCAACCCCCACCCTCCCTCCCAACACAGCAGAACGACCCCTCCCCTCGCAGCCTCGCCCCGCTCGACCTCCACTTCATCCACCAGCGAGCCAACCGAGACAGGCCCGCCGCGCCGCCGCCCCTGCCCCTCCTCCTGCTGCACGGCTGGCCCGGCTCTGTCGTCGAGTTCCTCGCCGTCGTCGGCCCGCTGAGCGACCCCGGCCCAGACCACCCCACGGCGCAGGCCTTCGACGTCGTCGCGCCCTCCCTGCCCGGCTTCGGCTTCTCCGAGGCGCCGAAGGAGCAGGGGTGGGGCCTCCGGGCCATGGCGAGCTGCTTCAACGCGCTGATGACGACCGTCCTCAAGTACGAGAGGTACTGCGTGCAGGGAGGCGACTGGGGCTCGCTGATCGCGAGGAGGATGGCCCTCGACTTTGGCTGCGTTCCCGCGCCGCCGAGCGCGCTCGACAAGGTCAAAAGCTTCTTCTCGGCGGAGAAGCTGGGAGGGGGAAGGAGGAAGGAGAGGCAGCAGGGGCTCCTGCGCGCCGCCTCTGCTTCCGCCTCCTCTGCTTCCGCCTCCTCCCCCCCCGAGGAGGAAGAAAACCCCAACCCTCGTCCCATCGTCGCCGTCCACCAGAACATGGCGATCGCGTCCCCGCGCCTCTCCTCCCCCTGGACTCTCCTGCAGCTCCTCAACGCGCCGTTCGCGCACGTCGCCCCGATCTTCATCACCAAGGACGAAGCGAAGGGGCTCAAAGGGCTCTTGATCTACCAGACGAAAGAGAGCGGGTACTTTAAGATTCAGAGCACGAAGCCTATGACTCTGGGCTACGGGCTGAGCGACTCGCCCGTCGCGGCGCTGGCCTGGGTCTCGGTGAGAAGCCTCGAAAGAGAAGTTTGGGGGCTTGGAGTTGTGTCCCTCGAGTCTTCCGTCGTCGGGTCCAGAGCGAGAGAGAGAGAGAGAGAGGGGGAAAACGGGCGAGCTCCTCTCACGCCCTCCCTCCTCCTTTTCTCTCCGCCTCCTTCCCTCTCTCCTCCTCTCTCTCTGCAACCCATCCCCACAAACGGAAAAAAAATACAGGAAAAGTTCCACGGCTGGGGCGACCTCGGCGCCGACCGGACGAAGAACCCCGACGACGCCTCGGCGCCGCACCACTTCCGCCGCGGCGACCTCCTCCTGAACGCGTGCCTCTACTGGTTCGGGAACCGGGCGTGCTCGTCGGTGCGGATCTACAAGGAGGTCGAGAGCGCCGGGGAGGTCAAAGAGCTGCTCGACGGGTGAGCGGGAGCGGGGGGGGGGGGGGCGGCGTCGAGAGAGGCGTCGAGGGGCGGAGCGCCGGCGCCGCGGAGCGGGCGGCGTTGCCGGGGGGGAGAGAGGGAGGGAGAGAGGGTTCTTTCCTTCTCTGGAGACGTTTTCTTTCGTTTCTCTGTCTCCTTCGTTCGTTCTCACCGGCCTTTTTCCCCCTCTCCACACCAAAAACCAAAAAAAAAACAATGCCACCTCAACAGCTACGTCCGCATCCCCTCCGCGGTGCTCGACATGCCGCGCGAACTCTTCAGGCCGCCGCGTGCCTGGGTGGCCGCCGGGAGCAACCTGAAACATTTCACGCGCGCGGGCTCGGGCGGGCACTTCGCGGCGCTGGAGCGCCCCGCGGTGTTCGTGAGGGACGTGAGGGACTTCTTCTCCAACTGGGGAAGGTAGGGGGGGCGTGTCGAAAACGGGCTCTCTCGCCCTATCGGTTCTGGCGGGTTCGCCTCTTTCGATCTTCTTGTCGACTTCTTCCGCGGAGCTGGTGTTTTCCAGCTGCTTTTTTTGGTTGAAACAAATGCTCGGTTTTTTCATCTTCTTTTTTTACAATTATAACAGGCGGGGCGCGCCAATGCTGCGGTCCGCGCTTTCTTCCCGCCTGCAAATAGAGAGAGTAGAGTTTTGAGTTTCCTAGAAATCTATCAATGTAAAGGAGATTAAAAATAATCATGCCTCGTCCTTCTGCTTCTCCTTCTTCGCGTCGAGCGCCGCGGCCTTGGCGACGGCCGAGGCCGGCAGGGCGATGACCCCGCCCCACCGCGCGCCCCGCGCGGCCCGGTAGGCGCCCTTGGGCTTCGAGGAGGAGGTTACGGTCACCACGGAGGCGCCGAAGGAGGAGGAGGCGTTGTTTCCGTCGAGGAGGTCGAGCTGCAGAAACGCCGACGACGGCAGCGGAGATTTCCCCTCGGATGACAAAAGAGAATAAGGAGGAGGACGAGGGAACTCGCTGCCCTCGGGGTCGAAGCACGCCCCGACAAGAACGTGGCCGCTGCGCGGCCTGGGTGCCCTCGTGATGCGGGCGAGGACGGTCTCTTCGACAGCAGGGGAAGAAGAGGAAGAAGAAGAATCCTCCCCTTCTCTACCTTCTCCTCCTCCTCCGCCTCCTCCTCTCTCTCCTCCCCGCCGCCGCCTCTCTGGCCGCGGCGCCGCGACGAGCGCCACGTACGCGAAGCGCACGTCCGTGTGCGACGACACGGAGACGGAGAAGGCCGGGCGGGACAGGGAAGAAGAAGAAGAAGAGCCGGGGGGGGCGCCGTCGTCGCCGCCGCCGCGCCCGCCCGAGGCGGCGGCGGCGGCGGCTCTTCCTCCCCCTCCCCGGCCGCCCGCCGCGGCCGCCGCCGACGCCGCCGACGCCGACGCCGCCGCGACCCGCTGCGCGCGCGACCTCTCGAGCCGCTGCCCGAAGTGGCACCAGGTCCTCTTGTCTTTACTGGACGCCAGCGGGCACGCGCCGTCGTGGAGGCAGGGCGCGGCGACGTGCGCGGCGGGACTGCGCCCGACCCCCGCCGCCGCCCCGCCGCCGCCCCCGAGCTCGGCCGGCCTCGCCGGGAGAAAGAGCACCCGGTCCCGCGCCGCCCGCACGGCCAGCGACCCCGCGGGCGTCCCCGGCTCGACGACGACGAGCGCGCCGCCGGGCGCGACGAGCTCCCAGAGGGCCTCCACGGCGGCGGCCTCGGCGGCGCAGTCGGGGCTCTCCCCGAGGGAGAAGGCGGCGAGGACGAGGTCGAACCGGTTCGTCGCGAGAGGGGAGGCCGCGGCCTCGCCCTTGTTCTTCTTCTCCGCCGCCTCCCTCTTCGCGCGCCAGTAATGGTCTATCTCGCCGCCGCCGCCGCCTTCGGCAGCAGAAGAGCTTTCCACCGCCGCCGCCGCCGCCGCCGCCTCCTCAAGCGAGCGGACCCAGCGGACGCGGCGCGGCGGGGAGAAGGGCGGCAGCCCGTCGCCGTCGCTCTCGCTTCCGCTTTCGCTTCCGTCGTCGTCGTCAGAGATTTCGAGCTCATCTGCCGCGGCAGCAGCGGCCTCCCTCAGGGACTCGACCACGCGCCTCCCAGCGCTCGCCATCGCCTGAGCCCTCTCCACGGCCACGACCTCGACGCCACGCCCGCCGAAAGCCGCGGCGGCGGCGAGGAAGGCGGCGCCCGTCCCTGCCCCGAAGTCGAGGACCCGAAGCGGCGGCGGCGGCGGCGGCGGCGGCCGCAGGGGCGCGGACGGCGGCGGCGAGCGCGAGAGGGCCGGCGCCCCCCCCGACGCGCGGAGGGCGAGCAGCGCGTGCAGCGTGGCCGCGAACGACGCCGGGGCGCGGGCCAGGGCGTAGGCCGCGGCCGTGGCGTCGTCGGGGTACGCCGGCGGGGCCGGGCGCGCGGGGAGCGGGGAGCGAGCGGGGGAGCCCCCGCTCGAGTCCCGTCGGCCCTTGCTCCTCTTCTTCCTCTCCCCGCCGCCGCCGCGCCGCCACCCGAGGGCCTCCCCGTCGGCGGGACCCAGCGGCTCCCCGTCTTTCCCCGCGGAGAACCGCGCGGTGCCGCCCGCCACGAGGTCGAGGACGAGCACGCGGCCGCCCTCCTCGAGGGAGATGGGGTCGCCTTCTTCGCCGCCTTCGGGTCCGAGGGTTTCTTCGTCGTCGCCGTCGCCGCCGTCGTCGTCGTCGCTCGCCTGCTCTCCTTCTTCTCCCTCCCAAGCCGCCGCGCTCGCGCCGCCGCGGCCGAGCGACCTCGACCTCGACGCGAGCCTGCCCGCCAGCGACGCCGCCAGCGGGCCGAGCCTCCGAGGACCGCCGGCCACGCCCGAGCTCGAGACGGCGTCGTGCGCCTGCTGGAGCGCGGGCGGGAGGCGGACGATCGACGGCGGCTGGAGCCGCGGGTCGGCAAAGCGGCGGAGGAGGTCCGCGGCGGACGACGAAGAGGCCATCCGGCGGCGGGATTCGGCGATCGCCGTCGCCGTCGCAGCGCTCGGCGCCTCTCCGGAAACAGCGGCGGCGGCAGTGCGCCCCTCGCGCATCGCCATAGCCGAAAGGAGACTCGCCGCTGATCGCCCCTGGCGCCGTCCAGCCGCCGCGGCGAGAGCGGGCAGGAGCATTGCTGGGGCGAAATATGCGGGAGGGTGCCGCGTTTCTGTTCTAGTAAAAGAAGCCTCGGAAAAATGAACACCGTGTTGGATTTGTTACAGCGCGTCCCTTCGCTCGCCCTCACCCGCTCGTCGCCGCCTTGGCCGCCTTGGTCATCTCCACCAGCCTGTCCTTCAGGGCCTTCCTGTCCTCGGCGGGCTGCGGGAACGCCACGCGAGCGCGCAGGCGCTCGCCGCCGGAGCCCGCTCGCGCCGCCGGCCCCCCCCTCACGCCCGCCCCGCCCCCCTCGGCGGCGGCGCCCTCCTCGCCCCCGCCCCCGCCCTCGCCCCCGCCCTCGCCCTCGCCCCCGCCCTCGCCCCCGTGGGCCAGGACGAGCTCGACCTCGAAGCCGAGCCGGTCGACGCGCCCCATCGCGGCCCTCGCGACCCTCTCGCCGAGGCCCGTCGCGCTCCTCGCCACGGCGAGCACGGCGTCGCCGTGGTCGGCGTTCATGTGGCCGGCGACGGGGCCCGAGAACGGCGACACCGGGTCCGCGGAGGCCGCGGCCAGCTGCGCCGCGGAGGCCGAGCCGGCGCGGCCAAAGCCCATCACGACGCGGGCCGCCGGCAGTTTGGAGCTCCCCTCGCCGATCGGGTCCAGCCTCCACCAGCTGAAGTCGCCAAAGTCGGACCAGAACGCGTCCGGGTGCCTCTGCCTGTAGGCGGCGCGCGCCGCCTTCTGCTCCTCGTCCGCGTCGGGGAGCCTCCGCGCGACGCACGCGAGCGAGACGCGCCCGTCTTCCATCCCGCCGAACCCGGGAGACAGCACGGTGAGGCTGCACCGCGGGTCGAGGGCGAGGTCCCGGGTGTGCGCCGAGAGCGAGGAGAGCGCGAGCACGGGGGTGCAGCAGCGGGGAGCGGGGGCGGGGGCGGGAGCGGCGCCCGCGCCGCCCGGCTCGGCCAGGAGCGCAAACTGCACGACCGAGCCCGCGGGGTGCCCGCTCGCGGCCGCGGAGGCCGTCGCCAGGACGCCCGTCTTGGCCGAGGCGAGCAGGGTGCGGGCCTCCTCGGCGAGCGTGGGCCGCGGGAGCGCGGCCTGAGCCTCGGCGAAGCGGGCGAACGGGTCGGCGGCGGCGGCGGCGGCGGAGGGGGTCGGAGGGGAGGAGGGCGGCGGAGGGGAGGCCGCGGAGCGGCCGGCGACGGAGAGGCTCCGGTGACGACGCTGGGGAGCCGGCACCGAGAGGAGAGGAGGCCGGCTGCTGTTCGCAACGGTCGCCGGGGGCGTCATCGCCGCCGAGACTCGGGAGGCTACGGGGCCCATCGTGACGCGGCGGAGCGCGGCGGCGGAGCGCATAGTCGTGCGTGCGTGCGCGGGCAGGGAAAGATGCGGGAAGAGGATGATTTGACTTGAATGGCGTTGTGTTCGATCCACATTTTTTTTCACTCTCCATCGTTCGGGCTAGCGCGTTTGATCGCTTTTTGCAGCGTTTCTCTCCGTCTCTTTTGAAGCTCTCTTTTCACCCACTCGCCTTGTGCTCGTGAGTCCAGAGAGAAGATAGAAACCCGGCGCAGAGAGAGCCTCATCTTGCACCCGGGAGAGAGAGAGAGAGAGAGGGAGAGAGACGAACAATCTAAAGAGGAAGACCATGGGAAGCAAACCCAACGATGCTTCGGCAGCGGCAGCGGCGGCGACCTCGGCGCCGTCGACCGCCAACGTCGAGCCTCCTGCCCCGTCTCCACCGCCACTGCCCCTGCCCTTGCCCCGCGTCGTCTTCGCGGTGACGGGGTTCGGCCCCTTCGCCGAAATCTCGGATAACCCGTCGCAGAAGGTCGTCGAGGGGCTGAGGCAGCGGGCGACGGCGGAACGGGCGGAAGGAGGAAGATTCTCTCTGGCCCGCTCCCTCGTCAAGACGGCGGTGTTGCGCGTCTCGGCCGCCGACGTCGAGCGCTGGGTGCGCGTGGATCTGGAGGATGCGGCGCGCGCGGTGGCCGCGGCAGCGGCAGCGGCGACGGCCATGGCGGCGGCGACGGCGACGGACGCTGCTCCCTCGGCCTCCCCCTCCTCTTCCTCCTTCTCTTCTCTTCCTCTTCCCTACCACTTCGTCGCCCTTCACCTGGGCGTGTACCCCTCGGGCACCTCTCCGAAAATTCGCCTCGAGACGCGCGCTCACAACTCGGCTGACTTCCGCGTGCCCGACGCCGACGGGAGGGTGCTGCTGCGGGAGGCGATAACGACGGGGACGACAGCGAAGGCGCAGGAGGGCAGCAGCAGAGGGGGAAGAAAGAAGTCGAGCGAGAGCAACGGCAGCAGCAGCGCCGCGGCGACGGCGGCGGAGCGGGAGCGAAAGCTCGACAGCGGCCTGCCGCTGGCGCGAGTCGCGCTCCGCCTCTCCGAGGAGTCTTCCTCCTCCTCCTCTTCTTGGACAGTGGCGACGACGGACGACGCAGGGAGGTACTTGTGCAACTTTATTTACTGGCACTCCCTCTGCGCCTGCAGCAGCAGCAGCAGCAGCGAGGCCGGAGGGGAGAAGAAGGAGAAGGAGAAGAAGGAGAAGAAGAAGAGTCCGCTGCTCTCTTCCCCTCTCTTTCTGCGCTCTCTCCCCTCCGCTCTCTCCCTCTGCAGGCGTCGGCTGACGCTCGGCTGGCCGCGGCGGCAACAGGGAGAGGAGGGGCGAAAGAGAGGAGAGGGGCGGAAGAGAGGGGAGGGGCAAAAGAGAGGGCAGGAGGCGCGGGTCGTCCGCCACGCCGCCTTCGTCCACCTGCCCCCGGCCGGGGTCCTGCCCGTGGAGAGCCAGCTGGAGTTTGTGGAGAGGCTGCTGCGGGTGCTGGCCGAGGAGCTGGTTGCCGGTGGGGAGTGAGAGGGGGAGGGGGAAAAAAAACTGAAAGGGAAAAAAGACAAAAAACACTTTGCATCGCCCCTCTGTCTGTCTCTCTCCCTTTCTCTCTCTTGCGCGCGCCCTCGCTCGCTCGCTCGCTCGAGCACGAGGTCTCTCTCGCGCGCGCGCTTCGTGTCCGTGCTCTCCCGTCTGTCTTTCTCTCTTGCCTCATCGCAGAGAAAAAAAGCAGCGAGCGCGCGAGCGCTGGCAGAGCCCCCAAAAGAGAAACGCCTCTCCTCCTCCGTCGCCGTTCGTCATCCCATCGATCCATCGAAAAAGAAAACCATGGCCGCGACGACCACCACCATCATCGGCACGACGCGCTCGCGCACCGACCGCTTCCTCAAGTACCGCGCCGCAGCGCGAGGAGGGGGGAGCAGCCAGGGACCCGCCGGAGGAGGCTACGGCATGTACAGCGCGGCAGGAGGAGCCGACGGGAACGGTGCCTCGGCGGCGGCAACGCGCCTCCTCGACGCCGCGCTCGGCCCTCCGTCCGACGCCGCCGCCCACACTGCTGCCGAGGGGGGACAGTCCCCCTCCCCCGGCCTTCCCCCGGCCCCGGCCTACGTCGCCTTCAAGGACGCCGCCCGCAGGGACATGGGCCGCATCCGCGCCGCGATGGCCGAGCTCCGCGAGCTGCACCAGCGCGCCGCGCTCGTGACGTTCGACGACGACTCGCGCTCGGGGCGCGACGCCGAGGTGTCTCGCGCGACCGCCGCGGTCACCCGCCTGTTCCGCGACTGCGAGGCGAGGCTGAGCGCCGTCGGGAGGAACGGCGGTGATCACTCGGGGGCGCACCTGTCGGAGGCCGACGAGAGGGTCAGGCAAAACGTCCGGCGGACGCTCGCGGCGGAGCTGCAGCAGCTGTCACTGCAGTTCCGCCGGCAGCAGCGCGGGTTCCTCGAGAAGCTCCGCGCGCAGCAGCGGCAGCAAGGAGGTGGAGCTTCTTCTTCGGCAAAGGTGGGGGGCTTCGACGCGCTGCTCGAGGGCGCGAGCCGGAGAGGAGGAAACGGATTCGGGGACGACGACTTTGACGATGGCAGCGCTCCCTATATTTCAACGACTTCCTCCCATGGATTCACGCAGAAGCAGCAGGCGAGGGCCGGGGCGCTTGACACGCTGGCGCGAGAGCGCGAGGCCGAGATCGACAGGGTGGTCGAGAGCATCTCGCAGCTGTCGGAGATCATGAAGGACCTCGGTGCGTTGGGATTTTTTTTTTCATTTTTCTTCGGTACAGAAAAACTCAAGGGGAAAAAAAACACTGACTGTTTCCTCATTTGAATTTTCCAAAACTTTCCCCCCTCCTTCAACAACAAAACTAACTACAGGCGTCCTCGTCGTCGAGCAGGGGAGCATCCTCGACAGGGTCGACGTCAACATCCAGGAGGTGGCCGCGAAGGTGGACGACGGTGAGGGGCTTTTTTTTGTTTGTTTGTTTGGGAGAGAGTTGAAAGAGAAGACGAAGAAAAGCTGAAAGAAACAAAACAAAACAAAACAAAAAACAAAAAAACAGGCGTCCGCCAGCTCGTCCGGGCCGAGAAGACGCAGCGCGCGGGGAGGCTCGTGCTGTGCATCATGCTCTTGGCAGCGATGGTGCTGTTTATGCTGCTGATCATCCTGCTGCGGGCGATCTTTTGAAGAGAGAGATGGAGAGAGGTTGTTTGAGAAAAATGTAAAAATGTAAAAGAACGGGAAGAACGCTGGTTCACTTTTTCTTCGCTCAAGAAGGTTAAGCAATCGGCTCTCGCTCCTTTTTTTCTACCTTTGCCTATTCCACGAAACCCGCCTCCAACCCCTTCGATCTCTCCCCTGGGCGTCGCCTCCTCCAATAGCAGATCTTGAGATAAGAAAGTAAAGAAGCAGCATGGAAAAAGAGAGCACGCGCGCCGGCGCCGACGTCGACGATGTCACCAATGCCCGGCTGTCCTCGTCATCGTCGCCGGCGAAGGAGCGGCCCGAGCTCGGCGAAAAGGCTCGCCCCGGCCGACGCGTCTCGCTCGAGCAGCCCGCGACCCCGGAAGCGGCAGCCGCCGCGGCAGCCGCGAAGAAACCGGCCAAAGGAGACGAAGACTCCAGGCCCCGCTTCTGGACCAAGTACCCGTCCTCAAGACTCAACGAAAAGAAAGAGGGCGAGGGGCTCGACCTCGAGGCGGAGCGGAAGGTGCACGAAGCCCATGAGAGGCGCGAAAAGGTCTGCCTCGGACCTGCTGGATCGGCTGCCACCTCGCCCGGGTCCGGGGTGGCCGCGGCGATGGCGAAGCTGGGCAGGGAGAGCCTGTCGATGGCGGACTGAAGAAGAGGGAGGGAGTGTTTTTTTTTCATTTTTTCACGCTTTTGTTTTCTTTTTCTTTTTTCTTTCGCCGCTTCGCCACACGTTTTTCCCTCTTTCTGCCTTGCGCGCCGCCCCCACCGCCTTCGATTCCTCTCCCTGTCTTTGCTTTCCTTCTTTTCCTTTTCTTTGATTTTTAATGAGAGGATACATGCGGGAGGGGGGGGGGGAAGGATGCAAAAAAAACAAAACAAAACACTTTCCCTCAAAGCCTCGCCGCTCCTCCTCCGAGCCCCGGCAGCGCCGCCGCCTTCCTCTCCTCCTTCGCCAGCGCCGACACCGCCTTGAAAGCCGGGTTCGACGTGCCCCGCGTCAGCTGAAACAGGACCATCTCGCTCGAGCAAAGAAAGGCCCCTGCCTGCGCCGCGCGCCTCAGGCCGAGCTCGCGGTCGGACAGCCGCTGCGACGAGATTCCGTCGACGCAGAGGTGCACGTCGACGTCTCGGGACCTCAGGTCCAGCGTCGTCTGCCAGACGCAGACGTGGGCCTCGATGCCGCAGAGGATCACCGATTTGATGTTTTGGGGGAGCGCCCGCTGGACCTCGGGGACCAGCATCGAGAAGTCGGTCTTGGCGACGACGGTGGCCTTCGTCTCCGTTCCCGTCGCCGAGGTCGAGGGAGGGGCGTCGTCCAGCACCGACGCGATTTCGTCCACCGTGGGACCGAGAGCTTTCGGATACTGCTCGGTCACCACGATGGCGGGCAGCCCCAGGGCCCGGGCTCCTCTCACGAGCCTCGAGCTCGTCTCGGCCACGGCGTCGAAGCCGGCGATGAGCGGCCGGAAGCGCTCCTGGACGTCGCAGACGAAGAGGGCCGTTGTCGCCGGGTCGAGGCGGCCGAGCGACGGGGATGCCGAGGTTGCTGCCATTGCGACGATCGAAGAAGAGCGCCGCCTCGGTGCGGCGGGCAGCTTCTGCTGCTGCGACTGTTGGTGCTGCTGCTGCTGCAGGTGCGTAGTAGTTGCCGGTCGTCTCGACGCGCTCAGCGTGCGCAGGACCGAATTGGAGAATCGAAAAGCGCGCATCCGAGAACGCGAAGATGCGAGAGCAGAGGAAGAGCGGAAGTGAGTCCTTTGAAAGGAAGTTTCTCTTTTCTCCTCCGAGACCTCTCTCGATCCCGACGCCCCCGCCCTCTCTCCGCTTCATCGCTTTCCTTCGGAACGGTCCGTTCCATTTCGTTGTACAATTTACTATTCTCCCTTTCACCTCCGACGCCGCCAGTCGCCTCCGTCGTCGCCGTCGCCCCCGCCTCCTCTGCCTCCTCCTCCTCCTCCTCCTCCTCCATTTCCGGGCGCTGCCTCGGGTTCCATCACCCCGCCGGCGACCCGCCGCCTCCTGCTCTGCCTCCTCGCCGCGGCGTCGGCGTCGGGGTCGAACCAGCTGCCGTCGCCCCCGGTCCCTGGTGTGTCGTTTCGTTTATCGAGAGTGGTTTAAGAAGCAGGATGGAGAACGGAACTCGAGAGAGTGATGCGATTCGAAGAGTTCTTTTTCCTCTTTCCCCGTTGTCGGCACCGAAAAAAGGCCCCCCCAAAAAAACTGAAACCTTCATCTCACCTCCTCCGGCCCCGGGAGCCCGCTCCTTCTGCTTCCCCATAAACGCCCCCGGAGTCCCCTCCGGGCTGCTGGAAAACAGCCTCCGAACCTGGATCACGGCGAGCTCGTCGAGGCGAGTGACGGTCGCGTCCGCGGAGCGGAGGTCGTGGCTCGAGTGCTCCCCGGTGACGACGGCGACGGCCCGCATCGAGGCGTTGTGCGCCGCGGCGACGCCCGAGGGGCTGGCCACGAACGCGCAGCAGGCGTTGGGGGGCCTGCCGAGCTTCAGGGCGCCGGCCAGGAGCGAGTGCGCGAGCGACTCTGCGCCGTCCTCGGCGGTGACGAACGAGGCCGCGGCCGAGGGCGCGAGCAGGAGGTCGTCGTGCAGGAGGCCCATCCGCTCGAGGGCCGAGAGCAGCGTGCGGCGGTCGAGCGAGGTGACGACGGCGCAGGGCACGCGGGCCGAGCGGAGGGCGGCGAGCCAGCGGGCGACGCCGGGGCGGGGCGAGGAGAAGAAGGGTTTGGGCACTTTCTCGTTGGCGCCGGTCGCGCTTGCGCCGGCGGCGGCGACCGCGCCGGCGTCGCTGACGCCGTCGTCGTCGTCGTCGTCGCCGCGGACGATGGCCAAATACTCGTGCGCGACCTCTGCGGCGATCTTGCTCGCCAGGCCGTAGTCCCGAGTCCACTGGAGCACCTCGGTGATAGCCCGCTCGGGCCGCAGGGAGCAGACGAGGGCGACTCGGGGCGGGAGGAGGCGGGAAGAGTTGGACGCGGGAGCGGAGGGAGCGGAGGGAGCGGGGGGAGAGATGAAAGGACTTTCCTCTCCGCCGCCGCCGCTTCCGCTGCCCCAGAGCGAGACCTCTGGAGGCGGCCACGCCAGCGCCCTGCGGGAGCTCACCCGCCTCCAGGCCTCGGCCTGCGCCGCGCGCGTGTCCGCTATCACCCCTTCGAAGGAGAAGAGCGCCTGTTTGTTTTGTTTTTTGTTTCGTCTCTTCTTGAGAGGTGAGCTCCTCCCTTCTCTTTCTCTCCCTCTGCGTTCTCTTTCCTCGGTCTCTCTCTCTCTCTCTCTCTCTCTC
>Ga0315287_10000469_pt1 | contig 35059 bp, 33 predicted proteins | sample YL17G11_0_MG_FD_205037 | JGI IMG/M metagenome (GOLD analysis project Ga0315287, IMG submission 205037) | Sediment microbial communities from Yellowstone Lake, YNP, Wyoming, USA - YL17G11_0 | ecosystem: Environmental > Aquatic > Freshwater > Lake > Sediment | place: USA: Wyoming | collected...
AAGGCGGCTCCGGACGTCGGAGCCGCCTTTCGCACAAACGACATAGGCCCGGGTTCGCGCACTGCAGCGGCGCGACCTGGTGCCACCCGCCAGAGTAGCTCAGACGGTTAGAGCAGCGGAATCATAATCCGCGTGTCGGGGGTTCGATTCCCTCCTCTGGCACTCAGCGCGGCAACGAGTCAGCCCCGGTCGCCGGTCGGCCGGGGCTTCGTCGTTGTGCCCAGGCTGGGTCGGTTGCACGCCCGCGGCCAGGTCGAGCAGAGTCGCCGATGGAGCTGGGCTGGCTGGCGCTTGTCTCCCGGCGCACTTCCCGCGCGGACGGGTGACGGCCAGATTCCCGTCCATGCGCAGCCCGCGTCCGGAGGCCGCCTGAGCACCGGCCTCGTCCTCGACATCCGCAAGTACTCGATCCACGACGGACCGGGGATCCGCACCACCGTCTTCCTCAAGGGCTGCGGCCTCTCGTGCTGGTGGTGCCACAACCCCGAGAGCCAGGCGCCGGGGTTCGGGGCCATCGTCCGCGACAACCGCTGCATCCGCTGCGGCGCGTGCGTCCGCGCCTGCGAGCACGGCGCCATCACCTGGACCGACGCCGGCCCCCTGACCGACCGCGCGCAGTGCACCGCGTGCGGCGACTGTTCCGCCGTCTGCTACGCCGAGGCGCGGGAGCGGGTGGGCCGCGAGATGTCGGCGGACGAGGTGCTGGCGGAGGTGCTGCAGGACGTGCCGTTCTACGAGGAGTCCGGCGGCGGGATGACCCTCTCCGGCGGCGAGCCGCTCCTCCAGAGAGACTTCACGGCGGCGCTCCTCGCGGGCGCGAAGGCCCTCGGCCTGCACACCGCCCTCGACACCTGCGGCTACGCGACGTGGGACGCCGTGGAGCGCGTGCGCACCGACGTGGACCTGTTCCTCTACGACCTCAAGCTGATGGACGACGAGAGGCACCGCCGCTTCACCGGCGTCTCGAACGGACCCGTGCTCCGGAACCTGCGCCGCCTCTCGGAGCTGGGCCACCGCATCCGCCTGCGGGTCCCCGTCATCCCGGACGTGAACGACGACGAGGAGAACCTGCGCGCGGTTGCGGCCTTTGCCGCCGACCTGCCGCATCTGGAGGGGGCCGACCTCCTGCCGTACCATCACATCGGCGTGGACAAGTACGAGCGCCTCGACAGAACGTACCGACTGCCGGACGCGCGGTCGCCCTCGGAGGAGCGCCTCGAAGTGGTGGCGCGCTTCCTGAGGGGGAACGGCCTCGCCGTCGGCCCGGGACCCGGACCATGATGACCGAACGCGTGCGCCGCCTGCGCCAGGAGAGCCTGGACGCCAAGCCCGCCATCTCCACCGAGCGGGCCGAGCTGATCACCGCCTTCTACCGCGCCGGCGACGGCCGCCACTCGCCGCCGATGATGCGGGCCCTCGCCTTCCGCCACCTGGCGGAGCACAAGGCGGTCTGGGTCGGCGACGGCGACCTCATCGTGGGTGAGAAGGGTCCCTCGCCCAAGGCCACGCCGACGTACCCGGAGTTGTGCTGTCACACGCTCGCCGACCTCGACATCCTGGATGCGCGGGAGAAGATCCCGTTCGCCGTGAGCCCGGAGGCGCGCGCCGTGTATGAACGGGAGATCATCCCGTTCTGGCGCGGCCGCTCGATGCGGGACCACCTCTTCCAGGCGATGACCGAGGACTGGAAGGCGGCCTACGGGGGCGGCGTCTTCACCGAGTTCATGGAACAGCGCGCGCCGGGCCACACGGTGCTGGACGACAAGATCTACCGGCGAGGCTTCGAGGATGTCATCGCCGACATCCGCCACAACCTGGCGGTGCTCGACTTCCTCTCCGACCCGCTCGCGTACGCGAAGGGGCAGGAGCTGGCGGCGATGCTCGTCTGCTCCGAGGCGGTCATCAGGTTCGCGCGGCGGCACGCGGAGCGCGCCGTGGAGCGGGCCTCCGGGGAGCGGGATGCGCCGCGCCGGGACGAGCTGCTCCGCATCGCCGAGGTGTGCACGCGGGTGCCGGCGCGAGCGCCGCGCGATTTCTGGGAGGCGGTCCAGGCCTACTGGTTCGTCCACCTCGGCGTGACGACCGAGCTCAACACCTGGGACGCCTTCAGCCCCGGGCGGCTCGACCAGCACCTCCTGCCGTTCTACCGCAAGGGCCTGGCCGACGGCACGCTCACGCGGGAGCGGGCGGAAGAGCTGCTGCAGTGCCTGTGGATCAAGTTCAACAACCAGCCCGCGCCGCCGAAGGTGGGCGTGACGGCGGCCGAGAGCGGGACGTACACCGACTTCGCGCAGATCGGCCTTGGTGGGCTGACGGCGGCGGGCGGCGACGGTGTCACCGAGGTCACATTCCTGCTGCTCGATGTAGTGGAGGAGATGCGGCTCCTCCAGCCCAGCGCCTCCATCCAGGTCAGCAGGAAGAACCCCGACGCCTTCATCCACCGCGCGGCGCGGATCATCCGCACCGGCTTCGGGCAGCCGTCGGTCTTCAACGCCGACCTCATCGTCCAGGAGCTGGTGCGGCAGGGGAAGACGGTGGAGGACGCGCGGTGCGGCGGCTCGAGCGGGTGCGTGGAGGTGGGCGCTTTCGGGAAGGAGAACTACAACCTCACCGGCTACTTCAATCTACCCAAGGTGCTGGAGGTCACGCTCCACAACGGCATGGACCCGCGGGGCGGCAGGGAGATCGGCCTCGTGACCGGGAACCCGCGGAGTTTCGCCGGCTTCGACGAGCTGTTCGACGCCTTCGCGCGGCAGGTCCGCCACTTCGTGGACATCAAGGTGTGCGGCAACAATGTGGTGGAGCGGCTCTACGCCACCCGGATCCCGGCGCCGTTCCTCTCGCTCCTGATCGACGACTGCGTCGCCCGCGGCAGGGACTACCACGACGGCGGCGCGCGCTACAACACCTCGTACATCCAGGGCGTCGGCCTCGGCACGATGGCGGACGCGCTGGCGGCCATCAAGTATCACGTCTACGACAAGAGGAATCTCTCGATGGAGGCGCTGCTCCGCGCGCTGGCCGAGGACTTCGAGGGCCAGGAGCGCCTGCGCCAGATGCTGCTCAACACGACCCCCCGGTACGGCAACGATGACGACTACGCCGACGCCGTGATGGTGCGGGTCTTCGAGGCGTTCTTCGACGCAGTGGACGGGAGGCCGAACACCAGGGGCGGGCGCTACGCGATCAACCTCCTGCCGACCACCGTGCACGTGTACTTCGGCTCGGTCGTCGGCGCGACGCCGGACGGGCGGAGGGCGGCGCAGCCGCTCTCCGAGGGCGTGTCGCCGGTGCAGGGGGCCGACCGCCACGGCCCGACCGCGGTGCTGAAGTCGGTCGCCAAGATGGACCACGTGCGCACGGGCGGCACGCTGCTCAACCAGAAGTTCACCCCCGCTCTCCTTGCCGACGAGGCGGGGCTGAACGGACTGGTGAAGCTGGTCCGCGGCTACTTCCGCCTCGACGGGCACCACATCCAGTTCAACGTGGTGGATGCGGCGACGCTGCGCGCGGCGCAGGAGCACCCGGGGGAGCACCGCGACCTCATCGTGCGGGTGGCCGGCTACAGCGACTACTTCTGCGACCTCGGCAAGTCCCTGCAGGACGAGATCATCGCGCGCACGGAGCACTCGACGGTATAGGGCGAGCGCACCGGCGCACCGGCGTACCGGCGCACCAGCGCACCGGCGTACCGGCGCACCGGCGTACTGAGGCACGGGCCGACATTTCCGGGAGAATTCATATGCGCATCGAGGGAGTCCCGTTCGCCCGCATCGACTGGAGCCTGGTACCCGAGGTCGAGCACCCCGGCGAGATCGGCGCCGCCTTCTGGCGCACGGTGCAGGCGGGCGCGATCCGGGTGAGGAAGGTCCGCTACTCGCCCGGCTACAAGGCGGATCACTGGTGTGCCAAGGGGCACGTGCTGCTGGTGCTCGAGGGCGAGCTGACGACCGAGCTGAAGGACGGCACGTCGGTGGTGCTGACGGCGGGGATGAGCTACCAAGTGGCCGACGACGCGATGCCGCACCGTTCCACCACGGCGGGCGGCGCCACCCTCTTCATCGTGGACTGATTGTGACTACCGACCTGCACGCTCCCCACGCCTGGGTGCGCGAGTTCCGCGGCGCCGTCACGGTGTGCGACCCCGACGGCATCATCCTGGAGATGAACGAGGCCGCCGTGGCGTCGAACGTGGCCGAGGGCGGCCGGAAGCTGATCGGCACGAACGTGCAGGACTGCCACCCGGAGCCGTCGCTCACCAAGCTGCGGGAGTTCATGGCCCGGCGCGAGTCGAACGTCTACACCGTCGAGAAGCGCGGCGTGAAGAAGCTCGTCTACCAGACGCCCTGGCACGTGGACGGCCGGTACGCCGGGTTCCTGGAGGTGGTGGTCGAGATCCCGTTCGCGATGCCGCACTTCGTGCGACAGGCGTAGCCGGCCGTCTACCGCCGGCCGATCTGCGCCAGCAGCTCCCGCACCGCCGCGTCGAGCTGGCTGTCCTGCCCCGCGTAGCTCTCGCCCACCGGCCGGACCACCGGTACGTCCACCGGCCGCGGCCGCATCTCCATCACCTGCCCGTCGCTGCCGCGCACCGTGATGAACGGCATCCGCACGCTCGAGCCGTCGATCAGCGTGCCGGCCGAGGTGTAGATGATCCAGCCCGAGGTCGGTTCGCCCACCACCTTGCCCAGGCCGAGCGAGCGGTAGCCCTCGGTGAAGTCCTCCGCGTCCGAGAGCGAGTGCTGGTCGGTGACGAGGATCGTCGGCCGCTCCAGCGACCGCTGGCCGAGGATCGTCCGCGCCGGCGCCGCCACCGTCGAGCCGCGATTGACCATCGTGAGGTAGCCGCGCCGCGCGAAGACGTCGATGGCGTAGGCGTTCACGAACCCGCCGTTATTGTGACGGACGTCGATCACCACGCCCTCGCGGCCGCGGTTCTCGCTGTCGAGGTCCACGAAGAGCTGCTGGAGCGCACCGCCGCCCATGTCCACCATGTGCACGTAGCCGAGCCGGCCGTTGGATGCGCGCGCAACGTACGCGCGCCGCTCCTCCACCCACGCCCGATACCGGAGGCCGCGCTCCGTCGCGAGGTTCACCGGCTTCACCGCCACGTCGCGCGGCGCGCCGCCGTCGGCGTTGCGCGAGACGGAGAGGGTCACCTGCCGGTTGATGGTGTAGGCGAGCAGTGAGTCGAGGTTGGCGCTTCCCTCGAGCCGCGCGCCGTCCACGCTCACCAGGTAGTCGCCGGCGTTGATGCCGCCGGCCACCGCAGCCGGGCCGAGGAAGAGCACAGTTGTGATCTTGAACCGGCCGTTCCGCTCGTGCTCGGCGCGGTCGAAGTCGAGGCCGATGCGGCCGGAGTACGGCGGCGTCGCCGCCGAGCCGGGCGCCGAGACACCGCAGTGCGAGGCGTTCAGTTCGCCGATCATCAGCGCGATGACGCGCCGCACCTCGTCGCTCGTGCGCGCCCCGGCCGCGTACGGTGCGTGCAGCGCCCGCACCGCGCTCCAGTCCACGCCGTTCATCGTGGAGTCGTGGAATCCATCGCGCAGGAACCGGTAGGCTTCCTCGAACATCACCAGTTTCTGCTGGTCGAAGTCCACGTCCAGCTCGGCGGTCACCGAGAGCTGGCGGGTGGTCCGGTTCTCGACGGTGACGATGTTGATGCGGCCGTTCTCGAGGTACCACACCTCCTTGCCGTCGGGCGAGAACTGCGCGCTCGACTTGCCGCCCGCGGTGGAGGTGAGTTGCCGCGCCACCGGCTCCTCGCGGGCCAGCTCGTCCAGCGAGTAGGTGTAGAGGTTCTGCTGGCCCTCCGCCGAGGCCACGAGCAGGACCGACTTGCCGTCGGGCGCGATAACGGCGCTGCCTACGTCCACTCCCACCGGCAGGAAGCTGACGCGCCGCCGGATGTCGTCGAAGACGATCTCGACGGGTGTGCGGGCGGTGGTGTCGGCGCGCGACCGGGTGGCGGTGGTGTCACGGGAGCGGGCGGTGTCGCGCCCCGGGGCCGCGAGCTGCCCGGGCCGCTCCGGCGCGGGCGGCGCGGTGGCGGGTCGCGAGGGCTCGCGGAACAGGTCGCGGAACTGTTCCTCGCGGAACTGCGGCGTCCTCGGCAGGAGATCGATGCGCGCCAGCGCAGGCGATTCGGTGCGCTGGCCGGTGTCGAACAGGATGTACTTGCCGTCCGGGCTCCAGCTCACCGTGTTGCCGAAGACGTTCGGGAGGAAGCTGATCGCGCGGGCCTGGCCGCCGGCCGCCGGCACCACGAACACCGTGTTGAACATCCCGGCGTCCGCGGCGGTGTAGGCGACCCAGCGGTTGTCGGGGGACCAGGCGATGCCGAGGTCGGAGGTGAAGGGCAGGCGGTCGAAGAGGCCGCTCGCCAGGGTGCGCACGCGCTTCGAGGCGATCTCCACGACGCTGAGGTCGCGGCCGCCGCGGGCGAACGCCACCGACCGCCCGTCGGGTGAGACGCGCGGATTGAGGTCGCCACGCGGGTCGTTGGTGAGGGCTGTCTCGGTGCGCGTGGTGAAGTCGTGGATGAAGAGCTGCGCGTAGCCCGCCCGGCTCGAGACGTACACGATCTGGCGGCTGTCCGAAGTCCACTCGATCTGCTGCTCGCGCGCCGTGGTCCGCGTGACGCGCGCCGCATCGCCGCCATCCTTCGCGGAGGCGGCGAAGATCTCGCCGCGGGCGGCGAACGCCACCTTCCGCCCGTCGGGCGAGAGGGCCAGCTCGGCGATGGTTTCCGAGACGCGCAGGTGTCCGCCGGCCGGCGCGGCCGACGTGCCACGCAGTGTGATGGGGACCTCGCGGGCATCGCCGCTCGCCGGGTCCAGCGCCCAGATGCGGAAGTCGCGCTCGAACACGATGGCGCGCCCGTCCGCGGAGATGCTCGGCCAGAGCACGCGGCCGGAGGTGAAGCGGGTCACCGAGCGGAGGTCGCCGTTCGCCGCGCGGGCCCAGACGTTCTCGATGCCGTTCTGGTCGCGGACGAAGTACAGCGTCCGGCGGTCGGCGCCCCACATCGGCCACGCGTCCTTGGTTCCGCCGGCGCTCACCCTCTCGTAGCGCGGCCGGTCGAAGTCGCGCACCAGCCAGATCTCGGCCTCGTCCAGGTGGCTGTGCCCGCGCCGCCACCACTGGCCCGTCATCGTGCTGCGCGCCGTGATGGCGAGCGTCTGCCCGTCGGGCGAGGGCGCCGACCAGAACTCGTTGCTGTAGCGGTCGGCTGCCACGACCATCGGCGTGCCGCCCTCGGACGAGACGCGCCAGACGTCGTTCATCCCCTGGATGTCGCCGCGCGCGCTGGTGAAGTAGAGCCAGCGCCCGTCGGGCGACCAGGCGTCGAGCTGGTCGAGGCCGTCGTCCCACGTGATGCGCGCCAGCGTGCCGGTCGCGAAGGTGAGCACGTAGATGTCGCCGTTGCCGGTGCGCGTGGAGACGAAGGCCAGCTTCCGCCCGTCGGGCGAGTAGAGCGGCCGCGTTTCGGTGGCCGCGTGCGAGACGAGGAGGCGCGCCTCGCCGCCGGCGGCGGGCACCGTCCAGATGTCGCCCCCCGAGACGAACGCGATCTCGGAGCGGTCCGGCGCGATGGCCGGATCGTAGAGCATCGGCCGGGCGTCGGCGGCGGTGGCGGGCGCAGCGGCTGGGGCCTGGGCAGTGGCACGGGAAGTGGTGAGGCAGAGCGCAGACGCGACGATGGCCGTGAGCACACGAACTCGGGACATGGGGCGACCGGGGCTGGGGTGGCGACGAAGGCGAACTCCGCGAAGCTAGGCCGCGGCGCCGGGCGGCGCCAGTTGGCTGGTGCCCCGGCGGGAGAGGCTCCACGCCAGCGCCGGCGGCGTGACGAGCGTCGTCACCACCACCATCACGACGACGGCTGAGAACACGGCGGGGCTGACGACCGCCTGACCGCCCACCGTCAGCGTCGTGCCGATGCTGGCGAAGATGAGTCCCACCTCGCCGCGCGGAATCATCCCGATCCCGATGGACATCCGGTCCAGCCCACCGCCCACGGCGCCCAGCGCGCACGCCTGCTTGCCCGCTATCGCGGCGACGATGAGCACCGCCGCGAGGCCGAGCACCTCCGGCCGCGCGAACGAGCGGAGGTCCACCTTGAGGCCCATCAGCACGAAGAAGACCGGCACGAGGAACGACGCGATCGGCTCGATCAGGTCCTTCAGGTGCCGTTCCCCGCGCTGCTCGAACTCCCGGAAGTGGACGTCCTCGAGGACGAGGCCCGCGGCGTAGGCGCCGACGATGGCCGCCAGCCCGATGGCCGCGGCCGCGTAGCTGAACGAGAAGCACACCACGAGCGCGGTGGCGAGGAGGACGCCCGGGCCGCGGAGCCGCGACGCCAGCGCGAAGAGGTGCGGCGAGAGCACCACGCCGAGGCCGAGGGCGCCGAACAGGAAGACCGCGGCCTTGCCGAGCACCAGCCCTGTTTCCGCGAGGGAGAGCGGCTGCCCGCGGTCCACCCCCAGGATCACGCCGCCGATCACGGCGAGGATCACCAGGCCGAGGACGTCGTCGATGACGGCGGCGCCGAGGATGACGCGCGCCTCCGGCGTCTGCGACTTGCCGATGTCGGCGAGGACCCGCGCCGTGATCCCCACGCTGGTGGCCGTGAGCGTGGCGCCGAGGAAGGCGTGGGCATAGACGCTTTCGTGCGGGAGCATCCATGCGCCGACGCCCCAGCCGAGGGCGAAGGGCGTGACGACGCCGAGCACCGCCACGAGCAGCGAGGGCAGGCCCACCCGCAGCATGTCGCGTACGGTGGACTCGAGGCCCACCTGAAAGAGCAGGATGACGACGCCGACTTGGGCGAGGACGCCGATGGTCGGGTTACCCGCGAGCCCGCGGAACCACGTGATGCCGAAGAGGTCGAGGTTGCCGAGGGCGATGCCGACCACCAGCTCGCCGAGTACGGCCGGCTGTCCGAGCCGCGCCGCCAGGTGGCCGCCGAGCTTCGCCCCGGCGAGGATGACGGTGAGGGCGAGGACAACGGCGGCGACGGGATCGGTGGCTGGCATCCTCCATTGTGGGGGGAAAGGTTCTGCTAGGCAAGTGAGAGGGTGAGAGGTAAGAAGTAAGAGGTGACGCGAGACGCGGCGTCCCGCGTCTCTTCTCACCTCTGACCTCTCACCCCCTCACGCGTCGGCGGCGCATCGCCTAGCTTGAAATCGTGTCGCCTGGCCAGCCCTCAATCGATCCCTCCACCCGCCGCGCCGCCATCGTCGTGGCGACGCTGGGCTCCTTCCTCACGCCGTTCACGGCGTCGGCGGTCAACATCGCCCTGCCGGCGATCGGCCGGGACTTCCCCGTCAGCGCGGTGACGCTCGGCTGGGTCTTGACGGCCGCTCTCCTGTCCGCGGCGGCGCTCGTCGTGCCGCTGGGGCGGCTCGCCGATCTCCGCGGCCGCCGCCGGGTCTTCCTCGCCGGCGTCGTCGTCTTCACTCTCGCGTCCCTCGCCGCCGCGCTGGCGCAGTCGGTCGGCCAGCTCATCGCGGCGCGCGCGGTCCAGGGGATGGGTGCCGCCGCGGTCTTCGGCACGGGGGTCGCCATCGTCACGTCCGTGCTCCCACCGGGCGAGCGGGGCAGGGCGCTCGGCCTCAACGTGGCGGCCGTCTACCTGGGGCTGTCCATCGGCCCGTTCGTCGGCGGGTGGCTGACGAGCGCCTTGGGCTGGCGGAGCGTGTTCATCGCGAACGTGCCACTCGGCGTGCTGATGGCGGCGCTCGTTATGTGGTGGCTCCGGGGCGAGTGGGCAGGCGCGCGCGGTGAGCGGTACGACGTCTTCGGCGCCGTCCTCTACGTGCTCACGCAGGTGGCGCTGCTCGGCGGCCTCACGCGCCTGCCCTCGGCCTCCGGCGTGTGGCTGGTGTCTGCCGGCGTACTCGGGCTGGTGGCGTTCGTCTGGTGGGAGCTGCGCACGCCGAGCCCGATCCTCGAGATGCACCTGCTGCGGCGCAACACGGTGTTCGCGATGTCGAGCCTCGCGGCGCTCATCAACTACGCGGCGACCTCCGCTGTCGGCTTCCTGCTGAGCCTGTACCTGCAGTACTTGCGGGGCCTGAGTCCGGCGACGGCGGGCCTGGTGCTCTTGGCGCAACCGGTGACGATGATGCTGCTCTCGCCCTTCGCGGGAGGGCTGTCGGACCGCGTCGAGCCGCGGGTGCTCGCATCCGCGGGGATGGGGCTGTGCGCCGCGGGGCTCGCCGCTCTCACGGCGCTCGGCGCCGATACGCCGATACCCTACGTGGTGGGATGCCTCGTGCTGCTCGGGGTGGGCTTCGGCCTGTTCTCGTCGCCGAACACCAACGCGGTGATGGGGACGGTGGAACAGCGGCAGTACGGTGTCGCGGCTGGTTTCCTGGGAGCGATGCGGCTCACCGGGCAGGTGCTCGCGATGGGCGTCGCGATGCTCGTCTTCGCCGTCTACCTCGGCCCGACCGTCGTGAAGGCGGCGCCTCCGGACCTGCTGGTGAAGGGCACCCGGACGGCGTTCGGCCTCTTCGCGCTGCTGTGCGCGGTCGGCGTGTTCCCATCGCTGGCGCGCGGCAAGGTGCAGCGGCCCTCCAAGCGGCCCTCCAAACCTTGACAAACCGGCGCGTGGCCTTCATTGTTCAAATTGCCGTATGGCGTACGCATTTGCAGCTTGTGAGTTGACGAAACAACGACACCGCTGCGGGGCGTTCCCGAAGCGGTGTTTTTCTACGCAGTGAGCGCCGGCCACGGTGGCTGGCGCGTACCGGGCGGAAGCCCACTTATCGAGAGGTAGTTCGTATGGCGCAGGGCAAGGTGAAGTGGTTCAACGACGCGAAGGGCTTCGGCTTCATCGCGCAGAACGAGGGCAAGGACGTCTTCGTACACCACACCGCGATCGTCGCGGACGGTTTCCGTTCGCTGGCTGAGGGCGATGAGGTGGAGTTCGAGGTCACTGACGGTCCGAAGGGGCCGGCGGCGACCAACGTGCGGAAGATCCACCAGGTCGGTTGATCCGCTTCACATCGGCGCCGGTCCCGCAAGGGGCCGGCGCTTTGTGTTTGCAGGGGTGGCGTGGCGCGCCCGAGGACCATCGCGCGCCGCGCGGCGCTAGGCGACGAACTCGCCGACCAGGACGGTGACGGCCTGGCCCCCGATGCGCACCCGGTCTCCGGCCACGCGCACCCGCAGCACCCCGCCGCGCGCCGAGGCCTGGTAGGCTGCGAAGGAGTCCTTGCCGAGGCGGCGCTGCCAGTAGGGCGCGAGCATGGCGTGGGCCGAGCCGGTGACCGGGTCCTCGCTGACGCCGACGGCCGGCGCGAAGAAGCGGGAGACGAAGTCGAACCGCGGATCGTCGGACCGCGCGGTGACGCACACGCCGCGGGTCGGTACCCGGCTCAGCGCACCGACGTCCGGCGCCAGCGCGCGCACCTCGGCGGCGGACGCGAGTTCCACCAGCACGTCGAACCGGCCCTGCCCCACGAACACCGCGTGCGCACCGAGCGCCTCGAGGAGCCCCGCCGGCGGTGCTGCCTCCTCGGTAGAAATCGCCGGGAAGTCCAGCTCTATCCAGCCATCCTGCCACGTCGCCGTGAGCAGTCCGCTCAGCGTGAAGAACCGCGCCGTCTCGCTCCGGGCCAGACGCCCCGTCTCCCAGAGCGTGTGGGCGGTGGCGAGCGTGGCGTGCCCGCACAGCTCCACCTCGACCGCCGGCGTGAACCAGCGCAGGCGGAAGCCGTCGCCCTCGGGGTGCACGAACGCCGTCTCGGCGAGGTTCATCTCGAGGGCGACGCGCTGCATCCAGGTGGGATCGGCGGGGCCGTCGAGCAGGCAGACCGCGGCCGGATTCCCGCCGAACGCGCGGTCGGTGAAGGCATCGACTTGGAAGAGCGGAGTGGGGGTGGCCATGGGGAGAAAAGGTATGGGGTGATACGTGATGAGTGATAGGTGCTGGGTGGCGTTCAGCTCGCGGCTTGCGCGGGCAGCCCGCCGAAGCGCCGCTCGCGCGCGGCGAAGTCGGCGAGCGCGGCGCGCAGATCGTCGGCCTGGAAGTCCGGCCACATCGCCGGAGTGAAGCACAGCTCGGCGTACGCGGTTTCCCAGAGCAGGAAGTCGCTGAGGCGCTGCTCGCCGCCCGTGCGGATCAGAAGGTCCACGGGCGGCGTGGGCGCGCCGGCGTGCGTCGCCTGGTCGATGAACCGGCCGAAATCCTCACGCTTGAGCGCCGCGCCGTCCGCGCGCCGCGCCGCGGCCGCCCGCTCGGCCGCGCCGATGATCGCGTCCTGCGCCGAGTAGTCCACGGCGATGCGGAGGTCGAGCGCCTCGCCGCCGCGCGTCGTCTCCTCCGCGTTGGCGATGGCTGCGAGGAGCGCGGCGGGGAGCCGGTCGCGGCGGCCGATGATCCCGAGCCGCACCCCGTTCTGGACGCACGTCGCCGTCTCCGCCGCGAGGTACGCCCGGAAGATCCGCATCAGCGTGCCCACCTCGCGCGCCGGCCGCTTCCAGTTGTCCGCCGAGAAGGCGTACAGCGTGAGCGTCCGGATCCCGAGCCGTGGGGCGGCGCGCACGATGCGGCGCACCGCCTTCGCCCCCTCCCGATGGCCCACGCCGCGCGGCAGCCCGCGGCGCGTGGCCCACCGGCCGTTCCCGTCCATTATGATGGCGACGTGCAAAGCACTTTGCATCACAAAGTTACTCCCCAAAAAAAGAGAAGCGGCCAACGCCCGGTCAGCGGTTCCGCGTGACCTTGATGAGCGCCTCCATGTGCTCCAGGTACCGCTCCAGCGCGCGGCGTCCCACCGCCGTGAGGCGGTACTCCGTGCGTGGCACCCGCCCGTCGAACGACTTCCGGCAGACGAGGTACTGGGCCTCCTCTAGCTTGCGGGCGTGGACGCTGAGGTTGCCGTCCGTCGTCTTCATCAGCGCCTTCAGCTCGGTGAAGCTGAGCGACTCGTTCACGGCGAGCGCGCTGACGATCCCGAGCCGGATGCGCTCGTGGATCAGGCGGTCCAGTTCGGCCGCGCCGGGCCTCAGGGCACCCTCGCCAGCGCCCGCCGCCGCGCCCTCGCCCCGCCGCCGCGGGTCCCGCGCTGCCCCGGCCCTAGCCACCGTACCGCCGCGCGATCACGATGCCGCACACCACGTGCAGCCCGCCGAAGCCGACCGCGAGCAGGCCGTTGCCCCACGCCGCCGGCCCGAGGAGGGCGACGGTGCCGAGCACCAGGAATCCCCCGCCCATCACCGGCACGACGCCGACGGAGAACGCGCCCGCCGCCACGACGCCGCTGCCGTACAGCACCAGCCAGGTGCCCGGCAGGAGGGCGGCCAGCCCGGCGCGGTACAGTACCACGGTGAGCAGGGCGCCCACCGCCAGCGAGGGCAGGAGGCTGAGCGCGAACTTGCGCCCCGATCCGCTCAGCAGCGACGCGGCCACGGCGCGCGCCTTGAGCGCCATTGTGGATGCCCCGATGGCGAGGCCGAACGCGGCCTCCACCATCCACACCGAGAGCCAGCCCTTCGCCGTCGTCTCCTGCCCGGCGAGCGCCGCGGCCGCGAGCGCCGTCAGACCGGTCAGCGCCATCCCCCAGCCGGGCACGGCCGTGAAAGCGGACGCCGAGGCCATCGTGTCGCGGATGAACTCGAGGTTCGCCATCGCCCGCGCCGAGAGGGCGGGCGGGTCGGCGGGCGCGGAGCGCAGAGGCTCGGCGGGTCTCATCACCGACCAGTATGCAAAGACGACCGAGCGGCGTCAAGTACTTTGCATCGCAAAGTTACTGCCGCGCGCACGTTGCTGGGCGGGGGTGCGGCGGGCGACCTTTCCGCCGTGCCCCCGGGATTGCCGCTTCGCGTTCGCCGCCACGTGAGGGCTCGCCGCTTCTTCGCCGAGCCGGGCCTGGCCGTGCTCGCGGTCTCGGGAGGCGCCGACTCCCTCGCGCTGCTCGACCTGTTCGCCACGCTCGGCCCGGCGCTCGGCCTGGATCTCCTCGTCGCGCACGCGGACCACGGCATCCACCCCGCGAGCGCCGAGGTCGCGGCCCACGTCGCGCGGCTCGCGGCTCGCCGCTACCGGTTGGAGACGGTCGTCGGGACACTCGAGCTGGGGCCGGGCGCGAGCGAGACGAAGGCGCGCACGGCGCGCTACCGGTTTCTGCGCCAGGTGCAGGCGGAGCGCGGTGCCCGCTACCTCCTGACCGCTCATCACGCCGACGACCAGGTGGAGACGGTGCTTCTGCGGTTGCTCCGCGGTTCTGCGCCCGCCGGTCTCGCGGGCATCCCGGAGCGCGGCCCGAGGGGGCTCGTGCGGCCGCTCCTGCCGTTCAGCCGCGAGGAATTGCGGCGGCACGTCGAGCGCCGCCGTCTCGAGCCGTTCGAGGACCCGGCGAACCGCGACCCCCGGCATCTGCGGTCCTGGGTGCGCACGGTGGTGCTTCCGACTCTTGCGGCGCGCCTCGGTCCCGAGGGCCCCGCCGCGCTGCTCGAAGTCGCCGGCCACGCGCGTGCCGAGCGGCGGGCGTGGGACGCGGCGCTCGATCAGTTGCCGGGGCTCGACCTCCGGGCGTCGGAGGGGCGTTTCGACGTTGCCCGCGAGGTTCTGAGCGGCTATGATAAGTGGTTGGCCAGCCGCGCTTTGCGGGCGGCGTCCACGAGAGCCGGGATCGCGCTGGCTCCGCGTGCCGCCTCCCGGCTCGCGCGTTTCTCGCTCGGAGCGGCGAGCGGGCGCCGGCTGGCACTCGGCGATGGGCTTGTCGCGGAGGTGGCGTTCGGTCGGCTGCGCGTGTGGCGGCCGGGGCCGGAGCCGGCGGCGGCGACGCTCGATGGTGCGCGCGGCAGTTGCGATTTCGGCCGCTACCGGCTGTCCTGGCGCCGCCAGAAGGCGCCGCGCCGGATGCAGCGCGCGGCGTGGACGGCGTGGTTCGACGCCGGGCCGCTCGTCGTGCGGTCGGTGGGGGAAGGGGACCGGCTCGTGCCGCTGGGCGGCGTGGGACGCCGGAAGGTGAGTCGCCTCCTGATGGAGGCCAAGGTGCCGCGGGGCGAGCGGGCGGGGCATCCGATCCTGCTCGGCGCCGGCGGTGATGTCGTATGGGTGCCGGGGGTGTGCCGCGGGGCGGCGGCCGTCGCGGCGCCGGGCGCGAGCGCCATGAGGGTGGATGTCACCGTTCTCTGATGTCGCGCATCTGATGAAGGGGCGCACGATCGCCCGGATGGTCTTGGACGCGGAGACCATCGCGCGCCGCGTGCGGGAGCTGGGGCAGGAGATCGGGGCCGCCTATCCGGACGGCGACCTGCTGGTGCTGGGGCTGCTCAAGGGGAGCTTCATCTTCCTCAGCGACCTGGTGCGCCAGGTGCCGCGGCCGCTCCAGGTGGACTTCCTCGTGGTTAGCTCGTACGGCAACGACACCATCTCGAGCGGCACCGTGCGACTCGTGTACGACCCCGAGACCCGGCTCGAGGGGAAACACATCCTGCTCGTCGAGGATATTATTGACTCCGGGCGCACGTTGAACCGGCTCATCGAGACGATCGGCGCGCGGAACCCGCGCAGCCTCGAGATCTGCGCGCTGCTCCACAAGCACCTGGCGCCGGACCTGCGCCTCGCGGCGCGGTTCGTGGGGTTCGACGCGCCGCACGAGTTCCTGGTGGGCTACGGGCTCGACCACGCCGAGGACTTCCGCTCGCTACCGTTCGTGGCGAGCCTGGCGGACTGAATCCGGCGGTTGCCGGCTATCGGCTATCGGCTAACGGCTATCGGCTACCGGCTATCGGCTTTCGTCTTTCGGCTTACACCAACTCTTGGATTTGCATGGCCGACCGCCTTCCTCCTCCGAAGTTCAGCTTGGGCCGCCTGTCGAAGACGGTGGCCTTCTGGCTCATCGTGATCCTGATCCCCGTGGTGTTCGTCCAGCTGACGAGCCAGCGCCGCGGGGAGGCGCCGGAGATCGCGTACACCGATTTCGCGCGCGAGCTGGAGCGCAGCAACATCGCGGCCGTCGAGATCGTCGAGGGCCGCGAGGTGAACGGCGAGTTCAAGGGCCCGGTCCGGATCGGGACCCGCGACGTCGTGCGCTTCCAGGTGCTCCTCCCGGCGCTGGCGTCCGACGCGCTGGTGCAGCGCCTCTCCGACCAGGGCGTGCGGATCAGCGCCAAGCAGCCGCGGGCGGGCCTGCTCGGGGTGCTGGTGCAGCTGTTCCCGTGGATCGTCATCATCGGCTTCTGGATCTTCCTGTTCCGCCAGATGCAGCAGGGCGGCTCGCGCGCCTTCTCGTTCGGCAAGTCGAAGGCGAAGCTGCTCACGGGTGACACGCCGAAGATCACCTTCGCCGACGTGGCGGGGTGCGACGAGGCCAAGGTCGAGCTCCAGGAGATCATCGAGTTCCTGAAGGACCCGCAGAAGTTCACGCGGCTGGGCGGGCGGCTGCCGAAGGGCGCGCTGCTGGTCGGCCCGCCGGGCACCGGCAAGACGCTGCTCGCCAAGGCGGTCGCGGGCGAGGCGGCGCGACCGTTCTTCTCAATGTCGGGCTCCGACTTCGTCGAGATGTTTGTCGGCGTCGGAGCGAGCCGGGTGCGCGACCTCTTCGAGCAGGGCAAGGCGCACGCGCCGTGCATCATCTTCATCGACGAGATCGACGCCGTGGGCCGGCACCGCGGCGCGGGGCTCGGCGGCGGGCACGACGAACGCGAGCAGACGCTGAACCAGCTGCTCGTCGAGATGGACGGCTTCGAGTCCAACGAGGGCGTGATCCTGCTCGCCGCCACCAACCGGCCCGACGTCCTCGACCCGGCGCTGCTGCGGCCGGGGCGCTTCGACCGGCAGATCGTGGTGGACTCGCCCGACGTGAAGGGCCGGGAGGGCATCCTCCGGGTTCACACCAAGAAGATCCCGCTCGCCCCCGACGTGCGGCTCGACAAGCTGTCCAAGGGCACGCCGGGGATGTCGGGCGCCGACCTCGCGAACCTGGTGAACGAGGCGGCCCTGCTCGCGGCCCGGCGCAACAAGATGCAGGTGGACCACAGCGACTTCGAGGAAGCGAAGGACAAGGTGATGCTCGGCGTGGAGCGCCGCAGCCTGGTGATCTCGGACACCGAGCGGCGCCTGGTGGCGTACCACGAGGCGGGTCACGCCACCGTCTCGCTCGCCATCCCCGGGCTCGACCCGTTGCACAAGGTGACGATCGTGCCGCGCGGTCGCGCCCTCGGCCTCACGGCCTCGCTGCCCGAGGAGGATCGGCACAACTACACGAAGTACTGGCTCGAGGGCCAGCTGGCGATGTCCTTCGGCGGGCGGGTCGCGGAGGAGCTGGTCTTCGGCGCGGACAAGATCACGACGGGGGCCGGGAACGACATCGAGCGCGCCACGGCGCTCGCGCGGCGGATGGTGACGCAGTTCGGGATGAGCGAGAAGATCGGCCCCATCGCCGTGGGCGACAAGGAGCAGGAGATCTTCCTGGGCCGCGAGTTCTCGCAGCGCCGCGAGATCTCCGAGAAGACCAGCGAGACGGTGGACGAAGAGGTCAAGCGGATCATCGACGGGGCGTACGAGCGCGCCCGGAAGATCCTCTCCGAGCAGCGCGTGGGGCTGGACCGCCTCGCCGCTGCCCTCCTCGAGTTCGAGACGCTGGAGCGCGAGGAGATCCTCCAGGTGGTGGCGGGGAAGACGTTGCCGCCCCGCGATGTCCTGCCGCCGCTGCCGGGTTCGCCGGCGGCCCTGGCGCGCGTGGAGGAGAAGCCGGCCGTGCGCCCCGTGGGCGTGCCGAGCGAGGCGCCGAGCCCCGCGTGAGGATCACGGCGCTCGCCGGCGGTGTCCCGGCGGCGCTGGCCCAGGCGCTGGCCGTACGGGGCGTGGTCCGCGACCGGGCGGAGGCGGCGGCGGCGGGCGGAGAGACGCTGCGTCTGCTGGTGGAGGGGCTCACGGAGGAGGACGCGTTCGCGCTCTTCCGTGCGGGCCGCGCGGCCGGGGTGGATTGCCGGACCGGGGACGGCTGGGCGGTGCTGGACGGAACGCTGGCCCGGCTCGCCGGGCTGGCGCGCCCGGGAGACGCGGGACCGATCCCCCCACGCCTCAGCGAGCCGCTGGGGCGTTTTCTAGCGGTGCGGCAGGAAACGCCGCTCGGGTGGCGGACGGCGCGGCGCACCATTCTCCTGGATCGGCCGTGCGTCCTGGGCATCCTGAACGTCACGCCGGACTCGTTCAGCGACGGTGGGTTGCTCCCGACGGTGGACGACGCCGTGCGAGCGGCGCAGGCCCTGCGCGAGGCGGGGGCGGACGTGCTCGACGTGGGCGGCGAGTCCACGCGCCCCGGTGCCGGCGCCCCCGATGAGCCGACGGAGTTGCGCCGTGTGGTGCCCGTCGTGGAACGGCTGGTGGCGGAGGTCGGCGTCCCGGTGAGCGTGGACACGCGCCGGAGCGGCGTCGCTGCCGCCGCGCTCGACGCCGGCGCGGAGATCGTGAACGACATCTCGGCGCTCGCGCACGATCCGGGGATGGCGGCGCTGGTGGCGGCGCGCGGCGCCGGCGTGGTGCTGATGCACATGCGCGGCACGCCCCAGACGATGGACGCCGAGGCGCGCTACGAGGACGTGGCGGTGGAGGTCGCGGCGGAACTGGCGGCGCGGCGCGACGCGGCGGTGGCGGCCGGCATACCGCGCGAGGCCATCGTGCTCGATCCCGGCCTCGGCTTCGCGAAGACCGTGGAGCAGAACTACGCCCTGGTGAACCGTCTCGAGACCCTCACCGCGCTCGGCCAGCCCGTGCTGGTCGGTCCCTCGCGCAAGCGCTTCCTGGGCGCGGCGACGGGGCGGCCGGCGCACGAGCGCGACGCGGCGACCGCCGCGGCGTGCGTGGCCCTGCGCCTGAGGGGCGCCAGGCTCTTCCGGGTGCACGACGTCCGGGCGGCGCGCGAGGCGCTGGCCGTCGCGGACGCGGTGCTGGCGGGCTGATGGTGGAGCGCTTCCCCTTCCTGGTGCCGAGCTGGCGCGACGCCATCCAGGTCCTGATCGTCGCGTTCGTGGCCTACCGCGCGCTGCTGTTCCTCGTGGGCACGCGGGCGCTGCACATCCTCTTCGGCCTGCTGCTCCTCGGCGTCGCCTACGTGGCCGCCGTGCTGCTCAAGTTCGAGATGATCGCGTATCTGCTCGGGCTGGTCTTCACCTACGGCGCGTTCGCGCTCCTCATCGTGTTCCAGCCGGAGCTGCGCTCGGCGCTCTCGCGTCTCGGGCAATCGCGGGTGATGCGGTTCTTCTATCGCGGCCAGGCGCTCCACGTGGCCGAGGAGGTCGCCGAGGCGGCGGACCGCCTGAGCCGGGCGGGCACCGGCGCGATCATCGCCATCGAGGGTGAGGTGGGGCTCGGGGACTACCTGGCTAGCGGGACGCCGATCACCGCCAAGATCTCGGCGGACCTTTTGACGACGATCTTCACGCCGTACTCGCCCCTGCACGACGGGGCGGTGCTGATCCGCGGCGACACCATCATCGGGGCCGGCTGCATCCTGCCCCTGACGCAGTTCCCCGTGGAGGACAAGAGCCTCGGCACGCGCCATCGCGCGGCCCTCGGGCTGTCCGAGGAGACGGATGCGCTGGTGCTCGTCGTCTCCGAGGAGACCTCCGCGATCTCCGTGGCGCGCCGCGGCGCGCTCGAGCGCGGCGTGAGCGTTCCGCGCCTCCTCGAACTCCTCGCCAGCGAGCCGTTCGCGCGGCTGCCGGCCACCGGCCTCGCGCCGGTCCGCTCCAACTCAGGGCTATGACCACACCGATCGCTGCTCCCCGGGCCGCCGAGCGGCCCCCGTACCTCCTGGCGCTCCTCGCGACCCTCGCCGTGCTCGCCGGCTACGTCTTCACGCTGGCGCCGACGGTGACCTTCTGGGACGCCGGGGAGTTCATCGCCTCCGCGCACATCCTCGGCGTGCCGCACCCGCCGGGCACGCCGCTGTTCGTGCTGATGGGGCGCGTGGCCGACATGGTGCTGCCCTTCCAGCACACGGCGATCAAGACGAACCTGATGACCGCGGTGTTCAGCGCGTGCGCCGCCGGGTTCCTGTTCCTGTTCGTGCACCAGGCGCTGGCGCGCGGGGCGGCGGGGATGGACGAGACGGGCGCCAAGGTCTTCCGCATCGGCGGCGCGTTCGCGGCGACGCTGATCTCGGCGTTCGTGTTCACCGGCTGGCAGAACTCGATCGAGACCGAGGTCTACATGGTGGCGATGTTCGCCATCGCGCTGATCGCGTGGCTGTGCTGGATGTGGCGGCGGGACCGGGGGACCAAGCGCGGCGCGCACATCCTGCTGCTGCTGGTCTACGTGCTCGGCACGGCGCTCTCGAACCACCTGATGGGCCTGCTGGTGGGGCCGGCCGTCCTCGGCTTCATGTTCCACGTTCTCCGGACCCAGCCGCCGAAGGACCTGGCGGAGCGGCAAGCGCAGTGGTCCGAGGCGGCCGTGGTCGGCGCGATCTGGGTGACGATGGTGGGCGTCGGGATCGGCAACACGGCCCTCATCGTGCTGGGCCTCCTGCTGTACGCGGGAGCGGCGTTCTGGGCGTACCGCGCGGGCTCGACGTTCTTCGCGGTGATGGCCCTCATCGTCGGCGCCATCGGGGTGAGCGGCTACCTGTACCTGTACATCCGCGCGGGGCTGCATCCCTACATCAACGAGGCCGATCCCTCGACGTGGGAGGCGCTCAAGGCGGTGATCCGGCGCGAGCAGTACCCGCCGCGCTCGCCGCTCGACAACCCGATCTACTCGAGCGGGCTGGACAACCCCGGCCGCTCGATGCAGATCTTCGGCCTCCAGCTCCTCAACTACATCCAGTACTTCGAGTGGCAGTGGTCGGCGAGCCTCCAGACGGCCTACACGCTGCTCGCGCCGGCGCGCATCCCGTTCGCGGTGCTGTTCACCGTCCTCGGCGTGTACGGCGCGCTGTCGCACCGGCAGTGGGACCGCTCGAGTTTCTGGTTCCTGGCGACGCTGTTCCTCACCACGAGCATCGGGCTCATCCTGTACCTCAACTTCAAGCCCGGCTTCTCCATCGGGACGACGGCGTTCCCCGACCGCGAGATGCACGAGGTCCGCGAGCGGGACTACTTCTACACCGTCTCGTTCGTCTGCTGGGGACTGTGGGCGGGCCTCGGCCTCGCCACGGCGTTCCGGGCGCTGCGCGAGCGGCTGAAGAACGGCCCGGCGATCGCCGCCGCGCCGATCTTCCTCATCGCGCTGCTGCCCTTCGTGCTGAACTTCCGCGTGGCTTCGCGGAAGCACGGCCCCGAGGCGACGCTCGCCCGCGACTTCGCGTACAACCTGCTGCAGTCCGTGGAGCCGTACGGCATCCTGTTCACCAACGGCGACAACGACACCTTCCCGCTGTGGTACATCCAGGAGGTGGAGGGGGTGCGGCAGGACGTGGTGAACGTCAACCTCTCGCTGGTCAACACCGCCTGGTACATCCAGCAGTTGCGCGACAACCCGGCGCGGCCCTACCGGCCCGACAGCGCGGCTCTCGCGCTCTACGGCCCCGGCCCGGCGGCGGTCCCGGCGTGCTCGCCGGCGCAGGTGGACACCCTTCAGGCGTGGACGCGGCGGGCGGGCCGGCGGCCCCTGGACCTCTCGCTCGGTACCCCGGCGTGCCTCCACACGCTGAACGACGACGTGATCGCCACGCTGGAGCCGCAGCTGTTGCCGCGGGATCTGGTGCTCGGGGTGCGCGGCATCACGCACACGTACTCCGCGCAGACGCCGCTGTACGTCAAGGACATCATGACCCTGCGGCTGATCCAGGAGAACCTGGGGAAGCGGCCCATCTACTTCGCCCTCACCGCGGGCGGCGGCGCGCGGATGGGGCTGGAGACGTTCATCACCCAGCAGGGGTTGGCGTTCAAGCTGTGGCCCGACTCGGTGCGGCCCTCGCCCGACCGGGTGCGGGGCCTCTGGAACACCCCGATGGAGATGGACCGCACGCGGCGGCTGGCGTGGGAGACGTACCGCTTTGCGCGGCTCTTCCAGGTGGACAGCCTCGAGCTCGACCCGACCAACGAGAACATCGCCGGCAACATGTCCTTCCCGTACCTGGGGCTGGGCGAGGGCTACCGCGAGCTCGGGCACGTGGACTCGATGCTGGCGAACTACCGCAGGGCCTTCCATCTGGCGCCGAGCGCGGAACTCGGCAACTGGCTGCGGCAGTTCGAGCAGGTACCGGCGAACCCGGTGCTGTTGCCGGACACGGCGCGGAGGGACACGGCGCGGCCGCGATGAACAAGTTGCTCCCGAGGCGATGGCGGGCTCGTGACAAGTGCTGCACTGGTCACCCATCGGGCATCGCCCCGGTAGCGACGGCTTGCCCAGCCACCGAAGGACCGCTTGGCCCCTTGGCGTTTGCTCACTGGGCGCTGACGCCCGAAGACCTGGGCGGGAGTGCGGAGCGAGTGGTTCGTGCGCCGCACACCGCCCCCCTTGCCCCCTTGCCCCCTCGCCTTCCTCGCCGCCATCGTCGAGCGCCGCCCAACGTAGCTCAGCCCGCCGACAACTCGCGTCGCAGGAGCCGCTACTCTCGACCCGTCGTGCGCCCGGGTTGGTGGCCGGATGCACGAGGGCCTGCGGAGTCGACACGGCTGCGCTCTCTGGTGGGATCGACGAGCCTGAAGCGCCGCACGCGGGGAACTCCGTCTTCGTCTGTGGTCACGCCGTAGATGGCATCTCGACTGATCTGCCGAACCGAAAGCCTGCGAGGAAGGCGCACGGTTCCCAAGCGCTGCGTCCCATTCGCGAAGACGTCCCACTCGCTGATCGGAATCCGGTCGCCAGCCGCCCGCCGCACCCAGAGGCGCCCGCGGTCATCGAACCGGATCGCGTCGAATGCCGGCCAAGCGACGGGCATCGCCAGGGTATCGAGAACGCGCTTGGCAGCGTCGCGCGTTGCTGGATCGAGTCCCTTCACCCCGTCTCCCCAGGGAAAACTCGCGCGGAAATCTCTGACGTCCGCGCCGGTCACGGAACTCGGCGGCATATCCCACTGCAGGCGCTGAACCTGGCGACCTGCGCCGTCCAGCACCGCGATGTCGTTGCGGTCGCCGTACCCGAACGCAATGCGGGCGTCCGGCCCGATGTCCCAATGCGGGCCCGGCGCGAAAGGCGTCGGGAACAGCAACGGGTACCGCCACTGCGCGCGCACGGCAATCATACGAGGCCCGTCAAATGCCAGGATCGTATCGATCACGCTCCCGTCGGCCGAGACGCGCAGGAGCGTGCCAGTGCCATCCCTGCCTGGTCTCGGCTCGGTGTGGTATCCCATGGTCACGCCGAACACGAGCGCGCCACGGTCGAGCGCTGCCACGTACGTCACCAGCCCGTACTGCATCATCGGGAGCTTGACGCTGCGCGTAGTGACGAGCCGGCCATCCATCCCGAACCAAGTGAGCCGCTGGAGGATTCGATCGTATGTCACGAGCAGCGAGTCGCCCAGCACGCTGAAACCGGCTGGGTCGCGGAACTCGCCCGGGCCGCTGCCATTGCCCCCGATCGCTCGCAGATGCCGCCCGTCGGGAGCGAAGACCTGAATGGCTCGGTCCCCGTTATCCAGCACGTAGATGTTGCCGCGGCCGTCCACGTGCACGGCGACGATGCCCGAGAAGGTCGCGCCGCTGTCTCCCTCGGATTGGCCGAGCACGAGGTCTTCCACGGCAGCCCGACCCGCGATCGGGCCATCATTCGCTGTTCGCGCCGGTCGCCTCGGTGCACCGTCGCGGCAACTCCACGCCATCACGACTGCGAGACAAGCGGTGGATAGACCCGACCGGCGCACGGTGATCTGTCCTCTACCGCCGACGTGCACGCCTGACCGCGTCCTCCACTTGTTTCTCCAGTTCTGCTAGTGTCGGACCGCCCAGTTCGAGTCCATCGACGATGATGGTCGGAGTGCCCCCCAAGTTGATGCTGCGGGCGAGGCCTTCATCGGCACGCACGCGAAACGCGAACGCCGTGTCTGCGACGCACCTCTCGAAACGCGACAGGTCCGGAACGCTGGCCGAGAGCGCGAAGTCCCGCCACGGCCTATGACCGATCGCCGCTTGGTCCTCGTAGAGAACATCATGGAACTCCTGAAACCGCCCCTGAACAGCGGCGCATTCCGATGCGTTCGCTGCACTGAAGGCGTAAGGGTGCAGTCGTTGAAGCGGGAAGTGCCGATAGAGAATAGCCACTCTCCCTCGGTGGCGCGCAAGGATGTCGCGCAGCCTCGGCTTGAGCTGCGCGCAGTAGGGACACTGGAAGTCCGAGAATTCCACGAGCTTCACTGGCGCGTCGAGCGGGCCGATCACGTGACCCTGGAGCGGTAACGTATCCCACCCTGGAATGCGGCGAGGGCGCGGGCTCCCGCCATGGCCGTCCAGAATCTCCCGCCGCACGACGAGACTCGTCGTCACGAGCGCGCACAGTACCAGGACGCCTGTGAGAGCGTGCGACAGGAGCCTGCTCAACGTGCCGTCCCCATCGCGACACGCCGAAAGAGCCTCGCGGCGCGACCGCGGACCAGCGGTTGCCCCGGGTCTAGGACTGCCAACCGGACGGCGTTCAACTCCACGTGCAATGCCACCTCTTCTTCCTCATTCCTCGTTGCACTGCCCCGGGACGTGGCCATAGTTCGCGCAACCGTTGAAGGCCCCGCTTACCCACTGGCAGCACACGTAGTTGCCACCGGCGGAGCAAGTGCAGCACAGGCAGTCCTCGCCGCACGTGCCGCATCCCAGCGCCCACGCGTTTCGGCCGGGGCTGAGCGCAAGCGCGGCCACAACGGTGACGAACGCCGCCATCCATCGAATGCCTCGGACGGACATGGCACCTCCTTTGGGTTTCAACGCGATTGCCAGGCAACACCTACGGAAATGTGACCCGTTTCCCAGCTCGAACCACAGAGAGGCTGGGCACGGAGTCCCCTCCAATGCACAGTGGGCCACGTTGGGGGTGTGGGACGAAGCCGGCAATGGTACGAAACGCGGTTCGGGTGGTACGAAAACACGCCTGCTGGCGAGAAACTACTGCCTGGACACCTGGCGTCTCCGCGTGTGGCGCCCCACAGGCGTTGAAGAGCCGTGGCGACTCGCCCGGTGCCAACGGAAGTCGAGGTGCAGCCCCCCCCGGGGCGCACCCGGCCGTTGGTGACCGGTGTCGCCGAACGTACGTGAGCCGCAGCGGCGCGCAGAAGAACAAACTGAACCCGGGGGGTACGAATCGGTGCTTCCACACACGCAGGGGGGCAGCGCTTGCCGCGCGTAGGTGGTCGTCGGGCGGAACGGCAGTCGCCCATGCTGGACGCAGAGCTGCAGGGGAAGTTGGGCGTCGTCTCCGTGGGACCGTGCGCCGCGTGAGGCTCGGGGAGGCGCTGGGTCGGTCGAAACCGGCGCTAACCCCGAGTGAGGCACGCACTATAACTTCTTATAGACTATTCTGACTCCGTCGTTGTCCGTATGCTGGGCCATTCCGTGTTCGCCGATTGCGGGCTGCCGGCATCGATCGCTGCGCTGGGCGGCCACTCCTCCTTGCCAAGGAGTCCCGGTGCGCGTACACGTTGTGGCGCGGAGCGCGGGGGGGCTGCTCGCGGCCTTGCGGCGGCGAGCGTGGCCGGACGTCGAGATCGCGCATTGGGCGGAGCAGCCTCCAGAGCCGCGCCAAGTTCGACCAGGCGATGTGATCGTATTGGACCTGCTCGAACTGCCGGTCGGCTCCTCGTGTCGCCAGGTTGGCCAGTGCGTGGATCGGATCGATGTCTTCGCCGTGGTGGGGCCGGGGATGGTGGACTCCGGCTGGCTTCTGCTGGCGGGCGGCGGGAGCGTCCATTGTGTGGAGTGCGACGAGCGTGCCCGGCGGGGCGGATTCGCTCCGGTCGTGCAGGCTCTTGACGCTCATCTGTCCGGGCTGACGCCGGAGGAGCTGGTCGGATGGGTGACGGATTGCGAGCCCTGGCTGGGTACCGTGAGGGACTTGGTCGAGTGCCTCATCCGTGACCCTTGGGCGATCCGGCGGCCTGCCGACCTCGCAACGGCAGCGGGCCTGACCAAGCCTGCGCTGAGGGAGCGCTGCGTCGCGCTGGGCTGTCGTCGTGTGGAGCATTTCATCAGCGCCGTCCGAGCGGCGGCGCAGAGGTGCCTCGTGAGCCGGTACCGCATTCCTGGTCTCGAAGCCTGGCAGCGGGTGGGTGTCAACGACCTTGCCAACTTCAGCCGTCAGGTCAAACGTGGGCGACGGCACGCTCCGCCCGGCGGGGACGGGGCAGCGCGCGCTCTCCTCGTGCTTGCTTTGGGGCTCCAGACTGCGCTCGTGGCGGGCTGCCGCGACCGCAGCGAAGGCGCGGGCACCGGCGATGCCTCCGCCACGCCCGGCGCGGACGTCCGCGCCGACAGCACCGTCGCCCTTCCCGTCGTCGGCGCGCTGGTGCGGCGCGGCGACCTGGTGCTCAGCGTGCGCGCCACGGGCGCCGTCCGCGCCGAGCGCCTGGTCACACTCAAAGCGGAGACGCAGGGGACGGTCGCGGAAGTGGCGGTGCGGCCCGGCGACCGCGTGGAGCGCGCTCAGGTGCTGGTCCGTCTCGACCCGCGCCCCTTCGACGTGGCTGTTCGCCAGGCCGAGGCCTCACTGGGCGAGGCGCAGATTCGTCTCCAGGAGGCCCTGGTCGGCGACGACCCGGCCGACAGCTCCGAGGCGGTTCGGCGCCGACGCGAGGGGGCGCGGATCCGCGCGGGCGTCACGGGAGCGGAGGCCCGGCTCGATGGGGCGCGGCTCGACCAGGAGCGGGCCACGCTCGTGGCTCCCTTCGGTGGCGTAGTGGACCGGGTGGGTGTGGTGGCCGGGCAGCGGGTGAGCGTCGGCGAAGAGTCCGTGCGGCTCGTGGACCTCGGCTCGCTCATCATCGAGGCGTCGGTCCTCGAGCACGACCTGCCGTACGTCCGCACGGGAGGGCAGGCGATGGTGGTGCCAAGCGCGAGCCCCGACACCCGGTACCGCGGGACGATCGAGGCGGTGCTGCCCGTGGTGGACACGGCGACGCGGGCGGGCCGCGTCCTGGTGCGGGTGCGGACCGCGTACAGCCGGCTGCGGCCCGGGATGTACGCCGACGTGCAGCTCGAGGCGGCGCGGCTCGTGGGTCGCGTCCTGGTGCCGGCGGGTGCGGTGATCGAGCGCGACGGGCGGACGCTGGTGTTCCGGGCGCGCGCCGGACGGGCGGACTGGGTCTACGTGCCCGTGGGGCGGAGCAATGGCACGGAGACGGAGATCCTGGCCGACTCGGTGTCGGGGCGCACGCTGGTCGCGCCGGGAGACACGGTGCTCGTGGGCGGGCACCTCACGTTGACGCACGACGCGCCGATTCGGGTGAGACTGCAGGAGGAAAGGCGGAGGCCGTGAGGCGACTAGCGTGGTGCATATTCGCCGTCACGCTGGTCTCGTGCCGCGATGGTTCGCGCGAGGGCGCCTCGCCGTGACCGCATGCGGCCGAGAGGCGGGCCCCGTACTGTGAGGTGACTCCGATGAATCGTGTGCCGTGCTGGCCGGTGCTGCCGCTGATCGTCCTGTTGCTCGTCCCCGGGCTTGCGGCCGCCCAGCAGCCCCGCCCCATCGAGGTGCGGCCGGCGCGCGGCGCGCCGGTGCTCGGCCCGTTGGAGTACGAGACCGGGTCGTCCCTCGTCTGGCTCAGCGACAGCTCCCTGGCCATCAGCGACGGCAGCGAGCACCAGGTAGTGGTGTTCGACACCTCCGGCCGAGAGATGGCGCGCCTGGGGCGGTCCGGGCGCGGCCCTGGCGAGTTCGCCAGCGGCGGGCCGCTCCTGGCCAGCGATCGCGGCGAGATCGTGGCGGCCGACATCCTGCTGTCGCGGATCACCTACTTCGACGCGCGGTTCCGCTTCGTCAGCTCGGTGCAACTGCCCGGCCTGCCGATGAGTCTCCTCACGTGGCGCGAGAGTCGGGTGGCGGTCGCCTGGACGACAGTCAGCCCGACAGGTGGCGGGCCGACGGTGGGGACGGTGGACCTCTCCGCAGGCACGGCCAGCCCGGTGTTCAGCGTCTACCGCGCGGACAGCCTGCTCGGCGTGCCGATGAGCGTGGGCGGAATGTCCGTACCGCCGCCCTTCCTTGCGGCGGCCACCGCGCGCGACGGCGTGTTCCTCTTCGCGCGTGCCGACCAATACCGCATCGTCGGCATCGACTCCGCGGGCGTCGTGCGGCGCACCTTCGGTAGACCCGAGCTGCCTCCGGAGTACCGGACGCCCGCGGAGATGCAGGCGGATGAGGCGATGATGGATCGCGCGACCCAGCGCGTCGGATTCACACCGCCGCCGGAGGCGGCGCAAATGCTGAGGGACTTCAGGAGGGATCTCTTGCGGCGGCCCAAGTCGTTCCTCTCGTCGGTGCTTGCGGTGGACCAACTGGGCCGCCTCTGGGCCTGCTCCGGCCGCGGGGCGGGGGACAGCACCGAGGTGGATGTCTTCTCGCCGCGCGGGGAGTTCCTCCAGACCGTCGTGTTCCGGCACCGGGTCCAAGCGCTGAGCTTTCGCCTGCCGCGGGTGGCCGTCCTGGCGCAGCATCGCGGCGGGCCGTCCGACGAGCAGAGCGAGGTGAGTGTGTATCTCGTTTCAGGCGGCGCTGCCGGTCCCGCCGCTGGGCGACGTGAGTAGCCGGCGGGGCCTCGCATCACTGGGCGCCATCACCTTCGCCCTGGTCTCCATTCACGGGCTGCGCCCCCAGGCCCTTGCCGCCCAGGCGCCTGGTGTTCACCCCAATCCGCGGTATCTCGACGCGCCCGCGCCTCCGGCGTTCACCATTGCGGTCAGCGCGCGCCCGGTGGCCGCGCCGTTCCGTCTCGCCGCGTTGGCGCGGGCGGCATTCGGCAGCGAGTCAGACAGCGACGCCGTCCTCCTCGGCAACATCAAGGCCGTCGCGCTGCTGCCCTCGGGCGACGTGGTGGTCCTCGACGACGTGAAGAGCGAGTTGCGGATCTTCGGCCCGACCGGTGTCCCCAAACAGCGGCTTGGCCGAGCGGGTCGTGGTCCGGGGGAGTTCTTCAACCCGCTCTCGCTGGCGGTGGATACCGAGGGGCGCCTCTATGTCTCCGACCTGGCGCACACGATCCAGGTGTTCGCCCCGAGTCCCGCGGGCTACCGCTATCTGCGGACGATCCAGATCGAGATCTCCGCCAACGCGATGTGCTTCCTCGACACTCTGCTCGTTGTGCAGGGGGCGCGCTTCGGGCAGGATACGATCCTCCACGTCTACGACCGGTCAGGCCGCGTGCTCCGCTCGTTCGGCGCCCTGTACCGCTCACCGAATCAGCTGTTGAACTACCAGTTCGGCGCCGGCTCGATCGCTTGCGATGCGCAGCGCGGACTCGTGCTGTACGCTCCCGGTGGCGCGATCGGCGAGGTGCGGGCCTATCGGACGGACGGAGCGCTGGCGTGGCGGACGGCAGTCACGGGATACAGGGTCAAGCGGATCGAGGACTACAGAGGAGGAGTGCGCGTGAGCGGCGCTCAAGGCGTTCACTCCGTGCACGCCTTCGTGCTCCTGCCCGGTCGAGGCCTGCTCGTCCAGGTGGCGTTCCGGACCGAAGAAGCCGTGAGGAACCAGATACCCTTCACGACCCTCCACAGCTTTCTGCTGGATCCGGCTACCGGCCGGCCGCTGCCGCTGGGGACGGCCCTTCCTCCCATCTTCGCGGCGAGCGGCGGCGAGGCAGTGCTCGCTTTCAACGATCCGGTCCCACGGTTCGAGGTGCGGGGGCTGCAGGGGCCGTGACAAGCGACTTGCCAATCGTCTCCGGACAGGGTATATTATATTACCTCTGGGGGATGAAACGGCAAGTATCATGAAGCCTGTGGACTACTTCGCTGCCCACCCCGTGTTCCGGTTCGAGGACTTTGCGTCCGCCCACAGGGAGGGAGCGACGCGCAAGCCGGCGACGAGCCTCGCCGTCCTCAAGCAGCACGTTCGCGCCGGGAACCTCCTCAATGTTCGCCGGGGCCTGTACGTCGTGGTGCCCCGTGGTCAGACGCCCGACGCCGTCGTGGTCGACCCGTGCGTCCTCGCGAGCCATCTGGCCCCGGACGCAGTCGTCGCGTACCACGGCGCGTTGCAGTTCCACGGCAAGGCGCACTCGCTCTCCCGCAGGGTTCCGTTTCTGACCCGCACCAGGACGAAGTCTCTCGCGTTTCGAGGCTCGGAGTTCGTGCCGGTGCCGGTGCCGGCTCCGCTGCGCGTGCTGCCCGACCTGGGCGGCGGCATCGTGGAGAAGGCGCGTGATGGCGCGCCCGTGCGGGTGACGACCCTCGAGCGAACCCTCGTGGATGTCCTCGATAGGCCGAGGCACGGCGGCGGGTGGGAGGAGATCTGGCGCTCGCTCGAGGCGATCGAGTTCTTCGACGTCGATGCGGTCACGGACTACGTCTTCAAGCTCGACTCTGCGGTCGCCGTCGCGAAGGTCGGCTTCTACCTCGAGCAGCACCGCGAGGAATTGATGGTCGAAGACCGGCATCTCGACCGGCTGCGCGAGCACGCCCCCTCACGCCCCATGTATCTGGAACGGGGCGTGCGGGAGCCGGGCAAGCTGCTCTCGCGCTGGAACCTCGTGGTGCCCGAGCGCGTGCTCAACCGTTCCTGGGCAGAGGTCGCGTGAACCTGACGCCGAAAGCGCTCGCGCGTCAGGTCGCGGTCGTCCACGTCTTCAGGAATTCGCGGGGGCTGAGAACCTGCACGCGGCGCGGAACACGTTGCCGGCGCCCGCCGGAGAACTCCGCGAAGTGCTTCGTGTTGCCGGTGACCAGGAACGCGGCTCGGCCCACGAGCGCCGTCTCGAGCACTGCGTTGTCGGCCGGATCGCGAGTCAGGACGTGGAGTTGTCCGGTGATCGCGACCAGCCCGTCCGGCTCGGCGAGCGACACGACGTGCGCCGCGAAGGCGTACGCGGCTTCGGGCGGGATCTTGAGCTTGGGGTAGGCGAGGGCGCGCGTCAGTTCGGCGATGAGCGGTGGGCTGGTGACGAGCCGACAGGCTCCGCGGGCGGCCGACGCGAGGCACAGGAGCGGCGGCGTCACGCGCCCCGCTTGCCGGGCGAGCAGCGCCGAGATCAGGACGTTGGTGTCGAGGAGAGCGCGAGGGCGGGGGTCAGTCACGGGGATGCTTGCGCGCCCAGGCAACGGCCTCGGCAGCGAGCTTGGTGATCTGGGCCTCCGAGCGCTCGGTGGTGGGGAGTTGGGCGACGAGGGCCTCGAGCCGCGCCTCGAGCGCGGCGGCGCGCACCGCGGCGCCGAGCTTGCTCGCGGTTGCCTCTGGGCCCAGTTGCCGGTCGAGAGCAAGGACGGCCTGGCGGGTCTCCAGGGGGAGGCCGGTGTAGAGGCGCAGGGCTTCGGCGACGACGGCGCTCTGGGGGCGGCGCTCCTCCTCAGCGACGCGCTGGGTCGCACGATAGATCGCGGGATCGAGGGAGGCGCTGAGGGTCTTGGTGGCCACGAACGTGCTCCTGGTAGTTTTGTTGATGCTCACGAAACTTAGTGAAGCGCTGGAGAAGCCGCAACTCTGACCCAGTGACGGTTCCGGGAGGGAGGGGCTTGCATGTACTACAACTGCAATGAGCAGGAGGAGGAGGACGCCGTTGCTGTCGATGCTTGTCTGAGGCGGCCGCCGCTGGTCCTCCCGCTCGGCAACGTGGCCAGGATCGAGACCAGTCCTTGGCCGGCCGGTGCCCAACGTGAATGAGATGGCAGGGTGGCGTCGTTCTGCTGGAGGGGGGAGAGCTGGCCCCAGCGCGTGACGGCGGGATCTGGTACGCGCAAGTCGCTCCGTACCTCATCGAGCGGTACTCGAGAAGCGGGCAGCTGGAGATCCAGGTCCATCGACCCAACGACTTCCTGCCCTCCGCGGAGCGGCGATTCTCGTACTCGACGACGGCACGCTTCTGCACCAGACCCTGATGGCTTCCCGCCGCGTGTTCACCGATGCGTACCGGCCGGATTCAGGGAGCGAATTGGCTCTCGTCGCGAGCTACGAGCACGACGGCCCCGTGTTGCGGCGCCGCGCAGCTCAGGCGTGCACCTATCTGAGCCTGGTGGCGACCGAGGGCTTCAGGCATAGCGCCCTGATGGTCGTTCGCTTTGCGCCAGCGCACAGGCGCTGACAGGGCCGTACTCGTTGAGCGGGGGCTTCGGGGGGCGACCTGCGGGCTGCGATGCTCGCAGGCAGCCTCCCCGTCGTGGTGCCGCCGCGGCGTCGGCCGAGACTCGCGGTCCGTCGCCGCCCCTTCGAACCCCCTCTACGCGGACTCCGTCGCGCCGTCCTCTTCAAGGCACCCCCGCACCAGCACAGCGAAGCGCACCAGCGTCGCCCTGGTCTCGAGGCCCAGGGTCTGCTGGATTCTCTGCTTGTGGAACGTGATGGTGGAGGACCCCACGCCGAGGCTGTGGGCGATCTCCGTCTCGCTCTTCCCGTCCCCGATGAGCCGGAACACCGTCTGCTGGTGTGGCGTGAGGCGCTGGAGCGCGGGGTGGAGCGCCTCGAGGCTGGTGCGCCGGTTGCTCGTCCGGGGCACGCGCGGGGAGACGTGCCGCTCACCGGCGAGCACATCGGCGATGGCGCGCTTCAACTCCTTCCGGCCGGCGTCCTTGGGGATGAAGCCGTGGGCGCCGGCGGCCAGCGCGGCGTCGGCGAGGGTGCGGTCGAGGAACATCGTCACGACCAGGATGCGCATCTCGGGGCGTTGCGCGAGCACATCGGGGATGAGGTCGAGCCCTAGGCAGTCGGGGAGCTGGAGGTCGAGGAGGAGACAGTCCGCCGAGCGGGTCTTGAGAAGGGCGAGCAGCTCGTCGCCGCGGTAGGCGACGCCCACGATGTCGTATGTGGCGGCGAGGCAGGACCGGAGCCCGTCGACGAACATCCGGTGATCGTCCACCAGGATGAGGCGCGGCCTGGCGGTGTCCGACGCGGCTTCCGGTCTCACGCTCGGGCTCCTCCGTCCCTGGGGGACCGTTGCAGCCTGCCGCGGTGGGGTCTTCCTGGGGATCCGTCCCCAGGCGATGTGGTTCGGGCAGAGAAGAAGATGCTCGGTGGGGGGCGTGCCGCGAGACCGAAGGGGCTCCAGGGTCTCCACACCAGGGCACAGCGCGAGCGCTCGGCATGGCGGGCTCGCGGGGCCACTGAAGGAATTTCAGTCCTTTCGGAAACGCGAGCGAGACACTACCGTGGCGTTCGTCGGGAAGACCCTTGGGCCGCAGGCGGCCAAGCTGGTCACGACGCTCTACGCGCGGGGCAAGTCGGTCTTCCAGGCGTGCTGCAGGACTGAACGGAATTCGAGGTCTTCGCCAGAACTCGGTTCCCTGTCTCGCAGCCGACTGAACAACTTTCATCTTTCGGAAACGCTGGCGGAGCACTGTAGTGGCATCGGCTGGGAGTCGGGACTCCCCCGTTGGCCGGCTCCAGCTGGCCGCACGAGTGTGCGCTGCTCCTCGGGTTCGAGGCGAGAATGGGTGAAATCGCACGGAGTTGGGAGATGGTCGTACCCCCTCGGGCCACGGCCCGGGCCGCCGCGCTCGTGCTGCTTCTCTGCGCGCTGGGATGGACGAGACCGGTGGTCGGCCAGTCGCTCCCACCGGACTCCCTGATTGAGATCGTTGCCTACCGCGTTCCGCAGCGCTTCCAAGTCCGTGGAGCCGCCATCAATGACTCCGGCACGGTCCTGTACTGGAGCGATAGCGCCGCGGCCGTCGTAGCGCAGAACGCGAGGGCGATCGAGATCGTGTGCCCCCGCCTCCCGAGGAGGCCCATTGCCGCGGCATTCGTGTCCGACGGCTCAGTGATGGAGATCGTAGATGCGGGTAGCGGAGCCGTGTTCCGCCGCGATGGTGATTGCCGGCAGATCTTCCTGCTCCGCGCGGCAGGTGAATTCGTTTCCGCTGCCCGAACAAGGAGTGGCTGGGTCTTGGGAGTCGTGGCACCGTCGGGTGCCGGGTCGGTGGTCGCAGTGGATACTCTTGGCGGCGCACTGTGGTCCTTCTCCTCACAGGCGGGGCCCGATGAGGCCTGGGATCCTCGCTACACGCACCTGTCCGCCGTCGCGACCGGCGTGGTGCTCTCGGCACTGCGTTGGCCGTTTCACTGGCTCTGGCTCGCTGCGGACGGGAGCGTGGTTGCGCGAGCGGATACGGCCTCCTTGGGTCGCGCGCTGCCCGGCGCCGAACAGTGGCTCGGACTGCCAGTAGTGGCGGTCGGCAACTCGCTCATTCAGACGATAGCCGATCCACGGAGCGATCAGCGACGCCTCGTCGTCTACCGGCGAGATGGCAGCTTGGTGCGGGTGGTCGGGCTGAACACCGCGATGGGTCTTCTCGCGTCGTCTCCCAACGGCCGGTTGGCGGTGGCGGCGCGTCGCACGGACGTGCTGGAGATCGTCGTGTACCGATGGGTCGGCCCCTCACCGTAGACTGGAGGACCGTAGAATGCGCGCGATCGCACTTGCCGTTGTGTGCGGGTGTCTCGGCCTCGTGGCCGAGCCGCTGTTGGGGAACCGCCTTGAGGCGCAGACTTGGTGCGTGAACTGCGACCCTCAGATGGGCTGGTGCAAAGTGACGGATGGCGGCGGCTTCTATTACTGCGCGAACCAGGGTAGTGGTTGCCTTCTGCAAGACCCGGGATGTGGGGGTAACCAAACGAGGCTGAATGTGACGCCCGACGGGACCCGGATTCCGCTTCTCGCGTTGCGTGATGCGGGAGCAGAGGTTTGGCCTCCGACGGACGGGTGGCTCGAGCAGTCCGACAGCGAACCAGGCGTCAGCGTTCTGCGGCGGGCGTGCGATGGGGCAATACTAGCGAGGGAGTACTCGCCTGCCGTTGCCGCAGCGCGGCGGGAGCAGGCGCGCATCGTGGTCCTGTAGCCGCGTTCCCGCCGAATGAGATCCGCCTCCGGTCGTTGGTCAGTCTGGTGCGGTTTGGCGGCGTGGGTGCTGAGCGGAGCCGGCGCCCACGCGCAGGATTCGTCGTGGGCGCTGCGCGTGGCCCGCCGCTTCGCGGTGCCGGACACGATTCCTCTCGAGAGCACGTTTCGAGCAGCCTGGT
>Ga0315287_10000472_pt1 | contig 35035 bp, 32 predicted proteins | sample YL17G11_0_MG_FD_205037 | JGI IMG/M metagenome (GOLD analysis project Ga0315287, IMG submission 205037) | Sediment microbial communities from Yellowstone Lake, YNP, Wyoming, USA - YL17G11_0 | ecosystem: Environmental > Aquatic > Freshwater > Lake > Sediment | place: USA: Wyoming | collected...
TGTCTCCGGCAAAATAAAAGTAAGGAAGGTAGGCGCCATACATCGCGAATTGTTCTTTGTTTAGATTTTTTGACCACCAGCCGGAGGCGGCAACACTGCTTCCGTCACGGGAATAGCCGGCGTTAAGTTTACCTTTTGCCTGGAGTTCCTTTTTTAAAAAACAATAGGGGCCGTAATCCGCCGGGGTGCAGGTATTATCGGTCAGATAGCGTTTGGCAGTGGGAGAAGCGAACCAGGCATAATCCTCCGCCACCCAGAAAAGCGTCCGGAATGCATCCCAGCCGAACAGATGCCCGCCCTGGGGTTTAAAGATGTCACTATCTGAAAACGTTCCATCTGGCTGAATGTCGATCCAGTTGGGTGGGAGGTTGGTCTTGCCGGGGATGGCGTTGCCTTTTTCATCATGCAGTGTGAGGTCTCCACTTTCCACGATTACCTGATAGGAAGGGCGGATTAATTGTTTCCACGGATGGTGGGGATCCACACTCGCAAACATCTGGAGATAAGATGGCCGCAGATAAGAAGGATTGATTTCCCCCATATCCCTGAATTGGTCACCGCCAAAAAGATGGTAACTCTCCCCCACCTTTCTGATATATTTATTCCACATATCGTTCAAGATATTTTTAGCCTTAGTCGTATAATTGGGATCGCTCCACCGCTTGCCGGCAAAGATCAGGGCAGCGCTAATGTCCAGGTCGGCATCCGAAGCGCCCTCAAAGCAACCGCGCCACACCGGCTCACCCATCCAGTCATAATGAATAACGCCGCCTTTTTCCCCTTTGAGCGAGGGGACGTAACGCCAGGCAAAAAGGTGGTCTTTTTTGGGAGGATCAACCCATTGCTTTTTATTCCAATGATAAACTTTGGCAATGTTTTTCCTCTGCAGGTTGGATTGCGCCCAAGTCCAGGTTTTGTCAAAAGCGGCCTTGTCGTTCATCCAGACGGCGCGCAACAGCACGTAGGAAACCGCTTCAGACACGGTGACCCTTTCTTTTCGATCGCCGTCACCGTCGATATCACCGTCATCCGGGTCCGACAGCGGGCGGCCGTCTTTATCGATCATGACTTTCTTATAATGTTCCCAAGACTTTGATAAGATATCATCAATTTCAGCCTTAGGAGCGGGCAGTTCGAAAGCAGGCGCGGGGGGCGGAGACGCACCACCGGCGTCATTCTGTGCGACTTTTACGTCGCCTTTTGGTTTATTATCACATCTGGAAAAATAAGCTCCCCCTCCGATAAGCAAGATTGCCGCGCCTAAGATTGGTATCATTGTTTTACCTCCCCTAATTAAATATGATAAATGGACTTGATCCAGGTTACTTCTTCAGCTAAACCGTTTTCTAGATCAGTGCTGGGTTGATAACCGAGCAAAGCTTTAGCTCGGGAAATATCCGCCCAGGTTACCAGCACATTTCCATGTGGATTTGGCAGTTCTTCGATCGAGGCCGTGTGCTGAGTGAGCGCTTCAATGGTTCTGATTGCCTCCGAGAGAGCGGTTACTCTGCCTCCGCCTAAATTAATGGCTTTGCCCAAGATCGAATCTCTTCGCGCATTTACCGTCGAGAAACTGCCATTCACAATGTCCCCAACATAGGTAAAGTCTCTTCTCTGATCTCCGGCGTGGAGCTTAATCGGCTTGCCCTGGAGAACACTCAGGATCATCTGGTGAAATCCCATGTCCGGTCTCTGTCGTGGACCGTAGACGCTAAAAAATCTCAACGCTACGGTGGGCAAACCCAGATTGCGAAAATAGGCGCTGCAGAGCTGTTCCGCCGCCAGTTTGGTAATTCCGTAAGGAGAAAACGGATGCAGGGGGATATCTTCGGACAGAGGGCCATCTAGCTTGCCTTCGTATCCGTACACCGAAGAAGTCGAAGCATAAACAAAAAGATCTAAAGGATTGGAAGTAGAAGCTTCGAGCAGTCTCTGGGTGGCCTCAAGGTTGTTACGTGAATAGCTCAGAAATTTGCTTCCCCAGCTGTCTCTTACGCCGGGTTGGCCGGCCAGGTGAAAAATTATGCTGGTTCTTCGCAGGCATGATTTTAGATTCAATGTAGCCAGGTCTCCCTCAATAAACGTAAAATGTTTTGCACCGGTCAGATGCTTTAAGTTTTCCTCTTTCATCGCCCTCGGATAATTGGGAAGAAAGTTGTCTATCCCGACGACGTTGTATCCGGCTTTTAATAATTTTTGGCAGAGATGCGAGCCGATAAATCCGGCGGCGCCGGTAACCATGACCTTCATGCTAATTGCTCCCGTGAGTTAAGAAATATTTTCTAGCCGCTTCTATATCTTGGACGTCGCGACTGATGGTTTTTACTCTTTTTATCAAGGCGCTGAAACTGAACGAATCCCTCCAATAATTTCCTTCATAAGGCCCGGCAACTTCCACAGGAACGACCTTTAATCCCAATGCTCGAAAAACTCCAGGGAAAAAGGTGGTGGCATGCCCTAGCTGTTCCATGTCCGCTTCTGAAACAAATTTCCGGAATTCCCGCCAGCCGCTGCGGCTAAACGCCTGGCCGCCGCTGATAAAGTCGGTCCAGAGCGCGGAAGAATTTGCTCCATTCGGTTTGATGGCGAGGCGATGGGTGGCGTAGAGGTTAACCATTTCCTCAAGCGCGTACTGCCAGAGGGGATGGCTCAATCGATCCTTCAGGGAGCGGACGCCCAAGGCCAGATCCGCTCCGCTTTTAATCCCGACCATAAAACGGGGGATGGCTTCCGGCAATATGTGCAGGTCGTCATCTCCCATGATGACCAAATCTGATCCGAAATTATTGAAGGCATAGTCAATGCCGCGAAAGCGGGCATAGCCGGCGCTGATGGGCGGGACGGAAATTACCTCAGCATACGCTTCCTGCGCGGCCTTTCTGGTTTGCCCGTTATCTTTAGCCGTGCTGTTGTCGACGACAAGAACCTTACTCCGCGACGTGTGCCGATATAGTTCTGTTTTTATGCGATGTAAATTTAAGAGAAAGGATTGCTTTCCAAGGCGCAGGCAAGAATTATAAGCGGGGATCACAAAGGTGGTATTGAGTGAGGTGCTCATAGGAAGTTGACATCAGGGTAAGAGAGAGAACGTCCGAGAAGACGGCTAAAAAAACTTTTCAAACCGGCGCCACGAAGATCACTGAAAAGGCTTTCTAATCTTTCCCTCGCTTCCGTATCAAGATTGTATTGGGCAAGATCGTTTAGGGCTTTATTGGCAAACGATAAGACACAGGTGGGAGGGCACTTTTTAGCGAATAGCCCATTATTGAGCCTTTCGATTACCTGCATTCTTTGCTTACTTCCCATGATCTCCTGGAAATTGCTCCTTGAAAGATCGCCGAGGGCAAAATCCGGATCTCCGCTATGCTCGTCGCAGAGATAAACTTTTGGATGCCCGTCTCTGCCCAGACCGACGGAGCTCCGCCAGGGGTGAGCCAGACAATAAGGAAACTGCTTTGCCTGAGGATTGTGAACCATAGCAAAGCGGGTGTCTATATAGATGGCACGAAAATCAGGAATACGAGCGACCCCGGGAATAATTGACCCCCAGAATTGTGAATTGGCGCTGTCGAATATTTCTTTGGGATGTTGTTTTTTTCTGGCTCCGCCATAAAGAACCTGAGGCCGAAAGGCGATATAATCCAGAACCCCGGCGGGTCTGCCTCCTTGATAAAGGATGTCGAAGAGTAAGCCCGAACTTCGGTGGCCTGATGGGTCTATTCTCTCAGCAAAGCCAGAAAGTGAACCCACGTTTTTCTTTCCGATAATAACCCCGATTCCCAGCCGGGTGGCGACTTTATCTCTGTGTTCATATTTGTAGACAGCCAATCTTCTCAGGTTTTCAACGACCTTTTCAAAATTTGAGCGGCTACGCTCATACTTACTAAGATCATCGGGATCGTCAGCTGTCATTTTAAAGTGGGTAGCTTCGTCCGCGGCGTTCAGGCTGACACGCACAAATCTTGGCTTAACATCGCGCAGCAGCGGCTCAACCAGGGAGGGATCAAAGGTCCCGTTGGTGAAAAGCGCGGTTTCCAATCCTCTCTTTTTTGCGTAAAGCATGAGTTCAATCAGATTTGGATGAACAGTTGGTTCCCCTCCGCCAGTAAAAATGATTCCCTTTATGCCGAACTGTGCCAGTTGGTCGATAATACTTTTTGCCGTTTCCTTGGGCATGAGCCCTTTTACCTGTCGTTCTTCAAGCGAGAATTTTCTGTCACCAAAAGTACAAAATTCGCAGGCATTATTGCAAACCCAGCTGGGAGAGAGTGAAACCGTAACCGGCGTTACCTCATAAATTTTACCTGCGAGAAATTGGCTTAGTTGCCTTTCGTGGTATATGTATTTACCAAAAGCATAAGGACCAAGATCATAATGCGATCCAAGATATTCTGAATGGACCTGCATCACCCGACGATAATTAATCGGGATATTTAAAAGAGGGGGGATCGCCCCCGCGGCATAGCCTTTAATGAGCATCTTTATCTCTTTTCTCTATTGCCGACCATTTTTCCTTGTATTCCCTAACCGCGTCGATGTCACTAATTCCCGTGCTTAAAATATGTCGATCAGCTGGAACCTCAACGAAAAGAGTAGGCATCAGCCCAACGAAAGCTTCTAAATGATCCATCAGCATAAACCGCTGCCACTCTCGGTTCATCTTTAAAAAGGCCGGTATATCCATCTTTGCCATCTCTTCAACTGCTTTTAGAGATAAAACCATGTTTAAATTATGGAATGGTGCTCCCCGCTTGACGGCGGCATTGGTAGTTTCGCCGGGGAGTACATAGTCCGGAAGCAATCTTGGTTTTTCTTCAACATATATGGGAAAGATTTTCACTTCGGGATAGACAGCGCGATACACCATCTCCGCAGTTATGAGATGATTTTCTCCTTCACTTATATGCCGGCCCAGAGTGGCGAGAAAAATTTCATCACTGATCGAAGCCCCCAGGTTTTTGATCCCGCTGACGAAGGCGTAGCGAAAGGCCTTGATTCTTTCCCGCATTTTTGCGCTTTCAACGATTGTTTTCGGCAGAGTGCCATGACCCAAAGTGGAGGTGAGAAGGCGGCTGTCTTCATCAACGATTAATTTGCCGGAGGCATCTAATATGTGGCTCATCCGATTTTGTTGTATCAGGTGAACGTTTAAGCGAAAACGGTTATGCTGCTTGAAGAATGTTTTCACCTCTTCTCCGCTTTGTCCATAAGGGATCATGATTACCCAGGGAATAGTGCAGCCATATTTTTTTTGCGCTCTTTTTATGTCCGCGGCTTGGATTTCGAAGAAACTCATATCATCAAGCTCGGGTATTTCGTCCATGCCGGTGGAAGGGCTGGAAGGGAAAAAGCCTCGGCCCGCAGCGAGAGTAATCCGCACCAGATGGCGCATAGCTTTCATTCCTAAATCGCAAAATTCTTTATACCTAGGATGTTCGGGATTAATTTGTTCGATTTTTTTGTCATAGGGTCTTATATTCCCTGCGAGCTGGGTTTTTCCACGAGAGAGAGACGCCACGCTTCTCGCAAAATCTCTCATTTCATCCCAATCCACCGCCCTAAGATCTCCCATAATATTGCCGAAAGAAATCGGGTTACTAACGTACTTAAAGATGTGTTCCTGGCTTTCTCTAGCGGCGGTAAGAGCTATCTCCCTTTCTTCTGGATAGGAGTCACGCTGGCGAGTAATCAACCTGTAGACAAAAGGAGATACTTTATAGATTCTATCTTCTAGTGTAGCGAAATCCTCAGCCAGCAATTCCTTCGGTAAGGGCTTGGCTTCTTGCATCCCCTGGAAATGCAAAGGCAAAAATCTCCGGTAAAGGCTGATTTCATTTTGTGCGAGTTCGAGGGTATATTCAAAAAGGTCGTTTGCATAAATGATAGCATCCGCATAACGTCGCGCGTAATCCAGCAGGCTGACATATCCTTTGCTATCCGGTTCGAACGTAGGTAATTTCACCAATCCCATTTCAGCTGATTCGAGATCGGACTGGTGGAAAAGACCTCGATTTTCGGGATTGTATTCATAATATAATAGAAGCGGCATAGGATTGTCTTTACCAAAAATTCGGTCAGCAAATGCCTTTAACATCGCCAGGCATAATCCGGTTGGCCAGTCATGAAAACTGATAACGTTGAACGGTTCCGATTTTTTTAGAAAATGTGCGAAGGCATAGGTGAAGAAGATAATCCTTTTTAAGTCTTTTAGATCTCCCACCGGCCCATATAGTGTCGAATCGCTAAAAATACCGGGATTGCCAAGGGAATATATTTCCTGATCGGCCTTTTTTCTAACCGTCATAGAATGTTGGTTGCCATAAAGAAGGATGTCTTGCAGTCTTGGCTCCCGCACTCTTTCGAATTGGCTCCTGACTTCCGGATAGCCAGGGATTACGAGTCTGGCATCAATTCCAAGTGTCCGCAGCTGTTGATGGATGGATGCAACAATGTCCCCCGGTCCTTTATCGGACGGGGCGGCATAAGGTCGAGCAACCCATGAGACATGCATGACGCGAAGAACCTGCGCTTTTGCCGTCGGCGAAAAAGATGTCATATTTAAAAATCCTTTTTGGTCATGATTTAGGCTTTCCCTTATCTTTATCTGTGGTTTATTTGGAAAATTTCACTTTATTTGAAAATATTTGCCAATATTTGCCAGCTTCAAGGGTTTTTAAAATTTATATTAATTTAATTTTGTGTTATAATCTGACCATGCAAAAAGTAAAACCTATCTTCTCCGGATTTGGGAAAGCGGGGGAAAAGATTTCCGAGAAGGATGGAATTTATACTTTGGCGGGGGAAGGGATAGATCTCGGGTGTAACCTGGTGATCCGCGAGGAAATAGAAAACCCTTCCTTGCTTGAGTTTGATCTCCGGGGGAAGATTGAGAAGCAGGTAGCCTGGGTAAGATTGAGAATTGAAATATTTGATCGCAGCAATGCCTGTGACCCGGCGACCTCTTTTGAGGATGACTATCTAACCGTCGATCTGGATGCGCATAATTTTCGACACCTTTCGCTCCCCATCCTGGGGATCGTTAAAAATCCCGAAAGGGTGCAGTTCATGGTGGTGGGGCCGGCCAAAGCGAAGCTCGAAATAAAAAATGTCGTCTTGCGATGAATGAAAAAATCAATCCTCTTTTTAATTTTAGCCCTCTTTATTTTTTCTGCCGGTTGTGGTGTCAGCCAAACGATAAAGGTTAAAGCGGTGGGGAAAATGGACGGAAATTATCCAGGGTGTGCGGCGGGGGCCTTTGTCAACGGGATGGATAACCTTGCCATTTTCCAGTCGACCATAGGAAAAAAAATGGCGGTGGTTCTCTGGTTTCATTCTTGGTGTTCACCTTTCCCCAGCGCCGAAGCCGACGGGGTTGTCAACAATGGCAGTATCCCATTAATCACCTGGGAACCCTGGATTTCAAATTCGGCAGGCACGCTGGAAGCGATTGCCAGTGGAAGCTATGAAAGTTATGTTACGGATTTTATGCAAGCCGCGAAAGATTGGGGGAAACCCTTGTTTTTACGCTTTGCGCATGAGATGAATGGTAACTGGTATCCCTGGGATGGTTTTCATAACGGCGGCGCAGCCTCTGGCCCGGAGCGGTATAAACGAGCCTGGATTTATATATATAATGTAAAGAACCGGGTGGGGGCCAATAACGTTTATATGGTCTGGTGCCCGAACAATACCAATCAACCGGGCGAAGATTGGAATAACCCGGCTGCCTATTATCCGGGAGACGCCTATGTCGAATGGGTGGGGATGGATGGGTATAACTGGGGATACAGCAGCTGGCAAAATTTCGATTCAATATTCAGGACCATTTATCAGGCCTTGACGGCCCTGACCAGTAAACCGTTGATGATCGGTGAATTTGCCTCTGCCGAACAGGGAGGAGGCAAAGCCGCATGGATAACGGATGCTTTTTCTCAGATCAAGGACCATTACACTAAAATAAAACTTTTTTGTTGGTTTAATATCAATAAAGAAAGAGATTGGCGAGTAGATTCTTCCAGCACCTCGGCCGCAGCTTTAAAACAGGCCTTGCAAGACGATTATTTTTTGGATACAATTGAAAAGTGACAATGGTGACGGTATTAAAGCTGGCGGTCCTGTTTGGCGCATTGATCGGCTTTTGGTTTGGCATCATGCTGGTCTTTTTTTATGAGCAATTTAAGGTCTTTGATCAGGCGATTACCGTCCAATACCTGGTTGGCAGAAAAAATTATCAAACCAAGAAAAGCGGTTTTATGATTGATCAGCTGGTGGTAAAAAGCCATAGTATTTTCGGAGTGGTGGTTTTTTTGGTTGCGGGCTGGTTGCTTTGGGTGTTCTTTCAGTCTTTTGCGGTGAAATAACTAACCACCCTTGAAGGCCGGCTTCTGAGGAAACCCAAGATTCTTTTCGAAGAACATCACCATCTACGTTATAGATTGACAGGTGTATGGTGTTGAGTAAAAATAAAACGAAGAAAAAAAGTCTCTGGCAAAGGATCAGGCAATATCAATTTGCCTATTACTTTCTGCTCCCCACCGCCTTGGCGATGCTCCTGTTGCATGTGGTCCCCATCCTGCAGGGGATATATATGTCTTTTCTCAGGCTCAATCAGCTGACCCTTCAATCTTATCTTTTTGCCCCGTTTGTTGGCTTTGATAATTTCTACAAGGTGTTGATCGATCCTCAGAGCCCGATTCGCATCGGCCTTTTCGAAGCGGTACGGAATACTGTTATATATACGGTGGTGGTCACCTTCGGGACCCTGTCTATCGGCATGATCGTGGCGTTGATGCTCAATCGAAAATTCTTCGGCCGGCCGCTGGTGAGAACCCTTTTTCTTTTTCCCTGGATTGTGCCGACCTATGTCACCGGCTTGCTCTGGGGAATTATCTGGTTGAAGGAGGGGGGGCTGGTCAATGTTATGTTGGCGGATTGGCTCAGAATTATTCCCTTTAAACCTTCCTGGTTATCCGGACCCAACACCATGTGGGCCATTATTATCCCCACTATCTGGCGTTACTGGCCACTTTCCATGCTGATGCTGCTGGCGGGTTTACAGACCATTCCGGAGGAGCTCTATGAGGCGGCGGATATTGATGGGGCGGGACCCTGGCGCAAATTCTGGATGATAACCTGGCCCATGCTCAGGCCGGTCTGGTTTATTTTGATCTTATTCGGCTTAATTTATAACACCTATTCTTTTAACATCGTCATTATGATGTTCGGTTTCGGGGCGGGTTTCCCGGGAGAGTGGGGTGATTTGATGATGACCAACATTTTCCGTAATTCTTTCCAGCTCTGGAATTTCGGCACGGGGGCGGCGGCTTCCGTTTTGCTTTTAATCGTGATGATCATTATCGTCAACATCTGGTTCCGCTATTTTAAGAAAGCAGAGGAACTTCAGTAGTTTAGGAATTAAAGTATGCCATATTATATTAGAAAAAGAATCACGGATATAGTTATTAACCTTTTCATGCTCGGCTTCTTAGTATTAACTTTGCTTCCTATTGGCTGGATGGTTTTTTCCTCACTCAAAGATTCAACCGATATCGCGATTGGCCGGGTGGGGTTACGCCGGGCGGGTACCGAGATCTTGGAAATTGTCCCGGAAAAGGATCGGTTGTTGGCCTTATCCGCCAATGGCGGCATCAGTCTTATCCAGACGCAGGACCTAAAATTATTACAGAGCGTTTCTTATAAGACTTCTGCCACCTCCTACTGGGTGGATGATAAATCCGTGTGGATTGCTTCGGCTAATCGGGGCCTTACACGGGTACCAAGAGATAATCTGAGTGAGGGTAAAACTTTTCCTTTCCCGCCTTGGGGAAACATCCGAAAAATGGACATGAATAAGGTGACCACCACTTTTATCACCCGAGAAGCGGATAATCTTTTCCTTTCTATGAATTACCGGTCCTTTGCCGGGGTTTGGAAGTTTGACGCTAATCTATTAAAATTTATCCGGCTCATGCCAGGCGCAAAGGATAAATATTTCCCTAATTCTGATGTAATGAATATCAGCACTTTCCCGGGTATCGAGGAAGAGGTGTTTTCAAAGGCCAGCCATGAGGGCTATGCTTATCTCGGCTCTAGCAGCGGAAAAGTCTATAAATATAGTCTGGGCAAGCGCAAGATTGAAGCCAGCGTAAAGGTGCCGCATGGCCATTTACTGGTCCGCTTCAGCAATTATGTTGACATGTGGAAGAACGTGAATTTCGGACTTTATCTGCGTAATTCCTTGATCATTTGCGGTTTCACCATGTTTTTTGCCATGATCTTTTCCACCCTGACGGCCTACGCTCTTTCGCGTTTCCGTTTTCCTGGTTCAGATTTATTCAGCAATGCCATTCTGGCCACCCAGATGATTCCGGCGATCATGTATCTGATCCCGCTCTACATTATGTTTGTTAAATTTACGGTCCTTACCGCGATCCCAGTTAAAGGGACTTTCTGGGGGATCATTTTAATTTATTCTGCCTTCTTCACTCCCTTTTCCATCTGGATTTTGCGCGGCTTTTTTGCCGCTATTCCTAAAGAATTGGAAGAAGCCGCACTGATTGACGGCTGTTCCCGCTTTAAGGTGTTCTGGTACATTGCCTTGCCGCTGGCGATTCCGGGGATCATTGCTACCGGTATCTACACCTTCCTCGCTGCCTGGGACGAATTAATGTTTGCCTGGGTTTTGACCAATGCTGACACCATGACCATCCCGGTGGGGATCCGGCTTTTTGTGGGGAATTATCAAAATCGCTTCGACCTGATGATGGCAGCAGCCACGGTTGCAACCATCCCGGTAGTTGTGATATTCTTTATGCTGCAAAAATATATCGTGAAAGGTTTAACCGCCGGCGCGGTTAAGGGATAGAAAGGAGTTAAGGTGTGATTAGAAAATCGTGTTTAATCTGGATGTTCGCGATTATTTTATCTGTATTTATCGGTTCAACTGAGACCTCGGCCCAAGTTGCAGCGCGGAAGGTTTTTTTTGGATTATTCAGGGAAGGTGCGCCGCACAACATGAATTACATCAAGAAATTTGAAGAACAAACAGGAAAGAAGCCCGCCATGATCATGTGGTATCAGGACTGGGCGCAAACTTTTCCTCGGGAAGATGCACAAAATGTGATTGATTATGGCGCAGTTCCTCAAATTGTTTGGGAACCATGGTACTGGGGCGATCACAATAAGATCAGTCTTAAAGATATCATTGATGGAAAATGGGATAGTTACATTGCTACCTGGGCCAAGGAGATCAAGGCCTTTGGGCAACCCATCTATTTGAGGGTCGGGCATGAATTCAATATAGAGAGTTATCCCTGGGGAGTAATCAATAACGATAAAAATCCTGAGCTCTACATCCGGGCTTTCCGACATATGGTTGATATTTACCGTCGGGAAGATGTAAAAAATGTCAAATGGGTCTGGTGTTTAATGAATTATTCTTATCCTAACGAAGCCTGGAACGATTGGGCGGCAGCTTATCCGGGAGATGACTATGTAGATTGGGTTGGAATCGATGGTTATAACTGGGGCACCACCCAGAGCTGGAGCGATTGGCAGGCGCTTAAATATCTTTTCCGGGATCAGGTTCGTCGCGCTAAACAACTCTGGCCAAACAAGCCCATCATGGTAGCAGAGTTCGCCTCCGCCGAACAGGGAGGGGACAAGGCGGCCTGGATCAAAGAAATACCCGCTTACTTAAAAACCAATATGCGTGATATTGATATGGTTATCTGGTTCGATGAGAAGAAAGAAACCGACTGGCGTGTTAATTCAAGCGAAAAAAGCCTGGCTGCCTTTAAAAGCATCATGAAAGACCCCCTCTTTGTGGGCACGGCAGGGGATTTGAATAATTTTGTGGCGCAGACAAAGAAGTTTGAAAGAAAAACTGCTCTAGCGCGAAAAGCTCCCGCGGCCATTAAAATTGATGGGTCGCTTTCGGATTGGGACCTGAGCAGCCCGATCAGCATGAAGGATATCTCCTTTTTAAAAGAGGGACTGGACTGGAAAGGGCCGCAGGATCTCTCCGGTTCGGCTTATTTGATGTGGGATGGCACTTATTTTTACCTGGCGGCGACCATTACGGATGCCAATCCATTGGTTAATTTAAAGCAGAAGCAGGATATCTGGAACGGCGATGCGATTGAAGTGGTCATGAGCGCCGATCCCTCGGCCGATCCAAGTCGTACCACTTTTAGCTCTTCTGATTACCAGATCGGTTTAAGTCCGGGTAACGGAAAGGACAACCCGCCTATCATCTGGAACTGGCAGCGGCATCGCTCTCCCACCGGCAGCGAAATTGTTGCCAAAAAGACCAAGAATGGATATAGCATAGAAGCCAAAATACCTTGGGAATTCTTCAAGGGATTTGTCCCCTCCAAAGGTACGCGGATCGGGTTTGATATCGGCTTTGACGATGCGGACTATTCGAAAGAACGGGAAAGACAATTTATCTGGAACGGGGATTATGATTTTTATAAGGATCCCAGCGTTTGGGGAATACTGGAATTTAATTAAGGAGGGGGAAATATGAAAATTAAGATTTGGTTATTGATTATTATTTGTTTAATGGGATTTGGTTATTGGTCTTTTCCTGCCGGGGCCATGGGCAGTCCGGCACCTAAAAAGGAAAGTGCGCCAGTAGTAAGCGAAGGAAAGTTTTTAATTGATAACTTTGAGTCCGGCAGCTTAAAATTTCCGCGTGAATGGTGGACCTTTGATATCCAAAAAGCGGCGGTGGTGTCCAACAGTGGATTTAAAGGTGGGGAAGAAAAGGTGGCCGCAGAAGTGGGTAGTTATTCGCTGCAGCTGCAGGGGCCGGCCAAAAACTGGTATGTGGGCGGCTGCGGAACTTATCTGGCAAAGGAAGGTCAGGATTTATCAAAGTATAATACTTTTCAATTAGATATTTTTGGCAACGGCCCAGGATCTGGTACTTTAAAGATCGAGCTCTATGATGACGATAATGGAAACTGGCAGATCGAGCAGGATCCGGCTAAAAATTACGTTCCAATTTATGACGACAAATTTGTTTATGATATTAAGGTTGACTGGAATGGCTGGAAAAGGGTTTCCATCCCGATCGCTGACTTTGTGGATGACAATCCGGGGGTGGGCGATGATATCTGGAATCCTCAGCAGACCAGCGGATCGGGTGGGTTGCTACAGTTACAGTTTATCTGTCTGGGCGCAACGGATAAAGCCACCGTTAATTTAAATCTGGACAACATCTGTCTTTCTACTGGGGAGAGATAGCGGATTCAGATTGGAATGAAGCGCAAAATAATTCTGGGGTTAATCCTGCTCTTCCTCTGTCAGCGGCTGGCATGGGGGGAGGAGAAAGTTGGCCCCAAACCACCCCTTACCTTTATTGAACTCTGGAATACCGTTGCCTATTACGACACCAATCTTGAAAAAAAAGGATTTGCTTCCCTGCTGGGAAGGTATGAAGGCAAAGTGGGGTTGAATGTCCTGGATTTTCCCCTCCAGATTTATGGCGTGTACTACGGAGTAAGCTCACAAAACACCGATTATTTTGATAACTCTATTTTTTCAGGAGCGGGCCTGCGCTTTCGACCTTTTGATAAATTACGCACGACCGGCTGGTACAACGAATGGTTAAAGGACGTGAAAATCTTTGTTGAAAGCCTATCCGCCAGTTACCAGAAGAATGTGGCTTCAGCGGAAGGGTTGAGCAAGACCGATCTTCGCGCCGGCATCGATCTCTGGCATGAATGGAATTTGGATAATCCGGATGAAAAATTACCCTGGGGTGAGCTATGGATGAATTGGTCCTATCGTGACACCAACTTCGGTTGGGACCCGAATGGATTTAAAAATTATGTGTTTAGGTTTCAGCCTAAAATCGGAAGGTACCTGGGAACCGGGATCGAAATTTATTTGAGAAGCGACCTCACCCTCTCCGGTAAAGAGGGGCCGGATTATTACTTTTTGAACGTGGCCGACTATGGTTTTGGATTGAGGCTGGAGCCCTGGCGCAACACCTCTAATCTTAATGACCTTCTAAGGAAACTAAAAATTTATGTTGAAGTGCTTGGCGTATCCTATTTAAGAGACAAACCGACGGATACTACCAAGCAGGTCCCCTCCGACGTCAGATTTGGGGTAGATTGTTCGTACGGGAGATAAGGCATGTTTTTGGTAGTGGGCCTGGGTAACCCCGGGCCGGAATATGAAGATACCCGTCATAACCTGGGTTTCAAAGTGATCGATGAGCTGGCACGCCGACACGGAATCCCGTCCTTTAAATCTAAATTTCATTCCTTCCTGGGTGAGGTAAGCGTTAACCAGCGAAAAATAATCTTAGCACAGCCGCAGACCTTTATGAATAATTCTGGCCTGGCGGTGCGCGGCATGCTGGAATGGTATAAATTGTTGCCCGGCCACCTGATTTTAATTTACGACGATGTTGATCTGGAGGTGGGGCAGTTGCGGATCCGTGATCATGGTAATGCAGGTGGTCATCATGGGGTTGAATCGGTGATGAACAGCCTGGGGGCCACTGAATTTATGCGCGTCCGGATCGGTATTAGCCGGGAGAGTTTGAGCGGTGATGTCAGTGATTATGTCTTGCAGAAAATTCCTCCCTCACAGAGAGAAAGCCTGGACCAGTCCATTTTAACCGCCGCCGATGCGGTAGAGTCTATCATCCATGACGGATTGGTTGTGGCCATGAATAAATTTAACGCTTGATGTGTTAGAATAACCCCGGCCATGACTTTTGATCTTATCCTTCAGCCAATTAAACGCGCTTCTTTTATGGTTGAGACCCTTTCCGCTCTAGACCGGAAAGAAACACCAATTTTATCTGGAATACCTGGGTCCGCCTCTTCGTCAATTTGCGCTGCGCTGTTAGATCATTTTCCCAGCATCTTAATGGTGGTAGCTACCGGAGCTAAAGCGGAAGCAGTAAAGACGGAGCTGGAGCTATTTTCCGGTAAAGAAACAAAGCTTTTTCCGGTGCCGGATAGCATGCTCGGGGAAAGGATGGAGCCATCCAAAGATTTGACCGGGGAAAGATTGTCGATCCTTGCCCACTGGGATAGTGGGGAGGGAGGAGTGGTGGTGGCACCGGCCAAAGCCCTGGAATGGAAAACTTTTCCGAAAGCAAAAATTACAAATTTAAAATTAAAAATTACCCGGCCGGGCAGAGTGTGGCTGGATAACTTCATTGAAAAATTAATCCAGTTGGGTTATCGAAGATTTGACATTGTCGGAGGGAGAGGCGAGTTTTCAGTGCGCGGCGGTTTGATCGATATTTTTCCCTTGAATCTTGAGCACCCGGTAAGGGTTGAGCTGGCAGGCGATGAGGTGGAATCGATCCGCTCTTTTGACGCCTATAGCCAGAGATCGATTGACCGACTGAGTGAAATAATTATTTTGCCGGCGCATGAGATTTATGAGGCCGGCCTTTTTGAGCATTTACCTCTAAACAGTTTAATTCTTTTTGAAGAAACGCTGGAAATTGAGAATGCGCTGAAGAAGCAAAAAGATGAACCAGACTTTTTCACGGCCGATCCCCGTTATTTAACTTTCGACGAAATCCAAAAAGGCATAAAGAAATTCAGGCGGCTGGAGCTATCTGCTTTTTTACGTCCGGGAGAAGAAAGTAATTTTGATGTTTCCCCTGATTATGTGGGCAAATTAAACGAAATCCCCCGAGACAGCGTAATTATTAGCAAGCACGCTTCGCGATTGAAAACCGAGATCGAGGCGAATATTTTTGAAGGAAGCATCCGCGGTGGTTTTGTTTTTGAGGGTTTGCAACTCCTATCCGATAAGGAGTTGTTTGGGGAACAGCTGGTTTCGCGCCGCCAAAAGGCGGCGGCGGTGGAAGGGGTGGCGGATGATTTGCTGGCCGACCTGAAGATCAATGATTATGTGGTGCATGAGAATTATGGCATTGGCATTTACCGTGGAACCGCGAAATTGGATTGGGAAGGGGTTACACAAGAATACTTTGAGATTGAGTTTGCGGGAGGGGACCGGGTATACGTCCCTCCTTCGATGGCGGGATTGGTGGAGAAATATTCTGGAGGAGGGGAAGTTAAACCAAAACTTAGCCGCTTGGGAACAAAACTGTGGCTTAAGACCAAGAACCAGGTAAAGAAAACTTTACGGGATATGACCCAGGAGCTTTTAACGCTTTATGCGGCGCGGCAGAAATTCCCGGGATATCCATTTCCCGGCGATGATATCTGGCAGGTTGAGCTGGAAGGGACTTTTCCTTTCGATGAAACCCCCGACCAACAGAAAGCTATCAATGATACCAAGCGCGACATGGAGTCTGCGCGACCGATGGACCGTCTGGTTTGTGGAGATGTGGGCTATGGCAAGACCGAGGTAGCAATCCGGGCGGCGGTAAAGGCGGTTTCGGCCGGAAAACAGGTGGCAATTCTGGTTCCCACCACTATTCTGGCGGAGCAACATTATAATAATTTCAAAAACCGCTTAAAATCCTTTCCCTTTATGGCAGAGATGTTATCCCGTTTCCGTTCAAAAAAAGAACAAACCAACGTCATAAAAGCGTTAGTGGGGGGCGGAGTGGACATCGTGATCGGGACGCATCGTTTGCTTTCGAAAGATGTTAAATTTAGAGATTTAGGTCTTTTGATCGTTGATGAAGAACAAAGATTCGGTGTGACCCATAAAGAAAAACTTAAAAAATTAAAACAAACGGTGGATGTCCTCAGCCTTTCCGCTACCCCGATTCCGCGCACGCTCTATTTGTCCCTTTCCGGAGCGAGAGATATGAGTGTGATTAACACGCCGCCGGTAGATCGTTCACCCATCCGGACCTATGTTTTGCCCTGGAATGAAGCGGTGATCCGCGAAGCCATTCGCCGGGAGATGGATCGCGGGGGACAGGTCTATTTTGTTCACAATTTTGTTGAGTCGATTGAAGGAATAGCGTCGAAGATAAAGAAATTAGTCCCGGAGGCGAAGGTGGCCATTGGTCACGGTCAAATGTCCGAGAAAACGCTTGAGAAAACGATGCTCGATTTTTTAGATAAGAAATATGATGTTCTGGTTTGCACCTCAATTATTGAATCGGGGCTGGACATCACCAATGTGAACACCATTCTTATCGATCATGCCGATCGCTTTGGCCTGTCGCAGCTTTATCAAATAAGGGGAAGGGTAGGGAGATCTCCGGTCCGGGCCTATGCCTATCTCTTTTATCATCCGGAAAAAGTCATGACCGATCAAGCGCTGGAGAGATTAAAAGCGATCCAGGAGTTTACCGCACTGGGATCGGGCTATAAACTGGCGATGCGTGATCTGGAAATCCGGGGAGCGGGTAATTTGCTGGGAGCGGAGCAATCCGGGCATATTTTGGAAGTGGGTTTTGACCTTTATTGCGAATTATTGGAAGAAGCGGTAAAAGAGATTAAGGGCATCCAGGAAGTTTCACCCCGGACGGTAGAAATTGATCTCAAGGTTGAGGCCTATATCCCCGATCAATATATCTCCGATGATCGGCAGCGGCTGGCCATTTACCGCAGGATGAATTTAATCAATGCGCAAGCAGCGGTGAATGATTTAAAAAATGAGCTGATCGACCGCTTCGGAAATTTTCCGGCGCCGGTGGACAAGCTTTTTGATTTGCTTAATTTAAAGATGAAAGCCTTGAAGACAGGAGTGGTAGGCATCAAAGAAGAAGAGGGGGAAATCAAGATTGAATGGCTTTCGGGCAAACGGAAAAGAATTAAGGTCCAGGGCAAGGATAAAGTTAAACTGGTTGAAAAAATGCTTTAGAGGCTTTCTTTTCTGGCAACGTATTGATTAATTATCTTTTTATCGTTAACAATTACCAGCGGTTTTCCATTAGGGCTCTTGATGACTAATTTATCGGGATGGACTTCAACATTTCCCGCGCCGGAATCCTGGACCGAGGTCTGGCTGAGATAAGCCAGCACTAACAGCTTTAAGATTTCCGGGTTTAATTTATCGCCGATAAAGATTTTTGGCTCAACCACAAATTCGGTATGTTTGGCGGCAATGATTGAGGCGCTGCCGCTCTTTTTCCATAATTCCTTTATTTTTTCTTCCAGTTTTTCCATGGCACTTTTTTCTTTACTCATTGATTAACTCCTTTGTCCCAGTGCCTTTTGTTCGACAAGGGCTTCTTCTGCAAGTGTACCTAGAGATTTATTTGGCCGTAATAATTCTGCCAGAAGTGCCGGAGCGGAAACACCAGGGGCCACCTGGAAACGAGGCTTGTCTTTAACCTCAGTATCATGTAATTCATGACCAATTTTAACCGGCTGAGGTCTCTTATAAGCGCGGACCCTAGAAATTTCATCACTTTGTGTCAGGGGCCGCCTTTCAACTGGTCCCATCGGGCCCGATTTGCTCTGTCTTATTAGTCCGCGTGCATAATCTACTCCTTCCTTCATTTCTTCGCTAGAGAAATTAGGTCTAACTTCTCCAATGCTCGGGGCATTATGAGAAGGATGTGCTGGTTGTGTTTCTCTAATCGGACCGACAGCCATTAGTTACTTGCTCCTTTTTTAATTTTACGTTTTATGACATAGGCGACATAAGGTAATTCATCTGGACTTACACCAAAACTTTTATGAAAATATTCCATGACCTCTTTTGCTTTCATCCTAGGATCAAGAAAAGATTTGTCATCCTTTACCACCGGTTCCCCGTCCACTTTTATCAGCGCTAAAATATCAATGACTTCCATCGGGGATTTAAATCCCAACAATTGTAAGTTGATACCGCCTTGCTTTTCTTGAGGTTTTTGATTTTCCATAGATATTTGGTCTCTCTATTAGATATATCGTATTTTGAGGCATAAATCTTGCATGCTATAATACTTAGGTTATGCCCAAAACCGGCCAAAAGTTTGAAAGGTTTATTGAGGTTGTAAAGGTCCTGAGGCGGCGTTGCCCCTGGGACCGGATCCAGACCTTCGAGAGCCTGAAACCCTACCTGGTAGAAGAGGTTTATGAGGCAATTCAGGCTATCAACGATAAAAAGTATAAGAAACTAGCAGGTGAGCTGGGGGATATGTTGTTACATATAGTGATGCTTTCAGTCTTTGCCGAAGAAAAAAAGCTCTTTAAAGCGGAAGATGTGATCGACTCTATCAGTGCCAAGATGATCCGACGCCACCCCCACGTTTTTGCCGGTAAAAAGGCCAAGACAAAAGAAAAAGTATGGTATCGGTGGGAGCAAATAAAACAGGCAGAGGCAAAAGAAAGAGGCGAGAAGCATAAGGGAATCCTTGAAACTATCCCTTATGCCCTGCCGGCGCTTTATCGGGCAGATAAAGTTCAGAAAAGGGCGGCCAGGGTAGGGTTTGATTGGGATAAAGTAGCTGGGGCATGGGACAAGGTCCACGAGGAATTGGAAGAGGTACATGAGCTTTTGGGAACAGAAAGTAGAAAGTTGAAAGTAGAAAGTAGGATCAAGGAAGAAATCGGAGATCTTTTGTTTGCGATTGTGAATGTGGCGAGAAAACTGGAGATTGATGCCGAGGACGCGCTGCAACTGGCAAACACCAAATTTATCCGCCGCTTCTCAAAAATTGAGAAAAAACTGCAAAAAAAGAAGCTCTCCCTGCCGGAGATGGATGCCATCTGGGAAAAAGTTAAAGCCGCGGAGAAATAGGATTATCGTCGGGAATATGTTATAATTTATCTCATGAAAGCCAATTGGCGGAACATATTTTTATATCTTTTAATTATTCTGGCGGCCATCACGCTCTTGGCGCCGCTCTTTCCTTCTGAACCACCAGCCAAAGAAATTAATTTTTCTAATTTTCTGGATATGGTTGACCAGGGGAAAGTTAAAGAGGTTACGATCCAGGGGGAACACATCGGTGGTGCCCTGGCCGACAAAAGCCGTTTCCGGACCATGGCCCTTAATTATCCCAATCTGGTCCCGATGTTACGCGAGAAGGGCATCAACATCAAAGTCGAGTCGTCGGTCGAGTCTAATTGGCTTTGGAATCTGGCCATTCAGCTGATCTTACCTATCGCTTTTTTCGGCCTGTTATGGTGGCTATTAATCCGCCAGGCACAGGGCACCAATCAACAGGCGATGGCTTTTGGCCGTTCGCGCGCTAAACCTCTAAAGGGAAAAATCAATATCACTTTTGCCGATGTGGCGGGGGTAGATGAGGCCAAGGAAGAGCTGAGGGAAATTGTCGATTTCTTAAAAACCCCGGGAAAGTTCCAGGCTTTAGGAGCAAAAATACCAAAAGGCTTACTGCTGATGGGCGCGCCCGGTACCGGGAAAACCTTACTGGCCAGGGCCATTGCGGGGGAGGCAGGGGTTCCTTTCTTTTCCATGTCCGGCTCAGATTTTGTTGAGATGTTTGTGGGGGTGGGGGCGGCACGTGTTCGCTCCCTGTTCGATGAAGCTAAAAAACAAACGCCCTCCATCATTTTTATGGATGAGATCGATGCAGTTGGGAGGTTACGCGGGGCAGGATTAGGAGGAGGTCACGATGAGCGGGAACAAACCCTCAATCAATTATTGGTTGAAATGGATGGCTTTGACCCAAACATTAACATCATTGTGGTCGCCGCGACTAACCGGCCTGACATATTAGATCCGGCTCTGCTGCGTCCGGGAAGATTTGACCGTCAGGTGGTACTGGATAAACCCGATTTGAGGGGAAGAGAAGAGATTTTGAAAATCCATGCCAAAAATAAACCACTGGCAAAAGATGTGGATTTGAAGATCGTCGCCCGTCGCACACCCGGCTTTACCGGCGCCGATTTGGAAAATGTTTTGAACGAGGGCGCCATTCTGGCGGCCCGCGCAAATAAAAATGAAATAACCATGGATGAGGTGGAAGAAGCGGTGGATCGGGTTCTGGCCGGTCCGGAAAAAAAGAGCCACATTATCTCCGATAAAGAAAGATCAATCGTTGCCCATCACGAAGCGGGGCATGCCATTCTCTCCAATGTTTTGCCGAACGCCGATCCGGTCCATAAGATCTCCATTTTACCCAGAGGCATGGCGCTGGGTTATACCCTCCAGCTACCGGAACAGGACCGTCATCTTATAAGCAGAGCGGAGGCTAACGATCAGATTACGGTCATGATGGGGGGCAGGGTGGCGGAGGAATTGGTGTTTGGAGAAATTACCTCGGGTGCGCAGAACGATCTGGAAAAAGCCACCGAAATGGCAAAAAGGATGGTTTGCGAATTTGGTATGAGCGGACTTGGACCACGTACCTTTGGCCATAAGGATCGGCAGATTTTCTTAGGGAGAGACATTGGCGAACAGAAAGATTATAGTGAAGAAACGGCGGATAAGATTGACGCTGAGGTAATGGCCATTATCGAAGCCTGTTTTCAGCGCGCAAAAAATTTACTGACACTTAACCGGGCAAAGCTGCTGGAGATCGCTAAAGTCCTGATGGAGAAGGAAAGCCTGGAGAACCATGATTTAGCAGAGGCGCTGAAAGACCTAAAAGGCCCAAAGACCGATGTTAAAACTAGTTGAGTGTGTTCCTAATTTTTCCGAAGGTGAAGATTTAGCAGTCATTGAAGATATCGTCTCCGCTGTTAAAACCGCAAAAGTTTTAAACCTCCATTCTGACCCAGATCATAACCGTTCCGTCGTTACCCTGATCGGCGAGCCCGAAGCGGTCAAGCAAGCGGCTTTTGATTTAACCCAGCGGGCCATGCAACTGCTTGACGTGAACCAGCACCAGGGGGCTCATCCTTTCATTGGCGTGGTGGATGTCATCCCCTTTATTCCTTTAAAGAATTGTTCCATGGCTGAAGTCAAGGAGCTGGCACACCATTTTGGTAAAGAGCTCTGGGAAAAATTAAAATTGCCGGTATATTTCTACGGTGAAGCGGCGATCCTTCCGGAAAGAAAGGAGCTGCCTTATGTCAGAAGAGGCGGTTTCTTTTCCCTTAAACAGGAAATCGACCAGCCGCAACGGAAACCGGATATCGGACATGGCCTGCATCAGACGGCGGGCGCGGTGGCGGTGGGAGCCAGAAGTTATTTAATTGCTTTCAATGTTAATTTGGATACCCGGGATTTGGATAGTGCTAAATCAATCGCTAAAAATATTCGTGAGAAAGATGGAGGCCTGCCCGGGATCAGGGCGCTGGGCGTTGAGCTTAAAAGCCGAGGGATAACCCAGATAGCTATCAATGTCGTTGATTTCAAGAAAACTTCTTTGAAAAAAGTTTATGATGAAGTGAAAAGATGGGCCAAAGAATATCAGGTTAGTATCGCTGAATCCGAGCTGGTGGGAATGATACCCCAGGAGGCTGTCTTTCCCCAAATGAAAGAATATTTAAAACTATTAAACTTTTCTAACGATTTAATTTTAGATAATCATATCAAAAATTAAAATGAACCAAGAACTATCCAAGGTCTACAACCCTTCTGAAGTTGAGCAGAAATGGTATAAGATTTGGGAAGAAAATGGCTATTTTAAGCCGGACCCCGAAGCTAAAACTCCTTTTACTATTGTAATTCCCCCTCCTAACATAACCGGTTCCCTCCACATGGGGCACGCATTGAATAACTCGATCCAGGACCTTCTCATTCGTTATAAGCGGATGTGTGGTTTTAAAACATTGTGGTTGCCGGGGACCGATCACGCCGGGATTGCCACGCAAAATGTGGTTGAACGGGAACTTAAAAAAGAAGGGAAAAGAAAAGAAGATCTGGGCCGCGAAGCTTTTGTTAAGAAAGTATGGGAATGGAAGAAGGAATACGGGGGAAGGATTGCGCAACAGCTGCGCCGGTTGGGCGCCTCCTGCGACTGGTCCCGCGAACGCTTTACCATGGATGAAGGGCTATCCCGTGCGGTTAGGCGTCATTTCGTACAGTTGTACAACGATAAATTGATTTATCGCGGGAAAAGGATTATCAACTGGTGTCCGAGGTGTAAGACGGCAATCTCCGATATTGAAGTGGAGCATGAGACGATCAAGAGCTATCTCTGGCAGATTAAATACGGCCCGCTGATCGTAGCAACCACCCGCCCGGAAACGATGCTGGGGGATACAGCGGTGGCGGTCAATCCTAAAGACGAGCGTTATAAACACATCTGGGGAAAAACGATTGAGCTTCCGCTGGTTGGTCGCCATATCCCGATTATTAAAGACGAATTTGTTGATATTTCCTTTGGAACCGGAGCGGTTAAAGTTACCCCCGCCCATGACCCCAACGACTATGAAATGGGCATGCGGCATAATTTGCCCTTTATCAATATCTTTACCCCGGATGCGAAAATAACCCTCAGTGAGTTTGAGGAGTCAGAAAAGAAAAATCTGGCTGCTCTAGAAGGTATGGATCGATTTAAAGCAAGGGAAAAAGTGGTCGAGATGCTGCAGGAAAAAGGCTCTCTGGTCAAAATCGAAGATTACGAAACCTCAATCGGTCATTGTTACCGTTGTAAAACCATAATCGAACCTTACCTTTCCGATCAATGGTTTGTAAAGGTTAAACCGTTAGCGGAAAGGGCAATCGCGGCGGTGGAGGAGGGGAAGATAAAGTTCGTTCCCGAACGATGGACAAAACTTTACCTCCAGTGGATGACCAACCTCCGCGACTGGTGTATCTCGCGCCAGCTGTGGTGGGGGCACCAAATTCCCGCCTGGTACTGCCGGAAAATGACCAATGACCAATTCCCAATGTCCAATGAATGTAATGAAATTATTGTATCGGAAACAAAGCCGGAAAAGTGTCCGAAATGTGGCGGCACAAACCTTGAACAGGACCCGGATGTGTTTGATACTTGGTTTAGTTCGGCGCTTTGGCCGTTCTCGACGCTGGGCTGGCCGGATGAAACCGAAGACCTCAAAACTTTCTACCCGACCGATGTTTTAGTGACGAGCTACGACATCATTTTCTTCTGGGTGGCCAGAATGATCATGGCCGGACTTCATTTTATGAAAAAGGAACCTTTCCATACCGTTTATATTCACGGTTTGGTGAAAGATATTCATGGAAAAAAGATGAGCAAATCGTGGGGTAACGTGATCGATCCGCTGGAGGTGATCGACCGGGCGGGAGCCGACGCGCTGCGCTTCGCCTTTATTTCCCTTATTGCCGGGCAGGGGCAGGACGTAAAACTATCAGAAGATAAAATTACTGAAGCGAGAAATTTTGCTAATAAGATATGGAACGCGAGCCGATTTGTTCTATCCTCCCCCTCTCCATCTTTGATGGAGAGGGGTGTCCCGGTTTTACCGGGGCGGGGTGAGGTGTCCGACCGATGGATCCTCTCCCGGCTAAATCAAACCATCAAAAAGGTGACGAACAGCATCGATAACTATGAATTCGGATCGGCGGCGCAATCATTATATGAATTCGTCTGGTCGGAATTCTGTGATTGGTATATTGAGATCGCCAAGATAAGGCTCTATGGTCAGGATGAAAAAGCCAAACAAGCGGTACAAAGCGTCCTTTTGACGGTCCTGCAAGGGACCATGAAACTCCTCCATCCCTTTATGCCATTCATTACGGAAGAGATTTGGTCACGCCTTAATATGGAGGGTTCGTTGATGCTTCAGAGCTGGCCTAAGGCCGACGATAAGGCGATCGATCTTATAATTGAGACCGAAATGGAAACCATGATGGGAGTAGTCCGGGCGATCCGCAATATTCGGGCGGAATTCAATGTTCCCCATGGGAAAGAGATCGATGTAGTAATAGTTTCAGATTCAGTTATAAGTGAGGCTTATCTGAAGTCTTTGGCAAAAGTGGGGAAATTGACCTTTACTAGGGAGCTTAAAGAGAAACCAAAGCAATCAGCCTCCGCAGTGGTGGAAAAGTCACAGATTTTTGTTCTCTTAGCCGGTTTGATCGATCCTGAAAAAGAGACCGGACGGCTTAAGAAAGATGCGGAAAAGCTTGAGATCGAATTAACCAAGATCAGAAACCGCTTGAGTGATCAAAATTTCCTCACTCGCGCTAACCCGGAATCGGTACAGAAAGAAAAAGAGAGGGAAACAGAATTCACCTCAAAGACTAAGCTATTAGAAGAGCGGCTTAAGGAATTATCCTAAACAAAAACTTCAGCCTAAAAAAATTATTTCCTCTATTCCTGCAGCATCCTTAGTGGTTCGGTTACCTTAAAGATGCGTTTAATCTCCAGGGCTTTACCGCTTACGGGATCGATCTTTAACAGAACGGCGTTGAACAATCCCGGTCCAGCGTCAGTCGGCTCGAATTTTTCCGGCATCTGGGTCGTAAATCTTTTTAGGATTTGTTCTTTGCTCATGCCGATAATTGAATCCTGCGCTCCCACCATCCCGCAATCAGAGAGATAGGCGCAACCATTTGCCAGGATCCTGTCATCCGCGGTCATCACATGGGTATGCGTGCCGATAACGGCCGAAACTTTGCCATCCAGAAAATAACCCATGGCACATTTCTCAGAGGTAGCTTCGGCGTGAAAATCAACAATAATTATTTTTGTCTGCGCTCTAATTTTGGGGATCAGCTTTTCCACCGCCTGAAAAGGGCAGTCCATGCACTGCATAAAAACCCTGCCTAACAAATTTACGATCCCGATTTTTATGCCGGCTGCCTCAAGGATTAAATGGCCTTTCCCCGGCACGCCCGGCGGGAAATTGGCAGGACGCACCATATTTTCAAAGAGGGCAATTTTGGGGATGATCTCTTTCTTTTCCCATAAATGATTTCCCATCGTGATGGCATCAATGCCGGTATCCATGAGGTCATGATAGATCTTTTCCGTAATGCTGTAACCGTGGGCGGAATTCTCTCCATTGGCAATAGTAAAATCAACGGCGTATTCCTTTTTGATCTCGGGCAAGAGTTGTTTGACGATCGCCCTTCCGTACGATCCGACAATATCTCCGATAAACAAAAGGTTCATTTGGCGATATCCATGGCGCGGATCTCGCGAATAACCGTTACTTTAACTTCCCCCGGATATTCCAGTTCCGCTTCAATTTTCTTGGCGATATCATGCGCCAGCTTGGTCGCCGCCAGATCATCTATTATTTCGGGCTCAACGATCACGCGCACCTCACGCCCGGCCTGAATGGCATAACATTTTTCCACGCCGGGGAAGGCCTTGGCAACCGATTCCAGCTTTTCCAAACGCTTAACGTAGGCTTCAAGTGTGTCGCGGCGTGCCCCCGGCCGCGCGGCCGAAATGGCATCGCAAACCTGCACGATCACCGCTTCAATTGTTTTAGCGTCGACATCCCCATGGTGAGCTTCCATCGCATGGATCACCTCGGGCGATTCTCCGGCCTTCTGGGCGAACATGATGCCCAATTTAACATGCGTGCCTTCCACTTCATGATCGATCGCTTTACCGATGTCATGGAGCAGGGCCGCACGCTTGGCCAGGTTAACATTAACCCCCAGCTCAGCCGCCAGCATTCCTGCCAGATGCGCCATTTCAATAGAATGCTGAAGGACATTTTGCCCGTAACTGGTTCGGAAATGCAGTCTCCCCAGCAGCTGGATCAGTACCGCCGGAATCCCTCTAACCCCGGTTTCAATCGTGGCCTGCTCACCTTTTTCCCACATTACCGCTTTTGTCTCTTCTTTGGATTTCTCAAACATTTCTTCCACTCTGGCCGGGTGAATGCGGCCGTCGGAGATCAATTTTTGCAGGGTGAGACGGGCGGTTTCACGTCGCAGTGGATTAAAGCTGGAGAGAATGACCGCTTCCGGCGTATCATCGACGATCAAATCAACACCGGTCAGGGTTTCGAAAGCGCGAATGTTCCTTCCTTCACGGCCGATGATCCTGCCTTTCATTTCATCGGAAGGCAGTCCGACCACGCTGGTGGTGGTTTCCACCACATGGTCTACCGCGCAGCGTTGAATGGCGGTGGCCAGTATTTCGCGCGCTTTCTTTTCCGATTCCTGCTTGATCTTTTCTTCGGATAACTTTATTTTTTCTCCGGCTTCCTTTTCCAATTCCCGATCAAGTTTTTCCAGCAGCTCCTTTTTGGCTTCCTCTTTGGTCAGGCCGGCAACTTTTTCCAACGCCTGCATATGCAGCTCCCGCGCCTTGCCCAGCTCTTCTTTAAGTTTGTTTAAGTCCTCCTGGATTTTCTTGATCTGATTTTCCCGGTTTCCGATTTCTTTTTCTTTTTCCTGGAGTCGATCTTCACGGGTATCGATACGTTTTTCGAACGCCGAAAGCTCCGCTTTTCTTTCCCGGGTTTCTTTTTCAAATTCGGCCCGGAGTTTTATGGATTCATCTTTGGCTTCCAGTAACGCCTCTTTCCGGATGCGTTCCGCTTCCTTGCGGGCGTCTTCCTGAATGCGTTTGGCGGTTTCTTCAGCAATTTTCACCTTTTGCTCGGCCAGCTGGCGTTTGATTACCAGATAGGCGACCGCCAGAACAAAAACCAAAAAGATTATAATTCCGATAGCAACTAATAAATTAAGTGACATAATATCTTCCTCCTTCCAAAACCATCAAAAGCCATTAATGACTAATCTTTGGTATCGGCAAATAATTGTTTCCTCACTTCCGACTCGATCTTGACCGCCAATTTGGGGTTCTCCTTTAGGTAATTTACCGTGCCGTCAAAGCCCTGGCCCAGTTTTTCATTGCCATAGGCGTACCAGGCACCACTTTTCTGCAAGATCCCGGATTTAGTGCCCATATCAATCAGGTCCGCTTCGTGTAAAATGCCTTCCCCGTGGATCAGGACAAAATAGGCTTCCTGGAAGGGTGGGGCAACTTTATTCTTTACCACTTTCACCCGCACCCGTGTGCCGATGATTTTGTCTCCCTCCTTTATTTTTTCTGCGGCCCTGACGTCCAGCCGGACCGAAGAATAGAATTTCAATGCCCGACCGCCGGGGGTGGTTTCCGGATTACCGAACATAACGCCGATCTTTTCACGTAACTGATTAATGAAGATCATTACCGTTTTGGATTTAGAAATTACCGCCGTCAATTTTCTCAAGGCCTGGGACATCAGGCGGGCCTGCAGGCCCATCTGGGCATCGCCCATTTCTCCCTCAACCTCGGCTTTGGGCACCAGGGCGGCAACCGAGTCAACCACGATGATATCGATGGCGCCCGAACGGATCAGGGTCTCGGCGATTTCCAGCGCCTGTTCTCCATAATCGGGTTGGGAGATCAGAAGGTTATTTATATCAACCCCCAGTTTTTTAGCGTAAACCGGGTCCATAGCGTGCTCCGCATCGATGAAGGCGGCCACCCCGCCGCGTTTCTGCGTTTCGGCGATAGCATGCAGTGAAACGGTGGTTTTTCCTCCTCCCTCCGGGCCAAAAATCTCAATGACCCTTCCCCGCGGCAAACCGCCAATCCCTAAAGCGAAATCAAGGGCAATGGAGCCGGTGGGAATGGTTTCTACCACCAGTTTCTTGTTCTCACCCATTTTCATAATGGATCCTTTGCCGAAGTTCTTTTCGATTTGGGCGATAGCTAATCCCAGGGCTTTGCTTTTTGCTTCATTCATAATTTAACCTCCTTTATTTTTTCGTAGATCGGTCCTTTCGATGTAAGCGTGCTTTTCATGATAAATAAACTGTCAACCTCCGTTTCACCGAATTTTGGTTCTTTTATAGCTGCCAGATTGGTTTTTAAATTATCAACCCCCTTCTTTGCTTTAATCCGGCCAATGGTTAGATGCGGTTTAAACCCCCTTGGTTCGCTGCGGAAACCGGCCCGGGATAGTTTGTTTTCCAAAGCTTCCGCTAATTTCCCCATTTCTTCCGCCCCTTCGCCCATCCCCACCCAGACGACGCGCGGGGCCTTCCCTTCAGGGAAAGTCCCTAATCCGGCGAAATTAACTTTAAAACGATTAAAGCTTTCGACCGCTTTGCTTGTCATTTTGATTAATTTATCCAAATCCTTTTCTTCGACCCAACCCAGAAATTTTAAAGTTATGTGTAAGTTTTCCTTTGCCACCCATTTTACGACTGCCTCAACCGGCTTTAGTTCATTTATCCGTTCAACAATATTTTTTTTTATTTCGTCCGGTATTTCAACCGCGATGAACAGACGCATCTATTTCAAGATTTCATCGCCACCCAGGTGTAACCAGAGCAAGCCCATGGCTGCCTGGGCCGATTTTTCCCTGATCTCATTGCGCGTTCCCTGCAGATTTAATTCCTTCCATTCACTGCCTTTGTCGGATGCCAGCGCAACGTAAACTTTGCCCACCGGCGCGGGAGGGACGGGCATGGGCCCCGCTGCTCCGGTGGCAGAAAGACCGATATCGGTGCGAAACCTCTTTCTGATTTCTTCTGCCAGGGCAATCGCCACTTCTTTGCTGACCACGCCAAACTGGTTGATCAGCATCGCCGGGACTCCCACCTGTACCACCTTGATCCGCATGTGATAACAAACCACCCCGCCGATAAAATATTCGGAGCTGCCCGAAGCATTAGTTAGCCGGCTGGCGATCATGCCGCCGGTTACTGATTCGGCTACCGCGATGGTTTGATGAGTTTTTTTTAAGAGCTCGGCAATCTGTTGATCGGTAATTTTTCCGATAGTTGAGAGGACTTTTGTAAAGAAATCCTCCAGTTTTATTTCAATTGGTTTAAGGTCTTGTTCTGCCATAGATAAATCCCGCTGGAAACCAGGGATAGAATTACGGAAAACCATAGCACTAATTCGGCTAAGGGAAGGCGAAGGATTAACATAAAGGCCGCTAACATTTGAAAAGCAGTTTTCCATTTGGCGACAGGAATCGCGGCCATAACTTTCTGGTCTTGCGCCCGGGTGACCCTGACCCCGTGGACGATGAATTCCCTGACGGTTAAAATAATTACCGGAATGGCACTTACTCTTTGTAATCCGGCTAAGGCGATCAAGACGGTAATAACCAGAAGCTTATCGGCCAGGGGATCAAGTACTTTTCCTAAATCAGAAACCTGTTTATAGCGTCTGGCAATATATCCATCAATGGCGTCAGAAAAGCAGAGCAGGGTAAAGAACAGGGCGGCCAGGCCATAGAAGCCCACAAACAATAAGATCAGGACGAGGGGGATAAATATGATCCTGGCTAGGGTAACCCGGTTTGCTAAATTCAAATAACCAAACCGAAAAGATCATAAGTATTTGCGCCCGTAATGCGCACCTTAACGATCTTTCCCGGTTTTAAGGTTTGGGTGGATTTCATGATAACTTTACCATCGATTCCCGGAGCGTCAAAATAGGCGCGGCCGTAAAAACGATCACCTTTTGCTCCTTCAATCATGGTTTCAAATATTTGACCAATCATTTTTCGGTTTAACTCCCTGGAAACGCGGGATTGCACCCGCATTAATCGGCTTAACCTTTCTGCTTTTATTTTGGCGGAAACCTGCCCCCTCATTTTATATGCAGGTGTCCCCTTTTCACGAAAATAGGGAAAGGCACCCAGTTTTTCAAACTTTTCTTTCCCTATAAAATCGAGTAGCACCTTGAACTCGGCCTCGCTTTCACCGGGAAAACCAACGATGACCGAGGTCCTAAGGGCTATTTTCGGTATAAGCCTCCTAATATTTGAAATTAAATTATCAAGCGCTTGCCCGGATAGGGCAGCGCGGTTCATCAACCGAAGAATTCTATCACACACATGTTGAATTGGCAAGTCAAGGTATTTGACTATTTTTTTCTCCCTGGCAATCGTATTAATTAACTTATCAGAGATGTGAGCGGGATGGGCATACATTATTCTAATCCATCTAATTCCTTGGATTTTTGCGGTTTTTCTCAATAGATCGCTAAAATTTGGGTAAGCGGTAGTATCCTGTGCCACATAAATTATTTCTTTAACTCCGCGTTTGGCGAGCATTCTAACCTCTTCCAGGATGTCTTCCGGTTTCCGAACCCTTAGCCTTCCGCGGATGTTTGGTATCAAACAGTATGAGCATCGATGGTTGCAGCCTTCGGCGATTTTCACATAGGCATACCAGGGTGGAGTGGCTTTTACACGTGGTGTGCAAGAATTAAAAAGACCGATACTATTTATATAACCATCTATGCCCTTACCCCTGGCTTTTTTGATTTTGTTCATCCACTTTGGCAGGCACCCCGCGATATAAAGCTTCTTGCATTTACCCTTTTTCTTCCATTTTGCCATTTCCAGGATAGTTTTTTCGGCTTCTACTCGTGCCGATTTTAAGAAGGCACAGGTATTGATAATAATGGTCTCGGCTTTTGAGGGATCGCCGGTAATTTCATAGCCCGCAGCAACCAATTTTCCCATCAGCACTTCGGTGTCGGTCAAATTTTTCGGACAGCCCAGGCTAACGATGTAGGCTTTCATGATTTTATAGAATAAATCGGTCAGCGGTAATTAACAAATTGCAGCTCGATCGGAAGATTGGCAGCTTTGATTTCTTGAATAACGGCCTGCAGATCATCAATCTTTTTAGCAAAGACCCGAATTTCTTCGCCCTGAATCTGTGATTGGACCTTCAAACCCGATTTTTTGATCAGCGTATTGATTTCTTTCGCTTTTTCTTGCGGGATCCCTTGTTTGATAGTGACTTCCTGTTTCATATTTCCGCCCAAGGCTTCTTCCGTTTTCCCATAATCAAAAAATTTCAGCGGCACTTTTCTTTTTATCAGCTTATCCTGGAGGATATTGATTACATTTTTCAGCTTCATCTCATCATCGGCGGTTAGTTTGATTTTATCTTTATCTTTTTCGATTTTGCTGATGCTCCCTTTAAAATCGAAACGGTTGGCGATCTCCTTCATGGCCATCTGGATGGCGTTGTCGATTTCCTGTTGGTCCGGTTTGCTGACAATATCAAAGGAATATTCCTGTGCCATAGTTCTATTATAGCAAAAATTTGCGCTAACTTCTATCGATGCGGAACCGGGGATTAAGTGAATATGTTATAATAGCGCAGATTCAGGATGCATTCTTAGTAAAGGGAGAAATTTGAATGGCAAAGGCGCTGGTGACCGGGGCCAACGGATTTATCGGCGAATATCTGGTTAAAAGGCTCCTGCAAGAAGGTGTACAGGTCCGAGCAATGATTCAAAGGGGGACGCGCCCGGGACCGTTATCTGATCTGCCGATTGAATCCCTGGAAGGGGACCTATCCGAGCCTGAAACACTGGTAAGAGCAGTTCAGGAAGTGGATTATATTTTCCATTTAGCGGCATTAAAAAAAGCTTACAGCGAGGCTGAATACGACGCGGCTAATTTTAACGGCACAAAAAATCTACTGGAAGCCTGTGTTCAATCTAACCCTGCTATAAAAAGACTGGTTTATATGAGTACCCAAGCGGCATTGGGGCCAGCCAAAGCTCACGATAAACCGCTGAATGAAGAAACACCCAGTAAACCTGTCTCATTCTATGGAACAAGCAAGCGTAAAGGCGAAGTGGCGGTTTTAGATTATGCAGATCGGCTGCCGGTAACCATCGTGCGCGCGCCGGTGGTTTACGGCCCGAAAAAGAAAGAGTTATTCCAGGTTTATAAAGCGGTAACCTGGCATCTGCAACTTATCCTTGGGTTTTTTACGAAATATATCAGTTTTTGTTATATCGATGATTTAATTGAAGGTTTATGGCTAGCGGCCACGAAAGATGCTGCCAGAGGACAGATTTATTTTATCGCTGATGAAACCATTTATACTGACCGGCAATTTTCAAAAACCGTGGCGGAGGCGCTGGGGAGCTGGACGGTCAAAGTGTTAGTGCCGGATACTCTTTTTGTCCTTGAGGGTTGGCTGAAAGATATGTTTTTAGAGTTTAAAGGAGTCAAGAGTTTCTATAACCGGCATAATAATTATGAGATGATCCAACCCTTTTGGATTTGTAATCCCGGTAAAGCCAGAAAAGAGTTGGGGTTTCAGGCAAAAGTTAAATTAGCAGAGGGAGTTAAAAGGACCGCTGAATGGTATAAAACAAATAAATGGCTATGAATTCTAAAATTATTTATAAAAGAAAAATCAATTCAAGCAGTTTATTTTGTCCTGTTTGACGATCGGGCTCTTGAAACTTATCGCAAAGCTGGCTGAGCTTTTCAGTCTTTAACTTCTGTGTTATAATTTCCCCTCTATGTCAATCATCGTTCATAAATACGGTGGGACTTCGGTTGGAACACCCGAAAAGATAAAGAATGTAGCTCAGCGGGTGAAGAAGGTGAGGGATCAGGGACATGAGGTGGTGGTGATCGTTTCTGCCATGGGACATACCACGGATGAATTGATCGATTTAATGCATAAAATAACCGGTAACCCGGATCCACGCGAATATGATATGCTGGTTTCTACGGGTGAACAGGTTGCAGCTGCCCTGCTGACGATGGCGCTGCAAAATTCTGGTTGCCCGGCAATTTCTCTAACCGGTGGGCAAGCTGGAGTAGTCACCGAAGATATTTATAAAAAGGCACGCATCAAAGAAGTAAGGCTGGAGAGGATAAGAAAAGAGATCAAAGTCGGTAAAGTGGTCGTCATTACTGGTTTTCAGGGGATGGACTCAAAGGGAGACATTATAACCATCGGCCGAGGTGGGTCGGATACTTCGGCGGTGGCGATCGCGGCGGCTTTAAAGGCAGATATTTGTGATATTTATACGGATGTGGATGGGGTCTATACCACTGACCCGCGGATTGTTCCTGAAGCCAGGAAGCTGCGCTATGTTTCATATGAAGAAATGTTGGAGCTGGCCAGTCTGGGAGCCCAGGTCTTGCACCCGCGCTCGGTGGAATGTGCCAGTATTTATAACATCGTAATCCATTTGCGCTCGAGTACGAAAGAAGAAGATGGGACTTATATCATGTCACCGGCGCGAATTGCCAAGGAGGTTGGAGAAATGGAAAAGAAAGAGGCCGTAAGAGGGATAGCCCTTGATGAAAATATTGCAAAGGTAGGGATTTTGAAGATCCCGGATAAACCAGGCACCGCCGCTAAGCTTTTTGGCGCGCTGGCGTCGGAAAAGATCAATGTGGACATGATTGTCCAATCCATCCATTCTGCCGGCACGCAGGCGGATATGGCTTTTACCGTTGAGCGGACGGATATGAAGAAGGCGATGGAGGTAATTGGAAAGGTAGCTAAAGAGCTAAAAGCCCAGTCAGTGGTTGCTGATAGGGATGTTTGTAAAGTTTCTCTGGTGGGCATTGGCATGGTCAGCCAGCCCGGGACTGCTTCGAAGATGTTTGAGACCCTGGCGGAGGGAAAAATCAATATTCAAATGATCTCCACTTCGGAAATTAAAATTTCCTGTGTTATAAAAAAGGAAGAAGGCAAAAAGGCCGTCCAAATCCTGCATAAAGCATTTGGTTTGGATAAGGTTGTTTAACCGGTAATCTGGAATAAGTCGAAATATCGGGGCGTGGCCCAGCTTGGTCTAAGGCGCTACCTTGGGGTGGTAGAGATCGTGGGTTCAAATCCCGCCGCCCCGATGGTTTAAGTCGCGGGGCGTAGCTTAGCTTGGTAGAGCGCACGGTTCGGGACCGTGAGGTCGGAGGTTCAAATCCTCTCGCCCCGATTCGAAATAAAATTAGAAAGGATGGGTTTATGAGTATGGAAGAGGCTAAACAGAACTACAGTTTGTTTCGGTTTATTGAGATTCCCGATTTTGTGACTATGGCCGGTATCGCTTGTGCGATTCTGGCGATGCAGCAGGCGGTGGTTAGAAATTTCTATTTCTCGTTTTTTCTGCTATTTGCCGCCGTTTTTTTTGATTATTTTGATGGGAAAGTCGCCCGGTTTTTAGGTAAAGGCAATCGAACTTTTGGGGAGGTTCTGGATAGCCTGGGCGATACCGTATCTTTTCTGGTGGCACCCATGGCAGTCGGTTATTTAATGGGTTTTAATCATCCAATAGAGGTGGCCATCCTTATCATCTTTGTTTTAACCGGGATAGCGAGATTGGCCCGTTTTAGCTGCATTAAACACTTGAACCATCATACCATTGGTATGCCCGTGACCTATAATGGCCTTCTTTTTCCCCTGATTTTTTCTATAATGCTTTTAATGAATTTGGAGATGCATAGTGTGCTTTCTATCAGCTATCTTTTTGCGGCCTTTATGATGGGATCAACTATTGCATTACCTGAATTATAAGAAGACTACAAAATGATAAGAAAAA
>Ga0315287_10000473_pt1 | contig 35023 bp, 31 predicted proteins | sample YL17G11_0_MG_FD_205037 | JGI IMG/M metagenome (GOLD analysis project Ga0315287, IMG submission 205037) | Sediment microbial communities from Yellowstone Lake, YNP, Wyoming, USA - YL17G11_0 | ecosystem: Environmental > Aquatic > Freshwater > Lake > Sediment | place: USA: Wyoming | collected...
CGCGGCGCGTCGGGGGACACGCCGGCCCGCCCGCCACCGCCACCCCCCCCTCCTCCCCTCTCACCTTGGTGCTCGCCGCCGCCGTAGGGCGCCCCGCCGCCCGCGGGCGGCGCGCCGTACTGCGCGTCGCCGCCGGGGGGGCCGCCGCCGGACTGGTAGCCCTCGGGTTGCTGGCCTGATGGGTTGTGGGGGGGTGGGGTGCGTGTGGGAGGAGGGACGGGGGGGCGGCGGCGCGGGGAGCGGCTGCGGCGCGGGCGGCGCTGGCGGCGGCGCGGCGCGCGGCGCGCTTGCGCCGCCGATCGGCCGCATGTCCGCCTCTGCGGGCGGTCATGCCCTTTGCGAGCCCGCGCGCGGCGGCCGGGCGCCGGCGCGGTCCGCGCGGGCCGCGGTGGCGCGCCCGTGGCGCCGGCGGCCGCCGGCGCCCGCGCGGCCGCGGGCGGCCGCCCCGCGCCGGGGCCGCCGCCAGGGGCGCGCTGAGAAACTCACCGTCCGCCATGCTAGGGTTTTTGAGTTGGTTGGTCGAGGGTGGAGGGAAGGACGGGTCAGCCGCTGAGTGTGCAGTGTCGGCGTCAGCCGCTGGCCACAACCCGCGCCGCGGCGCCGGCCACCCGGCCCCGCGCGGTGCGCAGCCGCCGCGCGCGTGCATACCATGCCGACCCGAGCCGGGCGCGGCCCTATTTCAAACGCCGCGACCATGGCCGCGCCGCGCGCGCGGGCGGCCGCCCTCGTCTTCGCGCTCGACCTGGACGCCGACCCCGATGACGCCATGTCGCAGGCGTCAGGTTCCGACGCCGGTCTGACCAAGTTGGGCGCGCCAATCACTCGCGCGCCGCTCGCCCCGCTCCCGGCCGGCCCGCGCGCCCGCGTCGGCGTCGCGGCCAAGCCGGCCGAGTCGGCTCGTGGCGGGTGCGGACCGCGCACCGACGCGGGCTCGCGCGCGCGGCCGCGCGCCCCGGCCACCCGGCCCCCGCCCCCGCCCCCGCCGCCCGGCGCCGAGTGCTGCATCTGCCTCGACGAGTACGCGGCCGACGACCCCGCCGTGCGCACGTGCTGCGAGTGCGTCAAGGGGAGAGGGAGGGAGCTGAGGGAAGGAGGCCGCGCCGCCGCGCGCCGCACGCCGCCCACCCCACCTCTCCCCTCCTCCCTTGCAGCCACGACTACCACCTCCAGTGCATCCTGGAGTGGGGCGGGCGGTCGGCCGCGTGCCCGCTGTGCGGCGCGTCGCCGCTCGCGCTGGCCGACCCGGGCCTCGCCGCGCTGCTCCCGCTCCCGCGCCCTCGCGCTCCAGCTGCCGCCACGGCCGCGCGCCACGCCATGTCCGACCTGGAGACGCTGCTGGCCGTGCTGCGCGCGGGGGACGGGGGAGAGGCCCGCCCGCGGTCGCGCGCGCGCGCGGCGCCCGCGCGCGCCGCCCCTCCCCCCCCCCCGCCCGCCGCCTCGGCGCCGGCCCCCGCGCGCTCGCTGCGCTCCACGTGGGCCGCCCTCTCGTCCAGCTTCAAGGGGCTTGGGGGGAAGGGGGGGGCGCGGCGCGCGGGCGGCGGGTGACGCCGCGCGCGCCGCCGCCGCGCGCGCCGCCCTCCCGCGCCGCCCACCCGTTTTGCGCACCCCCTCCCGCGCCTGTACCACCGCGGCCGCCCGGCGCGGCCGCCTCTCGCGGCCGCGGCCGCGCGCGCCCCGCCCGCGTTGCCCTGCCTGTCCCCGGTCCCCTCCCCCGCCCCGCGCGCCTCTGTGCAACGACGGTGGTGAGGGCGAGTGTTGACAATCACGACCGCGCAGCCCCGGCGGCGGCAGCGGCGGCGGCGGCGGCGGTGGCGGCGGCGGCCGCCAACGCGCTCGCGCCCGCGCGCCGCGGTGCCTCGAAAAACCACGCGTGCCGCAAAGCCTCCTCCGCCCCCGGCCGCGTCTCTGGGTCGGGCGCCAGCAGCGCCGCCAGCAGGTCGCGCGCCGCGGGCGACGCGTCGGGCAGGGCGGCGGCGAGGGCGGCCGCGCCCGCACGGCGCGGCGGCCGCGCGCCGGCGCGGCCGCCGCGCGGGGTTCCCGGAGGCGTCCCGCCCCCGCCCCCGCCCCACGGGGTGCGCATGCCGGCGCCCCCTGTGCCGCCATAGTCGACGCCGAGCAGGGGGCCGAGGCGGGCGAGTTGGTCGAGGTCGGTCGCGCCCGCGGCGGCGGGCGCGCGCGCGAGAGCGTGCGCGATCGAAGCGCCGACGCCCCAAGCATCCGCCCCTGGCCCCACAGTGGGATCGCCGGCCAGAGCCTCGGGCGGGCGGTACCAGCGGGTGCCGCCCGGGGCGCCGGGCGGGGCAAGAGCGGGGTCGCCCCCGCCCCCGCCGCCCCCCCCCACTTCCGCCGCCTGCCCCCAGTCGCCCAGCAGGACGCGGCCGTCGTCGGTGAGGAGCAGGTTGCCGGGCTTGACGTCCCGGTGCGCGACGCGGGCGGCGTGCGCGGCGCCGAGCGCGGCGAGGGCCCCCCACGCGATGGCCTTGACCACGCCCTCGTCCAGGGGGCCGTCCGCCGCGTCGATCAGGGTGGCGACGTCGGTCAGGGCGCGCTCCAGGACGAGGGCGGTGCCGCCGTGGGGCTGCGCGGCGGGAGGGTGGTGGGCGGCGTGGCCGCGTCCCTGCCGCCTCCGCCCTCGTTCCCTCCCGTTCCTCTCACCAGATCGACCCTGTCCAACAATTTGACCACGTTGGGGTGCCTCACGCGCCCCAGGGCCGCCGCCTCGCGCGCCGCGGGCGCGGGGCCCGGGTGCGGCCCGCGCGCGCGGGCGCCGCAGTCGGAGTAGACGCGCTTGATGGCGACCGGGGTGCCGGTGGCGGCCTCGATCGCGCCATAGACCTGGTGCGGGAGGGAGGGCGAGGGGTGGACGGGCGCCGAAATGCGGGTCGCCGACGACGACTGCCGCCGGCGCCATCGATCACACAATCACCTCGCTGAATGCGCCGTGCCCCAGGCGGGGACCGACCGCGTACGCGGGCGCGAGCGGGGCGAGGCAGTCGTCCATCCGGGTGTGCGAAGGCGCGGGCGGCGGACGTCGCCCCGCACAGACCGCTGGCGCGCCCGCCGGACCCCCCCCCCCCCCACGCCCGGCGAGGCGCCCGCCGGACGCAGAGCGAAGGCGGCAAGCGCGCGCCGGCGCTCGCGCCCGCACCGGCCGGCGGCCATGCCGCCCAAAGCGGCCGCGCCGCCCGCCGCCGCCAAGCACAAGGCGCCCTGGTGGAAGATGACCAAGGACACGCCCGACGCCGACGCGGTCGGTGGGCGCCTGCTCAAAACGTTCCCCGGGCACGGCGATTTTGTGGGGCGCATCGCGCGCGTGCACCCGCGCGCCGTCGACCAGTTTTTCGTCGTGTGCGTGAGAGGGGGTGGTGGTGGTGGTGGGGCGGTTGCGCGGGGCGGGCGGGGCGAGGGCGTCGCCGCCCCGCGCGCCGGGCGCTCCCCCGACGCCGCCCCCCACCCCCACCCCCACCAGTTACGAGGACGGCGACGAAGAGGACATGGGGCGCGCCGAGTGCGTGGGGCGGGAGGGGAGGGGTGGAGGAGGCGCGGCGCGGGCGGCGCTTGACCGGCGCGCGCGCCGACCCTTCCCCCCCTTGCCCCCCCTCGCGCAGACTGATGCGCTGCATGAGGCGGTACCGGGACGCGCAGCGCGACAAGAAGCTGGACGCCGAGGTGGCGGCCGAGGCCGCGCGGTCGAAGAGAGCGGCGCGGCCGCCGCCGGCGGCGCCGCCGCCCGCGCCGCACGCGCGCAAGCCGGCGCCCAGGACGACGACCCAAAAGTCGTCGACCACGTGGGCGGGCAAGAAGCGGCCCGCACCGCTGCAGCCGATCCTGCCGCCGCCGCAGTCGCGCGCGCGGCCGCTGCCGCCGCCGCCCGAGCGGCCGCGCGCGCGGGCCATCGATTTCGGGGCACGCTGGCACTTGGCCAAGGATTGGGGGCCGGAGCCCGAGCCGCTGACGGCGCCGGCGGCTGAGGGCGGGAGGGCGCCGCCGGCGCCGCGCGACTCGCCGCCGCCCTCGCCCCCGCCCCGCGTGTCGCCGCCGCCCTCGCCGCCGCGGCCGCTGGCCCTGCCCGCGCCGCCGCCGGCCGCGCGCGCGCCGCTGCCGCCGCTGGTGGTGGCCGTGCGGCGCCCCGTGCGCGTGTCGCCGCCGCGCGCGCCCGCGCTCGCGCCCGCGCCGCCGCGCCGCCCGGAGCCGGTGGGGCTCGCGGCGTCGCCGCCGCCCGCGGCGTCGCCGCCGGCGGCGGCGGCGTCCGCGCTCGCGCTCGCGCTCGCGCTGCCGCGCACGCGGCCGCCCGCGCCCGTGGTCGTCGAACCGCCCCCCCCCGGGCCGCCGCGCGCGCTCGCGGACGCCACGCAGAGCACGGCGCGGCGGGCGCCGGTGGCGTCGGGTGTGTGGCTGACCGCGCTGCCGTCGGAGCCGGCGCGCCCCGCCGACGCGGCGGCCGCCGCCGGCCACCGCGTGTCGCCGCCGCCCTCGCCGCCGCCGCCACGCTCGCCGCGGCCGTCGCCGCCGGCGGGCGCGGCGCTCGACCGCGGGTGAGGAGGGCGCGGCGTCGGCGTGCGTTCGCCCCCGCGCGCCCGCCCCCGCCTCCGCACGCCCCCGCCCCCGCGCCCTGCACGCATGTCACACCAGCCCGATCGAGGCGGAGATGGATGGATGGATGGAGGGCGGGTGGTGGCTGTGGGGTCTGCGGCCAGAGCGACCGCGCCGCCGCGGCTCACTCCCCGCACACTCCCCACACCCCCTTTCCCCCCCTCCTTTCTTCATCCACCCACCATGGCCGCCGACCTGGCCGAGGTGGGCACCGCGGACTTGCTGGCCGAGGTGCAGCGCCGGCTGGACTGCGCGGACAAGCCGGAGAAGCGCATCATCCTCGTCGGTGAGAGCGGAGAGCGGTGGTGGGGGTGGGGCGGTGTTTGTAGCGCGTGGCGTGGCGGGCGGCGCGGGCTGCGGGCCGCGATCGGCCGTCGCCGCGGCGCCACGCGGCCGCCCGCCGCCCCACCGCCCCCACTGCCACCCCACGCCACCCCCCCAATTTACCTGTAGGCCCTCCCGGGTGCGGCAAGGGCACCCAGTCCCCCCGCATCAAGCGCGACCACTGCCTCTGCCACCTCGCCACGGGCGACATGCTGCGCGCCGCGGTGGCGGCCAAGACCAAGCTGGGCATGGAGGTGGGAGGGAGAGGAGGGAGGAGGGAGGGGTGGGAAGTTTTTTTCTTTCTTTCTTTCGCCGCTAACCCTTTCCCACTCTCCCCTCGACCCCCAGGCCAAAAAAGCGATGGACGCCGGCGCCCTCGTGTCGGACGACATCGTCGTCGGCCTCATCGGCGACGCGATCACCGCGCCGGAGTGCCGCGTCGGCTTTGTGCTCGACGGCTTCCCCCGCACCGCGGCCCAAGCCGTCAAACTGGACGCCATGCTCGCGGCGCGCGGGCAGGCGATCCAGAAGGTGCTCGACTTCCGGGTCCCGGACGCCGTGCTGGTCGACCGCGTGTGCGGGCGCCTGGTCCACCCGCCGTCGGGCCGCTCCTACCACGACCGCTTCGCCCCCCCCAAAGCGCCCGGCCTGGACGACGTCACGGGCGAGCCGTTGGTGCGCCGCGCGGACGACAACGCGGAGACGCTCAAAGCGCGGCTCGCCGCGTTTCACGCGCAGACCGCGCCCGTGCTCGGCCACTACGCCGGCCGGGTCACCACCGTCAAGGCGGACAAGCCGCAGGCGGCGGTGGCGGAGCAGATCAAAAAGGCGCTGGAAGGGCTGTGACGAGGGCGAGAGAGCAAGGGGGTCACGAGAAGGAGTGGGGGGCTCGCCGCGCTCTCGTCGACGCTCGCGGCCGGCAGGGCGGTGGCAGCGTCCCGGCGTGCCCCCGCGCGTCTCCCGGGGCGGTGGGCCGAGGCGTGCGTGCCTCCGGCGCGCGTCGGTCTGCGCCGTCGGCCGGCCCACTCCCCGCCCCTCCCCGCGCCGCCTCTCGCCCCTCCCCCCTCCGCGCGCTCGGCGTCGCCCGCGGCCACCCGCCCCCTTCCCGTCGGGCGCCGCCGCCCGCCGCACGCGCGCCGACCGATCGCGGCGCGCGCCCGCCGCGCCGCCCGCCCCGCCCTCCGCCATGGCGGCCGCCGCCGACCGCGTCGCGTTTGCGCGGCTGCTGCTGGTGGGCCACGTGGTGACGGCGACGGTGAGAGAAGCGTGGGGAGAGGGTGGGAGGAGGGCGGCGCGCCGGCAACCCGCTGCCGCCCACCCCGCCCTCCTATCCTTCTCCAGTCCCGGGACGGGTCCTCCCACAGCGGCGTCCTGGCCGAGACGGCGACCGCGCCCGGCGGCGCCCCCGGCCTCGGCGCGACACTCCGCGTCGCGCGCGCGCTCACGCTCGCCGGCGGCGCGCCCGCGCCCCCCGCGCCGCCCGTCGACACCCTCGTCATCCCGCCAACCGACCTACTCTCCCTGGACGCGGCCGACGTGCGCGTGGACGCGCCCGCGGCGGGCGCCGCGCCGGGCGCAGACTTTGGCACGGACGCAGAGATCTCTGCAGGCCGCGGCGGCCGCGCCGGGCGCGAGTTGGAGCGGTGGGTGCCCGACGCGGGCGTGGCCGACACTGGGGCGCTGGAAGAGGGCGGTGGCGGTGGCGGCGGCAAAGGGCCGCGCGGGCGCGGCCGCGCGCACGCTTCGTCCACCTCCTGGAATCAATTTGCCGAAAACGAGGCCAAATTCGGGGTGCGCACCGACTACCGGGACGAGTTCTACACGACTGCCGTCGACGTGAGCAAGGCCGGCATCTCCCTCGCCGACGCCGACCGCATCGCGCGCGAGATCGAGCGCGGCGCGAAAGTGGGCGGCGCGACGACCGCGCACCAGGCCGAGGAGCGCGGGGTCGAGCTGCCGGACGATGTGGACGAAGAGGCGCTGTATTCCTCGGTGCAGCGGGGGCCGGCCGCGCCGCCGCGGCAAAAGGCGTGGGCTGCGCCAGGCGCGGGCGTCGCCGCGGTCGCCGGCGCGTCGCGCGCCACCGCGCCGGTTGACGTCGACCTGGCCAAGCAGGTGCGCGCGTCCCTGGCGGCGGGCGGGCGCGGGCGGGCGGGCGGCGGCGCGTCGCCGTACGGTACGCCGACCGCCGCGTCGGTCTCGCCGCTCGCGGCGGCCGCCGCGGCCTCCGTCGCCGCCCTGGACCTCAACCCGGGCACCGCGCGCGTGCCGGCCGACGTCACGCGCGACTTTTCGGCGTTCAAGGCGGCGGAGAACGCGCGCCGCGCGGCGGCGGCGGCCGCGGGGCGCCGCGAAGCGCTCACGGGCGCGGCGCCGGCGGCGCCCGCGCCCGCTGCTCCCGCCTCGCCCAAGCCGACCGACGCGTCCAAGTCGGCGCTCAACCCCAACGCCAAGGCGTTCTCGTTCAACCCCGCGGCCACCGAGTTCCGGCCGGCGTCCGCCGCCGCGCCCGCCGCCGCGGGCGCCGCCGCCGCCGCCGCCGCCGCCGCATCCGCCACCTCCGCCATGGCCGCCGGCCGAGGACGAGCCCCCCCTCCCTCCGGCGGTGGCTGGCCCGGCGGCCGTCCCGGGTCGCCCGGCGGCGGCCGCGGCCGCCGCGACCGGTCCGACCGCGGCGCCCCCGCCCCGCCCCACATGATGCTGCACATGGGGTGGCCGCCCGGGGCGGGCGGGCCCTACGGCGGCGGCGCGGTCGTGCTGCCGGTCGCGGGCGGCCCTGCGGGCGGCGCGGGCCGCGGCGGCCCCGCCGGCGGCGCCCCGCACTTTGCCATGCTCCCCGCGGGCGCGGGGTACGCGCCGGGGCAATATATTGTCTACCCTGGCGCGCCGTACGTCATGCCGCTCGCGTATCCGGCGGGGGCGGGTGGTGGTGGGGGGTATGCCCCGGCGCCGGTCCTCGCGCCCGCTCCGCCCGGCGGGCCGTCCGGGGCGGGCGGCGGCAAGCGTGGGGGTGGCGGCGGCGGCGCGCCCGCGGCCGCGGGCTCGCCGGCGCCAGGGGCGCCCGCGCCGGCGGCCGCGGCAACCCCGCCGCCGCCCGCGCCGCCCGCACCAGCCGACGGCGCGTGAGCCAGCGACGCGCGCCGTGTAAACCGCCGGCGCTCGGACGCTCTCGGCGGGGTGGTGGGGTCGAGAGCGGGAGCGGCGCGTGCGCGCCTTCTCTCTCCCGCCTCACTCCCCGCCCCACACGCTTCAATGCTGGGCGTCCTCGGGCGCCCCCTGCAGTGCGTCCCCGCCCGCCCTCGGCCGCCCGCGGGCGCGCGGGCCGGCGGGCGCGCGCGCGCTGATGCCACCCCCCCCCCTCTCTCCCAGCATCCTCGTCGCCGTCCTGGCGCCGGCGTACCATGCCGCCCGCGTGCTGCAACACCCCAACCCCCCTCCGGGGGAGGTGCGGCGGTGGGCGCGGTACCTGCTCATCCTCGCGCTCGTCAGTTTGGCAGAGTCCCTTGTCCTCGATCGAGCGTTCTTTTGGGTGCCCTTGTACGCCGAACTGAAGACGGCGGCCCTCGCCTGGGCCGCGTGGGTGCCGGGCGGGGCGGACGTCGCGTTTGAGACCGTCGTCGCGCCCGCGCTCGCCGAGCACGGCCCAGCGGTCGACGCCGCGGCCGCCACCGCCCGGGCCGCGGTCGCCGCCGCGGTCGCGGCGCGCGCGGGCGACGCCCTGCGCGCGGCGCGCGGGGCGGCCGGGGGGGCGGCGGCGGGCCTGCGTGGCGTGACCGCACGCGCGCAGGCCGCGGCGGCGCGCTGAGCCCCCTGCTTTCGTTCATTCCTTGGTTTTGCCTGCGTGTGACTGCTGCTCATCTCTCCCCCTCTTTATGCACGGCGTATGCACGGCGTCGCGACGGCGACGAACGGTCACAGCAAAACAGGGCCACCGGAAAAAACGCATCCCCCTGACCCGCCCCTTTCTCCTCTCTCCCCCTCTCACACGTCGTCGAACGACGCGTTCCACACGTCCCCTCCGTCCAGGGTGCGCGTCAGCACGCCGTCCGCGATGACTTCCCCACCCGCGCCTGCTGCCGCGGCGACTGCCGCGCGCAGCGCGTCGGCTGGCACCGCCTTGGCCGCCGCCGCGCCGGCCGCCGCGCCGGCGGCGGGAACCACGTTGGACGTGACGTCGACGGCCGGGGGTGGGGCGGTGGAGGTGGCCGCGGCGGCCGCGGCGTCGCCGTCGTCGAGCGCGTCGCCCGGCAACGCCAGGAACGCGCCGCCCGGCCCGCCGCCGCCCCCGCCGCGCCCGCCAGACCCCGGCGCCCCCGACCCGCGCACGGGCGCGGCCTCGATGGCGATCTGGAGCCGGTTGCGGGCGAGGCGCGCGCCATTCTTTTCGACGCAGTCGACAAACGCCAAGAGCAAATCTTGTTTGATCGCCATGAACGCGTCCCGGTTGGCGGCCTCGACGTAGAACGAGACGTACACCGTGGCCTGGTCGCGGTCCACTTTGTCCAGGAAGACGCGGCGGTGCAGCTTTTGGATGATGCGCGGGTCTGCGCGCAACACCTTGCGCATGTCCGCCACCACCGCCCCCGCCCTCGGCGCGTCGTCCACGCGCAGCCCCACCCTCTCAAAGAAGCGCCACTCGCGCTGCTTGCGCGTGATGTTGAGGACGACGTTCCGGGAGAAGACCGAGTTGGGGATGCAAAAGACTTCGCGCTCAAACGAGCGGATCGTCGTCCGGTACCACCCGACGTCGATGACGATGCCCTCGACGACCGCGCCGTTGGGCGGCGTGAACTGGACCTCGTCCCCGACCTCAAACGGGGACGAGGAGAGGATGATGAGCCCGGTGAAGAGATTTTCCAGAATCTCGCGCCCCGCCAGGCCCACCGCCAGGCCGCCCACGCCCCCGATCGCCAGCACGGAGTTGACGTCCAGGCCGATGGCTTGCAGGCCGAGCACGCCTGTGACGATGAGGAAGAGGACGGAAAACAGTTTGTCGACCGCCTCGACCCGCCGCTGCTTGGTCAAATCCCCCGACAGCTCCAGCTTCCACGTCGACTCCCGCGTCACCCGCGCTTTGACGTTGAACACGACGCGCGCGGCGGCGAGGACAAACGTGAGGGAGAGGGTCGACCGGACGACGTTTTGGACCATGGCTTTGGGGAGGGCGATCAGCTGGGGGAGAAAGTTTTCGGCGAGCGTGGTCACCGCGGCGACGGTGAAGAGGAACTCCAGCGGGCGGTAGACCTCCCGCAAGATGTAGTATTCGGACGATTTCTCCCACGGGCCCGCCGCGCGAAACGCGGAGCGCAGGGAGCGCACGAGGGGTTCGAGGCCGAAGCGGACAAACGACATGGCGCCCAGGATGCCGAGGACCTAAGGGAAGGAGAGACGAGGGGGGTCGGGTCGGCCGAGGGGGCAGCCGTCCGCGCGCCGCGCGCGCGGCGGTTGGCGCCCGCCGCGGCCTCGGCCCGCCTCGGACCGCGTGCACACGTGGTTAGCGCGCCTCCGGAGGGCGGGCGGCGCCAGGCGGCGCCCCGGCGCCCCCGCGCACCACCCCACCGCCCCATCCCCTCCTCTCCTCACCTGCCGCAGCGCCACCGTCTTGAGCAGCCGCTTGACCACCTTTTCCCGCGCCAGCCCAAAGTCGATACCCGCCGTAAAGTAGAGCAGGGCCGCGAGAAAGGCGAGGCCCGCGCCCAGGACCGCGGCAAACGCGGCCAAGTGAAACGGTTTCAGACCGGGGCCGGGCGGGGGCGCGCCCATGGGGGGGCCGGGCGGGTAGGCGGGGGCGGAAGGGGCCGGCGCGGGCGCCGCGCCGGTCGACGCCGCGGCGGGCGCCGGGACGCGGCGCGGGCGGCGGCCGCCGGCGGGCGCCGGCCGGCGGGGGGCCAGAGGGCGCCGCGCGGCGTGCGCGGCGGCGCCGGCCGGGCGGCGTGGCGCGCCGAGCGCGGGCATGGCGCGCGGACTGCGCGCGGAGGCGGCGCGGGGCGTCGGGCGCGTCTCGCGCGGCTACGACCGAGGGTGTAGGCCGGAGGCGCGGCCGCGGCGCTGGAGGGAGAGGGCGCCGCGAGGGGGCGCGCCGGGAGTGCTGCGCGACGCCACCGACGGGCAGAGGCGGGGGCCGTGAGCCGGCCGCGCGCGTGCCGGCCCCTGGAGCGTCTCCGCGCGCCGTGTATGCGTCAGGAGGTCGAGCAGGAGGCGGCGGTGCGTCACACGCGGCCAACCACCGCGCCGCGCGTGCACGCCGCCCCTCGCGCGCACGCCGCCCCACACCCCTCCTCCCCCTCTCTACAGCCACCCCGCCCGCCGCAGCACGACCGCCAGCACCAAGCAGAGCAAGGCCGCCAGCACGGCGGGCGACGCAAAGGCGGCGGCCGCGCGCGCCTTGACCGCGCGCGCCGCGCCGAGAGCGGCCTGCACCTTGGCCGCCGCCGCCAGCATTTTGGCCATCTGCTCCTCGGACATGCCGTCCAGTTTGGCGGAAAACGCGGCGGCGTCGGCCGCGGAAATCGCCCCGCCAGACATCGCCGCGATCGACTCGGCGCTCATCCCCTTCATCATGCCCAGCGCCGCTTTCGCCATCTCCGGATTTTGCGCCATCATGGCCGCCGCCTGGGCGGGATCGGACGGAGGAGGGGCGGCGGAGCCGGCGGCGACAGCAAGGCCGCCGGCGGCACCCGCCCGATTTTTCTCCCCCGCTTCCAGCATCGCCGCCATGGCGTCCAGGTCGCCCGCCGACATGCCTTCCATGGTCGACAGCGCGGCCTGGATGGCGTCGGCGGTGGCGGCGGACGTCGGCAAGCCTTGGGCGGCGGCCGCCGCGCGTAGCGCGTCGGCGGGCGCGGCGGCCACCTGGGCCTTGATGCGCGCCGCGAGGGCGGGGTCGGCCCGCAGCGCGGCCGCCATCTGGCGCACCTGGGCGGACGAGGGGGCGCCGGCAGGGGGGGCGGGGACGGGAGCGGGCGGCGGCGCGGCGGCGGCCGCCGCCGCGTCGGCCGCGGCCGCCGCCGCCGCCGCTGCAGCCACAGCCCCGTCCTCCACCCCCGCCGCCTGGAGCTCCGCCTCGGCTTCCGCCAGCTTCGCCCGCACGGTGCCCGCGTCCGCGGCGGGCGCGGCAGCGAGCGCGGCGCGCAGGTCAGCGACCGCGGCCGCGGCCTCCCCCGCCGCCCGCCGCGCCAGGCCGCGTCGCAGCAGCGCCTTGGCGCGCGCGGCGGCCGGCGGGGAGGAGGCGAGGACGGCGGTGGTCGCGGCGACGACCTTTGCGGCGTCGCCGGTGGCGAGCGCGGCGGCCGCCACGTTTTGCCGGCACGCCAGCAGCAGCCCCGCGTCGCCCGCGGCCGCGTCCACCGCGGCCTCGTACTTGGCCAGGGCGGCGGCGTGGTCGCCCGCGCGGAAGAGGGCGTTGCCCTCGTCCTAAAAAGAGGGAGAAGAGGTGCGCGCGTGGAAATCGGCGCCCCCGGCGCCCGCCCGCCCTTCTACCCCACCCCTCTCGCTCTCACCTTGAGCGCCGACGCCGGCGACGGCGTCGCCGCCCCGCCCTGGGCTGCGGCCGCCGCGCGCGCCTGCGCGGTGAGAACGTCCGCCGGCAGGGAGGCCATGGTCTCCGTCGCGAGCTTGACCTGGGGGCGTGGCGTTGGGCATGCGTTCAGAGGGGGCATCGGGCGCGGCCGGCGGGCGCCGGGGCCGGGCACGGCCCCATTGGCGCGCGCGCACGAAACCCCCGCAAAACAGCCCTCCCCGCCCCCGCGACCGCCCCTGCGTCCGCACCTGCTGCGGCGTGAGCCGTTTGAAGGCTTCCATCTGTTGCGCCATCTGTGCGGGGCTCATGGAAGAAGCCGCGCGCTGCATTTCCGCGAGCGTGGCCGGGTCCATCTTGCTCATGGCGGCCTGGGCGGCGGCGACCGCGGCCGGGTCGATGCCGGACATGTCCATGGCGGGCGGGCCCGCGCCGGTCGAGAGTGTGCGCGCGGCGATGAGTTTGGGCCACTCCCGGCGTCCAGCCAGCCCCATGGCGCCCCGCCCGGCGCCCGCCCGCGGCCACAGTCGACACGCCTCCCCAGGCGGCACGCGGCGCCCCCTTGCACTCGCCGCGCTCGCGGCGCTCGCCGCACTGACGCTCGCGCGCCCCGCGGCCGCGTTCTACCTGCCCGGCGTCGCGCCCGTCGACTTTAAGACGGTGAGAGGAGAAGGAAGGGTGAATCGAGCGGGCTAGGCCACCGACCCGCGATGCGGGCGCGCCGATCCCATCGCCGCCGCGCCCGCGGCGGTGGCTCGATGCTGAGCTCCCGCCCGGAGGGAGCCACGATCAGGATCTACCTCTGGTGGCGCCCGCGCGATTCCCGGGGGCGAGACGCGACCCCGCTGCCGACGCGCCCCAACCCCCCTTGTCTCTTCTTCCTCTGGCCCCCAGGGCGACGACGTCCCCGTCAAGGTCAACAAGCTCGCCTCCGTGCGCACCCAGCTCCCCTACGAGTTCTACGCCCTCCCCTTTTGCCGCCCCGCGGCGGTCGCGCGCAAGGCGGAGAATTTGGGGGAAGTCCTGCGCGGCGACCGGATCGAGTCGTCAGCCTACGAGTTTAAATTTGGGGTGGACGAGAGGTGCAAGGTGCTCTGTGCGCCGGTGACGCTGGATGAAGGCGGGGCCAAGAAGTTTAAAGAGGCGATCGAAAACGAGTACCGCGCGTACATCGTTTTGGACAACCTCCCCGTCGCCGTCCCGTCCCCCAAAGACACCGACGATGGCGTCATCACCACGCTCGAGCGCGGCGTGCCGGTGGGCCAGTGGGCGCCGGCCGCCGGCGGCGCGGGCAAAAAAGGGGCCGCCAGGATTTACAACCACCTGACCTTCACCGTGCGCCACCACCCCGACCCGGACACCGGGCTGTCGCGCATCGTGGGCTTCGAGGTGGTGCCCGCGAGCGTGGAGCACAAAGTCGGGAAAGGAGGGGCGGGGCGGGTGGCCGCCTCGACGTGCGACCCGGCGGCCGAGGGCGACGCGTCGCCCATCCCTGCCCACGTCGACGCCGCCGACGCCAAGCCCGGCGAGACGATCACCTTCACCTACGACGTCCTGTGGCGCGAGTCGCCGCTCGCGTGGGGCGTGCGGTGGGGGCCGCTGCTCGGCGCGCTCGGCAACGGCGGCGCGGGGCAGGGCCCCGAGCGCGTCCACTGGTTTGCCGCGGCCAACGCGGCCTCGGTTGCGGCGCTGCTCGCGGGAATGGTGGCCCTGATCCTGGCGCGCACGCTGAGGAACGACATCGCGGCGTACAACGCGCTCGACGGGGGCGGGGGCGGGGGTGGCGCCGCGGGCGACGGCGACGACGAGACCGGCTGGAAACTCGTGCACGGCGACGTCTTCCGCCCGCCGCCCCGCCCCGCGCTGCTGGCCGCGGTCGTGGGCACGGGCGCCCAACTGGGCGCGACCGCGGCGTGCACCCTGGCCGCCGCGGCGGCCGGCTTCCTGTCCCCTGCCAACCGCGGCGGGTTTGCCACCGCCGCCGCCTCGGTCTTTGTCGCCGCCGCCCTCGTCGGCGGCTACGTCTCTGCCCGCGTGTACAAGCTGTGCCGGGGAGAGGCGTGGAAGCGGGCGACGCTGGCGACGGCGTGCGGGTTTCCGGCGCTCGTCAGCGCGGTGGGGCTCGCGCTCAACGCCATGGCCGCCGCCCAGGAATCGAGTCGCGCCGCGCCGTTCAGCACCCTGCTCGCCCTGCTGGCCATGTGGCTGGGCGTCGCGCTGCCGCTCACGTTTGTCGGCGCGGCGGCGGGGTACAAAGCGGCGCCCGCGCCTCTCCCCGTCCGCGTCAACAAGATCCCGCGCCAGGTGCCGCCCCAACCCTGGTACCTGGCGCCGTTGCCCGCGGCCGCTCTGGGCGGCGTGCTCCCCTTTGGCGCCATCTTCATCGAACTCTTTTTCGTGCTCGGGTCGGTGTGGCGCGACCAGCTCTACCACCTGTTTGGCTTCCTGGCCCTGGCGGCGATCGTCTTGGTCGTCACCTGCGCCGAGATCTCGGTCGTCCTCGTCTACTTCTCCCTCGCCGGAGAAGACTACCGCTGGTGGTGGCGCTCCGTCGCCGCCCCCGCCGCCTCGGGCGCCTACCTGCTGGCCTACGCCGCCCACTACTTTGTCACCCGCCTCGACACGGCGGGCGCGGCGGCGGCCGCGCTCTACTTTGGGTACAACGCGTTGGTCGCGGCCGCGTTTGCAGCGTTCACCGGCGCGGCCGGGTTTGCCGCCTCGCTCGCCTTTGTCAAGGCCATCTACGGGGCGGTCAAGATCGATTGAGCGAGGGAGGGAGGGGGTGGCGGGGGTGGCGTGTGACGAGAGAGCGAGCGGTCGGCGCCGGCGGTCGCCCGCCCCACTCGCCCTCCCGCGCTCGGCCCGCCGAGGCATGCTCTTCGCCGACCTGCTGCAAGCACCGTCCAGACCCGGTGCGCCGGTGGCGGCGCGCGGGCGGCGGGCGCACGCCGGCCGCGAGCCGTCGCCAATCCGCCCCCCCCTCCCCTGCAGTCTCAGCCGCCGGCGCCGCCTTTGGCGCGCGCTGCCTGCACGCCGCGCGCGTGCAGCCGTCGGGCCGCGGTGAGAGAGGGGAGAGGAGGGGCGGGGATTGGAGGCGGCGCGGCGCGGCCGGCTCACGGCCCCCCCCCCTTCGCCCCCAGCCGCCCGCCCCCTTCTCCTCGCCCGCCCTCCCACCCGCCTCCTCGCTTCCCACCCCGCCGCCATGTCGCAGCCCGCCGATCCCCTGGCCGCCGCCGCGGCGGAGACCAAGGCCGAGGGCGGCCCCCGCGTGCGGTCGCTGCGGACGGAGCTCGCGGCCGCGTTTGCGTCTGCGCTGAAAACCGCCTACCCCGCCTCGACCGCGCGCGTCGCGCTCACGCCGACCGCGCGCAATGAGGCCAAATTCGGGGACTACCAGTGCAACAACGCGATGGCGATCTTTGGCGGGCTCAAGGGCGCGCCCGGCGCGCCGCGCGCGCCGCGCGAAGTCGCGGCGGCCATCGTCGCCGCGCTCCCGCCGTCCGACCTGATCGACGGCGAGCCCACCATCGCCGGCCCCGGCTTCATCAACGTGCGCCTCGCGCGCCCCGCCCTCGCGGCCCGCCTCCGCGCGATGCTCGTCGCCGGCCCGTCCACGTGGGCCCCCCAACTCGACGCCCGCCGCGCGGTCGTCGACTTCTCCTCCCCCAACGTCGCCAAAGAGATGCACGTGGGGCACCTGCGGTCGACGATCATCGGCGACACGATCGCGCGCACACTCGAATTCTGCGGCGTCGACGTCCTGCGCCTCAACCACGTCGGCGACTGGGGCACCCAGTTTGGCATGCTTATCCAAAACATCGCGGAATCGCGGGACGGGGGCTTGGAGGCCGCGACGGACGAGGACGTGGGGGACCTCCAAGTTTTGTACAAGGCGTCGAAGAAACGGTTCGACGCGGACGAGGATTTCAAAGCCCGGGCCCGGGAGGCCGTGACCAGGCTGCAGGGGGGGGAGCCGGCGGTCGTGGCGGCGTGGGAGCGCATCTGCGCCGCGAGCCGGTGAGGCGACGAGAGAGGGGGGCGCCGCCGCGCGGGCGCCGAGGCGGCCTTTCGCACGCCTTGCCCAACCCCTCCCCCCCCCCCCTCCCCGCCAGGGCCGAGTTTGAGCAAATCTACGAGCGCCTCGGCGTCGACATCACCGAGCGCGGCGAATCCTTTTACAACGACATGCTGCCAGCGCTCGTGGACGACCTCGTCTCGAAAGGCGTGGCCGCCGAGTCCCAGGGCGCCATCGCGGCCTTCACGCCGGGGCACAAAATTCCGCTCATGGTGCGCAAGTCGGACGGCGGCTTCGGGTACGCGACGACCGACCTGGCGGCGGTGAAGCAACGCTTTGCGGACGAGAAAGCGGACTGGGTCATCTACGTGACCGACGCCGGCCAATCCCAACATTTCGCCCAAGTCTTTGCCGCGGCGCGCGCGGCGGGCTACATCCCGGAGCCGAACGCGGGCACGGGGTTCCCCCGGGTCGACCACGTGGGCTTCGGCCTCGTCCTCGGGGCGGACGGCAAGCGCATCCGGACGCGCGATGAAGGCGCGGCCGTGCGCCTGGTGGAGCTGCTGGACGAGGCCGTGTCCCGGTGCGCGGACTCGATGCGCACGAAAGAGGCCGAGAGACCGCGCGGGCTCGACAGCGCGGCGATCGAGGCCGCTTCGAAGGCCATGGGGTATGGCGCCGTCAAGTACGCCGACCTGAAGAATAACCGCATGACCAACTACAAGTAAGACACGAAAAGAGAGGAGACAGAGAGAGAGGGGTGCGAGGGTCCCCAAACCCTAAAGAAACCCTAAACCCCGTTCCCGAACCCCGCCCCCCTCCTCCACTTCACAGATTCTCGTTCGACGACATGCTCGACCTGAAGGGCGACACCGCGGTCTACCTCCTGTACGCCCACGCCCGCATCGCGTCCATCGTGCGCAAGGCGGGGCGGGACGTGGCCGCGCTCGCGCGGACGGAGGCCATCGTGTTGGCGCACGACGATGAAGTCGCCCTCGCGCTCGCCGTCGCGCGCCTGCCCGAGGCCGTGGAAGACTGCCTGGCCGACCTGTCCCCGAACCGGCTCACCGAGTACGTGTACGGCCTGACGGACGCGTTTACGACCTTCTACGGGTCGTGCAAAGTGGTCGGCGCGCCCGAAGAAGCCTCCCGCCTGCTCCTCGTCGAAGCCACCGCGGTCGCGCTGCGGGCGGTGCTGGGGCTGCTGGGGCTGGCGCCGCTGTACCGCATTTGAGACGGGGGAGAGGGAGCGAGGGGCGTGGAGGTCGAGCGCGTGTGGGCGCGGGCCGCGCACCGCGGATGCCGCACTCCCCCACCCGTCTCGCGCGCGCCGCCGCGCCGCCGCCCCGCGCCGCCGCCGCACGCGCACGCGCGGCCCGCCCTCTCCCATGGCCCACGACGGCGGCACCCTGGGCGACGCCCTCATCGCCACCGTCAACAAGCTGCACGACGTGTTTGCCACGGTGCGCGTGTGCGAGGGGTGGGGGAGGCCGCAATGCGCTCGCGGCGCCCGCGCGCGCCGCGCGCATTGGCATGCGCGCCGCGCGCCGGCCCCCAACGCGCTCGGCTCAACCCTCGAACCGTCGCCGCGCTCACCGCGGCCCGCGGGGCGGGAGGAGGGCGGTGGCGGCGGAACTGGCGCGGCGCGCGGGCGGCCGACGCGCGCGCCGCGCGGCGCGGCCGACACGCCCCCCTCTCCCTCTCTCTCCATAGGTCGACCTCGACCTGCGCGTCGACCTCCCCCAAGTGGCCGTCGTCGGCTCCCAATCCGCCGGCAAGAGCTCGGTGCTCGAAGCCCTCGTCGGGCGCGACTTTCTGCCGCGCGGGCCGGGCATCTGCACGCGCTGCCCCCTCCTCCTGCAACTCGTCCGCGCCGCCCCTGGCTCGCCCGACGTCGCCGAATTTCTGCACGTGCCCGGCAAGCGGTACACGGATTTCGGCGAGGTGCGGAGCGAGATCGAGGCCGAGACCGCGCGCCGCGCCGGCCCCGGCACCGCGCTCGCGCGCGACGCCATCCGCCTGCGCGTCGCCTCCCCCCGCGTCCTCACCATGACGCTCGTGGACCTCCCCGGCCTCGCCAAACTGCCGACGGGCGACCAGCCGGCGGACGTCGGGGCGCAAGTGCGCGACCTCTGCCTCCACTACATCTCTGCTCCCACGTGCGTCATCCTGGCCGTCACCCCCGCCGCCGCCGACGCGGTCACGTCCGACGGGCTGGCGCTGGCGCGGGAGGTCGACCCCGCGGGGGAGCGGACGGTCGGGGTGTTGACGAAGGCGGACCTCGTCGACGCCGGCACGTCGGCCGCCCCGCTCCTGCGCGGCGACGCCCTGCCGCTGCGCCTCGGCTACGTCGCCGTCGTGTGCCGGGGCGTGGCGGCGAGCGCGGCGGGCGCGTCCGCGGGGGACGGGCGCGCGGCGGAAGTCGCGTTTTTCGGGGGCCGCCCCGAGTATGCCGGCCTCGCCGCGCGCACCGGCGTCCCCGCCCTGGCCCGCACCCTGAATCGCGTCCTGGCCGACGCGGTGCGCGCGTCGCTGCCCAGCCTGGGGGCGGCGCTGGACGACGCGACCGCGGCGCGCGCGCGCGAGCTCGCGGTGTTGGGGGCGGCCCCCCCCGGCTCCTCCCCCGCCGCGCGCGGCGCCCTCCTCCTGCGCATGCTGGAGTCGTACGCCGGCCGGTTCGCGGGCGCGCTGGACGGGTCCTCCCCGTCCCTCCCCCTGGACGAGGTCGCCGGCGGCGCGCGCCTGCGGCACGTCTTCCGCGACGTCTTCGTCGCCGGCCTCGCCGCCCTCGACCCCGCCGCCTCGCTGTCCGACGCCGACGTGCGCACCGCGCTGCGCAACGCGGGCGGCGTGCGCGGCACGCTGCTCATCCCCGACGCGCCGTTTGAGGTGCTCGCGCGCGGCGCGGTCCGCCGCCTGCTCCCCCCCTGCCTCGCCGCCGCCCAGCACGCGCACGCCGAGTTGTTGCGCATGGCCGAGGACGCGCTGCCGCCCGACGTGGACCGGTTTCCGGCGTTGCGCGGCGCGCTGCTGGCGGCGGCCGACGCGTATGTGTCCGCGGGCGCCGCGCCCGCGGAGCGCATGATTCGGGACCTCGTCGCCATTGAACTCGCCTTTATCAACACGGACCACCCCGATTTTGTGGGGGGGGGGCGGGCGGTGGCGCTGGCGATGGAGCGGCGCGCGGCGCGCGCGGGGCCGCCGACCGCGGCCGCCCCGAGGCAGCCGCCCCGCCCGACGCCGCCCGCCTCGCCCACCAAGGGCCTGGCCACCGCCCTCGCCTCGTCCCCGCCCGCGGGCGGCGCGCTGCTGCGGGGGGAGCTCGCGGGCGACGAGGCCGCCGCGCCGCGCTGGGCGTGGCCGCGCCGCGGCGGGGGCGCCGCGCCCGCGGCCGCCGCCCCGCCAGCCCTCCCACCCCCGCCACGCACCCTCACCGTCCCGCCCACCGCGTCCGACGCGGAGGAGGTGCAGGTCGAGGTGACGCGGACCCTCGTCGGCGCGTACCACGCCATCGTCGTGCGCAACCTCCAGGACGCCGTGCCCAAGGCCATCATGCATTTCATGGTCAACGCTGTGTCGCGGGGGCTCCAGCAACACCTCATCACCGAGCTGTACCGAGAGGAACGGTTTGGGGAGTTGGTGGCAGAGCGCGGCGACGTCGCCTCCCGCCGCTCCGCCGCCCTGGACGCGCTCGACGCGGCCAGGCGGGCGCGGCGGGTGCTGGAGACGCTGCCGGCCCAGCTGACGGCGGCGGCGCGGGGGGTGGGGGGTGGGGGGGGGAGGCCGCGACCGGTGTGACGGCGCGGCGGCGCTCGTCCCGCACACCCCGCGCCCCGTCGCGCCGCGCCCCTCTCTCTCCCCTGGCACCATGGACGCAGACGCGGACGCGGCCACGCTGGCGCGGGACGCCGCGCCGCCGCCCGCGACCGCGGGCCCGCTGCTCCGCTTCTGCCCGGAATCCAACGACCTGCTCTACCCGCAGGAGGACAAAGAGCGCAAGGTCAGAGAAGAGTGGGGCAGCGGGAGGGCGCGTGAGCGCCCTGGGCGGCCGCGCATTGGCGCCGCCGCCGACGCCTCCTCCCTCCTCCCCTTGTAGGTCCTCACCCTCGTGTGCCGCAACTGCGGCTACGCTGAGGACGCCCCTCCCGATAACTGGTGCGTGCACCGCAACGAGATCCACCACTCGCACCGCGAGCGCACCGTCGTCCTGCGCGACGTGCGCGCCGACCCGACCCTGCCCTGCACCCGGGACGCCGTCTGCCCCGCGTGCGCGCACGATGAGGCCGTGTTCTTTTCGGCGCCGTCGGAGGAGGGGATGACGCTCTACTTTAATTGCACCAAGTGCGGCCACCGCTGGCGCGACTATGTTTGATCCGAGAGTGGGCGGGCCGAAAGAGAAGAGGCGGCGTTCAAAATTGGAAGGCGGGGCGTGATTTGGTGTGGGCGGAGGGCTGTGGGCGTGTGAGCACTGTCGCGGCTGAGGAAGGAGGGAGCGCGGGCGTCGACGCCGGCGCGCGGGCAGCGCCACACACTATCGCGTCCAGGTGCGCCGCCTCCCCTCGCCCGCACCCCACGCGCGCGCCATCGGGGGCTACGCGCCCGTGGCGCGGCCGGGATGCGGGCAATGCGCGCCCCGAGCGGCGGTGGCTAGCCGCGACGCCGCGCCCGTGCGCCCGCGCCGGCGGCGCCCGCGCCCACACCACCCCTCCACGCTCGCCAGGCACCCCACAATGCGCCTGCTGCTGCTCGCCGCGCTCGCCGCCGCGGCCTCCGCGGCGTCGCTGCAGGGCGTGGCCACACAGTTTGGCGGTCCGGAGGACAAGCAAAACCAGACGGAAGCGTCGGGGGGGCTCGTGGACAATGCGTGCGGCTACGGGTGAGAGGAGAGAGGGGAGGGGGTTGTGGTTGGGGTCGGACGACAAAAAAAACAAAACAAAAAAACCTCACTCGCCCCACCCCTCCCTCCCTCCAGCTACATGAACCGCACCATGTTCCCCTTTTGGCGGGGCGCGGGCATCAGCCCCAAATCCGCGCTCCTCAAGTCGTCCCCCAACAAACTCGGGTGCGGCTCGTGCGTCAAGGTCACGTGCGACCCGGCCCGCCAGCTCCCCTTCTCCCCCTGCAAAGCGGGCGCGCTGCCGGTGACGGTGATGATCATCGACGAGTGCCCAAAGTGCGCGGACAACCAGAGTGAGTTTGATTTGTTTTTTCGAGGGGGGTTCGTTGGCACCCCCGTTTCGTGCGCCGCCATCACCCACGCCCATCCACCCACCCCTCAGTCAACATCCACGCGTCCGCGTTCTCCGAGTTTCTGGGCTCGGTCCCGCGCGTCGCCGTGACGCTCGACCCCGTCCCCTGCGACCCGCAGCAAGCGCTCTGGATAAAGGTGACCGACGCCCGCCCCACCGCGGGCGGCTTTGTGCGCCTGGCGCTCCAGGGCGTCGCGGGCGACGGGTCTGTCGCGGCGGTGGACGTCCGCCCCACCGGCTCCGCCGCCGGGTGGACGCCCGCCCAGAACGCGTTTGGGGCGTCGTGGCAAGCGTCCAAATTCGGGGACGGCGTGACGAGCCTGGACGTGCGGGTGACTGGGGGGTCGCCGGGGTCGACGCCGGTTGTCGCCGAGGGCGCCATTTCTCCTTTTAAGAAGGGGACGTTTGGGTCGGCCGTCCAAGTGAACAACGGGGCGACCGCGCCAGGGCCGGCGAAAGTGGCCGCCGTGGCGGCAGCGCCCGCGTCGGCCCCGCCCGCCCCCGCCGCGCCCACGCCCGCGGCCGCTACACCGGCCAAGGCCTCGTCCGCCCCAGCGCCCGCGCCGGCGGCGCCCGCGGTGGAGGAGCCGAAACCGACGCCAGCCGCGAACCCCGAACCGGCGGCCAAGGGGCAAGCGCTCGCCGTCTCGCCGCCGCGCGACGGGCCGCCCGGCGTCGACCGCGCGGTGGCCGACATCCTGGCGGCGTCCGGGCTGCGCGCGGGCGGGGGGCGTTGAAAGGGGAGGGGGTTATTATCAAGGCGCGGCGCGCGCGGGGGTTTCCGCGCCCCCGCCGCGGCTGACGGCGCGCGTGTGACCGCGCGCGCTTCACCGTCTCACACACACACGCGCGCGCGCCCGCCCAAAAGGGGATTAAAAAAAAAATCTCGCTCGCCGCCCCCTCACGCCGGCACCGCGTCCCCGAACCCGCCCGCGTCGCCCCCAGCCCTCGCCACACCCCCGCCCGCCCCCGCCGCCTCTTCCTCGTCGTCCACGGTGGCGTACCCGTACCCCAGGGAGAACCTCTGCCCCTCCCCCCCCCCTTCCGGCGCCGACGCCAACGCCTGCAACTCGGCCAAGTGGTTGCGCCGGAACGCGCTCACCGCGGCCGCCACCTCCTCCGGCGGCATGTTGAGCTCGGCCAGGACGGCGGACGCGAGCTGGAGCGAGGGTTCCAGCGTCTCGGGCACGACGGCCGTCGCGCCGGCGCGCTCCAGGGTGAGGCCGTGGTGCACGTCGTGGGCGCGGACGTAGGTGCGGACCTGGTGCGGGGGGAGCGAGTGGGGGTCGGGGTCGCGGCGCGAGGGACACGGCGTCGCGGCGCGCGGCTCGGCGCGCCTCGCCCCACGCCACGCCCCCGCCTCCCCCGCCCCACCTTGGGATAATGCTTGTTCAGGGCCCAGACCGAGCGATAATTCGCGCCCGGCGTGTCCAGGGTGATGACCGCGCACGCCGCGCGCTCCGCGCCGAGCGAGTGGAGCACGGCGGGCGACCCGGCGTCGCCAAAGTAGACGGGGAGGTCGAGCGCTTTGCCCGCGGTCACCCTGTCCACGCGCACGTCCACCGCGACAAACGGGATCAGGCGCTCGGCCAGGAGTTGGGCGATGATTTGGCCGACGCGGCCAAACCCGGCGATGATGACGTGCCCGCGCAGCGCGGCGCCCTCCCCCTCCCCCGGCTGCAACGCTTTCACGTCCGTCTTGTCGAACGCGCGCCCGTAGCGCGCGCCCAGGTCGGCCAGGAGGGGGGTGAGGGCCATGGTGAGGGCGACGACGAGGAAAAGGATCGAGACGGCCGCGGGGTCGAGGATTTTGGCGGCGACGGCTTCCCCGAACGCGACAAACGCAAACTCGCCCCCGGACGCGAGCAACAGGCCGGCCCGGACGGACGCGACGGTGGAGAGGCCGAAGAGGGGGCCGAGCGCGGCCATGATCGCGGTCTTGCCGACTAGGATCGCGGCGATCCCACCGACGACGAGGCGAAACTGGCCGAAAAAGAGGCCGACACTGATCTCCATGCCGACCGTCATGAAAAAGAGGCCCATGAGCAGGCCTTTGTAAGGCGCGATGTCGGACTCGACTTGGAGCGCGTACTCGGTCTCCGCCAGCAGCAGGCCCGCCAAGAACGCGCCGAGCGCGAGCGACAGCCCCGCCACCTGGGTCAACACGCTCGTCCCCAGCACGGTGAGCAGCGTCGTCGCCGCAAACACGTCGGCGTTGCCCGCGTCGGCGATGCGGCGGTAGAGCGGGCGGACCAGGGCGCGCCCGCCCGCCATGATGGCGACGATGCAGGCGGCCGCTTTGACGCCGGCGAGGCCCAGGGCGCGCCCGATGGCGGCGGCGCCGCCGGAGGAGGACGAGGGGGCGAGGAGCGGGATGAGCATGAGCAGGACGACGACCGCCAGGTCTTGCAAGAGCAGCACCGCAAACGCGGCCCGCCCGTGCCGCGACCCGGACTCGCCCCGGTCTTGCAGCACTTGCATGGCGACCGCGGTGGACGAGAGCGCGAGGCCGCCGCCGACGACCACCGCGGCGGGGCCGCCGTAGCCGCAGCCGGCCATGAGGACGCCCGCGATCGCGGCGAGGGTGACCGCCACTTGGGCGGTGCCCAGGCCAAACACGTACTTTTGCATCGAGGCCAAACGCTGCACAGAAGAGGGGGGACGGGGGTGGTTGGTGGGCGGCGCGGTCGGCGCGCGGTCCGGCGACCACCCTGTCCCCACACCCTCTCTCTCCCCTCACCTCCAGGCTCAGCTCGAGGCCGATGTTGAACAGGAGGAACACGACGCCCAGCTCGGCCAGGTGGCGCACGCCGGCGACGTCTTTGATGATGCCCAACGCGTGTGGGCCGATGGCGGCGCCGCCCACCAAAAAGCCGAGCACCGGCGACCCGCCGGGCAGGCGAGAGATGAGGGGCACGGCGACGACGGACGTTGCCAGCAGCCAAATGGTCTCGAGCAGGCCTTCCGTGCCGTGCGGGACGGGGGGCAAGAGCGCGACGACCGCAGAGCGCGCCGCGCCCAGTGCTTCTGCCGCCGGCGCCGCCGCGGCCGCCAGCCACGCGCCGACGCCCGCCTCGCGCATGGTGAGCAGGGCGGCGGCCAGGGCGGCGAGGGCGGCGGCGGCGGCGAGCGCGCGGCGCGCGCGCAGGCGCGCGCGCGTGGTCGGCAAGTCGCCCTCGTACGCCGGAGGGGGCGGGCCCGGCGCGGGGGCGGGCGCCGCCTTGGCGTCGTCCTTGGCCGCGGGCTTGGCGGGCGGCGCGGCCGCGGGCGCGGCCGTGGCCGGCGCGGCGGCCGCGGCCGCGGCGGCCGCCGCGCCGCCGACCGCCTCGGCCTTGCGCGTCGCCTCGCCCGCGTCGGCAGCGGCAAACCCAAGCCCAAGGTCTTGGAGGTCGCCCAGGGCCTTGACGATCGCGGACCGCGTCTCCTTGGCGACGGCCGCGGCCTCCATCTCGTCGCGCACCGCGGCCTCGGCCGCCGCCATGGCGCCCGCGGCGACATCGTCCGCGGTGGCGGCGGACGCGTCGGCGGCCGCGGCGCGGGTGGCGGCGGCGGCGGAAGCCGCGCGCGCGGTTGCGAGGGTGCGCTCGAGCGCGACCAGGCGCGTCCGCGCGGCCGCGAGCGCGGCCCGCACCGCGTCCGCGGGGTCGTCCTCGTCCGAGACTGGCAAAGGGCCTTGAGCGAGGGACGCCAGGGAGGCGATGCAGGCGTCGATGTCGGCGACCGCGCCGTCGCGCGCGGCGGCCGCGGCGTCGACGCCCGCCACCGCCGCGTCGGCCGCCGCGCGCGCGACGCGGGCCGCGTCCCGTGCGTCGACCGCCAACTGCGCCACCGCCTGGGCCTCGGCTTCCAGGGCGTCGCGGATGCCGGCGGCCTCGTCCGAGCGCGCGGCCGCGCGGCGGAGCGCGTCGGCCAGGGGGGCCAGCTCGTCGGGGAGGTCGCCCCCGGCGTCGGTGGAGGCCTCGAGGGCGCGCTAGGAGAAACAAAGAGGGGTGGGGAGCGTCGGCGCGGGTTCGGGCGCGCGGTCGCCGCGCGCAGCCGACCCTCCACCCCCCTCCCTTGTCCCCCCCCACCCCCTCCCTCACATCAATGTCGACCGACGCCAGTGGCGACTGGGCGTCGTCCTCGGGCGTCAGCGGCGCGCCGGCGCCCGTCGCGGGGCGGCTGGGGGATAAAGGGGTCGAAAAAGGAGCCGGCATCAGCGGGCCGCCGCGCGCGCGGCGGGGAAGGGGGGTCTGCGCTGCCGCCCGCGACCCCCGCGCATGAGTGCGACAACGCTGTGTCGATCGCGGGCCCGCGCGGCGGCCGCGCCAGCCCCCCGCGCGCGCCGTGGGGGAGCCGCCGTCGCGCCCGCGTCGGGGGAAGGCGCCAGCGCCCGCCGCGACCCGCCACCCCGCATATTCCCTCCCACACTCACCGCATCATCCGCCGCTGCGGCTGCGGCGGCCGGACAGCGCGGAACAGCCGGGGATGGGTCGCCGCGCGCGCGCGCGGCGCGCCGCGGGCGGCCAGGCTGGCCGTGGCGCCACTCATGGCGAGCAACGGCGCGGGGTGGGGGGGGGAGGGCGAGGCTGGGAAGCGCCGGCCGCTGTGCGACGGCTTGCCGCGCGTGCGGCCAGTCCTTCTCCCGCCCCGCCGCGCCGCCCCCCTCGCCCATGGCCCTGGCCGCCCGCCCGCTCGCGCTGCGCCCGCCGCGGGCGGCGCGCCGCCCCCGCGCGCGCGGCGCCGCGCGCCGCGCGTACAAGTGCGCCCCGAATCCGGGGGGAGGGCCGTCCCGCGGCGCGCGCGGGGGCCAATGCGACCGCGGTGTGCGCAATTGGCGCGGGCCGAGGCTCAACCGCCGCCCGCACGCACCCACGCGGCGCCCCCTCCCGTCCCCTCCTCCTCTCAGAGTGACCATCCAGCAGGACGGGAAGTCAACGGAGCTCACGCTGGAAGAAGGGGAGACCGTGCTGCAGGTGCGAAGAGGGTGGAGGAGGGCGGAGGAGGGCTTGCGTCGCCGCCGCGCGGCCGACCCGACCCGGCCCGACCCGGCCCGACCCGACCCTCCCCCCCACCCTTCTCCTTCAGGCCGGCCTCGACGCCGGCCTGGACCTGCCGCACGATTGCAAGATGGGCGTGTGCATGCGCTGCAGCTCGAGGCTGGTGCGGGGCGAGAGGGGGAGAGGGCGAGAGGGAGGGTCGGGCGCGCGGGCGGCGCTGCGCGCGGGGCCCCGCCCCACCCCCAAACCCCCCGAAACTCCGCCTTGTTAGGTCTCCGGCGAGGCGGACCAGTCGGCTGGCATGCTTGACGACGTGGCGCAGTCGAAAGGTGACACGACCCGAAAACCCTCGAACCCAAACCCCAACCCTAACAACCCCAACCCTGACCCCAACCCCCACCCCAACCCCAACAGGGTACCTCCTCTCGTGCGTCGCGCAGCCCGCGTCCGACTGCGTCGTGGCGGTCATCGACGAGGACGAGCTGCTGGAGGAGGTGCTGCAAGCGGCCAAGAGCACGGGGTGACACGGTCGAGGGAGGGCGTTGGGGCGGCGCGCGCGGTAGTGTTCCTTTCCGTTCGGGCCGGCGTTTGCAGCCCGAGCCGCCCCGCCCCGCCCAAATCAGCCGCAATCACGCGCGCGCCGCGCGCCCGCGAGTCTCCGCACATACCCCACACCCACACCTCCCTCCTCTCCCTTTCCTGCTCACGCCGACCGAGGAAATTTTTTGGAGTCGCCCCAAGCAGCCACCGACAGCAGTGCCGCCGAGTCGCCGTCCAGGAACCACGTCGCCTCCCCGTCCCCCGGCCGCACGAGCTGGGCGGGGCACGCGCCCGGCAGGGCCTGCGTCTCGAGCGCGCGCGCGACCGCAGCAGCTTTCCCGGGGCCCGTCGCCAGCAGCAGCACCCGAGCCGCCGCGTTGATGGCGGGCAGCGTGAGCGTGACCCGCGCGGCCGGCGGCTTGGGGGACGCGAGCACGGGGACGGCCCACGGGGAGGCGGCGGTCGCGCCGAGCGTCGGCGCGTTCGGAAAGAGGGACGCGACGTGCCCGTCGGGCCCCACGCCGAGCACGACCGCGTCGAACACGGGCAGGCCGGCCGCGTTCACGGGGAGGGCGGCGCGGGGGAGGGCGAGGAGCGCGCCGTAGAGCGCGGCGGCCGCTTTGTCGGCAGGCAACCCTTCCTGCAGCCCCACGACCGCGGCCGCCTCATCGATGCCCAGCTTGGAGAAGAGGGCCGCGGACGCGGCGCCGAGCGTGGAATCGGGGGAGGACCGGGGGGCGACGCGGTCATCGGCGAACGAAAAGACCCAGCGCGAGAAGTCGGCGCCCGACCCCTTGGCCGCCACGAGCAGGGGCGCTAGCGCGTCCAGAGCGGAGCCGCCCGAGAGAGCGACCGCGAAATGGCCGCGCGCGGCGACGGACGCGGCGGCGGCGTCCAGGAGTTCGCGCGCGGCGGCGGCCGCCGCGCCCGCGGCGGACGAGAAGATGCGGACGCCCACCGCGGCGTCCGGGTCGCCCTCGCGGGCCGGGTATTGGAAGGGGTGCGGCGTGACGTCGAGGCCGGGGCCTGGGGAGGAGGCAGGAGGGAAGGGTTGGGGCGGGTCGGCGTGGTGGCGGCCGCGACCACCTCGCGCCGCCGGCTTTGCTGCCGCCGTCGCCCCGGCAGCGCGGGCGAGACGTCATGCCTGGCATCAGATCGAGGCGCCGGCCGCGCAGGCGGCCACGGCGCCCCAGCATTGCGCTCGCCGCCGCGCACCCCCCTTCCCGCTCTCACCCTTGCTGACGCTCAGCGGCGCCACCGCGTGGCTGGCCATCAGGTGCGCCCCCATCACCGCCGGCACGCCGTCGGGCCAGCGGGAGCGGGGAATGAAGTGGATGCGGCCGCCAGCGACCGCCGCCGCGGACCGCGCGGGCGTCGGCGCGTACCCGCCGCGCACCGCGCCGTCGTCCGAGGGCCCGGGGATGGTGGCCGACGCCGGCGCGTGCACCGCGGTCGCGCGCAGCGCCGACAGCGTCGGCGGCGCCGCGGCCGCGGGCGCGTCGGCCGCCGTCACGCCCGCGTCGCCCGCGCGGCGGCTGACGCGGCGCCGCGGGCGCAGGGAGGGGCGGGAGGAGGCGGGAGGCGTCAGGGCGGGCATGGCTGGGAGTGGCCAGGCGACCAAGGCGCGCACGGGGCGCACTCTCCCGCGCCGCGCCGCCCGGCGCGCCGCGCGATGCGGTCCTGAGACTCTCTCTCGACGACAGATGCTGGCCGCCGCGGCCCGCGCCGCCGCGCCGCGAGCGCGGCGCGCCGCTGCGTTTGCCGCGGGGCAGCCCTGGGCCGGGACGCACCCCGAGGTCGGTGGTGGGAGAGCGTGTGGTGCACCGGGGATGGCGGCGACGCGGAGCGGGCGGGCGACGCGTCGCCCACCCTCAACCCTCCCGCCCGCCCCCCCAGCTCCTGCTCCCCGGCGAGCTCGCGCCCGGCGTCACGCTCGCCACCCTGGCCGCCCGCCGGGCCGCCCTGGCGGCCGCCCTCCCCCCGGGCGGCGTCGCGCTGCTCTCGTCCACGCCGCCCGCGTTTGTCGCGGGCGTCATCCCCCACCCCCACCGCCCCGACCCCGACCTGGCCCACTACACCGGCCTGGCCCAGCCAGGCTGCGTGGCGGCCGTGGTGCGGGGCGGGGGCGGGGACGGGGGGTCGGGCGGGGCGTCGGTGTCGATTTTTGTGCCGACGCCCGACGGCGCGCGCGCGGTCTGGGACGGCGCCCCGGCCGACGTCGCCGCCGCGGTGGCCGTGTTTGGCGCGGACGACGCGCACCCCATGCGCGAGGTGAGGGGCGGCGAGGGTGGGGAGCGGGTGGCCTCGCCGCGCGTGCCGGCCCGCCCGGCCCGCCCCCGACCCTCGACCCCCTCCCAGCTCCACGACCGCCTCGCCCCCCTGCTCGACGCCGCCCCCCTCGTCCTCCTGGACGACGACCGCGCGCTCGACCCCGGCTTGGCGACCGCGCCCGCGCTCGCGCGCGCGCGCGCGGCCGCGCGTGTGCGCGCGCTGCGGCCCGCGACGCACGCCCTGCGCTGGGTCAAGAGCCCCGCGGAGCTGGCGCTCATGGCTCGGTCGGCCGCCCTGGCTGCAGACGGCATGCGCGCCGCGATGGCGGCGAGCGTGGCGGCGGGCGCGACCGAGGCGCGCGTCGCGTCTGCGTTTGAGGCGTCGGTCAAGCACGGCGGCGCGGCCCGCCTGGCCTACCCCCCCGTCGTCGCGTCCGGCGATGACGCGGTGACGATCCACTACTCCCGCAACGACAAGCGGGTCGCGCAGGGACGGGGTGGCCGAATGCTCATGGACGCCGGGTGCGACCTCTGGGGCTACGCGTCCGACGTCACCCGCACGTGGCCCACCGGCCCCGCGTTCGAGGGCGCGCTGGGTGACGTGTACGACGCCGTGGAGGCCGTCCACGCCCGCCTCGTCGCCGCCGCGGTCCCGGGCGCCACCCTCGACGCGCTCCACACCCTCTCCCGCTCCCTCCTCGCGGCCGCCGCCGTCGACCTGGGCGCGTTCCCGGGGTTGTCGCCCGCCGCGGTGGCGGCGGGGCCGCTGCGGGCGGTCTACCCGCACGCGGTCGGCCACTGGCTCGGCCGCGACGTGCACGACTGCGGGACCGTGCCCGGCTCCACCCCGCTCGTGCCCGGCGCCGTCCTGGCTGTGGAGCCCGGGCTCTACTTTCCGAGGGGGGCGGGGGGCCGGTTTGGCCGGCTAGCGGGGGTTGGGGTCCGCCTCGAGGACGTGGTCTCGATCTCGCCGCGCGGCACGCCCGCGACCCGCCTGTCCGCCGGCGCGCCCCTCGCGCGGGCCGAGGTGGAGGCCGTGATGCGGGCCGCGGTGGAGGCGGCGGCGGCGGGGTGAGGGAGGTGTGGGGGGCGTTTTGTTGCTTCCCCGCGCGCCGGCGTGCGCCTCGTGTTGCAGCAGCCGCCGCCCCGCGGGCCCGCCACCCCCAAACAAGGTCCACCCTGCACCCGCGCACGCTCCCCCGCGCGCGGCGACGCCGTCACGCGTGTTTCGAGTCGCCGATGATGTGCCCCCCGAAGAACGGCGCAAACTCGACGACCGGCTGCCGGAACTCGACCGGGTCGCCATCCTCGACCAGGAACTCGATGAGCTCGCCCGCTTGGGGCGCTTCCACGGGGGCAAAGGTGCCGAGTTGTTCAATGTACGCGAGCACTTGGCCCTTTTTCATCGTCGTCCCCTCCTCCACCGCGAGCGCTTTGCCCACCCGCTTCCCTTTGACGTACCGCCCGCGCCGCAGGATGCCCACTTTGGGGGACCCGACGAGGAGGGTGGTCGCGTCCTCGTCGTCTTCGTCGAGCGACGACGCGCCGCCGTCGAGCGACGCCGTGGCCAGCGCGTACGCGCCGTCCATGGACGCCGTCGACGAGAACGCGGTGCCGGGGGCCGGGGCGGGGATGGTGGGCGCGCCCGGGGCGACTTGGACGTCGTGCGCGCGCAGCGCAGGGCCGCCCGAGTCGGGGAGCGCGCCCGCCGCGCGGACCACGCGCAGCTCAAACGAGCCGAGGCGCACCTCCAGCTCGGCGACGTCGGTCTCGCCGCACATGACGGCGACGAGTTGCTGGACCTGGGGGGGCGGGGGCGGGGGGCGCGGGTCGAGGCGCGACAGGGCGGGGGACGGCGGGCCGGCGCGCGCGCTCGTGCGGCGCCCGGGCCCCCGCCCGCCGGCGTGCCGGCGTGCCGGCGCGCGGTGCCCGCATTGGGCCACACGCGCGCGCCGGGCCCGGGATCGGGAGGCGCGGGAGGCAGGGACGCGCCGCGCGCCCCCCGCCGCCGGCGCCCGCCCCTCCCCCTCCCCTCACCTGCGCCGTCGTCAGCCCCGTGCCGTCGTCCTCGTCCTCAAACTCTTCAAACTCGTCTGTGCAGGGGGTGGGGAGGGAGGCGGCGTGGGCTGGAAGGCGCGCGGCGCGCCGCGCGACGAGGGCCGCCCGCCCGCGCCGCCCTCGCGCGCCCCCGCCACCCTCCGATGCCCCCGCACCGAGCAAGTCTTCCAAGTCCTGCTCCTCCACGGCGTCCATGGTGAGCGCGCGCGCCGCGGCGGGGGGGGCGCGGGGGGCGCCGAGCGGCGCGCGGCGGGGCGCGGCCGAGCGGCACGCGGGGGCGGCCGCCGCGCGCCGGGCGGGCGCCACGGCGCGGCAGGCGCGCAGGGACGCGGGGGCGGGCATGGTCGGGGTGGGGGAGGGGGGCGGGCCGGTCGTCGGCGGTGTGACGCGCGGCCAGCGTCCTGTTTCACACCGGTGCGGCAGCCCCACGCCCACGCCGCCGCCCACGCCTCCTCCCGCGCCACACTGTGCGCGGTGCTCGAGGAGGAGCGGGCCCTCCCCTGTTCCCGCCGCGGGAAAAGGGGAGGGGGGAGGGGGAGGAGAGGAGGGGGTTCGGGGGCGCGCCAGGCCGGGACCTGAAACCGTGGCCACCAGGGGTCGCGGGCGGGCGCAGGGCGCGGGGAGAGGGCGCGGCGACCGCGGCGGGGGTCGGCGGAGGAGGGCCGCAAACATAGAGAGGGCCGGCGGCGCGCGTCGGGCGCGGTGGCGCGGCGGCGCGCGCGCGGGCGGCGCCCGGCGCGCCCGGGTCGCGGGGCCGCGCGCGCGGGCGCGGTGCCGGCCGGGGCCGGGCGAACGTGTGGCCGACACCTGTCGACGCTCCGCGCCGCGCGCACCCGAGACGCGCCCTGCACCACCCTCGCGCTCTCGCGGGCGTCCTCCGGATTGCACGCGCGCGGGGCGGCGGCCAGCCGCCGCCTCTCCAACGCTCTGCACCGGCCGGCCGCGCGCGCGCGGCCGGCCGCGCCCGCCCCCCCGCCCGCCCGCCGCGCCCCCCCGCGACCATTGCCGCGGCGAAAGGGTCTCTGCGGCGGCGGCGGGGAGGCCCGGTCGGTGGAGCGACCGCGGCGGCGGGCGCCGCGTCCGCTGTGCGCGCGCCGCTCAGATCTTGCCGGTCGCGCGCAGGCCGAGGATGATGCCGACCTGTGGGCGGGAGAGGGGCGGCGCGCGGCGTGAGCGGGCGCCCCACGGCGGCAGCGGCGCGCCGCCCGACCGTCCCCGGCGCGGCGCCCTCCCCCCCCGCCCCCCCCCCCTCGCACCCCGATGCCGTGCCCCAGCGCGCCCGCGCCCAGGACGTCGGCCGCGGAGAACCCCGCGGGGTCGCCCGTCTTGAGGCCCGGGGATTGGGGGACCAGTTTGAGGCCCGCGGTCGCGGTCTTGGTCGACGACGGCGCGAGGCCGAACCGGGACGCGCCCAGGAAGGCCGTGGTCGACGCGACCATGATCTGGGGGAGGTTTGAGAGGGTTTGGGTCGGCGGCGACGCAGTCGGCGCGCGCCGCGGCGCGCGCGCCGGCGACGACCCTTTGCCCCCTCGTTCCCACCCCCCTCCTCTCTGCGCACGATGTTCTCGGCCGACCCGAAGAAGCCGGCGCGGGTGACGACGCGGGCGGCGCGCGAGGGGCGGGCGGTCTGGAGGCGGAGGGGGGGGAGGGGGTCGGCGGTGGGGTCGCGCCGCGCGCGGGGCGGCGCGTGGGGAGGATGCCGCGCCCAGGCGCCGCCTCCAATGCAGTGCGATGCGTGCACCACGCCTCCGGCGTGGGGCGGCAGCGCCGGCGGGCGGCGGTCGCGGCCGCCCTGGGCAGCCCGAAAAAACCCTCGGCCTCCGCCCGCCCGCCGCGCGCCGCGCGAGTCCGCCGCCCCAGCTCGACTTTCGCACGCCCGCGCGTCCCGCGGGGGCGCGCGCGGGCCGCGCGCCCGCCAACCGCCACCCTGGCGCCCCCCCCGACCCTCAATCCGACGCACCCGCGCCGCGCGCGACGCGCGCAGCGGGCCCGACTTGGCGGTGGTGATGGCGGCCATGGCGCGGGGTGTAGGGCGGGGGTCGGCGGGGGGGGGAAGGAGTGGCCGCCCGTTCCTCACTCTCCGCGATGGGCGCCGCGCGGGCCGCCCTCCTCTTGCTCGCCCTGGCGGCCGCCGCCCCGGCCGCCTTTGCCTCCCGCGGCCGCGTCCTGGTCCTCACGGACACCCCGGGCGCGTGGCGCGCCCGGTTCGGCGGCCTGGCGGCGGCGCTCGACGCGTGGGGCTTCTCCGTCGACGCGCGCGCGGCGGACGACCCGTCCCTGCGCCTGCGCGAGTGGGACGAGTGGCGGTACGACAAGCTGGTCCTCATCCCTGGGAGCAAAGGTGGGGAGAGATGGAGGAGGTGGTTGTGGGGGCGCGATGGCGCGCGCGCCGCCGATCCCGCGCGGCCCGCGGCGGCGGCCGCGCCCGCGCGCACCCGTCGCGATGCGGCTTGGATGCTCTCGATCGATCGGGTGGCGCGGCGAGGCCAGCGCGTGGCGGCAGGCCGCCCCAGCCCGGCCCCCCGCTTCCCGCCGACCCCCCGCCCCCCTCCCGCAGACCTCGGCGGCGCCCTCTCCTCGACCGCGGTCGTCGAGTTTGTCGAGTCCGGTCGCGACGCCCTGCTGGCGCTGTCGGCGGACGCGACGGAGGACGTCAAAGCGCTGGCCGACTTCTTCTCCGTCGACGTCGTCGGGCCCGCCGTCGCGCCCACCGCGTGCGCCGGCGGCGACGCGTTCCGCCTCCTCGTCCCCGTTACGGGCCCGGCGCCCATCGTGGGGGGCGCGGCGGGCGGGCGCGTGGTGTTTGAAGGGGTGGCGCTCACCCTGCCGCCGCGCGCGAAGCAGGCGTGGGCGGCCCTGCCGGCGCCCCCGTCGGCCTCCACCACGACCCCCGGCGCCCCCGGCGGCCCCGCGCTCGCCCTCGTCGCCGCCGTGCAGACGACGGCCAACGCGCGGCTGCTGGTGTCGGGGTCGGAGGCGCTGCTCGCCGACGCGTCGACCGCCCCCGTGCTCGGCGCCGGCGGCCGCGTCGCCGCCCCCGCCAACGCCGCCCTCGCCCGGTCCCTGCTCGCCTGGGCCTTCAATGAGGCCGGGTCCCTGGACGCGTCCCCGATCCGGCACCGGCTGGCCACACCGGGGCCGGGCGGCGCGCGCCGCCGCGGCGGCGACGCGCCCTACCGCGTGGGCGACGAGGTGACCGTGGAAATCGACGTCTGGGAAACGGTGCCCGGGGGCGGGCGGCGGCCGTTCAGGGGGGGCGACGTCCAGGTCGAGTACACGATGCTCGACCCGCACGTGCGCCTCTTCCTCGCCCCCGCGAACGCGACCTCCTCCCCGACCCTGGCCGCCACGTTCAAGGCGCCCGACGTGTACGGCGTGTTCAAGTTCGTCGTCCGCCACGCGCGCCCGGGGCTGTCGTTCGTCGACCGGGAGGCGGTCGCGCCGCTGCGCCCGTTTGCGCACGACGAGTTCGACCGCTT
>Ga0315287_10000475_pt1 | contig 35007 bp, 21 predicted proteins | sample YL17G11_0_MG_FD_205037 | JGI IMG/M metagenome (GOLD analysis project Ga0315287, IMG submission 205037) | Sediment microbial communities from Yellowstone Lake, YNP, Wyoming, USA - YL17G11_0 | ecosystem: Environmental > Aquatic > Freshwater > Lake > Sediment | place: USA: Wyoming | collected...
GGCGGCCCGGGGCGCGCGCCCGCCCGCCCCGCCCCGGCCGCTGCCCGCCGCCCCCGGCCCCCCGCGCCGCCCCGGGGGGGCTCTCTGCGTCATCAAAGTGTCCGCCTTAAAGGATGCGATGGCGGCCCAGGGAGCGGGGCGAGACCACACTAGAGAAGTAACAACGGGGCAGTTTCACCCCCCCCCCCTTTGTTTTTGTTTTTCCCCCATCAGTCCACTACTCTGGCTTCCTCCTGCCCGACGCCGCGTCCACCACCCCGTCCTCCGCCACCTCGCCTTTCTACGCCTCACGGGACGAGGCCGGCCCGTCATCCGCCCCCGCGGTCATCATCGCGGGCCGGTCCGCCGGCGCCCGGGAGGCGGGCCTGGCGGCGGCCGTCGCGGAGATGCGTGTCGGGGAGACGGCCCAGGTCAAGGTCACCCCGCCCTACGGCTTCGGCCCGTCCGGCTCCTTCTCCTTCCCCGCCGTCCCGCCCGACGCACACCTGCTGTATGAGGTCCACCTCCTCGCCGCCGAACCGCCGGACGAGGGCAAGCCGATGGGCATGATGCTGTTTGAGGAGCGGCTGGAAGCGTCGGCCCGGAGGCGGGCGGCCGGGAATGAGGAGCTGCGCAGGGGCAACCACGACGCCGCGGCCTCCGCGTACAGCCTAGCCCTGTCATTTATTGACGACGACCTCCTGATCCAGCTGGAAGGGCGGCACGCGGAGCTGGCGGAGGCGGAGTTGCGGGCGGCCCGGCTCAACCTGGCGGCCGCCCACCTAGGGGCCGGGCGGCACCGCGAGGTGGTGGACGCGTGTGACGCGGTCCTGAGCAGCGCGCCCTCCTCCTGCCCGCCCGCCGCAAAAGCAAAGGCCCTGTACCGCCGCGGCCTGGCCCGGCGTGCCCTGGGCGCGCCGGGCGATGCGGTGAGCGATTTCAGGGCGGCCGCCGCGGCCGCGCCGGGCGACCCGGCCATTCGGGCGGCGCTCGCGGGCGCGGCCGCCGACGCCAGGGCGCAGGCTGATGCCGGGGCGGCCATGTTCAGGGGGGCGCTGCGGCAGCGGAGGGCAGGGGCGGTTGTGGAGGAGGAGGAGGAGGAGGAGGAGGTGCCAGTGCGGCCTTCTGGGGTGGGAGTGGGGGCGGCTGCGGGTGGAGCACCACGGCGGCGGGCGCGGTGGTCGCAGCGGGCGGCCGTGGCGGCCGCGGTGGTGGTAGTGGTGGCCGGGGGCCTTCTTCTCTTTCTACAACGCTCTCTAAAGTGAAGAATGCTACCGCCTCTTCTTCTTGTCCGGCTGGGTGCCATACTTTTCACGCACGGCCGCCGCCTTGGTCGAGTAACGGGCGCTCGCCGGCGAAGCTCTGAGCGTCGCATTCGCTTCCGCGCCCCGCCCCATCGAGCTCATCGCCCGCTCCGTCAGGGAGGCCGCGCCCTCCACCGCCCGGCCGGAGGCGCGGGAGGCGGCAGGCGCGGCCACGGCGGCGGCGGCGCAGCAGCAGAAGCAGGGGAGGCAACACATTGAGAGTTGAGAGTGGTGAAAGGGGTGTGGCCCGCACCAACCAGGTCTCACTCACTCGATTCGGCTTTCTCCCTCGCCTTGCCACCCCTCTCCAACACCCCCCTACTCCCCAACCCCCACACAATGGCGCGCGGCTCCCGCGCCGCCGCCCTCCTCCTGCGCCAGGCGGGCGGCCTGACGACGGCTTCCGCTGGTGGCGCCGGCGCCGCGACCGGCGCGCTGGCGACTGCGGGGCGGGCGCTCGCCGCCCGGGCGGGCGTTTTCGGTGAGCAGCAGTGTTGGAGAGCGAGTTCGGGAGAGAGGGCAGAGGGCAGCGACACGGGGTCCGACCTGCCGCGCCTCCTGGTCTCGAGTTGAGCAGGTCCACCCCGGCGTTGGATGAGGGTGGGGAGAGGGCCGGCACACGCCTGACCGGCCTGGGGCGGCGACTAGGACCGCAAGGGGGTGCTCTTGCGCCCGACCCCCCGCCCTCCTTGACCCTCCTACGCGCGCGCTCCTCCCTCTCTCTCTCACGCCCCTCCACTTTCCCTGCCACTCACTCACCCAGGCCTTCCTACGTCCGGCGTCGCCGCCCTGCGCCCTGCCCTCGGCGGGGCCCGCTCTATCGCGGTTGAGGCCCTGCAGCCGAGCGACCAGTGCGTTTTCAAAGAGAGGAGAAAGAGAACGCCCAGAAAAACCTCCGCCCTGCCCGCATTCGGCCACACCGCCTCTCTCTGCGCTTGAGTTTTGTTTCAACCTCTCACCCGTCGCCTCTTTTTTCACCCCCATGATAATCTCCTCCCCTTTCTTAGCTTCGAACCCCGCCACAACTCGGCCACGCCCGCCGAGGTCGACGCCATGGTGGCCGCCACGGGCTTCCCCTCCTTGGACGCCCTCATCGACGCGACCGTGCCCACGGCCATCCGCCGGACGGACGGCATGGACATTGGACCCTTCACGCCCGGCATGACCGAGGCCGCCTTTTTGGAGAAGTTCAAGGCGATGGCCTCCAAGAACAAGGTCCTCAAGTCCTTCATCGGCCAGGGCTACTACGGCACCCACCTGCCCCAGGTCATCCAGCGCAACCTGCTGGAGAACCCGGGGTGGTACACCCAGTACACGCCCTACCAGGCCGAGATCGCGCAGGGGCGGCTGGAGAGCCTGCTCAACTTCCAGACCGTCATCACCGACCTGACGGGCATGCAGATCTCCAATGCCTCCCTGCTGGACGAGGCGACCGCGGCGGCGGAGGCGATGACCATGTGCTCGGGGCTGGCCCGCGGCAAGAAGCCGGCCTTCCTGGTGAGCGACAAGTGCCACCCCCAAACGATTGCGGTCTGCAAGACGCGGGCGGAGGGCCTGGGCCTGGAGGTCGTGGTCGGCGATGAGGCCACCTTCGCGTCCACCGCGGCCTCCCGCAAAGACGTGTGCGGCGTCCTGCTCCAGTACCCTGCCACGGACGGGTCGGTGGCGGACTACCGGGCCCTGGTCGGCGAGGTCCACGCGACCAAGGCCAAGGTGGTCGTCGCGACAGACCTGCTTGCCCTGACCCGCCTGGCCCCGCCGGGGGAGTGGGGCGCGGACATCGTCATCGGGTCCGCCCAGCGCTTCGGCGTGCCCATGGGCTACGGTGGCCCGCACGCCGCCTTCCTGGCGTGCGCGGAGGACCACAAGCGCCTGATGCCGGGGCGCATCATTGGCGTCACGCGCGACGCGGCGGGCGCGCCGGCTCTGCGGATGGCGATGCAGACGCGGGAGCAGCACATCCGCCGGGACAAGGCGACGTCCAACATTTGCACCGCGCAGGCGCTCCTGGCCAACATTGCGGCCATGTTCGCGGTCTACCACGGCCCGGCCGGGCTGACCGCGATCGCGGACCGGGTGCACGGCCTGGCGTCCGTGCTGGCGGCGGGCGCCAAGGCGGCCGGGCTCAAGGTCGCGCCGGGTGGCGCCTTTTTCGACACGGTCCGGGTCGAGGTCGGCGACTCCCTCGCCGCGGCCGCCCGGGCGGTCGAGGCCGGCATGAACATCCGGGTCCTCTCCCCCACGGCCGTCGCCATCGCCTTTGACGAGACGTCGTCCCTGGAGGACGTGGACGCGCTGCTGAAGGTGTTGGCGCCGGGCAAGGCCGTCCCCTCGGCTGCGTCGCTGGCGCCGTCCGTCTCGCCCGCCATGGCCGGGTCTCCCCTGGCCCGCACCACCCCGTTCCTGCAGCACCGCGTCTTCAACGCCTACCACTCCGAGCACGAGATGCTGCGTTACCTGAAGCGCCTGGAGAACAAGGACCTGTCGCTCTGCCACTCCATGATCCCGTTGGGCTCGTGCACGATGAAGCTCAACGCGTCGGCAGAGATGGTGCCCATCACCTGGCCGGAGCTGGCCAACCTGCACCCGTTCGTCCCCGTCGACCAGGCCCAGGGGTACGCCGACATGTTTGAGGACCTGTCGGCCCAGCTGGCGTCCATCACGGGCTTCGACGCGGTGTCCTTGCAGCCCAACAGCGGCGCGAGCGGGGAGTACGCGGGCCTGATGGCCATCCGGGCCTACCACGCCTCCCGGGGCGAGGGCCACCGCAACGTGTGCATCATCCCCGTCTCCGCGCACGGCACCAACCCGGCGTCCGCGGTCATGGCGGGCATGGAGGTCCGGGTCGTGCCCGTGGACGCCAAGGGCAACATTGACATGGCCGCCCTGACTGCGTGCGCGGAAAAGTACAGTGACCGCCTGGCCGCCCTCATGATCACCTACCCGTCCACCCACGGCGTGTACGAGGACGGCGTGGACGAGCTGTGCGCCACCATCCACGCGCACGGGGGCCAGGTCTACATGGACGGCGCCAACATGAACGCCCAGGTCGGGCTGACCAGCCCGGGCCACATCGGGGCTGACGTGTGCCACTTGAACTTGCACAAGACGTTCTGCATCCCGCACGGTGGGGGCGGCCCGGGCATGGGGCCCATTGGGGTGAAGGCCCACCTGAAGCCCTTCCTGCCCACCCACCCCGTCATCCCGACGGGCGGGCTGCCGGCCTTCGAAGGGGATGGCAAGGCGTTCGGGAGCATGGCGGCAGCGCCGTTTGGGTCGTCGCTCATCCTGCCCATCTCGTACGCGTACATCTCCATGATGGGCTCCGACGCCCTTACCCGGGCCTCCAAGCTGGCCATCCTCAACGCCAACTACATGGCCAAGCGCCTGGAGGCGCACTTCCCCGTACTCTTCCGCGGGCCGGCGGGCACGTGCGCGCACGAGTTCATCATCGACCTGCGCCCGCTGAAGGAGTCCGCCGACATCGAGGCGGAGGACGTGGCCAAGCGCCTGATCGATTACGGGTACCACGCCCCGACCATGTCCTGGCCGGTGGCGGGGACGCTGATGATTGAGCCGACGGAGAGCGAGTCGAAAGCCGAGCTGGACCGGTTTTGCGATGCCATGATTGCGATTCGCCACGAGATTGCTGAGGTCGAGGCCGGCCGGGCCGACAAGCGCAACAACATCCTCAAGCACGCCCCCCACACCGCGGACGCTGTCCTGGCGTCCAAGTGGGACCGCCCGTACACCCGCGAGGCCGCCGCCTTCCCTGCGCCCTGGGTGGCCAAAGCCAAGTTCTGGCCGACGACGTCCCGGGTCGACAACGTCTTTGGCGACCGCCACCTGGTCGCCAAGCTGGGGCACGAGGGCGACGGCATCGCCGTCCCCGCCGAGACGGGGGCCGGGGCGGAGGCGGTGGCGGCGTAGGGAGAGGGAGATGGACGGAGAAAGAGAGGGAGAGAGAGAGAGAGAGAGTGAAGCCCCGCGCCCTTAGAGACGGGGAGAAGGATGGAGGTGAGAGATGATGGAGAGGATTGATCGAGGTGTCGTGTTTCCTTTTTGGAGGTGGTGCGGTGCGGAGAGGTGCTGATTTTGAGTTCAACACGGGGAATGAAGCAGGGCGTGAGGGAGAGTGTGGAGCGTGTGAGTTGTGTGTGTATATGTGTGTTTCTCACGGAAAAAGATGGACGGGCGCGGGGAACGTGCCGGAGAGCCAGAGGAAGAAGGGGGTTCACACAAGGTCGGGTGCCCCCGCGTTGTCCCACTGTCGCCATTCGAGGCACCTTTAGTGAACACAGCGCGGCCGCGCCCGGCCTCTCTCTTTTCTTCACCCACCCACCAGGGCTAGAGGGTCACCTGAGTCTCTCTACCCGAGCCAAGAGCAGACGCGAGGCGTGCAGTGAGAGAGAAAGAGAGAGAGAGAGAGAGAGAGCCTCTCTTCTCTCCTCTTGCATTCGCGCCTCTCTGGCTGGTGTGTGCTCCTCTTCCCTAGCCCGCGCCCCGCACGGCCTTACCGCCTTTTTTCATCAAGCCTGATCCACCCATTGCATAGCATGGTGTCCATTTATCACATGCTGGGCACGACATTGCACACGCCTGCCCGCCTGAGCGGCCCTGTGCGGCCCCGCCCGGCCCTCCCGCCTGCGTCCGCCGCCGGCGCCCCCGCCCGCCGCCCCCTACCCATCGCCGCCGCCGCCGCGCCCACCCCTCCCTCCGGTCTAGGGCCCTCCAGTGCTCCTAGTGGTCCACTGCGCTCCATTTTAGCGGCGGCGGCGTCCACCGTAGCTCCTGGAGCCGCGGCGGCGGGCGCGGGCAAACGCTTGGCCGGCAGCGAAAAAAAGGCCGGCAGCGCGCCCGCGCCCGCGCCCGCGCCCGCGCCCGCGCCCGCCCCACCGCCGCCACCGCCACAAAAGGATCCCGCCGCCGCCATGCTGGCCGGCATCCAGGTCCAGCGTGCCCGGGCCCGCCTTACACGCCAGGTGGAGGCGGCCGCTGCGTGCGTGGCCTGCGAACTGGAGGCCGCGGCGGCCGCACTGGCGGAGATGGAGGAGGCCGAGGCCGCGGAGGCCGGCAAACGGCGGCGGGAGATTGCGGAGACCGCTGCTGCCTCGACCTCTGGCGCCTCTGCCGCGGCCTCCACCGCCCCGCCCAAGCGTGGGCGTGGCCGCCCCAAAGGCACGCCCGCCTGGAACAAGGGCGCCGTCCTGCCGGAGGTCACGCGGTCCAAGATGTCGGCCGCCCAGGCCACCCGCCACGCGGCCGACCCGTCTGCGGCAGCGCGCTCGGCAGCCACCCAGAGCGGGCGGGCGCCCTGGAATAAAGGGTCGCCACCCTCGCCCGAGACTAGGGCCGCCATGGCGGCGGCCGCGACGGGGCGGCGGGTCTCCCGGGACACGCGGGCCCGCATGGCGGCGTCCGCGCGGGGCCGGTCGCCCCCCAGCCCGGCTGCGAGCGCGACGCTCTCTGCCGCCCTGGCTGGCGTCCCGAAGGCGCCCCACCACAAGGCCGCCATCGCGGCCTCCCAGCGGCGCCGCCACGCGGCGGAGCGGGTGCTGAAGGCGGTGCAGGACGCGTACGCGGGCTTAGACCCGGGCGCGGCCGCCCCGGCCCGCCTGCCCCGGGCCGCGCGCATGAGGAAGAAGGGGGGAGTGGGGGGTGGAGGGGGGTCGGCGTCCGCGTCCGCGTCCGCCTCGTCTGCCTCCTCCCAGCAGCGCCGCCCTCCCCAGCCGGCCGCCCTGGCGGGCGTCGTCAGCGGGTACATGGCCTCCTTGCACGAGTTCCGGGCCCTGCAAGCCGAGCTCGCGCCCTGGACCGCCGCGTTTGCGGCGTCCCACGGCCGCAAGCCGGGCGTCGCGGACGTGGAGGCGACCTGCATCCCCTGGCTGGGGCTGAAGTTCAAGCAGTACGTCCTCCTGCGGGAGCGGGTGCTGTCAGACACGCAGGGTCTGCGCGGGCGGCTGTACGAGGTCGGCGGGAGCGGCGGCGTGAGCGGTGTGCACGTACAGCCGCCGCCAGAGAACCCGGCCCCGCCGCCGCCCGCCGCCACCCCGTCCCCCGACACGGTGCGCGGGCGCATGGCCGCGGCCTCCCTGGCCGCGGCGGCCGCCCGGACCGCCGCGGCCGCGGGCGCGGGCGGTGGGGGCGGGGTCGCGCTGGGCGGCGAGCTCATGGCCGGGCTGGCGGGCGGGCGGAGTCCTGCTCCAACCGCCTCCTCGTCCGCCTCCTCCGCCTCGGCGGACGGCGCCCGCCGCATGGCCGCCGTCGCGGGCCCGCCCCCGCCCGGCAGCCTGCGCGATGTCGCCACCCGCCAGTACGCGGCCGACCTGGCGGCCACCCGGGCCCGGGCGGGCACCAACGCGGCGCCGCCTGCCTCCTCTGCCGTGCCTGCGCCGCCCCGCCCGGGCTTGTTTGGCGGCCGCCACCCGCTATCGGAGAGCGGGGGCGCGGTGACGCCTGCGCCACCATCGCCTCCGCCACCAGCTCCTCCTCCTCCATCCACCTCGTCCCTGGTGGCCCCTCCTGGCGCGTCCCCCCGCCTGCAGGCGGCGGTCGCGGCGGCGGCCGAGTACAGAAAGGCGGCGGCCGCCGCGACGGCCGCGGTCGTCTCGACGGCCGCCGCGGCGGCGGCCGCCACGCCCGCCGCCAAGAAAAAGGGCGCGCCCCCCGGTTTGGAGGAAGAGGTGGCCCGGGTGGCTGAAGCGGATGCGGTCGCCGTGGCGAGGGCGGCCAAGGCGAAATTGGTGGCAGCGACGGCGGGCCTTGGGAAGGGGGGGGCCTGTTAGTTGCAGTTGGGTGGTGGTGATGGGAGAAGAGTTTGTATTTTTTTTTATGAAAGGCAGTTCCTTTTGAGCTTCTACACGCACGCACACGGACGCGCGCACCATTTGCTACCTCTCTCTACTCGTAGGGGCGGTGGGGAGACGACGACGACGCTTTTTGCACTCACACCAAAAGGGACACGGGGGGCGCCAAAAAATCCCAAAACCTAGGAAGGCCTGCCCCCTTTTTCTCCAGCCGCCAACAAGGCCCCAAACTCGCCCACCGTCAGCCCATTCTCCGGTTCCGCCGCGTACGCCTCCATGGCCGCATTGGCCGCCTCGCCCGCGTCCGGCACTGACCGGGGCAGGCTGGCGGCGAGCTCCCTCACGTCCAGGCGCCCATCCCCGTTGCGGTCGAGGACGTCAAACAGAAACGCGCACCGGTCGGCCCTGGACGCGGGCCGGGCGACGCCCGTCAGCGCCGCCACGAGGTCGGCCTCGCTCAGCTCCGCGTCCGGGTCGCCAGACGTGAGCACATCCCACACCGATTTGAAGAGGGGCGTGCCCAGCTCGGTGGAGGCAAAGTCCGCAAACGAGAGGCGCCCTGTGCCCGCAGAGAGGCGCTCAAACCGACGGGACACGCGGGCGCGTTCGGCCTTACTGAGTGCCGTAGCTTGTGTGTGAGGAGCGTGTGGAGGGGTGGTCGAGGTTGACATGACGTCGGGACGGTGCGTGGTGCGTGAGCGCGCCGCGGGACGAGAGAAAGGAGAAAGTGGGCTGCATGCGGCGACGGGCGCGCGCTCCGACCGACCGACCGGCCCATGACAAACGACCTCCTCTCTCTCTCGAACTCGTCTCGCACAGTCGCTCCTTTTTATGTGTCACTCCTTCTTGTACGCCACGCCCAGGCGGGGCGCCCCCGGCCGGTTGGGCTGCCGCGTCTCGCTGACCACCCACGTGCCCGGGTCCAGGCCCCCTAAGAACGCACTCACCGAGGCCGCCTCCTCCAGGCCGCCCGGGTGGCCGACGTATGACGCGACCGTGATGACCCCGCCGGGCGCCAGGCTCGCCGCTGCGGCTGTCAGAGCTGGCATGGTCGTGGCAGGGGACGTGGCAGTGGCGGCCGCGACCGCCGTCCCGCGGCCTGCCGTGCCCGCAGCGGGAAGGTAGCCTAAATTAAAGTTCGCAAGGAGCGGGCGTTCACGCGCCGCCAGCAGCGCGCTCAGGGTGGAGTGGCAGGCCAGGACAAGGTCGACGGGCGCGAGGGGTGGAGACTCCGGGTCGGCACCGGCGGCTACGAGCGCTGCCGCCGTCGCGGCCAGGGCGGACGGCTGCAGGTCGAGTGCCAAGACGCGACCGGTCGAACCCAGGCAGCGAGCGAGCCCAACCGTATCGCCGCCCAGTCCTGCGGTCGCGTCGACGGCAAAGACGCCACTGCGTCCGTCCAGGACGGCCGCCCAGATGGCGTGGGCGGCATTGGAAGTGCGCCCCGTGCGGAGGAGGTAGAGGAGGGACGGGGGCGGAGGTGGGAGGCGGCGGAGGTCGGGTGGAGGAGGAGGAGCGACCGGGCTCACCGGCCCACCACTTCCCGATGCGGTTGCCCTCGTCGCGGTGCCACCACATGCCCAGGTCTCCCGCGCCCCACAGGTGGAGCGGGCGGCCAGGCAGGTGGCACGCATGGTTTTTGGTATGAAGCGAATTGAGTTTTTTTTTTTTTTTTTTTTTTTCCACCCACCTAGCCGCCCTACTCTGCCTGACGCGCGTGTCAGCGGCCCGCTCCTCCAGCGCCAACACGGCCCGCAGGCACACCCGCGGCCACGACCGCCACCGCATCCGCCACTGTAGATGATGCCCCACACCCACCTAGCCGCCCCACTCTGCCCCAACTCGCGCGTATGCGGCCCGCTCCTCAAGTGCCGCCAACACGGCCGCAGGCACGCCCGCGGCCACGCCCGCCACCGCATCCGCCACAGTAGATGACGCCCCACCCCTTTCAAATAGCCCAAACAGCCCCCCACCCCCACCCACCCGCTCGCCGCACTCGACAAAGCGAGTGGCCGGCCCAAACTTCTCGCTCAAAATTTCCCTCATCCCACCGAGGCCGTCGATTAGCCCCATCGCCGCCGCCTGGCGCCCCGTCCACACCCGCCCCGAAAACAGGTCTTCCTCACTGACGGGGCGGGGCGCGGCTGCCAAGGCCGGCCCGCGGGAGGCCTTGATCGCTCCAATGAAGGAGGCGTGCAGGTCGGTCAGGACCTCTTCTAGGCGGCCCGCCTCGGCCGGGTCGACATGGCGGAACGGGTCCAGCCCGCCTTTGGCCCTGCCCGCCGTGTACAGCCGCCGCTCCAGGCCCACTTTTTGCAGGGCTACCACTGCGCCGAAGGAGGGCGAGGTCACGCCGATGGACCCCACAATGGAGGTCGGCAGCGCGTAGGAACACCCCGCGTCGGCCGCCCCGGACAGCAACCACTGGCCGCCCGAGGCCGCCACGTCCTCGGCAAAGGCGTAGATCGGGATCTGCCTCTTCCTGTCGGCGTGCGCCCGGCGCCGAATGTCGGCCACGAGTAGCTCCGTCTGGGCGGGCGACCCGCCAGGGCTGTTGATGCGCAGGGCGACGGCAGCGGGTGAGAGGCGAAACGCTGCATTCAGCCAAGGCCGCGCGCGGTCGGCGTTTAGCCGGCCGCGGCCCGCGGGCCCGCGCCCAGGGGGCGCGATGACACCTCGTAGGTGAACCACCGCAATCAAGGGGTCGTTCTTAAAGCCCCGGGCGAGGGCACGGGCGAGCCAGGACGCCATGGCCTTAGTTTTTTTTGTCTGTTTGCATGGAAACTGTCTGCGAGGGACAGTTTTGTGATGATGGCTAGTTTCTCCCTCGCAACGCTGACAGGCTACACAACGCACACACGACGAAAAGCAATGCGCGTCGCCCGCCCAATGCCTGCTCGCCAAGGAGCCTGCTGCTGCGACTTAATGAGCAGGCGCGGGCACGCAGTGATGGTGGCAGCCGCCGCCGCTGCCAAGAATGATGACCCATCGGCGGCGGCGCAACCGCCGCCGCCCTCAACCTCGTCACCGCTCTCCATTCTCTCCTCGACTTACTCCGCCACCATGGCCGCCGCCATGCCAGGCCCCGCCCTGACCTACGACCATGAAGCCGGCATGAACTGGAACCCCGCGCCCTGGGCACCAGACGCTGTGCTGGTGGGCTCCTGCCCGCAATCGCCCGCGGACGTGTTCCGGCTCGCACAGGACGCGGGCGTGACCACCATCCTCTCCCTCCAGGAACCGTCGGACTTGGCCCACTTTGGCATCGACGGCGACGCGATCGCCCGGGCGGCCCGGGACGCCGGCATCACGCTCTACCGCGTTCCCCTCCGCGATTTCGACCCGGCCAGCCTGCGGGCGGGCCTGCCGAAGGCGGTGTCGGTGCTGGAGGCGGCGCTGGCGCGGGGTGGGGCTGCCTACGTCCACTGCACCGCGGGCATGGGCCGGGCGCCCGCGGTCGCCCTCGCCCACGCGGCCTGGGTGCGTGGCGAACGCCTGACCGAGGCAGCGGCGGCGCTGCGCGCGGTGCGTCCGTGCAACCCCCGCCTGGCGGTGGTGCGAGGGGCGGGCGCCGACCTCGTCCTGGGGCCGGGCGCGCTCGTCCCCACGACCGTACGCATTCCGGACACCGACCTACCCCCAGGCACGACCGCCTTGTCGATTGCCGGCCTAGACGTCGGCTGGGGCGGGCGCTTGCGCGCGGTGAAGAGTGATATCCAGAGTGCGGGCGGATCGGTTTCCACGTCTTTTTGGACACTCACCCGGCCGCTGGCGCCTGGGCGCCACCCCTTCAAGCTGGTGGTGACGGTTGGGCCCGGCGGTCCAGCCGCCGACCCGGCCTGGCTGACCTCGCCATCCTACCCGACCGTCGACGAGGGCGGTAACCTGAACAATGCGCTGGACGTGGCGTCGCCGGCGGGCGGCGTGGCCGGGTTCACACGGCATAGGCTGCTGAACGATGAGCTGCTGCCGGACGAGCAGGCGGCGGCGGCCGCGGCGGTGCGGGCGCTGGCCGGGCAGGCCGTGCCGGCGGCGGAGGCGGCGGGCCGGCCCGCCCCGTGGAGCGTGCTGGCGGGGGTGGGGCGGGGGTGGGCGTGGCTGGTGGAGGTGGCGGAAGGGTGAAAGAGCAGGGTTGGTGATTGTCCTCTAATTGTGTGTTTTTTTAATTTTTTTCACGCCGCCCCGCCCTTTCTCTTCTTTTTCTTCTTCTCCTGTGTGTCTGCCTGCTGAGTGTCTGTGTCGTTGTCGACAGTGGTCGTTGTGACAGCCAGAGACACCCGCCCCTTCTTATCCACCATGAAACGGGAGGAGGCGGCCACCGCCACGGCCAGCGCGGCGGGGTCGGCCCGCAGCGACGCCGCAAGGTCGCCGGACGCCAGGCGCCCCTTGGCCGCGCCGCCCAGCACAGCTGCCGCAGCGGCCCTCCACTTCTTGGGCAGGGACGCTGCTGTGGGTGGTGGTGCAGGGAGGGCGGGAACCTCTCCACCCTCTTCACCATCCTCCCCCTCATCAAAGGTTGTCTTCTTGCCTTCCCACGCCGGCCCGCCGCCGCTCCCACCACCACCTTTCTTGGCGCCCAGCCCCCGCCGCCAGGAAGACTTGCCGGCCTCCGCCCGGTCGACCAGGCCCTCCTGGTCGGCCTCAATGAAGCCGCGGGCGGTTTTGGCGTCGGCAGTCCCTGCCAGCGCGGCCGCCTTTTCGGCGCCCACCCCGCCCAGCGGGCCCGCCCAGATGAAGCGGCCCGCACCCCACCACCCGGCTTGGGGCGGGGTTGGGGCGGGGCCGAGCTGGGGCTGGGGGGGCGGGGTGGGCGGCGCGCGGAGCGGCGGCGGCCGCGCCTTCTTCGCCCCCTCCGCCTCAACGGGCGGTTGTTGAAGCACGGCCGCGCTCCCCGCCGTCCTCGCGCCCGCGTCGCCCCGCCCGTGCAGCAGCCTCTCCCGGGCTGCGCCGCCAAGCTCGGCCTCCTGCGCCCGCAGGCGGGCCAGCTTGCCGGCCCGCCCGCCGAAGGTCGCCCCGCCCCGGGGCGTGGAACGGGAGGAGGTGGCGGCCGCCGCAATGGCGAGCTCCGCGGCGCTGCCCGTCGCGGCCGTGCCGTCCCCGTTCAGGCGGCGGCGGCGGACGCGGGGAGCGGGGGCGGGGGCGGGGGCGCCCACGGCTTCAGCCAGGCGGGCGGCGTGGTCGGGGTCGTCATCATCATCGTCGGGCGAGGACGACGAGGAAGGCGTCTCCGACCCTCCCCCTCCCCCATCCCCACCGCTGGAGGAAGAGGTTGAGGTTGACGCCCGCCCCGCCGTGTCTGTCTTCACGCCCGCCGCGGCCTTGGCGTACGCGCCCTCCCACCACTTGTCCGCCCAGTCGACGGTGGGGGCGGCGGGGTCGACGCCGATCTGGAAGGGAGAGAGAGAGGGAAGGCGGGGATGAGAGGTGGAGGTCGGGGTCGGGCCGGCCGCCGCCCCGCCGCTAGCCGCCGCACATGCACCTCCGCCCGCCCCCGCCCCCACCCCCTCCCAACTCACCCCCGCCAGATCGGCCTTCTTGGTCACCGTCACCGCGTCCGCCCGGCCCTGGCCGTCCTTGCCCAGCCCCTCCCCGTCCGCCCAGCCCAGGCGCCGCAGGAGGCGCTCGCCGAAGCCGCCCCGAGCGGTCGGCGCGACGACGCCGACGCCCGGTACGTAGCCGGGGGGGAGCTTCATTGGGAGAGGGAGAGGGTGTGGGGTGCACGCACACGTGCGCAGGTGTGTGTTTGGTGCGGTGCGCGTCCTCAGACGGGGACTGAGAGATGTGCACAGACACCCTCACCCTGGCAGAGCAACATTTATTGCACACCTCGCATTTGTTGCTCCTTCTGCGCCTTGTGTCTCGTCTCTCTGCCCCGGGGCGCCCACACGCAAATGCTAGCCATCCTTGCCGCCCGCGCCGGCCGCGCCGCCGCCCGTATTGCCGCCTCGGCGGCGGCGTCCACGTCCGCATGCGGTCGAGGGGCCGTCGGCGCCTACTCCGCGACCAATGAGGTGGCTAGTCGTGGAGGCGGCCTGGCCCGGTCTGCCTGGAGCCCCCCGCCTTCCATGCCTCTCTTCACGTGCAGGGGGATGGCCACAGGACCCGTCGACCCGGCCAGTCCACAGGTAAGGAGAGGGAGAGAGAGAGGGAAGAGAAGAGGGAAGAGAGAGAGGGCACGAAAGAGGACACGACCGGCGAAGAACGCACGCGCCCCCCGCCCTCACACACAAAAAACCTTCAACCTCTCTCTCAGGCCCTCGCCCGCCTGGCCGCCTCCCGCCCCGCGTCATTGGCAGTCCCGGCCAGTCCCCCAGCCGACGCCCCCGACCCTTACGCCCAACCCCCCGGCCCCCTACGCCGGGCCCTGCTCACCCTGGGCGGCTTTTACTCCGCCGAGTCGCGCTCGATCCGGGCTGCCCAGGCCTGGCACGCGTCGGTCGTGGCCGCCGCCGCCGGCTCGGGCGCCCCGCTCGCCCGGGCGGCGGGGCTGGACCCGGTCCGCTTTGCGGACACGCACGCCCTGCTGGGCCTGCACATGTGGCTGGCCCTGGTGCGCCTGCGGGCGGAGGGCGAGCCCGGGAAGGCGATCGCGCAGGCGCTGTACGAAAACTTTTCAGACGACGTGGAGGTCCGGGTCCGGGCGGCGGGCGTGCGCGTGCGCGTCAGCAAGTGGCTGTCTGAGCTGGAGCGCATGTTTTATGGGGCGGCGACCGCGTACGACCGGGCGATCGGGGCGATCGGCGGCGGCGAGGAAGGAGGAGGGAAGGGAGGGGGCGAGGCCTCGGCACCACCGCCCCCTTCGCTTCCCGGCGGGTCCGCCAACGCGCAGGCCGCCCTGACGGCCGCCCTCCTGCGCAACGCGTACGCGGGCGACGCCGCCCGCACCGCCGACGCGGGCGCCCTGGCCCGCTACGCCCTGCGCGAGCTGGCCTGCCTGGCGCTGACGGACTCGGGCGCGGTCTTGGAGGGGCGGGTCCGCTTCAGTGGGGGGGGGCGCGGGGAGGAGGGCGAGGGCGGGGAGGAGGTTTTGGTGGCGGCCGCGCCCAAAGCTGCTGCGTGATGGCGAGGGTGTGCCTATGTGTGCAAGGCTTATTCTTCAAACCGTTCGTTGGTCGTTGTTTGTGTGGGGGCCCGTATTGAAGAAAAAGGATGGAGAGAGGAAAAAAGCGAGAGAGAGCCAGAGCGCAAATTCTTTCTCGTCCGCCCTCTTCCGTGCCGAGCGCATAAAACAGGGCGCGCCTGAAGGGCGCGCGTGGAACGCCGCACACTTCCACGCGCACGGGCACACGCATCCGCATGGCGACTCGCCGCCGGCGTGACTCACGGTAAAAGAGTGCATTGGGGCCGGGCGCGTCGGGGGAAGAAAACACACTCGCTGTCCCGCTGCAACCTCATCCCCTCAAAAATCCTCGATCCTCACCCGCATTTCACCAGCCCCGCCGACGCTGGCACGCTCCCCGGGCCCGCCCTCCTCGCCATCGCCGCTGGCCTCCTGGGCATCTTTTACTGGCGGCGACGCGGTGCCAGCGATGGTGGAGGGGGTGGTAAGGCGCCCGCCCGCCGCCCCTACAGCGCCGCCCCGACCAACCCGGCCCACTTTCCCAAAGGCACGGGCGGGGCGGCGGCCGCCAAGCGGGCAGCCGCAGCCGGGCGGCGTGGCCAGGCAGCCCCTTCTCTTCCTCCGCCACCAAAGGGCCGCCGCGCGACGAAAGCCGCGGCCAAGGCGGACAAGGAAGCACGGAGAGCGGCCGCGGAGGCAGAGGCGCTCCGTAAGAACGACCCGGGCAACGACCACCTCGTCCTCAACTATTCCTATTATGAGGGCGGGCGGCGGGACACGCACGCGGTGGCGAGCCGGAGGCCGGCCGCGGGCGGGGCAGGCGAGAAAAAGGATTTCTTGAGGTGAAACGTGGTGGCGTGCCGGCGGCCGGCAGCGGGAGGGGCGGGCGAGACAGGGATGTGTGTTGCAGCAGGCAGGTCGTTTTTTTCTTTCAGGGACCACTCTCTCTCTCCATTTCCATTCCACCGCATTCCTGTTGATTTGTTCTCACTCGCCCCTCCTCCATCGCATGTTTCGCCGCCTCGACCGCTGACCGCAGGGCGCCCGCCGCGGCGGCGCGTTCCGGCGGCGGCGCGCCCGTGGACGCGGCCGCTGCGACGGTTGCCACCCACTCCCTCGCCCGGCCGGCCGGCGCCAGTAGGCGGGCCCCGGGGCCGCCAGGGCCGACCAGGGCCGCCAGGGCGATGACCGCGTGCTTGGACGCCGCCCGGGAGGGGGCGGTCGAGGGGGAGGCGCCCAGGGCGGCCTCGGCCCCCGCGCACAGGGCGTCCAGGGTGGCGCTGGTGGCCGCGGCTGCCGCCCCGGCCCCGCCCGCCCGCAGGATGGCGGCCAGCGCGGCCGCCGCCCGGGCGCCCACCTCCAGGGTGACCCCGCAGACAGCAGGGGCAGACGAGGCGGCGGCGTGCACCAGGCCCGCCAGCGCGCCGGCCGGCCAGGCGCCACCGCCACCCTCACCCACCAGGCGGCCCTTAAGTGCGGCTGCAGCGGCGACCGCAGGCGGCGGCCCGGCCGGCTCCACCCCCGCCGCCGTCGCCAGCAGCGCGCCTGCCGCCTTGACGACGGCGGGCGGGCCGGGGGAAGCCGCCCCGCCACCGCCGACGCCCAGGGCGGCCGCCAGGGCGGCCGGCAGGGCGGGGTCGCCCAGCGCGGACGCGAGCGTGAGGGCCCCCCCGCTGGAGGAGGATCCAGTCGCGGCCGCCGCGGCCTCACGCCCGCCGTCATGCCCTTCCAGCAGGGCCGCGATGGTGTTGGCCGCCCCGCAGGCCGAGAAGGCCCGGCACGCCGGCGGGGCGGCACCATCGCCGAGCACGCGCAGCAGGGACGCGTACAGGGACGGCGGCACCGCGCCAGCAGTGGGCGCGCCCCGGTTGATGGGAGCAAAGGCGGCTTCAATGTCGGTCACCTCGCCCCCGCCCCCGCCCTCAAGCACGGCACCGAGGCGCGCCCAGGCGGCCGCGGTCGTGCCCGGGCTGCTGGGGGTGGGCGCGTGGGCCGGGTGATACCCCCCCCCCGCGCTCGCCGTCGCGGCGGTGACAGCCGAGCGGGAGGCGGACAGGGCGCCCGCGCCGGCCCGCGGGACGACAAAGCGGTCGAGGCCGCCGCCGCCGCCGCTCGTGGCGGCCGCACCAGCACCAGCACCGCCAGCCACGGCGGGCGGCACGCGCTTACCGCCACCCTTGGCCCCAGGCCCCGGCTTGCCCACCGCCGCGGGCGGCGGGGCGGCCGCCACCAGGGCTGCCGCCGCCTCGACCCCGCCCACCAGGGCCACCCCGTCGCCGGACAGCACCCACCGCCCCCGCACGTACGACCCCAGGCGGGACACGGCACCATGCAACCACTTTTTGGTGATGGCGCGTAGGGGGTGGGCGTCCGCAAAGGCGGCCCCCACCCCGCCGATCGTGCGCGTCGCCGGGTGGGCGACCATGAAGGCGGCCAGGTCGGGGAGCAGGTCGTCGGGCGGGGGGGCGGCCGGCCGGCCGGCGCCGCCACCGGGCGCGCGCGCCGGGTCGGAGGCCGGGCCTGGGCCGCCGCCGCCCGTGGTGGGCGGGGCAGAGGTGGAGGGCGGGCCGGGAGGGCCCGCCGGGCGGCCGGTGGGAGAGAGCAGGGCGGCGGCGGCGGCGGCCGCAGCGGGCGCGGCAGCCGCACCCCCCCCAGCCACCCACCCGGCCTCCTCCTCCACCTCCACCGGTGGCGGCACCCCGCACGCCAGGCCCGGGATGAGGACCTGCGCCTCCAGGTAGGGCAGCATGGCCAGGTGGGCGTCCGACCCGGTCGTCGCCCCACCGGGAAAGCGGGCGGCAAAGACGTGGCGCCCCGTGCGGGCGGCGGAGTCGAGGGCGGCGCCCAGGGCGGCCAGGCCGGTCGAGAGCGCGCCCACCCGGGCAGCGGTGAGGCCGCCGCCCGCCCCGGCGCCCGCGGCCAGGGCGCCCAGGGCGTCGCCCAGCGCGGCCGCCGCCGCCGCGCCGCCGTCGTCGTCGCCCAGGCCCTCATCCTCGCTCATGTAGCCGTCATCCACGACAAAGGCGTTGCCGCCGCCGCCGCCGCACGCTTCAGAGCCGCCGCCGCCGCCGCCAAAGCCGCCGCGCGTCAGGCCGCTCTCCTCCTCATCATCCTCCTCCCCTTCACTCAGGTCCTCGCCCTCCGGCTCCTCCTCCCACTCATCGTCCGATTCCACCTCATAATCCATGGTCACGTCCTTGCCAAAGGGGCGGCGGGGCCCCAGGACGCCGGGCGGGGCCGGCGGTCGGGAGTGCGAGCCGCAGTAGGGCGGGCGCGCCGACCCGTCGGCCGGGAACCAGAGCAGCTTCCGCCGGTAGGTGGGCACCCCCGCCGCGCGGGCGGCGCCCAGTTCGGCGACGAGCTGGTCTGAGGGCGGGTCCGTGATGGGGATGGCGCGCCGGGAGTCCGGGGCGGGCGCGGTGGAGGGGCCGGCCGTCGCGGCCGCCGCCGCGGCAGAGACCGCCCGGCGGCGGGCCCAGGAGGGGGGGAGGCCCCAGGCCGCGGCCGGCCGGGTCGCGGCCTTCCAGCCGCCCAGCGCCGCCGCCCGCAGGGTGGCGGCGTCGGGGCCGGTGCCGGCGGCGAGGGCAGCCAAAGCGGCGTCCACGGCGGCCGTGCGGGGCGAGGCGGGTGGGGCGGCCCGCAGGTGGGGCGGGGCGGGGGCGAAGAGGAGGGCGCGCGCGGCGGCCCGGGCGGCCGCGGCTGCGGTCGCGCCGCCGCCGCCGCCACCACCCGTCGAGGGCGCCGGCCCGGCAGACGCGCCGCCACCCGTCACGCCCGAGGGCCCGGCCGACGGGGAGCCACCAGCGGCAGCTCCACCGCCGGGCGCGCTGCGGACGAGGAAGGCCGCCATGGCGGCCCGCGACTTGGCGACCGCTTTGGTGGAGCCGAGAGCGGCTGCGCCCTTCCCCTTTTTCAGGTCGCGCTCCTCCTCCGCGGCGGCCGCTTTCGCGGCCCGTTCTGCCTCCTTGGACGCCTCCTTGGCCACCCGCTCCGCCTCCTTGGACGCCTCCTTGGCCACCCGCTCCGCCTCCTTGGACGCCTCCCTGGCCACCCGCTCCGCCTCCTTGGCCTCAGCGGCGGCGGCCCGGGCGGCCTCACGCTCCACCCGCTCCCGCTCCTTGGCCGCCTCCTTTTCAACCCGCTCCTGCTCGCGCGCGGCCGCGGCCGCCACCCGGGCCGCCTCCTTGTCCGCCCGGGCCCGCTCCCGCTCCAAGGCCGCCGTCTCCTTGGCCAGGCGGTCCATCTCCCGGGCGGCCGCCCGGGCTGCGACGGCGGCCTCCCGCTCGGCCGCCAGGCGGGCCCGCTCCGCCCGGGCCGCCTCCCGCTCCCGGCGCAGGGCTTCGGCAGTGGCCAGGGCGGCCGCGGCGGAGCCGGGGGTGGTCACAGCCGCAGCAGCCGCAGCGGCAGCAGCAGCCGCCGCGTCACCTTCACCAGCAGGAGGCGCATCAGGCGCATCCTCGGTCGGCGGCGGCGGCGGCGCCCCGCCCGCCAGGCCGCCGGCCTGCGTCCGCCCCAGCTTCTCCGCGGCCTTGGCCGCCCGCGCGTTTAGCCGGGCGACCGCCCCGCCCGCCGCCGCGGCCTCCCGCCCGGCCTCCAGGGCGGCCCGCAGGGCGACCAGGCGGTCATGCGCGGCCGCGACCGCCTTTTTACGCCGCCCGGCCTCTGCCCGCAGGGAGGCCGGGATGTGGCGGGCGTCCCGCAGGTCCCAAGCCCACAGGCGCCCCGGGGCCGTGTCCTCCAGCGGGTCGCAAGAGTCTGCGCCGCGTTTGGGCGGCTCGCCCACCGCCCGCCGCACGGCCGCATCGATGATCGCGGACCGGACGGCCGCGACAGTCAGGAGCGGGAAGGCCTCGACCTTGTTGCCGCTGCCCTCCCCGCCCAGGGCTGCGCACAGGCGCGGTGCGACGGCCGAGAGCGGGTCGCCCCGGGAGACCAGGTAGGGCCCGACCTCCGACCCGGTCGGCGGGCGGGACGCGGGGCGGGGGGGAGCGGTCTCCGTCGGCCAGGGGATGAGCGGAGTGGTGGACGCCAGGGAGGCGACGAGGGCGTCGGCCTCCGCGCCCCAGGCGGCGAGGTGGGAGGAGGAGAAAGGGAGAGAGGCGGAGGGCGGCCCCGGCGCGGACGCGCCGGCCGCGTCGCCGCTGCCTTTTTTCGCCTTCTTAGAGGCCGGCCGCTTGACAGGGGACGCCTCTTTGGCTTCCATAGGTGAGAGAGCGGCTTCCACGGCCTCACCGGGTGGGGCAGGGGCAGGCGAGTCCAGGTTCGCCGAGGGCGAGCGGGCTCGTTTGGGCTGATATGGGAGGGGGAGAGCGCGGATGAGAAGAAGAAGAAAAAAAGTAAGCCGAGCGGTGGCGGGGCGGGGCGGCACTTCGTTCTTCCCGTTGGCGCAGAATGCTTCCAACCCTTACATCGGGTGCCCCTACTGGTCCTGCATCCATCCGAGAGGAGCAGGCGGAGTTGGAGGGCGTGCCGGGCGATCAACAAACGCATCAGCGGAGAGTCTTCCACCGCGCGTCGATTCGAACGCCTGCGCCCTCCTCCCCCATTGCACTCCGCCCGCGACGCCCCCTCCCACACCCGCCCACACCCCACCCACCCCACCCCATCACCAAGATCGCCAAGCACATAACTCACCGCATCCGTGGTCGGCACCGCGTCCACGGCCTTGCCGGCCTCGCCCGGGAGGGCCAGGTTGACAATGGCGTTCGCGACAGACGGAAGGGGGAGGGCGGCGCCGGCGGCATCAGTCGCCTTTGCCGCTGCCACGCCGTCCATGTCGATGGCCGGTGGCGCAGATGCGCCCGCGGGCGTGACCGGCTTCGCCGGCCGCTTGCCCCACAGGGAGGACAGGGTGGCCATTCGAGGAGTTGGGGTGTTGTGTGTTTTGAGACGAAAAAAGAAGAGTGGCCGGTGGGGATGAGATGACAGCGAAGAACTCGACGTAGCCTCACTCTATTTACTCCCCACGCCCACCACCACCCCGCCCCTTCCGCCGGTGCCGGTTGCGCCCGCCAGGCGGTGAAGCAGCAGCAGCCTCATCCTGCGGGACAGCCGCCACCCGCACCGGCGTTGCGAGCGGGCTGGTGGAAGAAGCAGGCGGCGGCGACGCTTCCTCACCCACCTCCTCAACAATCTGGCTCAGCACCCAGTCGCCCGCACCGTCCACCAGGTCCAGGACGGCCGCGTGGTGCTTCAACAGGGCCGCCCGCTGGGTGATGGTGACCAGGGTGATGCCCAGGGCGGCCGCGTGGCCGTACAGGGCCGCCTCCACGTCCACGGAGGTCGCATTAGTGGCCTCGTCCAGGACGCCAAAGGCCGGCCTGTGGAAAAAGAGGCGGGCGCAGCCCAAGCGTTGCTGCTCGCCCAGGGACAGCACGTCGCCCCACTCGGCGTCCGCGTCCCACCCGCCCTCCCTGTCGACCAGGTACCCCAGGCGCACGATCGCCATGAGCGCGTCCAGTTTGGCGTCCAGGGCCCGCAGGCGCAGCGCGGGGTCGGCGTCAGCGGACGCGCGCGCGGCCGCCGCGGGCGAGGAGAGCGGGTAGACGACCTGGTCCCTCAGGCTCCCAGGCGGGCTGTAGGGGCGCTGGGGCACGACAAATACGTCCGGCGTGTCCAGAGCGTCTCCGCTGTCGCCCAGGGGCCCCGGGCGGGTGATGGCCCCGCCCGGGGCGAGGGGCCACAGGCCGCCCAGGAGGCGGATGATGGACGTCTTGCCCGACCCGTTGGGCCCCGTGACCAGGAGCGAGCGGCCAGGCGTGACGGCAAAGGTCAGGGCCCGGGCGAGGGGGGGGCCGGCGCCGCCCGCGGGCGTGGTGATGTCGACATGCGAGAAGGAGATGGAGGCCGTCGCGGCGGCGACAGCCGCGGCGGCGGGGTCGAGGAGGGACCGGCCAGAGGGCGACGGGACGAGGGAGGTGGAGCCCGCCGCCGCCGTCGCGGCCGCGGCGGCCACACCGTCGAGGGACGCCCGCATCGCGGCGTGTAGCCCGGCCTCCGTGTGCAGCGCGTCTGCGCGCCCTGCCGCCTCCAGCAGCTCGCCCACCCGGGCCACACCCCCTCCCAGCTCGGCCAAGCGCTTGTGCAGGGCGAGCAGCTCGCCAAAGGAGGCGAAGCAGGCGGTGACGACGCCGGCCAGGTACCGCATGTCATTCACGAGGCGCCCCTGCCCCGCCGCGTCCGCGTCGGCGGGCGCGTGGTCGAGCGCGTACAGCACCGTCAGCGCCCAGGTCACGTTGTGGGGGAGCTGGCGCGCGAAGAAGTCGTCCGCCACGGCGTGCGCCCACTTGGCGGTGGAGACGGTCCTGGCGTGGGCCAGCAGGCGGGAGAGGGCGGTGCCGACCGTGGCCGCCTCACGGGGGCCGCCCCCGAAGAACGCAACACTCTCCGCGTGCGCGCGTAGGCGGGCGTGCGCGCCGCGGAACGCGCTCTCCAGGCGGGAGCCCTCCCGGGCCATGCCCCCAAAGTCCGGGGTCAGGGCGCGCAAGGCTGTGAAGCCCAGGGCGGCGTACGCGTAGAGCAGGAGCATTCCCCGCCCGCCCGTCAGCGCGTACAAGCGCGCGGAGAACCAGGCCAGGTCGAAGACGGGCTTGACGGCGCAGGGGATGAGGGCGGCCAGGTCGGTGGCCAGGCGGGCGACGTCGTCGGTGACCCGGGCGTCCACGTCGGCCATGCCGCCCAGGGAGGAGACGGCATAAAAATTGATGCGGCGGAGGTACAGGGCGTGGATGGACGCGGTCAGCGACCGGCGCCAGGCCAAGGCCAGCGACTCGCCGACCGCGCGCAGGGAGGGGGCCAGCACCGCAGAGGCGGCCGCCTGGGCGACGGACAGGCCGATGAGGCGGATGAAAGCGGGCTTGTCCTGGCGGAGGACGTACTCGACCGTCCGCCCGTTGAGGGCCGCCATCCTGTCCTGCAGCAGCGACCGCGCGGCGACGACCCCTACAATGGCGGCCAGCTGGCCCCGGCCCCGCCCTTTGCCAAAGAGGATGGAACCAATAGTGCGCCAACGCTCGGAGAGCGGGGTGGAGGTGGACGGGGCAAGGAGGGCGGCGGCGGACGGGGCGGTGGTCGCCACCAGCGCGCTGTGGATGCTGGCCGGCGGTGCCCGCGCCAGCTCCCGCCCGACCCGGGCCCCGCCCTCGCCCGCGCCCGCCCCGACCCCGCGGGTGGGGCTGGCACCGGCGGCCGCGGTCATCCCGGCCAGGCAGTCTCCCGCCGCGGCGGCGCGGGCAGACCCATCCGCGGCCCGCCCTGCCGCCACACCCAGCGCGTCGGCCGCACCTGCTGCACCGCCCTCCTCCACCACCCGCGCGCCCGCGTGCACGGACCAGCCGCCCTCGCCGTCCAGGGCCAACACCAGGTCGTGAAAGGCGACCAGGGCGGGCCTGTGGGAGATGGTGATGCAGGTACACCCCATCGCCCGCACGCCCGCGCAGAAGCGGGCTTCCATGTCGGAGGTCACGCCCGACGTGCACTCATCTAAAATGGCAAACGCGGGCCTGTGGTAAAAGAGGCGGGCCATGCCCAGGCGTTGCTGCTCGCCCAGTGACAGGTCGGACCCCCAGTCAAGAGGCGGGGCGCCCGATGCCAAGGCGGCCGCCTCCCGATCCGCCAAGTGGCCCAGGTCCACCTGGGCCAGCAAAGCGCGCAGGTCGCGGGGCGGGATCACAGGTGGCGCGCCGGGAGCCCGCACGGTCGGGTAGATGATTTGGTCTTCCAGCGTGCCCGCCGTGACGTAGGGGCGCTGGGGCACGTAAAAGATGTCGGCGGCCAGGCCGCCCGCCGCGCCACCGGGCTTGCGGACGGTGCCTGACGCGAGGGGCCACAGGCCGCCCAGGACGCGGAAGAGCGAGGATTTGCCAGACCCGTTGGGGCCCGTCACCAACAGGTTCGTCCCGCGCGGCACCCGCAGGCACAGGTCCCGGACGAGGGCCTCGCCAGTCGGCGTGATGACGTCGGCATGTGAGAACTCGATCCCCCCCTCCCAGGCCTCCAGGCGCCCCGTCGCCCCGTCCCCGCCCCCGCCACCCTTGCCCGCGCACACCGCGTCGGCCGCGGCCTCCAAGGCGGCCACCCGGTCCGCGTGCGCCGTCAGGCGGGCCAGCTTGTGCGAGGTCTGGGCCAGGGAGCCCAGGGACGTGAACAGGGAGATGATGATGTTGGTGTGGTAGCGCATGCTCGCCAGCATGGACGCCCGGCCGGCGATGCCTCCCCCCGGCCGCAGGTGGCCCTGGAAAAAGGGGCCGATGATGAGGACGACCGCGACCGTGGCTGCCAGGTATTTCGTCGCAAAGTCCTGCCACATACCGAACCGCCACTGGGTGTGTATGACGGCCGCCTGGGCGCGGACCAGGTCGGCGAAGGAGGCCTCCAGGTGGGCCCGCTCAACGGCGACGCCCCGGTAGAAGGCGACACTCTCCGCGTGCGCGCGCAGGCGGGCGTGCGCGGCCCGGTAGGCCCCCTCCGCCGCCGCCTGGCGCCCCATTAGGCGCCCAAAATTGGGAGACGCCGCGACGACCGCCCCGCCGCCCAGCAGGATGTAGGCGACGATCGAGGCCGTGTACTTGTGGGACCGGGAGTAAGAGCGGAGCACGACAGAGTACACACAGGCATCCACGGCCGCGTTGATGGCGTCGTGCAGGACGGCGCCCAGGCCGTCACACAGCTTCGGTATGTCCTCTGCCAGGCGCTGCTCCGGGTGGGACACGCTCCGGTCCACGTAGGACAGCTTGTAGTAGGTCATGCCCTGAAAGTAGCGTGCTTGGAGGCGGTCGGTCAGCGCTTTCCGCCAGGTCTGCGTCGTGTCTGCCACGATGCGGGAGGCCGTGGCCTCCACGCCCGCCGCGCACAGGCAGAGGAGCACATTTTCGGCAAAGTCCCGGATGAAGAGGGGGACTTGGCGGAGGAAGGCGGCCCGGAACATGTAGCCCTGGGGTGTGTTGATGGGAGACGGGTTGGACGGAGGACATGGGGATATGAGGTAGGAGAAACGCGCGCGAGCGAGAGGGTCGCGCTGATTTTCTCTCCGCGTGTCCCCCTCGGACTCTCTCTCCCCTCTTGGCACGCTCCCACGCTCACCTGCACCCGGGCTAGCCGGTTGGACAGGGTCGTCCGCACGATGGCCAGGATGACCAGGCCACCCACGCGGCGGCCGGCGATGGGGAGCAGGAAGCGGGCAAGCTCGCGCAGGGCCGCGTCCTTGGGCGGGCGGGGCGGGCGGCGACGAGCCGAGGCGACGACCAGGGCGGATGACGAGCCGTCTGCCGCCTGGGTAGCGGCCTTGCGCCTGTGTGGGCAGGGTGTGGGGTGGGAGGTGCGGTACGTGAGGCGTGAGGCGCGTGAGAGAGAGCGACCCATTGCTTGCAAAAAGAGCGCGCCTACGTGCAGAGCAGCGACTGAACCTCTCACCTCGCCGCCGCCGCCCGCTTCTGCCCCGCCACCACGCTCGCCCGCCACTGGTACAGGGCAGCAGCCAGGGCGACGGCCGAGGTGGCCGCCGCGATGCGGCGGCGGGAGGAGGAGGGGACGAGAGCGCCTGCCGTCATTTTGTTTTGGGTGCCGCGTGCGCTCTTGCTCGGGTGCGGGTGTGCGTGCGGGAGTGCGTGTGTGCGTGAATGGAGGGATTGCAGGTAGTCGATCGCGTGCCCTGAAAAGGGAGAGCGCGAATCGGGCGGAGAGAAGCAGCGCTCTCCTCTATATGAAAACACGCGAGTGTGGGGGGGCAAGGTTGTCCTCTCTGTGCTCCCTCACTTTTTCTTTTGGTTGAGGCTCTGCTACACCGCCGCTTGACTTTCCACGCACACAGCGGGGCACACATTCCTAAACATCTAAAGCAATTTACTGCGCAGCAGCGGCGGGCGGCGGCGGCGGCCCGCCATCACCACCACCACCACCACCACCACCCCCTTCCCCGCCATCATTCCCAACGCTCCCGCCACCGCTCCCACCCCCTCCAATGCCCATCCGGCGCATGACCTCCCGGGACCAGCGCCGGGCGGAGGAGGAGGTAGACTGGTCGGCAGATGGGTCGGCGGCAGCGCCCGCCCCGCTGCCCGCGCTCGCACCGGACCCGACCCGCCCCAGCCCGTCCCCGCTCGTCCGCCACCGCCCGACCAGGCGGGCAGGTGGAAAGGGTGGAGCAGGTCCAGAGCTGTCGTCGCCAGCAGCAGCGGCGCCCCGGGCCGCCGCGGCGGAGGCGCCCAGCGCCGCGGCGGCCGCGGCGACGGCGGCGTCCGTTCCGGGAGCCAGGCGCCCGCCACGCCGGCCACCCGCCCGCCCATTCCCATTTCTAGCGGCGCCGCCCGTGGTGTTCCTCACAAACCGGCGCCTCATCGCGGCGTCCATGGCAAAGAGGTCCAGGGCGGACGGCGCCGAGTCCAGCCAGTGGTCGGCCAAGGCACGCTTGCGCAGGGCGAGCGCGTCCAGGCGCACCTGTTTAGCCACCCGAGCCGCGGTCGCCGCCCGCCCGCCGCCGGGCCCGAGGGTCGACGGTTCCAGGCCCTCTACAAAACGGGCCAGCGCGTCCACCTCCTCGACGTACTGCGCCAGGGCGGCCTCCCTGGCTTTCAGCTTCTCCACGGCGGCAGCCTCGTCAAAGGAGGAGAGGGCGGCGGGCGTGGACGCGAGGGCCGCGAAAGGCGAGGCGGAGGGAGGCAGCTGCTGGAGCGGCGCGGTGGTGGCCGCCACCCCCACCCCTGCCTCGGCCGACACGCTCGCCCCCTCCTCCCCGCCCGTCGTCCCGCCGCCGCCGCCCCGCCCACCACCGCCCAGGGCGTCCACGCCCGGCCCCTTGTTGAGGCAGATGGGCGACAGGACGTTGACGGCCACGATGCCGACGGTGGCACAGATCAGGATGGCGATGGTTGCCGTGACCTGGCACTCACGGCCCCACTCGACCCACTCCGGCCCCAGGCCGCGCGCCAGGATGGCGTCCAGGGGGGCCGACGCCAAGGCCGCCTGGACGGAGGCCTTGGGCATCCAGGCCGCCCCCACGAAGGCGCGCTCCCGCCAGGACAGGCCGGCCCCGCCGACGACCAGGATGGTGAGGAGGGGGCGTGGCAGCCAGCCTGAGAAAATGACGGCGAGCGCGTCGTCCGCGGTCCCAGAGCCCAGCGCGCCAAAGTCCAGGTTCAGGCCGATCATGCCAAACAGCAGGGGCTGGGCCAGCCACCACCAGAGCGCGCCCACGCCGTGCTCCACGTCCCGGGCAAAGGTAGGGCCGGGCCCGATCGCGAGGCGGGGCCAGGAGAGGCGGGAGGAGGGCGCGCAGCAGGCGCGGCTGGCGGCAGTGCACGCGCCGCCGCCCGGCCAGCCGTGGCGCCAAGCCACGGACGCAGTCAGGCCCAGGGTCAGGGCCGCCAGCGCGCCGGCGCCGTCGAGGTGGAAGTGTTCCATCAGGTACATGAAGGCCCAGGCTGGAAGTGGAAAGAGCGAAAAATGTGTGAACGAGATGGATGCGCTTTGAGGGCGGATGGGGATGGTGTTGATGGGGATATATGGGGCCGCCACCTTGAACCCACACTCTGACTCTTCTTCCACTCTCACCTAGCACCACCACCACCACCGTCCGCTTGCGCCGGCTCGACCACAGCCGCGTCATGGCGGCAATCCCACCCAACACCGCCCCGCCCGCCAGGCCGGCCACGATGCTGATCGGGCCGGACGCGAGGTCGAGGGCGAGGGATTTGCCGCCCAGGCCCGCGCTCGCGTCGCCGCCCGCGGACGGGCCCTTGACCGCCAGGTTGATGAAAAGCGTATAGAAAAAGATGGCGATCAGGTCATCAAAGGACGCGGCCGCGACGACCAGGGCCGGGATGCCCTTGTCCACGCCCCACCCCCGCTTCTGGAGGTCAAACATGAGCTGGATGATGATGGCCGGCCCGACCGCCTTCAGGATAAACCCCAGCGCCAGGGCCAGCATCCAGGGCATACCAAAGACGGCGTGGGCGACGGATCCGGAGATCAGGGCCTCCGCGATGCCGGGTATGAGGAGGAGGCGGGTGGCGGCGGGCCCCGCCCGGCGGAAGGTGCGCCAGTCCAGTTCCAGGCCGGAGCGCAGGAAAATCAGGGCGAGCGCGCCATGCCTGATCTTGCCGCGCCAGGGGATGGGCAGGGCCCGGACGAGCCAGGGGACCGGTATGTTTTGAAGGGCGACGCCCGCGAGGAGCTGGCCTAGCAAAGGGTGGAGGCCGAGGAAGGAAATGAGGGCGCCGCCGGTCTGTGGAAGGGGGAAGGGGGGTGGGGTGAGGGTGAGATTGGATGGAGGTTGAGGAGGAGGTGATGAGAGACGTGCCCCACGCACTCTCTCTCTCTCCCTTCCTCTCGCCCGCCCTATACCATACCTGGGCCCCCAACCACAGGATGACGACCGCCCAGGCGGCGCCGCCGGGTAGGAAGGTGCGGCCGAAGAGGAGGTAGCAAGCTGAGGCAGATGGATGAAAATGAATGACATGGTTGGTGAGGAAACGCTTGCGGTCTCTCCCTCCCCTTGCACTCTCTCTCTCTGCACGCCCCCTCTCCAAACCACTCACTGCCATAGCTGATGAGGCCCAGGACAAGAATGGCCGCGAAATCCCACAGGTCTGGAGAAGGGTAGAGAAGAAGTGAGGAGATGAGAAGGAAAAGCAATGGGCATCGGCAGACCCCCGTCCTTTCTCTCCCATCGCCTCTCATCATATACATGCCTGCTCCACTGATGCGCTTGCGCTGGGTGGTCTGCCAGGAGGCTAGGAGGCGGGCGCGGAGGCCGGAGGTGGCCGGGCGCGGGTGTGGGAGGGGTTTTGATGGGGGAGAGACAGCGGCGTCGACTGCGCTGGGCCTGCTCGCGCCGCGCCCGCTCGTACCGGCAGGCGTGGGGTCTGCCATGAAGGAGAGGGACGCGGGTAGAGGGGAGTGCGCCATGTGCGCGTATGGTGTGTGTGAGGGGCGTGCCTCTCCTCCCTGGCCGTCGCTTCTTGTGGTCGTTTTGTTTTTGTGAGCCTACGAAACAAGGCCGACCTCCTCACACAAATTTTCCAGGGGGAGTTGCTTTTGCCTCCGCTCCGCTCCGATGACGCGCGCCCTAGCCTGCCTCTTTCTCCTCGCCTGCGCGGCCACGGCTACCCTGGGGCAGGAACTGTTGTCCGCCGCCCCGGCCGCGGCCCCGGCCCCAGCCCCGCTGGCTGACAACAACGCCGCGGCCGCCCCTGGTAGAGGCGTCGCCACGCCGGGCCTGCCGTCAAAGAGCGAGCTCGCCGGCCTGGTGCTGGCCCTGGCCAACGTACAGGCCATTGGTAGCAGCAATCTCGGGCTAGACCTGGATATGTGAGTGTTTAAAAGATGAGAGAGAGAGCAAGGCGCCTCGAGATGGGAAGACGCGAGGCGTCTTCCACCCTCCCACCCTCGGAAACCTCACCGCCGCCTATATAAATGTACATCATCACGTCACATCTTCCTCCCACACTTACTCGTTTACACACACTCGCGCACAGCACATGCACGCCCGGCCGCCTCACCCCCTCCAAGCGCGCCCCTGCCGTGCTGCAATGGCCCAGCGCGCGCGCGGTCCTGGTGACCGCGGCGTGCGTGAAGAATGGGACGGCCGACGCCGACGGCCCGCCGTGCGAGGGCGCGATCACGGCCAGTCAGACCGTGCCGGCGTACTCCCTGCCCCCGCGCTGGGAGCCGTCTGTCTTTGTCACCCCCGCCTGCAGCGCCGGCCTCACCCTGCCCTTCCCTGGCAGGGCCGCCTCGCTGGCGGTCACCCCGCCCGGCGACGACGGCGGCATCGAGTTCAATCTTCTGCCCGCGACGACCCTGGAGTGCGATTCCATCGCCGACCTGGGCCGCCTGGGGGCGGGCTGGGTGGGCGGGCGCGGTCGGGGCAAGCAGAGCGGGTGCCGCCTGTCGGGGCCCCTTGTGGACCCGGAGGCGGCGATCGGGGCGGCCCTGGCCAAGCTGGCGGAGGTGAATGGGGTCCTGGGGCTGGCGTGAGAGAGAGAGAAAGGAAGGGGAATGTCAGGCGGGTTGTGAGGCGCCGTGGACGGCCGCGCCGGCCGTGCTGGGAAGCACACTGATGATGATGATGATGGTTGAGAGAGAGAGAGAGTGAGCTTTTGTCGCAACATCATAAGTCAAAAAAGAAAAAAAAGTGCCTCGCCCCTGCACAGCCCCGAGACCTCGCTCCGCCAGCTTACTTCCTCCAGGTCGGCTATCACAACGCATATCCTCCATTCACAGGGTCGGTCAAACCAAAAAAAATGGGCAACCCCATCTTCTGCGGTGTGTGTTTGTTTCGTTTGTTTTTTGGGGGAGTCGCCAGCCGTGCAGAGAAAACACACAGTCAGCCCACGGCCGCCCCTCACCACTTTCTCCTACCTCAAATTGAAACACACCAGGTCTCATAGAGGATGACCCCCGGCCGACACGCCTGACAGTCGAGGAGGCGTGTGTGAGCTCGGGGCAGGCGGTGAGTTGTGAGATGGCGAAAAAGAAGAGAGAGCAAACGCGCCGGCATGCCTATAGCAAAGTGCCCCGGGGGTGCGGCGCGGCCCGAGAGCCTGACGCGCAATCCACCCCCTCTGATAGAGGTGTGCACTGGCTCTTGGAGTAGCCTGTGCTGACACTCGGGTGAACAAGGTGCGGGATGGCGCCCGCTCTCGGTGGCGGAGCCGGTGCAAGGGCGGGGGCGCGGGCGACGGTGCAGAAACCTGACCCTTTTCCTCCTCCCTCCTCCAGTCCCGTGCCCTCGCCGCCGTCATCGCCGCCCTAGACGATCTCTGCACCACCGCCACCGCCGCCGAACCAACAACGACAGCAAGGCCGCCGTCCGGTGGTCCCCCCGGCCCGCCCCGGGCAGCAGCCCCTCCTCAATTACTCCGCCCCCGCCTGCGCAGGTCCCTCGACTCGTGCGGCAACCTGCTGGACGCGGGCGGGGCGGTCGCCTTTGCCCGGCTGGGAGAGGCGGTGTCGGCGGCGGAGGCGGCGCGGCTGGGCGCGGAGCTGGCGGACGGGCGGGGTGGGGTCCGGGCGGCCGCGCCGGGGCGGGCCTGGTAGGAGAACAATGGGAGGGAGCACTGTGGCTGTCGGGGTTGTGTTGTTGTCGCTTCACTTCTCTTCCCCACTCCCTGCCCCCGCACTTGCACCCACATTCTTCCCGACCATCCCACGCTCTTGCCCACCCAGGCTGCACCACATACCCGATAGAAACAGGTGCGCGCGCGCGTGGCTGTGTGTGCCGGCCAAGCACTTCAGCTCGTGTGTACGCGCGCGCACGCAAAATAAAAAAGCGCCCCCGCATTTTCGCGCCGCGCTTTGAAACGCCTGTCGTCACGCCCTCACACTGGCGCCCACCCTCACCTCACCCTTCACACGCACAGGCCGACCGTGTTGCTGACTCCCCTGGCTGAACGGAGTGTGTGAGCACAAAGCGAGCCTGGCCTTCCTTGCCACACACAAAAACACACACAAACGAAATGGAGCACCAACCCGCAGCAGGCGTCAGGGCAGACCTCAGCCTCGGCGCCCCACGCCCCAAAGCCGCCGCCGACGCCGCGAGCCCGCCGCTGCCATCGGCTGCCGCCTTCCTCCCTGCCTCTGACGACGCCGACCTCTTGGCCGCCCACGCGGCCCGGTGCGCGGCGGACGCAGCAGCGGCGGAAGGTGGTGGGGAGCCGCCATCTGCTGGTGGGCCGGCCACCACCACCAGTGAACAGACCGCCCGGTGGGCAGTCGCCTACGCCGCCGCCGCCACCCGGGCCGTCGGGGCGGGGCTGGCAGTCGGCGGGGGAGAACCCGGCGATGCCATAAGTTCCCCGACCACCGCGGGCGCGGCCGCCCTGGCCGCCGCCTGCGCCGCCGACGACGCGGCAAGAGCCGAGGCGGCCACCACAGCGGCGCGCGATGCGACCGCGGCCGGCGCCGTCGCCGCCGTCGCGGCCCGGTGGGACCCGGCCGCCTGGGCGGCGTCCTCGGCCCGGGTCCTGGAAGCCGCGGCGGCGGGGCAGCCTGACCCGCCAGCACACGGGTGCGGCGAGGCGGCCGCCCTGCCACCCCAACACCACCACCAACCACCACCACCACCGCCGCCGCTGCCTGTGACCACCGAAACCCCGGCCATCGGCCCGGGGCGCATCGTCATCCTGGCCGCCGCCGCGCCGGACGCCCTGGTCGCGCTCTCCCTGGCCCCCGCGGGCGCCCCTGTCGGCGGGCCTACTCAGCCCTGCTGGGTCGGGCGGGTGGAGAGGGTGGAGGAGGATAGTGGAGCGCCGGGCGGCGGCGGCCCTCGTATGCTCGTCCGTTGGATGCTTCCCGCGCCGGCTGCCGCCTCCTTCGCCGGCGCAGTCTGGGCCCCTGCCCCCGGCGCCCCACCTGAGTGGATGCCCGCCGGCGATGGGACAGGGCTGCTGGCCTCGTGCTCCCGGCTGGGCGGGAGTGGGGCGCTGCCGCCCGGACTGGTGCGGGCAGCGGCCGCCCGCCTGACGCACTTGCTAGACTGGGAGCGGCGGGGGCGGGCGGGGGTGGAGGGGAAGAAGGGGTGGGTGCAGTGAACAGGCGTTGTTTCCTGACGCGCACAAGTCGCACCAGCCAACCGACACGCGCCCCGCCGTCACTGTCTCTCTCACACACACAAAAGACTCAAAACAAAAAAACCGATTTCATCTAACACGGAATGAACCACCTCTCTCCCCATCCCATCCTCTGCGGCGCCGACGCGCCTGGCTCTCTCCGCCCCACACCTTGCCGCCCGCCTTGCGCGGAAGGGCAATGCCCTGCATCAATTCTCTCATTCCTCCCCTTTCCACGCCCCCACCCCACACACAAATCTCTTTTTTTCGTTTTTTTCTCTCTTTTTCTAATCATTATCCCAAAAAGGGCGCCCCGCACGTGCACGTCTTCCGGTTGCCCATGCATACGCCCTCAAACGACGGATTCTGCTTGGCAAAGGAGGGTTCGGGCGTGGAGGAGAGCAGCGCCGCCGCCGCGCGGGCCCAAGCCCCGCCGCCCGGCTCTGCCCTCAGGCGCCCGTGCAGGTTGAACAGGCGCATCGATTTCACGGCGTCCGTCACGGCGTCGTGCGGGCCGGCGGGTGGCCAGGCCAGGAGGACGGCGGCCAGGTGGTCCTGGCCCCAGACGCTGTCATGGGAAGAGAGAGGAGAGGGAAACGGGTGAGCATGAAAATGATTGGATGGGATGGGATGGATGGATGGAGAGGACACACCGCACACCACCGCCCACCGTTCTCTCTCTCTTCTCCCTGTCTTACCTGAAGCTCTTGTACTGTTCGTTCCAGACCCGGTACAACCCCGTCAGGTCGACCATCGACGCAAAGTCGATGCCCTCTCGCAGGCCCAACCATTCAACGTCCTTTCCGATGTTTTGGCCCACCAGGATGGCGGTGGGGGGCAGGACACGCCGCAGCAGGGCCATCGCCGTCTCGAGGGGCACGCCCTGGCGTTCGATGAGTTCGGCGGTGATGCTGAATGGGTGGCGGGAGAAACAGAGGGATGGCGCGTGAGACGGACGCGGACGCGCGAAGAGCGTGGACGAGCGTGGAAGAGGAGGAGGTCGAGAGGAGGCGCGCCCATGCGGTCGGGGCCGATGCGCGAGCAAAACAAAACAAACGCGCGCGCTCTGACCACCTGCGATGGCGTTGTGCCCTCCAAATTACGTCCACCTTAGCGCACGAAGCTTCCAGCTATATGGCCGTGGGCTGGGCGCGAGACATCGACGCGCGCCCGCCCCCGCCCTGCGTGGAAACCACGCGCCGCCGGCCGCTTTCAAAACGCTCGGCCGGAGCGTTTCTCTTCTTCCCTTTGCCAACCTCGCCCCCATCCCAGCCCTCCCTCTCTTTGCTACTCACCTCGTCAGGGGCGTCAGGTACGACACCACCGGCACGCTGGGGCGGACGTACACGTTGAGCAGGACCTGCTCGTAGCCGTCGACCAGGGAAATCTGGGAGATGACGCGGTCGTTGTGCGACGTCCCGCTCGCGCAGCACTCGACGTCGATGCAGTAGTGCATGGGCGGCGGCAGCAGCGCCTGCGGATTCATGGGTAGGCCGGCCGCGGCGGCCTGGGCGGCGGCGGCGGCGATGGCGGCGTGGTGGGCGTCAAAGGGGAAGGGGAAGGGGGCGGCCAGCTGCTGCCCTGCGCCGCCGCCGCCGGGGCCGCCCAGCCCGCCCGCCTGCGCCTGCACGCCCTGCCCCTGCCCGCCCCGGGCCCCGCGCCCGCGCCCGCGCCCGCGGCCCTGGCCACCCCGGCCTCGGCCATCGCCCCGGCCGCCGCCGCCGCCGCCGCCGCCGCCGCCATCGCTGCTGCCCCGGCCGCCAGCAGTGGAAGGCGCGGGCGGCGCTTCAATCGCCGGACCTGGAGCCGCAGCGGGCGCGGCCTCAGGCGCGGGCGCGGGCTCCGCGGGCGCCGGCGCGGCAGCAGGGGGCGGCGCGGTGGATGGGGCGTCCACCATTGAGAGTTGGGTGTGCGTTCGGTGGGGTGCGTGCGAGCGGCTTGGTGAGAGCGGCAAGCGGAAAAGACGAACGAGTGTAGGAGTGGCGCAGTCTCCTCTCTTGGCGAAGTCTTCTCCGCCTACCTACACACAACACGAGAGAGAGCACGCGCGGACGCGCTTCTCTCTCTCTCTCCCTCCCTCTCCTCACTCCCATCTCTCTACTTTGTCCGCACCCGCTTCCACTTGTGCACGGCGGGGTCCCCGCGCATGCTCGCGCCCGCCAACTTGCGCCGCCCGCCCTTCCCTTGGAGCAAGGTCTGCAAGCGCAACCGCTCCTCCAGCCGCCGCAGGCTGGCCAGCCGCCGCCCGCGCTGGCTGAGCTCCTTGTAGGACGCCGCGCGCTGCTTGTCCGCCTTCATGGCCGCCCGGTCGT
>Ga0315287_10000477_pt1 | contig 34876 bp, 42 predicted proteins | sample YL17G11_0_MG_FD_205037 | JGI IMG/M metagenome (GOLD analysis project Ga0315287, IMG submission 205037) | Sediment microbial communities from Yellowstone Lake, YNP, Wyoming, USA - YL17G11_0 | ecosystem: Environmental > Aquatic > Freshwater > Lake > Sediment | place: USA: Wyoming | collected...
GATAGTCTTCGAGGTGATTATGCTGATGTTTTGATTCTTGATGAATTTCAACTAATGAATGAAGATACTTGGGGTTTAGTTGGAGCACCAATGTTACTTGATAATGATGGGGATGCTATTTTTATTTATACCCCTCCTTCTTTACATTCAAGATCAATTTCAAAAGCAAATGATCCACAACATGCTGCTAAAATGTACCGTAAAGCAGTCGAAGAACAGAAAAATGGATCGAAACGATGGGAAGCGTTTCATTTTACGTCTTTAGAAAATCCGTATATATCAAAAGATGCTTTAAATGAAATTACGTCTGATATGTCTTTTATGGCTTATCAAATGGAAATTATGGCTGAGGATTTAGATGAAGCTCCTGGGGCACTTTGGACAAGAAAAACAATAGACAATTATAGAATAATAAGACAAACAGAAGATTTTGATCGTGTTGTTGTTTCTGTTGATCCTTCTGCGACAAGTACAGGAGATGAAGCTGGAGTTGTAGTGTGTGGAAGAGCAAATAAACATGGATACGTTGTAGCTGATAAAAGTATTCAAGGAAGTCCTTTGATTTGGGCAAAAGAAGCAGTTAATGCGTATCATGAATATAAAGCAGATAAAATAATTGCTGAATCAAATAATGGAGGCGAAATGGTGGAATTAACTATTCATCAAGTAGACAAAAACGTTCCTGTAAAATTGATTCATGCAAGTCGAGGAAAACAAACGAGAGCAGAGCCCATATCCGTTTTAGCTGAAAAAGGCAAAATTCATCATATTGGAAACTTTATAAAATTAGAAGAAGAATTGTGTCTTTGGACGCCTGGAGATAAATCACCAAATAGACTTGATGCAATGGTACATGGAATGACAGAATTGTTAGTTAAGGCGGGTGTTGGATTTGATTGGTCAAGTTTTGTAGATGGGGATGCTTAAAAATGAAAGAATCTATAACTATAAAAAATTTATCTAAATTAGATGCTATTATTGAAGCAAAAGCCAATTATAAAAAAGCAACTCTTGATTTGAACAAAGCAAACGCCGATTATGATAAAGCTTGGGGTAAACGCAATAAAGCAGAAATGAATTTTAGGAGAGTAGAAGCTGAATTTAAGAAAGTGTATATTAATCGGAATAAAGCACAAGTTGCTTCAAATAAAGCGGAAGCTAAGTTAAATCAAGTAGAATCAATGAAAGAATAATACAGGGGGATTAAAGATGAAAGACTCCAGGATCATAAAAGATTATTTGAGAAGTAGAGCACATGATTCACCAAAATCCGATGCTATAGCAAAAGCAGAAGCAGAAAAGATTATGAAGAAAGCAGATGCTGCTTGGGAAAAAGTTAAAGCTAATTATGATAAAGCAAAAGCTGATTATATCAAAGCAGAAGCTGATCGGGAAAAAGCAAAAGCTGATTGGTACAAAGCAATTGATGTTTGGAAAAAAGCATATGCTGTTTGAAAAAAAGACGAATCAATGAAAGAATAATACAGAGGGATTAAAGATAAAAGAATAATATGTTATCGAATGAATTAAATATCGTGAACGGAATGGTAAGATCAAAGGAACAAAGAAGAGAAATAAGCTTTCAAGGTTTGCAAATCGTGATCGAGAATGAAAAAGGATCAATCAGGTATTGGGAGCGGGGTGGAGAGCAGGGAGAGGCTAAGATGTTTTACCCTTATGGTTTTATAAAAAATACACTCGGCAAAGACGGTGAAGAAGTTGATTGTTTCGTAGGTAATGATAAGTTCTCTCCTTTTGCCTATATAATCTATCCAGCGAAGACCAAAGGGTTTGACATTAAGGAAGAAAAGATGATGCTTGGATTTAGTAGCAAGGATGCAGCAAGAGATGCGTTTATGGCTCATTACAGCAATCAAAAGTTTTTTGGCGATATAGTCGAGTTGCCAATGCATCTTTTTAAAGAATCTTTGGAATGGAGGGAATAAAAAATGTTATTGCACAAAATGGATATTGTTGGAGGCAGAGTAGTGGTGAAAGATAGTGTAAAAGATTCAGCAAAAGCAAAAGCTGATTTGGATAAAGCAGAAGCTGATTTGGATAAAGCAGAAGCTGATTTGGATAAAGCAAAAGCAGATTATGATAAAGCAGATGCTGATTATATCAAAGCAGAAGCTGTTCGGAACAAAGCAATTGATGTTTGGAAAAAAGCAAATGATGTTCGGAACAAAGCATATGCTGTTTGGAAAAAAGACGAATCAATGAAAGAATAATACAGAGGGATTAAAGATGAAAGACTCCAGAATCATAAAAGATTATTTAAGAAGTAGAGTAAAAGATTCACCTAAATCAGATGCTATAGAAAAAGCAGAAGCAGATATGAAGAAAGCAAATGCCGATATAGCGAAAGCAAAAGCTGATTATATTAAAGCAAATGATAATTGGGAAAAAGCAGATACTGATAAGAGTAAAACAAAAGCAGAAGCTGATTTTAACATAGCAAATGCTTCTATGAAGAAAGCAAATGCTGATATGACGAAAGCACAAGCTGATTTTGATAAAGCACAAGCTGATTTGATGAAAGCAAGAGCAATGAAAGATTCCAGATTTAGCGATTCACCAAAATCAGATGCTATTGCAAAAGCAGATGCTGATTTGAAGAAAGCAGATGTTGATTGGGATAAAGCAGATGCTGATTGGAATAAAACAGAAGCTGATTATAAGAAAGCAAGAGCTGACTGGGAAAAAGCAAGAATTGACTGGAAGAAAGCTAAAGCTGTTTTGGAAAAAGCAAAAACGATGAAAGAATAAAAGTTTAGGAAAGAACAATATGCCACTTAATAGAAGAACAGGTGAAGATAAAAAGAATTTTGTGAAAGATAAACAAACTCTTGATTCGTTTTCTAATTTTAACAATAAATTAGGATTAGGAACAGATAATCAGCTTTCTGGTGGCATGTATTCTTTGAACAATATGATTAGCCGAAATCATGTTGAGCTAGAAGCAGCTTATAGAAGCTCTTGGCTTATTGGTCAGGCAGTTGATGCTATTGCCGAGGATATGACAAAAAATGGTGTGACATTCTATTCCAAAATGGCTCCTGATGATATTCAAAAATTACAATCGGCAATTAGTGAGTATGGGATTTGGTCTCAGCTTTGTGATACGATTAAATGGGCAAGATTGTATGGTGGAGCAATAGCAGTTATCTTGGTCGATGGTGCAAAATACGATAAACCATTAAATACTGATGCAATTGGGAAGAAAAAATTTCAAGGTCTGCTTGTTCTTGATCGATGGATGATTCAACCAAGTTTTGAGCAGCTTGTAAAGGAAATGGGTAGGAATTTAGGAATGCCGGAGTTTTATAGAATAGTTCCGGCAGCCACAAACATTCCATTATTAAATATTCATTACACGAGAGCATTAAGGTTTGATGGAATTAAATTACCATATTATCAAAAGTTGGCAGAAAATCTTTGGGGCCTGTCTGTAGTAGAGAGAATGCTCGATAGATTGATCGCTTATGATTCGGCTACGATGGGTGCGGCCCAATTACTTTTTAAAGCATATTTAAGAGTGGTTCAAGTTGCAGGATTCAGAGAAGCATTATCGATAGGTGGCAAAGAAGAGCAAGCAGTTATTAAGCAATTCAAATATATGCGCCAGATGCAATCGATTGAAGGGATAACTCTTTTAGATAAAGAAGATAGTTTTGATGTTCATCCCTATACATTTGGAGGGATAGATTCGTTATTGACTCAATTTGGTACACAGATTTCAGGTGCAACAGGGATACCTATTGTGAGATTATTTGGCCAGTCTCCTGCTGGATTTAGTACAGGCGAAGCCGATTTGAGAAACTATTATGACCATATAAATAAATTACAAGAGAATCAATTAAGACCTTATTTGGATAAGCTCTTTGCAGTTATCGCAAGATCAGAATTAGGGAAAGAATTACCAGAAGACTTCGAATATGCATTTAATCCATTGTGGCAAATGAATGATAAGGAAAAATCTGAAATAGCAACTGCTGATGTAACTGCTATTGGAGCTGCATTAGGAGCTGGCTTGATTGGGAAGAAAATAGCTTTGAAAGAGTTGTTACAGCAATCGAGAATTACAGGCAGGTTTACGAACATTGAAGATGAAGATATTGAAGCAGCTGAGGAAGAAGATAAAAATAAACCACCTGAACCTGGGAGTGTCGAGCCTGGTGAAGAGTCAGACGAGGTCGATACTGAAAAGAAAGAAAAAGAATTGCCTGATTCTACTATTGAAGAGCTAAAGAACAAGGAAGAACCAGAAGATCAAGAAACTTTTGGCGAGTTTAAAGACGCCTTTGAAGAATCCGATCACCCGAGATCTAAAGAGGGGTCTTCTGGAGGTCAGTTCATTTCTAAAGGCGGTGGTTCCGCTTCATCTTCAAAGACTGAAAAGAAGTCTGAAAAGAAGACTGAAAAGAAGACTGAAAAGAAGACTGAAAAGAAGACTAAAAAGAAGACTAAATTAATAAGAGAGGGTATTGAGGCAAAAATCAAAAATAAAGAAAGTCTTGAAGAAGTAGATTTTTTCAATATGGATTTGGCTGGTGCAAATTTGCGAGATGCAAATTTGCGAGGTGCAGATTTGACTGGCGTAAATTTGTCTAGTGCGAAATTGGCTGGTGCAAATTTGCGAGATGCAATTTTGACTGGTGCGAAATTGGCTAGTGCAGATTTGGTTGGTGCAAATTTGACTGGTGCAGATTTGACTGGTGCAGATTTGACTTATGCAGATTTGACTTATGCAGATTTGACTTTTGCAGATTTGTCTAATGCAAATTTCTCTGGCGTAGATTTAACTCGTGCAAATTTGTCGCGTGCAAATTTGACTGGCGCAAATTTTGCAAGTGCAGATTTGGTTGGTGCAAATTTGACTGGTGCAAATTTCTCTGGCGTAGATTTAACTCGTGCAAATTTGCGAGGTGCAAATTTGACTGGTGCAGATTTGTCTAATGCAAATTTGACTGGTGCAGATTTGCGAGATGCAAATTTGGTTGGTACAAAGTTTGCCGGTATAGATTTAAATTCTGTGAAGTTTGGAGATACCAATTTTAGTGATACAAATATAGACGGTGCACTTTTTGATGGCAAGAAAATTCCTAAAGAGTATTTTATCGATGTGAAAAGGACAAGTGAGATTGGTTCTAAAATATATTCTAAAGATAGAGTAAAGAATAAAGAAGTCGCAGAAGAAGTAATTAGTAAAAGAGTAGGAGAAAGCATAGCAATTGCAGGAGAAAACGTGTCGGTTAGAGAAATGATCGCGCAATGGGCTGGAACTTCAGGAGACAATAGTGAAACTTCTATTGGTTTACAATTAGCAGCTAAGGAAGTGTTTGACTTAAAAGATGCCGCTACTGATCATTGGGATATAAAACTTGAGAAAGAGGCTACTCTAATAAGTAAAGAAAAAGGGGTAGTTAAATTTATAAAAGCTCAATATGACGAAACACAAGATTGGTTTAAAAAGAACGGTTATAAGCCAACTGATACAATTATATTGTTTAGGGGAGTAGAAGGAAGGAGAAGTGGAAAGAAATCACGAACTGTTTTACAACCACTTTCTTCTTTTTCTACCTCTTATGCCGAGGCTTCAAAATTCGGGAGGTATCAGGTTTCCATAAAAATTCCTGTGTCTCAAATATTCAGTCATCCACAAACAGGGTTTGGATGCACAAATGAAAGTGAAATGGTTGTTTTAGGACGTAAAACCAATTTAGAACAAATAGATTCAAAGCTCAAAGCGATAAAATTATATCAAGAGGATAGCAGTAAAGATGCTGAACCGGAATTGGACGAAACAATAAATCTCGATGCTGATCTCAAAAATGCAGATTGGACTAAGAAGTCCTGGGATTTGCCTGAATTTGGTAGTGATGAATTTAATTCGTGGTTAAAAAATTCAAAAATAACTCTTGAACATTTTAAGACCCTCCCTGTTTATGAGAATAGAAGTAAAGGTATTCCTAAGTCTAAGATCATTGAGGAGTTTTTAAAAGGTAGAGAAGTGAAAGATGAATCTTATCCTGGTAATATGGGAGTAATGGAACTCTTTGAGTTTTATAAAAAGGCAAGCCCAGATGATGTTAGCTTGATGGATAAGATTATTGCAAGAGCGAGTTGGGGAGAGTTTAAACAATTAATTAAAAAAGTATTGGGCGTGGTTTTGAAGGATTCTAAATGATTATAGACGCAAAAAGATTTTTTACAATTCGAAAAGGCAAAGCCATAGAGCAGAGGTATGAGAAAGATCTTCGACAGATCAGCTCTAATGTTGGAAGAATGGCTTCTGGCACTGATCCAAATGATATTGAAAGCGTCGAAGATTTGGTCGATAGTTTGAAAGAATATTCTGACAGAATAAATGCTTGGTCAAAGAAAACAGCAAACAGGATGATCGAGAATTTAAATAGGCAGTCTGAGCAGGATTGGGAAGGCTATTCAAAAAGATTAAGCATTGGATTGAAAAAAGAGCTAAAGGAAGTTGATATCAAAAAAGAGCTGCAAGCTTATCTCGACGATAATGTAAAGCTGATCACTTCATTACCTTTGGAAGCTTCTGAAAAGTTACATAAGATATTACAAAAGAATTTGCACACAGGAGCGAAACGAGCAAGTGCATTATCAAAAGAAATTATGAAGATGGGTAAGGTGACAGAATCGAGAGCGATGCTTATTGCCAGAACAGAAGTGTCAAGAGTTTCGGTGGGATTGGAAAAGGTAAGAGCAGAAGCAGTTCAGATCGATTGGTTTGTATGGCACGCTACTCATGATATAAGATTAAGGAAGAGTCATAAATTTATGGACAGAGTTTTGGTCAGATGGGACGATCCACCTTCTCCAGAAGAACTTTCAGGAGAAAAGAAATCTTATGGGAAGTATTTGCCGGGAGCCATATTCAATTGTAGATGCTTTCCTGCTCCTCTTGTAAGAGTAAATGATGTTACTTGGCCAGCAAGAGTTTACAGAAATGGAAAGATACAGACAATGAATAGAGAGCAATTTTTTAATATTGATGGAAATAAAGATTATAGGAAGGCAGCCTAAATGATTAAAAAAATCTATTTTTACGAGAGGAGCTTGCGGGCGAAAAAAGTCTTATGGCAAATGCCTATAAAGAACTACAATGAAAAATCGTCTGAGTTGCAAGCTCCTCTTGCAAGGACAGAGAAAATATAAAATAGTTGTGTAGGGGTTGATATGGGTATTGATCAACTTGAAATAAACAGAGAATATTTAAATCATGTATTACGGAACAGTACTGTCAAGATTGAGGGCTGTTTGAAAGAAATAGAAACAATATTGATATTCATGAGAACATCTATAAAAGAATTTGTTGAAACCTTAAAGAATGGGCAGGAGGATTAAGATGCTATTACAAGATGTGGCTATTATAAATGGAATGGTAAGGGCGAAAGAAACTTTTGTGAAAGATTCCAGATTTAGCGATTCACCAAAATCAGATGCTATTGCAAAAGCAGAAGCTGATGCGAAAAAAGCAAATGCTGATGTAAAGAAAGCAATTGTTGATTTTGGGAAAGCCAAATCGATGAAAGATTCTAAAACAAAAGATTCACCTGAATCAGATGCTTTAGCAAAAGCAAAAGACGATTTGAAAAAAGCGCGAGCTAATTGGGAAAAGAAAAAAGCTGATTATAAGAAAGCAAGCGATGATTATGATAAAGCAAATGCTGCTTATTATAAAGCAGATGCTGCTTGGGAAAAAAGCCTATATAGATATAAGATTAAATAAAATTTAGAATGGAGGCAAAATGAAAGAATCAAGAATCATAAAAGATTATTTAAGAAGTAGAATAAGCGATTCACCTAAATCAGATGCTATGGCAAAAGCAAAAGCTGATTGGGATAAAGCAAGAGATGATTGGATAAAAGCAGATACTGATAAGAGTAAAACAAAAGCAGAAGCTGATTTTAACAGAGCAAATGCTTCTATGATGAAAGCAAAAGCTGATTGGATGAAAGCAGAAGCTGCTTGGAATAAAACAAGAGCTGATTTGATGAAAGCAAGAGCGATGAAAGATTCCAGATTTAGCGATTCACCAAAATCCGATGCTATTGCAAAAGCAGAAGCTGCTTGGAATAAAACAAGAGCTGATTTTATTAAAGCAGATGATGATTGGAAGAAAGCAAAAGCTGATTGGATGAAAGCAGATGCTGCTAGGGAAAAAGCAGATGATGAATTGAGGAAAGCAAATGCTGCTTATTATAAAGCAAAGGTTGCTTTAGAAAAAGCAAAATCAATGAAAGACTCTAAAACAAAAGATTCAAAAATAGAGCTTATACGCACAAGTATTAGAAAGGATGCAGAAAAGCGTGCACCTTGGGCTAAGATTATTGTTAAGGTTAATGGTGGATACAAAGCATTTGAAAGTGTGAAAGATTATGAACAGTGGTCAAATATGAAAGACTCCAGATTTAGCGATTCACCTAAATCCGATGCTTTAGCTAAAGCAGAAGCTGTTTGGGAAAAAGCAGATGCTGCTTGGGTGAAGGCAAAAGCTGATAGAGACAAGGCGGATGCTGATTGGGCGAAAGCAGAAGCAATGGCAGAATAATGTTTGTGAATACAGGAGGATTGAAAAATGGCACTAATTGAAGTATTTCCGGCAAATGCGGAGAGAGCAAAAGTATATTCAAGTAAGAATTTTAACGAAGCAAAAACCTTAATGCCAGATGGGTCTGTTGTTGCGGGAATGCCTGTCGAAGTCACAGTTGCGTTTCCTTCTGACACATTATCGGTATCAACAAAAAATCCAACGACTTCCTCGGCTCCGGTAGCCTCTTCTGTCGGAGTGGCATCTGCCCAGGTTTTAGCAGCCAATGCAAATAGAAAGGGTTGTTTGCTTGTAAATACATCATTGAACTACGTATCTTTGGGATTTGGTAACGCTGCTGTGCTCTATAGTGGTATCACCTTAAATCCGAATGGTGGATGTTTTTGGATGGATGAATATAGCTTTAGCACAGTAGCGATTTTTGCCATTGCTTCTGGAGCTGCATCAAACTTAGGTGTACAGGAGATTATATAAATGCCAATATTTAATCCTAATTCAGTCGCGTCTGATCTAAGTGTTGTATCTGTAAACACGACTATTACAGTCAAAGCTTCTGGCGGTGATTTCACAACCATTCAAGCTGCTTTGGATTCACTGAAAAGCAAGTGGATCAACTCTGATGTTGCTGTAACGATTTCAGTTGATCCTGGAATATTTACTCACACAAGTGCAATTTTGTTTAGACATGCCCAAGGTAATAGGATCAATATTGTGGGGTCTGCTCCGATTGTGACAGCAATTACTTCTTTGGCTTCTCAATCTGGGTCTGTTGGCAATTATTCTGTGACCTTGAATGTTTCAGATTCGACCGGAATGGCAACAGGTGATTACTGTATTGTCGCTGCTTCAACCGGAACAGGTGAGCATAGATCAATAATGGGTTGCTGGGAGATCACGAATGTGCCTTCTGGAACACAGATCACAGTTAAAAATACTTATCGCAAAGCAGCCTGGCCAACATTAACCATTACTGGTGGATCGGTAAAGTGCCTTAAGACTGTTTTGAAATTTAATGGATGCGATGGTATTCTCCCAGGCAGTGGTGTAGGAAATATTTATAATTTGGCTTTGGTCGGGAACGGGACTTCTGCTGATGGTATTAATGTATCTCAACGAGGAAGTCATTTTGGCAATCATATAATTTATCTTGGGCAAAATGGAATATATTCGTTAGGGATAAATGGTTTTGGCAGATATGGAATTGCTCACACATCTAAGGCTGAATTGTGGGTAATGAATGTAGCCATTTCCAATTGTGGAAGTTACGGTCTGTATGCCTATAATGGTTCAACTGTAGCCGGAACGGGTATTATTTCAAGTGGTAATGTGAGTATTGGTATTTACTCTACTGATGGAGCTTGGATTACAGCAGTCAATAGCTTTGCTATAGGAAATGCTACTACTGGATTTTATGCTTTTAATAGAGCTGGTATAAATGCTGAGGGTTCGGAAGCGGTCGGCAATGTCTATTCAGGATTCCAAAGTCTCGGAACATCTTATATTTATGCAAAAACTACCAAAGCGTTGAATAATGGGTATCATGGATTCTCGGCAAGTTATACAGGAACTATTTACGCGCAAAGCTCTTCTGCTGTGGGCAATGGGACTGCTTCACCTTATTGTGGATATTGGGCTTCACATGGCGGTCATATCAGAGCAGATTCTTCAACAGCAAGTGGCAATTTCACATTTGATTATTTTGCTGAACATCTTAGTTTTATGAAGGTCACAAGTTATGTAGGGAGTCCTACATTTAGTCCAGCAGTCGAAACAATGGGTAATGCCGGATCAGTAATGAGAAATGTTGTCGCTACTGCAATAAAAATTGCTGATGCGATTTTGAATACTCCGGCAGGGGCAATTTCATCAACTACGGTTCAAACAGCGATTAATGAACTGGATACAGAGAAACCAACAATCAGCTCTGGGATTATTGCACCAGCTTCAACACCAACAAAAGTGGGAGACGTTTTTATAGACACTTCAGCAAAAAAGTTATATTTTGCTGCTGGGATCGCATCAAGTGCAGATTGGATAATTGCAAATTAATAGGGGGATAAAATGGCGAAAGAAAAAATAAAAGACTCAAGGATGAAGGATGTAAAGGTTAGAGAAAATTATCATGTTGAAGAATACGCTTCTGATGTCTTTTATGTAGATGATCCAGAGGGAAGTACTGCTGCCGGACCATTCAAGACAAGAGGTGAAGCTCAAAGAGAATGTGATAAAAAGAATCAGTCTAAAGACTCCATCAAAGATCTTCAAACCAAAGCAGCTAAAGCTCGTTCTATGGGTTATGATTCTGCACCTTATGAAGCTGAGATTAAGAAGTTGATGAAGGATGCTAAAGAATGGAAAGTTTTTTATAAGAAACATGGAACAGACGAGAATGCTATTTTTGAAAACGAAAAACAAGCAAGAGATTTTATGAATAAGCTCATTGAAGAGAAGGCAACTCATATTAGACTTCAAGATCCTTCTAAAGACTCCAAAGACGAAGAAGATATTTATACCAAGGACCCTCTTAAAGATTCAAGTAAAGATAGCCATTCTATAACTTATGAGCAATTGATGAAAAAGATTAAGGAAGGTTATATAGAAATAGAGTATTGGTCAGGTGATCCGAAGAGTGGAGTTATGCATGCTGAGGTAAGATATAATACTGAGGGAAACAGAGGAATTAAGAAAACTTTTGAAGTGACTAATGTTCCATCTGATATGCAAAAGTAAAGGAATTAAAATGATTAAAGATGAAAAGAAACAGTTTTATACAACTGAGCAATTATCTGAGCACATGGCAGAGACTCCTGAAGGATTCCTTGTGTGCTATGATGTTCCTGTTGCCAGAACAGGCAATCAAGATTATAAGGCAGATGAAGTACCTATAGAGCCAAACAAAGACGGGATGGTTACTATTCAGAGAGACGAAGCTGAGGTGTTTGAGGAAAAGACTATAAAATCTTTTGAAGGAAAACCTGTGACAATCGATCATCCCGAAGGAATGGTGACACCAGAGAATTGGACTGATCTTGCTCATGGCTTTATTCAAAATGTAAGAAGAGGTGTTAGAGAGCAAGCAGATTTGCTTTTGGCAGATATAGTTATTACTACAAAGAAAGCAATCGAATTAGTAAAGAATGGTTTGAGACAAGTGAGTTGTGGATATGATGCAGAATATGAACAGATAAAGGAGGGATTAGGAAAGCAAACTCAGATAGTTGGTAATCATGTTGCTCTGGTTATGCGTGGACGTGCAGGGGCGAGGTGTGCTATTGGTGATAAAGAATGTACAAATTGTGGAAAGTGCAAAAACTTACAGGAGGATAAAATGAGAATTAGAAAAAGAATCAAGGATGCTCTTTTAAAAGCTGTGGATGCTATTCCGGACGATGAGCTTGAAAAAGAGCAAGAGGCTAAGGATGCTGCGGAAGTAGCAAAAGTTGAGGAGTTGGAAGCTCTTGATAGGAAAATTAGGGATGCTGAAGAAGATCTTGAATACGAAGAGCTTGAAAAGGATGCTGAGGCAAAGGTTGAGGAATTAAAAGCTCTTGATAGGAAAATTAAGGATGCTGAAGAGGAAGATCTTGAATATGAAGAGCTTGAAAAAGATGCTGAGGCAAAAGTTGAGGAGTTGAAAGCTCTTGATAGGAAAATTAGGGACAAGAAAAGATCCAGAGATCAAGACGAAGAGAAACCTTGGGAGAAAGAAGAGACTGAGGATGCTGATGATGATTTAAAAGCTACTGTTGAAGGTCTTGTCCAGACCGTGGGTACTCTTCAAAAGGCTATTGAAACTTTGATCCAATCGGATAAAAAAGTTCATGCCGGAGTTGATAAAAAAGCTAAAGATCAAGATCCTGATGAAGAGGAAGAGGAAATTAAAGATCAAGATCCTGATGAAGAGAAACCTTGGGAAAAGAAATCAGAGGATCAAGACCCTGATGAAGAGGAAGAAGAGGTAAAAGATCAAGACCCTGATGAAGAGGAAGAAGAAGTTAAAGATCAAGATCCTGATGAAAAAGGAAGTGAAGAGAAGAAAAAGATGGAAGCTATGGATTGTGTTGTCTCTTGGAATGATATTGCTTATCGGTCTGATCTTTTAGCTCCTGGGCATCGCTACCAAAGACCTACCAAAGACCACAAAAGAGCTTTGGAAGGGATTAAGCGGTCTTCGTTAAGAACTGCTTTTACTTCTGACAAAGATATGGGCAAAATCTTTAACAAGAATGTTAACACTTTGTCTGGTAAAATGCTTGACGAGGTTTTCAAGAGCGCTTCTGAATTTATCAGATTGAGAAATAACAGTTTTGTAAAAGATTCTATTCAGCAAAAAACAGCAACCACACTTTCCGAAGTGCAAGCTATTAATAAAATGAATAGAGAACATTGGAAGAACAGGTAATTAAAATTTATCAACAATTTAAGGAGGATTTTTATTATGAGTAATTCGTATTTGTTTAGAATGCCTGCTGGTATTCCTGGCGATGTGACAAGAAGGGAAGTGGCAAAGGTTGAAGCACAAATGATGGACGCCACTACTCCAGTTACTGTTTTTGGTGTTCCTGCAAAAATGGTATCTGGTAAAATTAAACCGTTAGCTGGTGCGGGTGATGTTATTTATGGATTTTTGGTTAGGCCATATCCTACTTCTGGAAGTGTTAATGAGGCTTTGGCTGTGGGTACTCCGCAGGTCAATATGCCTTGTGATCTTTTGAGAAGCGGTTATATGACCGTAAAGGTTACAGCTGGAGTTGCTGCGAAAGACGCTCATGTTCTTTTTAATGCTACTACTGGTTTGGTGGAAGCTGGCGCATCCGGTGGGACCTCGATTGCTAATGCTTATTTTATGGGAGAAGCCGATTCTGATGGGAATGTAGAGATCAGCTTTAATCTGTAATAAGTGCTTTTGGATTTAAACTTTTAAATTTGGGAGAAAAAAATAATGTTGACATACGATAGAATGACTATTGATAGTACTGGCTCCTTTCTGATTAGTGAATTGGAGAGGCTGGATATGTCTCTGCATGAGCCGTTAATTTCGGTTACTTGGGGCAGAGATATTGATTTGAGAGAGGACGTTTCTATTGCCGATGAAGCATCGAGCTTCACAAATTCAGCGTTTGCTGCTGCTGGTGGATTTAATTCTACTGGCAAAAACTTTATTGGGAAAACTTCAAATGTTATTCCTGGTGTTGCATTGGATATCGGGAAAACGACTTCTCCCTTGTATTTATGGGGCATTGAAGTTTCCTATACTATTCTTGAATTGATGTCTGCCCAGCAGTTGGGTCGTCCAGTTGATACTCAGAAATATGCAGCGATGCAGATTAAGTATCAGATGGATATTGATGAAATGGTTTATATTGGAGATTCAGGTCTTGGCAAATTTGGTTTGGTCAACTCAAATGTAGTTACAGCCGGATTTGTTGCGACTAAAGCATCTGCTCATACTCAATGGATGCCATCGGCCTTGAATGGAAATGTGGCCGCAACACCGGATGAAATTCTTAATGATGTAAACTCTTTAATCCAAGCCGCTTGGGCTGCGGCTTCTTTTGTAGTTTGCCCCAGCAAGTTACTTTTGCCTCCAGTACAGTTTGCCTATATCGTTTCTCAGAAAGTATCTTCTGCTGGTAATGTTTCGATTCTTACCTTTTTGGAAGACAATAGCATTGCATTGAAGATCAATGGCAAGAAGCTTGATATTCAGCCTTTGAAATGGTTGACTGGTCGGGGTGTGGCTGCTGGGTCTCCATCTGCTGCTACTGATCGTATGGTTGTTTATACTCAGGACAAGAACCGGGTTCGGTATCCTTTGGTTCCTTTGCAGAGGACTCCGTTGGAGTATCGTAGTATCTATCACATTACGACTTATTTCGGCAGACTTGGTTGTGTTGAAGTAGTTTATCCCGAGACAATGTTGTATCGCGATGGTATATAAGGTTGATTAAAAAGGAGAGTTAAAATGGTTAAGATTGAGTTAAAAAGGCCGATAGAGACTCCTGATGGTGATAGGAGCATTTTGAGGCCAGGTATTCATCATCTTAAAGACGAGACTTTCTCCCATTGGTTTATTCAAGGTTTGGTAGAGGCTGGAGATATAGTGGTTCTGTCCATTATTCCCAGCCTTGCCAGGCATAAGATTCTTCCTAAAGTAGAACCAAAAATGAGAGAATCAGAAGTTGTAATAAAATCTATTAAAGAGGAAGTTAAAGTCGAAGAGATAAATCCTAAAGTTGATGTGAAAGTTGTAGAAGAGAAACCTAAACGGAAAAGAGCGATAATTTCTTCATAGAGGTATAGATCATGGCTTTCGATATAGATAAATTTAGAGAGGATTTCCCAGAGTTTTCTAAGTCAGGATTGCGAATATATTCTGATTCGCTGATTGCTTTTTGGGCGAAGATGGGAGATTTGCAGCTTAATGTAAAGGCATGGGGCGATTTGCTTGATTTTGGCATGGAGTTGTATGTCGCCCATAATATCGTTTTAGCTGTTACTGCTCAAGATACCGCAACATTAGGAGGTGTGCCTGGACAGGATATTGGAGTTATGACAAGCCAAAGTGCAGGTGGGCTTCAAGTATCCTTGGATGTAAATTCTATGTTGGAAGCCAATGCTGGAAATTATAATTTAACATTTTATGGACGGCAATTTTTGAGACTTGCAAGATTGCTTGGTTCTGGTGGAGCGGTGGCAATATGATTCAGGGAAAAGCATCGTTAAAGATAGAGACAGATAACACTTCTGCTGTCCTGATGTCTTTGAAAGGTCTCGCAGATATTGATGTGCTGGTCGGTGTTCCTGAAGAAAATACAATGCGGAACGATGAAGAAATTACAAATGCAGGATTAATTAATATTCATACTCATGGGGTTGCTTCTCAATCTATTAAGCAGAGTAAGAAAAAAGGTGTCAAATATAATGCTGCTCTTTCTACATATATTACTTCAAAGGGGTCTCCATTATGGCGGATACCTCCAAGACCATTGATTGAACCTGCTTTGGAGGCAGATGGTAATAAACAAAGAATAGAAGAAGACCTTAAAATTGTAGCTAAGTGTATGTTGGATGGAGATAAGACAGGTGCTGTAAGAGCTTTGAATCAAGCAGGTATTGATGGAGTTAATATAATCAGGGATTGGTTTGAAGACCCAAGGAATAATTGGCCTCCAGCGTCTGATGCTTCTGTCAGAGCAAATGTGAATAAAGTATACAAAAGTAAAAAGAAGCGTAGAGCAATTATGAAACGATATAGAGAAGGTTTAGAGCCTGGTTTGAAACAACTTCTTGTCGATACAGATCAAATGAGGAAAGCAATATCTTACATAATTAGATTTGAGGAATAGCTTATGTTATTGATTAATTTAGCAAGAGTAGTAATTAGCCCTTATTTTTCACAACGTTTTATTGTGTATAGATCGGTTGGCAGCTTTGTGAAAGGCCGATGGGTAGAGGGCGAGATTGAAGAGATTCCAATGCAGGGAGTTATTAATGTAGCCGGAGCATTGGAATTGAAATCGTTTTCAGAAGGTGATGATGTTTCCGGTGCCATGACATTTATTGCAAGAGAGCAAATTTATGTAACGAGGGCAGCAAATGTGGAAGAGGGTATAGAAGCTGCCACCTCTGATAAGATAATGTGGAGAGGAGAACTTTATAAAATCATAAAAGTTGATCCTTATGCCGATTTTGGATTTTATGATGCTACTGGGACAAGATTGAAAGGCAATTAATGAGTGATCTTTATCTATCATTAGAGCAGTTTGAAGATTTGATTCAATCCCTGACCATGACCATGCTTGGGTGGGACGGGAGTGACCCAAAAAAGGATGTTAGAATTGGATGGCCGGAAGAGGGTGCACCTGCTGCTGATATAACAGAGAACATTGTATACTTAGAATGCTTTGAGGTGGATAGTTCCTATAATAGAGAGCGAGAAGAAACATATACAGATATGGTATCTCCAAATGAATTGGATTTGGCTACAAGTTATACGAAGGAAATGCAGGTTAATTTTGCATTATATGGGCCGGATTCTTCTGAAAATGCTGATATAATAAGAGATCAAATATTCTATCAAGAAAATAGAATAATTCTTGCTCAGAATAATTTGTATCCAGTTCATAATGTTGCGGCTCCCAAGAGGATTCCTGAATTTTTTAGTGGTCGATGGTGGAAGAGAGTGGATATGTCAATATCTTTTAATGAGCTGGTAGTGCGTCATATAGCGGTTCCGAAAGTGGAAAGTGTAGAGGTGACCATCAACGATTCTGATGTTGGTGAAATTGATGTTATTATAATTCCTTAATAGCGAGGTGTTAAAATGAGTAAAACTTTAGATCTGAATACAATTATAGATGTAGTAGTTCTGGTTTCTCCTTCATCTGCTCCAAGAGCTACATTTAATCAGTTGTTAATCTTAGGATCTTCCAGCGTAATCGATACAGACGAACGGTTACGGCAATATACTTCTGTTGCCGGAATGCTGGAAGATGGCTTTGGGTTATCCAGTATGGAAGTTTTGGCTGCATCAATGTATTTTGCCCAATCTCCTGCTCCTCAAATAGTTTGGATTGGGCGAAGGGATGAAACGGTTAGTCCTCCAGAGACAATACTGGAAGCGTTGCAAGCTTGTAGAGTGGCAGATTCAGGATGGTATCAATGTTATTCAGCCGAAGTAATTTCTGTGGATATTCCAGCTATTGCTTTTTGGGCCGAGAGTGCTTCTCCTTCAACAGTATTTGCTTATAATTCTAAAGATGCAAATATTCTTGAACCTGATCCGTCTCCGTCTGATATAGCCACTACCTTAAAAGATGCTTCTTACAAAAGGTCGATAGGTCAATACAGTACGATTGATCATGCAATTGCCGGAGCTATGGGAGTTGCCAATGGACTAAATACTGGTTTGGCGAGTAGTGCGTTTACTATGTTTGCCAAACAAGTCGTGGGATGTACTACTCAGGATTTAACTTTTAACCAGAAACAAATTATTGAGGGGAAAAATTGCAATTTATATCTATCATATTCCAATTATTATACCATCTTTGAGCCAGGGGTTATGGCAAATGGATATTTTTATGATCAGATTGTGAATCGGGATATGCTTGTGAATGATATTCAATTGTCTTGTATGGATTTGCTTTTCCAAAATAGAGCGATTCCGCAAACAGAAGCAGGTATGACTATGATCTATAATGCTCTCGTTCAAGCTTGTCAATTAGCAGTTACGAGAGGATATTTAGGACCTGGGACATATACTGGTGTTCCATTTTTGAATTTGAATACAGGTGATCCAATGACGAATGGTTATGTTATCCAGAGCTTGCCATTGTCGGAGCAATCTCCTGCTGATAGAGCGTTGAGAAAAGCTACTCCTTTTTATGTTACAATTAAAGAGGCAGGAGCTGTACATTCCATGACAATAGAAGTTGTGGTGTCGGTATAATTATAAAACTTTAAGGAGGTGCTGAAAATGGCGAAGATGTCAACTTATTCTTTTTTGGATTCTATACTAATCATTACCCATCCAGATTTAAGTTCTCCCATTGTTTTGACTGGGGAGGGTGCTGGAAGCGTTACTGTTACTATGTCGGAGACCAGAACCGTTCATGAGGTTGCAGCAGATGGAGCTGTGATGGTATCCAAAGTGGCAGGTAATCAGGGGACAATAGCAATTGATGTTCAACAGACATCGAATGTGCATAAAAAATTATTGAATCTATTTAACTCATTGGTAATTGGCAAGACTGATAAGTGGGCACAAGCTTCTATAAATATCAGGAATATTGCAGATGGTGCAGGTCATATCTGTAATGGGGTGTCGCCACAGATAATTCCTGCTAAAGCATACGCTAAGGCAGGAGCACATCTAACATGGACATTTATGGCGGCTGACATCCAGAATACAACTGTAAATTAAAACTTTTATAACAAAAGGAGAGTGCTATGACGGAGAGGACAAAAACTTTTGAACTGCAAGGGAGCAGATTTCAAGTTTCAAAATTGACTGCTCTTGATGGTTCGAGTTTACTTAGAAAATTTAGTGGAAGTGGAATACAAGACCCTCAAGAGTTTCTATCGAAAATGCCGGATGTGGATTTCAGATCATTACAAATATTGCTGTTGAGTAATATATCGGAAATTCAGGTTATTAATGGTGTCGAGGTGATGTTACCGATAATTTTGCCGAGCGGAGTTATGGAAGGAAAAATATCGGAGGATGCAAGTTTGGTTTGGATGTTGACTATGATTTCTCTGATGTTTAATCTGTCTGGTTTTTTCGTCGGGAGCGTATTGAAGGACTATCAAGTGGCGATGGAGAGTATCAATACGCTGAGACCTTAAATATCGATAAACTTGCATTCGCACCTGTTGTGGCAGGGTTTTGGAGACAGAAAGAAATTTGGGACGGGACTTATAACATTGATGATCTGCTCGATATTTTAGAATTGATGGCAGTTAAAAATGAGAACGAAAAAAGATTTAACGAATCGAGAGGTAATTCATGAGTGAAGCAGATACCATAAAGAGTTATTTGATAAGCTTAGGCTTTAAGATCGACACCGAAGTTTATAAGAAATTTATGGATTCGATCAAAAATCTTGATGATAAAATGGGGAAAACTACCTCTTTGATGTCAAGTTCTTGGGTAAAAAGTGGGGCAATAGTAGTTGGAGCTATGCTCACTATTATCGCTACTACAGCCAAATTACTTCAGAGTCTTGCACAAGCCGATCTTGGTTATGAGAAATTTGCCATGCACATGTTTATGGCAAAAAATCAAGCCAAGCAATTTAAAATAGTAACAGACGCAATGGGAGAGTCGATTGAGAATATGCGATGGATTCCAGAGCTTCAAAAGAAGTTTACTGAATTAAAATTTGATGCTATGCGGATGGAATTGCCAAAGCAATATGAAGAGGAGATGAAAAAGATTCGTGGGATAAATACTGAGTTCACCAGATTAAAAATAGAATCGACTTATGCTCTTCAATGGATAGGATTTAATATTGCAAAGAATCTGTCTGGGCCTATGGCTGACATTAAAGAAAAGTTTGCAGGATTTAATGAATATATAATAAAACATTTGCCGGAGATCGCCAAGAAGATTTCCGATATACTTAGTCCGATTATAGGGATAATAGTGAATGTAGGAAAAGCTATATTGACGGTTATTGGGGTTGTTAAAAAATTATGGGATTCTTTTTCTCCTGAACAACGAGCCTTGGTTGTTTTGTTTTTTGCGACAATGTTGATTTATCTGTTTCCGATTACAGCAGCGATAGTCAGCTTGACTTTGGTTGTCAGTGAATTCATGGATTTGTTTGCTGGGAAAAAGACTTTGCTTCCATCTGCTTTTTTAAAGGGATTGATGATCTCTACTCTTTTGGCTCTTACTCCATTGAATGCTCTTTATGTTATATTAAGGTCTGTCGCTACTGAAATGGCTGCTCTTGCAGCGATAGCTGTTTCTCTTTTTAAAGGATTAGCTAATCCCAGTACTCTAAAATCTGAGCTTGAAAATATAGTAGATGTTCAAAAGCAGGCAGTTAAGATTATTGCTAAAGGGTGGATTCCAGATACATTGAAGTCTTCTTGGAAGATACTCTTTCCAAGTGAAGAAGATAAAAAAGACAGTATGTTTTATTGGAACGATAAAGAAAGAGACGAAGCTATAAAAAATGCTATTGCAGGAAAAGGTCAAGTAAGAGATGTAGATTTGGATAAGTCGAAAACATCTTCTGTTCAAGTCCCATTGGGTTCACAAGGAACTGGTTTGCCAGCAGATTATGTGCCCAGATCAGGAAAGCCTGGAAAACAAACAATTCCAAATGAAGATATAATGAGAGAGGCACAAAGAGCATCGAAAGAATTGAATATTCCTGCAAATTTAATTTTCGCACAATGGTATGGAGAGACGGGTGGATTCAAACAGTACTCCGGAGCTTTCAATTTGGGCAATATTGAAAATAAAAATAGACAAGCAGGAGAAGGTCGTTTTCAACATTACTCTTCACTAACAAATTATGGAGATGCTTATATCGATTTGATGAAAAGAAATTATCAGAAAACAAGAGGTGTGAAGACTTCTGAGGAGTTCTCTTCAAAATTGAAACAGGGAAGAGTCGGGGGATATTTTGAGGAGCCAGAAGACTTTTACACTAAAATGTTAAAATTAAATGAAGACAAATATGGTATTGCTGGTGGTGGAGCAATGAATAATAGCAACAATACTAATAATGTAAATGTTACGATAGCTATTGATGGATCGAGAGACCCTAAAGAGATCGGAAGGGCCGTTGTTTCGTCAATCAATAATTTTATGCACCACAATCAATCTGTTGCCGATTATAAGAAAAAACCACAATCTGCTTCTATTGCAGGGGTGAGAGGATAATGGGAAATCCCAATTTAAATATAAATGAAGACAGTGGATTGGATTGGGACACAGAGATTGGTGATTCTGCTCCTGAAGACGATTTGTATTTTCTTGATGATCAAAATGCTGCCAGCAAGTCAAGAGGGTATCGACCAAGAGCTTGGGATGAACCAGAGACGAAAGAACTTTTTTATATATCGGATAGTAAAGGGAATGACTATTTTTTTGACGGGGTTTTTAAGACAGAACATTCTTCCAAAAGAAGATTGACTCAGCACCCAGTTCAGACCGGAGCGAACATTACAGATCATTCTTATCAGATTCCTATGAGCTTAACATTAGAGGTTGGTGTTTCTGATTCTATGGATGTCTATAAATTGTCTTGGTCTGGCAATGCAAATTCTAAGTCTGTTAATGCTTATCAGAAATTGAGAAAGATTCAAGATTCTGGACAACCACTAAAGGTTATTACTCGGATGTGTAGTTATGAGAATATGGTCATAGAAAGCATTGCCATTCAAGAAGATTATAAGTCTTTATATAGTATGAAAGCAGGTATTTCTTTCCAGCAAATTATAATTGCAGATGTAGCGATGAGGAAGATAAGCGCAAGTAAACAAACGACAGAGGTGAATAGTTCCGCTACAAAACAACCATTGTCAGCTAATGATTTTGATTCCGAAGTGAGGAAAATATTTAAGACTGTTACGGGTATCAAAGATGAAACTCTAAAGGCTTGGGGATTAAGATAATATGGCATTACCTCCTGATTATTTAGATGAAAATTTTGATGATATTAGTGACTGGACTAAATACAAGACAGGTTCGGCTGATGCTATTATTAGTCCTGCTGGACAAGTTAGATTTGATAGTGGAACAACACTGGGAAGTTATGCAAGATTGAACAGAAATGTTAGTCACATTTCTACTACGTATACAATCCAGATGAGAGCTAATTTTGATAATATAGGATTAAAAGGCGAAGATTATTTTTATTTTGAATACAGAAATACATCGATGCGACTTGCTGTATGGTTCACAAGCCATCTTTGGATTTCGCATAACACTGATGCTGATGTAGATGTAGGATTTGTGACAGAGGGTGTTTGGAATGTTTGGAGATTTGAGGTAACAGAGACATCTGCTGTTGCGGCTACTGTACAAGTGTTTAAAGACGGTGTCAGCCTTGGTACATTCGATTGTAGTCGTACCCTTTCAGGTACAAAGGGTGACACTTATTTACATTTGTTTGGGAACAATACAGCAAGCACAAGATGTCATCTAGATTATTTTAGAATTGCATCTGGATTGGGTGTCATACAAGATACATTAAAGCCTACTGATACTATCCATCTCGTTGAATCTCTCTCAAAAACTGCCCTGCCTCGTAAGACTATCTCGGATGCAATCCATCTTGTCGATGTTCCCAAAAAGAAAATTAATCGAAGCAGGGCGGACGCAATTGGTCTTGCATCTGCTATTCTTAAAAAGAGTAATCCTAAAAAGATCGACACAATTCATCTTGCAGATAGTTTGCTTAAGCGAAAGACGGTATCGACTATTCCTAACTCTATTCACCTTGTGGATTCGTTGACAAAAACAGTCTCATATCATTTAGCAAAATCTGATTCTATTCATGTTTCCGAAGTTCTTTCAAAGAAAAGAAATATGTTAAAATCGGATGTTGTCTCTCTATCTGATTCTCTTTTAAAAAAGAGAGGATTGAATTTACCCAATCCGATTCATCTATCAGATGCTATTTTAAAATCTGAAAGATTTGTAAAATCAGATTCTATCCATTTTGTAGACAATTTAATTGTGGTTAAGCATGGATTGATAACATCCTCTATTTATGATTCTGTTCGTATCGCCGATGTGTTTTCAAGAACAGCGTCTTATCATATTGCTAAAGCAGATTCGATCCATCTTGCTGATGCTGCATTTAAAAAAGGTTGTCTTAAAAAATCAGATCAATTTAGTATTTCAGAGATTCTATCGAAGCGGAAAATAATTTCTCCGATACACGATAGTATTCATATTTTAGATGCTCTGACAAAAAGGGTTAATTTTTCAAGATTGTTGGGCGATGTTGTTTCTGTTGCCGATGTAAAATCTCAGTCATTAAAATTTTCTTTGTCAAATACTGTTTTTATTAATGATGTCTTCCTAAGAGCTAAAATATCAAGAAGAGCAATTGCTGATGTGATTTCTGCTCTTGATTTTTTCGATAAATACACACCAATGGCAACAATAACAGATTTCATTCAAATAGAAGACGATGTTCATGTCTGGAATCCATCAATGTATAAGAGCGATGCTTTTTTGACAAACGATTTTCTTTCAAAATGGAAAACACCTGTTTTGCTATATATCGAAATAATAAATGCACCTGGTTCAATGACTGTTGGAGAAGCACAACAATTAACAGCAATTGGTTTCTATGATGATGATTCACAAGCAGTTCTGACCAAGCTTGTCACCTGGGTGTCTTCTAATCAAAATGTGGCAACTATAGATTCTACTGGGTTGGTTATTATTCCTGTCGCCCAGGGTTCAACTTTTGTGACAGCTTATCAGGATACAGTTTATGGCAGGATCGAAAAAACAATAATGGTAAGAGTTGGGATGGGAGACGAAGCTGTTTCAAAATTAACTGAAGCAGATATTTCCAATCTGCAATTGATCCCGCTTGATCCCTCTCCTAATCAAACATTTAGTGTTGTTTTGACAGTTGATGGACGGAACATAAATTTACAGATTAAATTACGATGGAATATTCTCGCTCGATATTGGGTTATGACCATAATCGACCCAGGCATTGGAAATTATCTGGTTGATGGGATTGTAATCACAACCGGAGTTCTTCCCACCATAAATATTTTACAGCCGTATTCTTATCTTGGGATAGGCAGTTGCTATATCATTAATGTGAGTGGAGTTGATGGTGATTATCCTGATGAATTTAATCTTGGAACAGATTATATTATGCTATGGGGAAATACAGAAGTATGAGTAATTTATATGGAAGAAAATTAGAATTAAGCATCACTTGTAATCCAGCTGTTGATCCAGATACAAGGCAGCTTTCCGACACTCTTGATGTGATAGAGATTGTAGTTGATGGCTTTGAAAAAGAAGGATTGCGAATTACTTTTGATATAGATTACCCAGGGTATCAAGGGTTTTATTATTCGACAATTACTATTTATAATTTCAATATCAAAACTTTATTGAAAGTGGTTGAAGAGGGAGCACAAGTCCGCTTGTCTGCCGGATATACAGGTGATGGAAATTTTGGCAGGATTTTCAGCGGTTATGTTTTCCAATCTTTATTTGAAAGAGAGAACATCACAGATTATAAATTGACGTTGCGATGTATAGATGGGGCAGGATTGTTTGACGATAACTTTTGTAGTAAAGCTCTTGAGGCTGCATTTACTCAGACCACTCTTTTTAATGTAATTACAGCATATTCTCAAACTTCTATTCCTGTTGGCAAGGTCACAAAGTTAGGAGACAGACCTATGCCCAGGGCTGCTGTTATCCATACGACTCCGGCGGTTGCCTTGAGAGAAGCTCTCAAATTCAATAGTCCTGTTGCCGCATCGAATAATCAGATATTTGTTTCTGATGGAAAAGTAAATGTTGTGAATTTGATGGATACACCGAGCAATGAGGTAATAATGTTGTCTCCTGGTGAGGGTGGATTAATAGGTTCGCCAACCCAGACAGATTACGGGGCTGATTTTACCTGTTTGCTGAATCCTTCAATAGTTTTGGACAATCCTCGGAGAATAGTTGGATTGAAAATGACATCTGTAAAACAAATGGCAGCAGTACACGGCAAAGGGCCAATCTCGATTTTGGATATTGCCTATTTAAATAGAAATAGGAGGAAAAGCAGCGATTATGAAGAGAATCCTGAATTGAGAGCGTACGATAATTTCAAGACATCTTTAGATATGGATCAAGAATATCAGGTTATCGGAGTTCGGCATACAGGGGACACAAGGGGTGATGAATGGTATACTCATGTAACAGGATTGAATAAAGGTGGGATGCAGCCAATAGGATTTGATGAAGAGGACATGATTTCTGGCAGAGGGCTTCCTGCATTAGTTTTTAATAAAGAAAATAATTACACAGGAGCATAATTATTTGATAAGTATCGCTCAAAGATTTTGTACTTCACCAGCAACAGAAATAGAAACGATGAATAAGAATTTTGATCGTTTCGATTTTGACCTCCGTTGTTGTGCACCTGGAATAATTACTTCTTTCGATAGTGCAAAGCAGACTGTAAAAGTGCAACTTGCGATAAAGGATTTGATAGTTATTAACACCAAAAAGGGTGGGGTGTTGCAATCGATCCCAATTCCTGAGCTGGGAGATGTTCCAATTGTAGTCCCCAGAGCTGGTGGGTTTTCGATAACTCTGCCTATCAAAAAGGGTGATGAATGTTTGGTTGTTTTTTCTGATAGCTGCATAGATAGCTGGTGGCAAAATGGGTGTGATACAAATGAGAAGAACGAACCAGAAGCACAAGAACCATTGTCCGCACGGAGACATGATCTTTCTGATGGATTTGCTATTTTAGGAACATGGAGTCAAAAGAGAGTTTTGGACAATTATAATTCTGATGCTCTTGAGATCAGAAGCGATCAGGGCGATACGAGCATAGAAGTTAAAAACGATGAAATCAATATTAGAGAAAAAGAAACAGTTGTGACAATAAAAGATGGTGAAGTTATGATTGTAGATGGAGACACAGAAGTGAAGATAAAAGATGGGGAGACGACAATCACTTCAACTTCTGTTAAACTTGGTGGATCAGATGCGATATATAAATTGATTGATGAAAGATTAATTATGCTATACAACTCGCACATGCACCCTTATTCAGAGGGGAATACTGGTGCTCCGACTGTGCCTTTAATTGCAATATCTTGTGCAACAGAAAATACGGTGGCAAAATGAGAGTTAGACGTATCGTAGATGGAGAACCGGAGTTTGGTCAAGGAAGGCAAAACTTCCTACAAGGGATTGATGCTGTAGGTCAAACTATTAAATGTTCACTACAGCTATATACAAATGAGTGGTGGGAAGATTTGTCTGATGGACTGCCTGTCTGGACAAATTTGTTGGGATATGAAGGATCGAATAAAGATAAAAACAATGCAATTATATCAAAAAGAATCCTTGGCATCAATTTAGACGGGACAAAATTGATAACTCTGTTAAAAAAGGTGAGCAATACTTATAGTCCTGTAACAAGAAGGTATACTTTTAAGGCCACAGCAATGAGTATTTATGGGCCTATTATCGTTAAAAATGGGAGCTAAATTATGTATTTTGCACCTACAGTTGATTCTACTGGTCTCCATCTTCCTCTTTATGATGATATATTGAGGGATTTGATAAATTCTTATAAGAATATTTACGGGCAAGATGTTTATCTCGGCAATGATTCCGCAGATTATCAGTGGATTTCAGTTGTGGCAAAGCATCAATTTGATACGATGCAAGCATTACAATCAGATTACTACAACAGAAGTCCTCTGACGGCTGTCGGTGTTGCTCTTGATTTGCTGTTAAAGCTGAACGGAATGACAAGAAAAGTAGCCTCCTATTCTACTTGTATGGTTGTAGTTTCGGGAATACCACAGGCCGTGATCGTTGATGGGATAGCACAAGATGTGAGTGGGAATAATTGGGCATTACCTGCCTTGGTGACAATAGGGGTTTTGGGAACAGAAACAGTAAGCGCAACTTGTGAAACTTTAGGCAAAATATCTGCATTGCCTGGGTCAATTATTAAGATCGTAACACCTCAATATGGTTGGTTATCTGTGAATAATGAGGTGGCTGCAAATTTAGGACAGCCAATTGAAACAGATGCCCAATCGAGAGCGAGACAAAGTTTGAGTACAAGACTTGCTTCTCATACGATGCTGGCAGGAACGGTTGCCGGAGTTGCAGCGGTTGCAGACGTTACTCGTTACAATATTCATGAAAATTATACAAGCTATACGGATGCTCAGGGCTGCCCAGAACATTCTGTAACCTGTGTGGTAGAGGGTGGAACTGATTTGGATATAGCAACAGCCATATTTTATAATAGAGGGATAGGTTGCTATACGAATGGAACTACAAGTGTGGATATTACTGATCCTGACACATCACAAATAATGACGATAAATTTTATGAGACCAGAATACTTGCCTGTGTATGTTACTGTTCATGTTAAAAAATTGTTTGGTTATACAGATTCAATTACAGATAAAATTGAGCAAGCGATATTTACTTATCTGAATAGTTTGCAGATAGGGCAAAATCTTACAATTTCAGCTTTGTATGGAGCAGCCTTATCTGTGATGCCAGATTTGACTTCTCCAATGTTTTCGATAACTTTATTGGAGGCAGGAGTAGAGTTCGATAACTTACATGGTAACGATTTGATAGTTAGTTTTAATACAGTTACGCAAGGAATTTTAGGAGCTTCTCCACCATATATTGTAATTGAGGTGACAGGATGATAGTAGTTTCAGATTATTTACATTTGATTACAAGTCAATATCAAAATTCTCCTAAGTTTTTGTCTTGGCTTGAATCCGCTCTGAAGATTCCTCATGATATTTCTGTTTGTGCAGAGGCTATGCCTGGATATTTTGATCTTGATTTAGCAGTAGGAGTTCAATTGGATACTGTAGGAGTGATTTTAGGGCAATCGAGAATTTTAACCTTTCAACCAACAGATGGAACTTCTTCAATTTTGGACGATGCAACTTATCGTAAAGTTTTGAAACTAAAAGCATTAACCAATTATTGGAGAGGTACGCAAAGTGAAATTTATAAATTTTGGAACATTGTTTTCCCAGAAGCTAATCTTTTAATTGATGACCATCAAGATATGTCTGCTACAATTTATATCGTTGGTACTTTGTCGCAGATAGTGATCGATATGATAAATAATGATCAGATCATTCCAAGGCCAGAGGGAGTTAGATATTTTCTGGACGGAGCAGTTACAATTTTGCCGATCTTTTCTTACGATAAAGACGATGATTTCTTTAAAGGTTATGATGAAGCTGTTTGGGAAAGTACTTTAGGATAAAGGGAGGACTATAGATGCCAGGAAGCAACAATTTCAAACAATTCGATGCCAATAAGAACAATATCATGAGTGATACTGATTATGAGAATAGTGAGTATAGAAAGGATGGTGCGGTTGAAGGGATAGCACCTTCAATTTCTCATAATAAATTATTTTATCAGGTAAGCACAATGTGCGCAGCTATAGGACAATCTCTTGCTAGCAAGGGGCATACTGTTAGTGATGTAGATATAGAAACTTTGGCTGCTTTGTTTGTTAGTGTTTTGGCAGTTAATCCAGATTGGACTGCTACTTCAGGAGTGGCGCAGATTTTAAACAAACCTGTTTTGAATTTAGTTCCGGTTGGTGCTGTTTTCCAGTGGGCAACCTCGTCTGTTCCTGTTGGTTATCTTGAATGCAATGGCTCTTCAAAATTGATAGCTTCCTATCCTGGTTTATTTGCAGTAATAGGCAATAATTATGGAGCTGTTGATGGGACTCATTTTAATCTTCCAGATTATAGAGGATATTTTTTGAGAGGTTGGGATCATGGTATAAAAAGGGATGTTGATAGGCTGACAAGAACTGATAGAGGAGATGGCACGAGTGGAGATTATGTAGGAACCAAACAAATGGATTCTATCAAAAATCACTCCCATCAATACAGAGAGATGTTTGGTGGAGGTGATACAGAGATTGCCAGGGGTGGTGATTTTGATGCAAGTGGTGATGGAAGGACTGGTCTAACTGTTCCTGCAGGTTTAGAGACCAGACCTATAAATGTGAATGTTATGTTTATTATAAAGTTTTAAGGATAGGCTATTATGGGGAATAAAGCTCTTATGGTTTACGGGAGTGCTCCTTGTGGGGAGATTGATCGGGCAGCTTTAGAAACCATTCTCAATGAATTTGACGTAATGGCTATTGGCCTTGATTGTCCCTACGAGGGGCACATCCACTTTTTTGCAACCTATCACTTTTTAGATATTCCTGTTTACAAAATGAAAAGAGATCATTTCAAAGGCAACATGGACTTTAAAGTAATTGGCCACAAACATAGACCAGAGATTGATATTTTTGAAGAGCACAAAGAACCTTCTGGGTCGTCGACTTTGTTGGGAGTAGTAGCTGCAATTAAACTTGGTTATACTAAAATAATTCTTTGCGGTTGCCCTATGGAAGGAGATAATAAAAAATACGGATCAACTCCTTATAATCATTTTCAGAAGGGCTGGATAAGCAGATTGTCCGAGATATATTTACACACAAGGTCAATGAGTGGTTTTACTAAACAGATATTAGGCCATCCTACAAAAGAGTGGGTTGAGTCATAAGAAAAGGAGCCGTAAATGATTAAAAAAATAACTAAGCCAATCGAAATTTTTGTGGATGAAACTCTTTGTAATACTCGGCATCAACGTCTTGAAGATATAATCCAGCTTGGTTTTGACAAGATGAATATTCGACTGGACGGCATGGACAAGGCCTTGGACTTGAAGTCAAAAGATTTAGAGAATCGCCTTCATACTCTAAATGAACTTAGAGCGGAAGTGATCAGAGATCGGATGATGTTTTTAACCAAAGAAACCTATGATATTAAAATTGCAGGATATGACGTCTGGTGTGCGGGAATAGATAAGAAAGTTGTAGCTATTGAAACTAAAATCCTGACCTGGACTGCTGCATTAGGCGTGTTCTTTGTAATGGTTCAGTTGTTTCTTCATTACTTTACAAACGGCAAGTAGATAAGGAGGGAAATTATGTGGTGGTATATTATTATAGCAGTAGTGTGTTTTTGCGGTGGCTGGTATGCTTGCATGAAATTTGCAGGTAGAGTACTAAGCATAACTGTAAAAGATAAGGAGTAGAGCTATGTGGAAGAAATTTTTAGAAGGACTTCTCAATAAAATCCTTTCAGATTTAACTTCTCGGAAGTGGTTGGCGTTTTTAATTATAACCATTTTATCATTCATTGCTTTGTTGAAAGGCGAAATAACTTCAGAAGTTTGGGCAACGATTGCAATAGCAGGTTTTGGTTTGTTTTCTGCTGTTAATGTAGTTCAGAAAATAAAGGTTTTATCTAACAATTCACTTAGTAAATAGGTGTAAATATGAATTGGCTTATAGAAAAATTCAGACACAAGAGTGGAATTGAGATTGGTGGATTTAGTCATATATTTTCTAAGAATGGCAGTATACCAATTTACCCAGTTGTCGATTCTCTTGATTGTTGTAATTTTAGCAAGCAGACAATTTGGGAAGGAGCTTTGGAAGAGGGGCAGAATTTTCTCTATGATGATAAAGTTGGTTATCGGTATATTTGCGAGGCAACAGAATTAAGCAAAAAGATTTCATTGTTCACTCATGATTTTGTTATCTCTTCTAATTGTTTTGAGCATATAGCCAATCCATTAAAAGCGCTTAATGAATTTTTGGAAATAGTAAATGAGAATGGAATTATTCTTTTGGTGGTTCCAAAGAAAGAAGTCAATTTTGATCACAAGAGACAAGTGACTTCCTTTAATCATTTGGAAGAGGACTTTGAAATGGATATTGGAGAAAACGATCTATCTCATTTTGAAGAGATAATGGAGCTGCACGATTTGTCTATGGATTTGCCAGCTGGAACCATTAAGCAGTTCAAGGAACGGTCTTTAAAGAATTACGAGAACAGAGCATTGCACCATCATGTGTTTGACATGCAGCGTTTGTTTGATATTTATGATTATTTTCATTTGAAAATAATTGCAAGTATGGAAATGAAAACAGATTATTTTATTGCAGGATGCTTAAAATGAAATTATTGGTAAATAAATTTAAAGATGAGGCTGTTTGGATTGTGGGTAAGGGACCAAGCTTGCAGTATCTTCGAAAAGAGCATATTTTAAGTGGACCCATAATTACTCTTAATCAAGCTATTTTAGCAGTTGAAAATCTCAACTTTCCTAATCCTATTTTCTCTCTGCAAAAAGATGGTGGAAACAAATTAATTTATGATCAAGCTACTCAGTCTTTAATTTGTCTTCATTCGCCTAATTGTGGAAATTCTTGTGAGGACATGGTTAGGCCAAAAGAGGCTTTTTTGATGGTTGATATTCACGAATCTTTGTATTGTTTTCCAGATTATACTCCTCGTCTGGTTTATGATTGGGCAGACTTTGGAATGGTAGAGAATGAATTTTCTTTGGTTATAGCAATTAAGATTGGTCAGTTGATGGGATGTTCTAAGTTTGTGCTTGTGTGTTGTGATGCTCATGCAGGTGGGGAAAGTGATAAGTTGTATATTCCGAATGTAGGAGTAGTTTATGAACAGGGATTACCACTTTATAAGGCGCAGATAGATAAGTTAAAACCTTTTTTGAGTGGATTAGATGTTAAATTTATTATGCCAGAGAGTAATGATGAAAGTAGATAATGTCGTAACAGGTATAGTTGTTTCGTGGAATACTAAGGATTTGATTGAAAGAGCATATTCCTCTATCAGAAAATTTCATCCTTTTATGAAGATTATAATTGTAGATGGTTCTGATAGAAGCAATGATTGTTTTAAATATGTTAGTGGATTGACGAACAATATTAATACCAGAGTATTTCATGTGGATCAAAATATAGGACATGGTCGAGGTCTTTGTGTTGGAATAGAAAAGGCAGAGACACAGTACGCCTTGATATTTGATTCAGACATTGAGATGTTGAAGTCTCCTGTCCAGGAAATAATGGATATGATGGAAGATGGAACTTATGGAGTGGGTTATACTGAGAAAACTGCTTTTGATGGTCACGAATGGGGTTGCAATCCGATTCATAAAACGCAGGGATGGATGCGTTATTTGCATCCATATTTCTGTTTAATAGATTTGATAGAATATAAAAAATACAGACCATTTATTCATCATGGTGCTCCTGCTGTTAATACTATGCTTGATATCCATCGAAGAGGGCTGGGAGATAAAGTTATTAAGGAATTTCCTGGTCTTGGCCATTCGTCTGGGAAAGGGTGGGTCTGGGAAGGGAAGCCAAGAGAGTTTATTAAGCATGATACCCAAGGTACACGAGCTTTTCGAGTTTCAAAAGGAATGTCTGAGATCGAGGGTATTTGGGAAAAGGTAGATAAGATTGACAAAAGAGCAAGTAATGTGACTTGTATTACAGCAACTGGAGATCGGCCTCTTGCTTTTTCTTTGTGTAGAAAATGGATGCGAGCACAAACAGTAAGTCTGTCTCAATGGATTGTTGTCGATGATGGAAAGTATCCAATAGGTGACACAAAATCAGATAACATTGATTATATCAGACGAGAACCAAGAGATGATGATCCGAAGCATACAATGATTTTAAATTTAAAAGAAGCTTTTAGGGCAGTGCAAGGAAGTAGGGTACTGTTTATCGAAGACGATGAATATTACGCCCCAACTTATATTGAAGAGATGTTGAAGAAACTTGAAGAATATGAGCTGGTTGGGATAGGAAGAAGTAAATATTACTATCTTCCAACATTTAAATATGGGGTTCATTTTAATATTGGTCATGCAAGTTTGGCTCAAACTGCTTTTAACACAAGTATTTTTAATGATATAAAAGATTGTCTTGATGGAGACTCTTATCTTGATATTCGGATTTGGAGTTTAGTAAATGAAGAGGTCGGGAGACAGGCAAATTCGAGAAGTGAAGCAGATAATATTTCCTCAAATGGAAGAGGAATAGTTTTTGATGATAGAGAGAGCAGCTTATATGTAGGCATGAAGGGACTTCCAGGGAGACTTGGTATCGGAAGTGGTCATTTTAGCAATCAATCGTTTTATCACAACGATGTTAATAAATCTGTTTTGAGTAAATGGATTCCTAAAAAAGCAGATTTTGAAACATACACTCATTTATTCGAGAGCATTAGAAGGAGAATTAGTGTTGACAAGGGGCTTTTGGTTGGAACAGGGTCTAAAACAATTTAAAAATTGGAGGATGTTATGAAAGAAGGTATTGGAGCAAAAGACAGAATGTCATTAGGTTTTGGGAAATCGGCACATGAGGGCGTTTTAATCGTGCCGAATTTAAAGATCGAATTGTTCGACGAAGCAGGTATGAGCAAATATGTCGATAATACTCATAATGCTGTAACCAATGCTGGTCTGTATGGCGTCTTAGATCAGATTTTAGCTTCACCCACTTTGGCGAAAGCCGGATGGATGGAACTTGGTACTGGAACTGGTGGCGCAACCAAATTGAATGCGTATGTGGCTGGGTCGAGGACTGCTTTTGATTCTAAGGCCAGAACCAATGCAGTAGTGACCATGATTACTACTTTCGGGGCTGGTGTGGGAACTGGGGCATTGACCGAAGCTGGCGTGTTTGATGTTGTTACTCAGGATACTATCAATATGTGGCTGTATGCAACCTTTAGCGTTGTAAATAAATTGGCAGCGGATTCCTTGGTCTTGACCTGGACGTTGACTATTTCTTAATGTAATGATATAGCTCTGGGAGTTTATTCTTCCAGAGCTATATTTAAAGGGAGAATTTATGTATTTTAAAGTCAATCATAGTGGATGTGCAGAACGTAAAGGTCTCTGTCAAGTGCGTTACGATCTATTTCTCGATCCAGGAGATCATAATTATAGCGAACATTATGTAGAGGTTCCAGTCATTCCTGAAGGTGGTTATCCTGGTGAAGTAGATAAAATTGATGGTTCGCCTATTGACCAAAAAGATCATGACGAATGGTTTTCTGGACTTAGAAAGGAATGGCAGAACAATCCTTTTTGTTGTCATTTTGTTTATCACGGGCCAGAAGTTTCAGACGAAGAAATTTTAAAAGCAGGTGAAGATGTGCTCAAGATGGGTTATGAGAATCATGTAAAAGATAGCTTGTATTTAAATAAAAATGAACCTGTTGCTTTTTCAGCAGATAGTACAAAGATTCAAAGCTGTAAAGATAGAGTAGCAACTATAAAGACAACCGATTTTGAAGCATTGAAAGAGGCTAAGGTAAAGTAATGGCAATAGATATAGGCCCAGGCGCAATTAATCGTGGTGGATATGGTGGAATTGGGGAAACATCTATTAGTTTAGAAAATCCCGCTAACAATACCGGAATAATAACTACAATGGAAGTTTGGTATCATTTAAATTCTACTGGAACAAAGGTGGGAACCTTTGTTGTAAATGGCGGTGATATAACAAAATATACTTCAAGAGATGTTGAAACGTTAGGAAATGTTACGAGCGGAAGTAAGCAAACTTTTACAGGTTTGAATTGTAGTGTTACCGCCGGAGATTATTTAGCAGATTATCATAGTGGTGGCAAACTTGAACGAGATACATCAGGAGATGGAGAACGTTATAAAGATGGAGATTTTTTTGGAGCCGGAGAGCAGGTCTTTGGGCTTACAGCAAGTAGAACTTTCAGTATTTATGCCACCGGAATCTCTGCCGCCACCGTCACAACTCAAGCAGTAACAGATGTTTTCAGCACAACTTGTACTGGCAACGGTAACATAACCGATACAGGCGGGATAAGCACAGATGTCACTCGTCGGGGATTTTGCTATAAAGTTGGTACTTCCGGCGATCCGACCACAGCAGATTCGGTTGTTTATGACGATGGAAATTTTGATGAAGGAGCTTATACCAAAGCAATAACAGGATTGGTAATAAATACTGGGTATAGAGTTAGATCATATTGCATTAATATTTATGGAACTTTTTATGGCACTACTGTTCAGGTTACCACCGACACCTCTTTTCGTAAAACTATTTCAGATACAGTCATTCTTTCTTCTGTAGTTCTTAAAAAAGCCAGTCCTCGTAAAGCAGATACAG
>Ga0315287_10000482_pt1 | contig 34757 bp, 33 predicted proteins | sample YL17G11_0_MG_FD_205037 | JGI IMG/M metagenome (GOLD analysis project Ga0315287, IMG submission 205037) | Sediment microbial communities from Yellowstone Lake, YNP, Wyoming, USA - YL17G11_0 | ecosystem: Environmental > Aquatic > Freshwater > Lake > Sediment | place: USA: Wyoming | collected...
CTCTTGCCTCTTAATGTACCTTACGTGCATGGTCCATTCTACGATTTTGGGACCGATAAGGTACTGGATGAACATCATCACTAAAGATAGGACAAGATAAAAAGAGAATCCGCCTATATGTAAAACTTGAGTCCCGAATATCGTAAGGACAGCGTAAATAAACCCGAAGAGGACAGTTATTAAAAGCCACATCCTTAATTGTAGGAAAAACATTGTTAAATTACCCCCTTTTTTGGTATCAAAGTGTCAAAGTATCAGGGTATCAAAGAGAAATCTTTGATACATCGACACAATGACACATTGATACTTTTATTACTTTGCTACCTCTGCTTTTATTGTATACTTTATAACCGGATTGTCAAGACTATCCGTATTGACGTAAATAAACTGTTGCACCGGCCCAGAATAACCTTTGGAATTAAATTGAACTTCAATAGCGGTACTCTCGCCGGGTGAAAGCGTATTTTTCTCTACTTTGGAAACCGTGCAGCCGCAAGACGTATTGGCGCCTTTGATGTTTAAAACTTTTCCGGACTCATTTTTCAAAATAAAGGTATGCTGTAAAACCTCACCTTGTTCAACCTGACCAAAGTCCCAGGAAAAAACATCTTTGCCTGGCTGATTCTGCCCAAAACAGCCGAGGTTAAAAAAAGGTAAAAAAGAAATCCAGAAAATTAAAAGCGCCTTTTTCATGATATCCTCCCCATCAAGAATATTCCTAATTCCTTCCAGAGTAAAAACGCACCTAAGGCAAAGAATAAAATCGCCATCAGCATCTTGACTGCCAGCATATTCTTCTTAAGAATTTGAGAAAATTCTTCTGAAGTTACTCCCCATAAGGCAAAGATAAAAACCAAGAATAAAGGCAGAATAAACATAATGTTATAAACCAGAAGGTAACTTAAGGCCTGTAATTTAAGATTTGACGTCTTTAAGATTAAAGATATGGTCGGGACATAAGTCTGGCCCGTGCAAACCGCTTCTAATATGGAAACCAGAAATCCGGTAATTAAGGCGCTTAAAATTAGGCGCGAGAAATTCCTCTTTGACTTGCCTTCTTCTTTTTTATCCTTGCGGTAATGCAGGCCGATTACGGCGTGGATGCGGTCTTTGATGGCCTTGGGTAACTGTAAAATCAGACCTTCGGGGCTTTTAGTTTTTCTAAATTTAAAGAAATCGTAGAGGGCAAATATTCCCAGGATTATGCTGAAAAACCCAATCCCTAAATTCGCAATTTTTGAGATAAGCCAGAACCCTTCCATCCGATAAAGAAACTCCAATAACCCTAAGCCCATTAAACAATAGGTTAAGAATACGGCGAAAATAAAACATAGCCCTATGGCTATTAACTCTTTCTTTTTATACATCTGCAGGGCTAAATAGGAAATAAAAAAGACGATGACCGTAAAGGCGCAAGGGTTTATTCCGTCAATCAAGCCCGCCCCAATAACTGCCCAGGGGGTGAAAGTCTTGAAATACGCCATCAAGTCTATTTTGGGCAAGGCCTGATCTTGCGGAATATTCATTGAACTTATAATCAGGCCCTTAAGATTATTTCTTACATCGCCTTCGCCATTTAAAAAACGGCCGGCAAAATATAAAACCGGCCAGATATTCTTTATTTTGGCTTGGTATTTTTCCTGAAGGGCAAGCAGCAGCTTATAGTTTTCGATATCCGTAATATCGCGGTATTCTATCTGAATTTTATGGCGAAACCCTTTCTCTATCTCGGGCATAACCAGTTTCTTTATCTCCATGCATCTGTGGCAAGCCGGCGAGTAAAAAACCATTAAGACAGGGCTGCTTGCGGGCTTGCGTTGATCTAAGGCAAAGACAGGTCTGGCCAGAAATAACAAAACTGAGCCGATAAAGAAATATTTCCAAAACAGATTTCTGCTCATCCTTAACATATTCCTTTTGCTGTCGTTAACTTTGTATTTTATTTTAACACCGCTTTAAGTTTTTGCAAGCTAAAGCCCAATGATAAAACCAGCCTATATATCTAATCCTGATGCCCCCCTTATGTTGCTATGCTCATGCGGATGCGTATGCCAGGAATCTTTATGCTGATGCTTATGGATATGCAGCAAATTATGCTTCATCAAAATTTGCTGATTAGACAAGATATCCTGCCAATTCCCCGAGCAGGCGATGGTCTTTTTCTCGTCTAAGATATATATCTTATCCGCTATCTCGGGAACAACATGTAAATCATGCGTAGCGGTAATCACGGTCTTACCTAATTTATGATACTCAATGATTAAATCAACGAGCTCTCTGGCAGTGCGTGGGTCTAAGCCTGCGGTGGGTTCGTCTAAAAGCAGGACTTCAGGGTTAATGGCTAAAATAGAAGCAATCGCTACCTTCTTCTTCTCGCCCATACTTAGCTGCTGGGGTGTGCGGTGGAATATCTTTTTTATGTCTAAAGATGCGCAGATTTTCCCGATCTCCTCTTCTATTCTTTCTAAGGGCAAATCCAGCTGCTGCGGCCCGAAATACAATTCTTCTTCAACCGTAGGCGAAAAAAGCTGGATCTCGGGATTCTGAAATAACAAACTAACTTTACTGCGAAAAAATCTTCTAAAGTTTTCATCATCAAACGTATCTTTATCAATAATGCGGCCAAAGGCCTCTACTGAACCATGCAGGGGATAAATTAATCCTGCCAGGATATATAAAAGCGTAGATTTACCTGAGCCATTCGCGCCTAAAATAACCACCCTTTCTGCGGGATTAATTTTTAGGTTAATCTCCTTAAGGCCCGGAAATTTTCCTAAGTACGAATATTCCACATTTTTCAACTCAAATAATTCTTTTTCCATCGAGATAAAAAATAAGCGAAGATACAATGAGAACCAGAAACAGCCACCAGAAATCTACCGGCCTCAGTTTAAATTTAACCGAAAGCCTGGGTTCTCCTGAATAACCCCGGCAAAGCATGGCCAGATAGACCTCCTCGCTCATTATTCTGGATTTCTCCCAGAGCGTGCTAATACGCCAGGCAATAACCTTGCGGGCTTTTTTATTTTTAAGATTATTGATTAAACGGGATTTAATCGCCAGATACGTTTCCTCAACTATTTTTATAAAAATATAGATATAGCGGTAGCACATCATGAAGGTATTCACGAAAATCTGCGGCACGCCTAATGCCCTTAAGGCCTTCAGTAAAGAAATATGGGCAGTAGTTAAGACCAAAAGAATAGTAAAGGATACCGAGGATAACACGCGCAAGACAAACAAGGTTGCACCCGAGAGCCCCTGCTTGGTAATATTTAAAAATATTACCCGGCCGGGGCTGAAGGTCTTAAATAAGGCCGGGATAGCAATGACTAAAGAAAATAGAGGTATAAAAATCCATACCCGCCGGATAAAATAGGGCAGATTTATTTTGGATAATTGCGCAAGGAGCAGGCTAAACAGGTAAATCATAAAAACAACCTCAGGCCTTCTTACTAAGGCAGTAACTAATAAAATCACCGCAAAGCTAATCAGTTTAATGCGGGGGTCAATGAATTGCAAGAACCCGTTAGCTTGAGAGTATTCCTCGGTAAATACGGAATCTCTAAAAAAATCTAAGGCCCTAATGAGCGAATGTTCGATAAATTTACTTTTTTTCATGATGCCCATTATCTTTAGCCATAAATCTGGCTAATAAATAAACGCTAATTACTATGACTGAGATTCCGATTACCGCCGAGAATATATAAGCAAAACCTAAAACAGGCAATCCCTTTCCTTCCCAACCCTTAAAGACATAATCCGGGATAGGGGCGCGCCAAATACCGGTTAATTTTTCCAAACCCTTTGGTATATAACCGAGCATTTCTTTTAAATCCTGGCTTGACCACTCGCCCCAAGCTGAGCCGGCCCTAAATAATTCCGGAATGATTAAGCCCAAAGGGCTTAAAATAATCAAAATTGCGATTCCTAAACAAAGCTTATTAATCTTCTTCATGCGTTATGAGTTATCGAATAAAGAAATATTTTGCTTCTGAAGATAAGCCAATACCAATGCCGTAACTAAAGCCTCAACCCAACCAAATATCAGCAAGTGCTCAATCATCATTGCCGGCACTGCTACTTTTAAGCCGTAGGGACAATAGAGGGCTTGGCCGTCGCAAGTATGATGCAGTAACGGCTGCAAACCAAACTCCGCTCCTGCGCAAAGAGCAGCAATATTAAGACCTATATATCCGGCAATGCCGGCTGCGATTATCCTGCGGCGCGCCCCAACAGGCGCTTTTAAACCTATCAATTTATAGGTATAATAGCCGGCAAACGGCAAGACAAAAGCCATATTAAAGCAATTTGCGCCTAAAGCAGTGATACCTCCGTCACCGAATAGCAAAGCCTGGATTACCAAAGAGACTGTAATCGCAATTACTGCCTGCCAGGGGCCTAATAGTATAGCCACAAGCACGCCTCCGGTAGCGTGTCCGGTTGAGCCGCCTGGAATGGGCAGATTAAACATCATAATCACAAAAGTAAAAGCCGAGGCCATCGCCAGATAAGGTACCTGCCTGGTCTTTAAGGTCTTCTTGGTTATCTTGGAAGCAATAAACCAAACCGGTATCATGACCGCATAAAGTATACCTGCGGTCTTAAGGCCCAAATATCCGTCCGGTATATGCATAATTGATCCTTCTCTATCTTTAATTATTATTCCTGATTAAAATCCGCGTATGAACTGGGGCGGGTTTACTTTTTTTCTTTTACCTTTAATGACCGAAGCAATATTGAGTGTTTACCCAATTCCGTGCCTATCCGAGTGTTTAAATCGCTAAAGTTTCGTTTTAATATATCCATCTGGGTTTTGGTCTTAGCCTCCAGAGGGTTGGTGATAGCATCTAAACTTTTAATATTCAATTCAGCGGTCATTTTTATTTGCTTTAGCCAGTCCACAAGATAATTAATCGCAGACTCCGTAATATTGTCTTTTTTTATGGTGTTGAAAATACCGACCAGGGAAAAATAGGCATCCAGCTGCGATACGGTCATAATGCAGGAATCCCACATGCTATTTACCAAAACTATATCTTTAGTCTCGGCTAATGAAGATTTTATCTGTTTGGCTTCTTCAAATATTTTATTGCGCATACCAACTACGGGATTATCCGCAGCGTAAACACAAGGAACAAAAAGAATAAAGCATATCAAAACCCCAACCACGATTTTCTTCATTTCTTGCCTCCTTTTTTAGGTTTTAAGGTGCGGCTATTTTAGAAACGGTCATAGTGCACCTGGCAATACTTGAGTCTCTTGACTTAGGGTTGATCTGGTATTTCTCGATGATTAAAAGTTTAAGCGAGTTCTCAATATTGTACATAAAATCAACAAGCTGCTCCATCTGGGCTTCGCAGTTTAAATTCACCAGATACTTTTTAGACCGGTCTACCTCTTTGACGCCTCCCGGCTTCATGTCAATGAGGTAAACCGTGCTTTTACTCGCCAGGCTCTCAATTTCTTTTAAGAGCGAAGCAGTCTCTTCCTCTTCGGATTTATTTTTATCTAAGAAAGAATTGTATTTGACGCTCTCGGCTGATATTCTGTCTTTTTGGGCCAGAATCCTAAGATCCTTTTTTATCCCGGATGCTTTATCCCGAATCTCTTTATCCAGCGCTCTCATCTTAGAAGAAATCGGGGATATCACCAGCCGGTCCAACAGGGTTAAGGAAACGAAAAAGACTGCCAAATAGAGAACAAGCTTTTCCCTTTTAGATAAACGGCCCAAAAACGCATAGAGGGCCTGCATCTTAATCAAATTCATCGCTTAAGTTTCCTTTTCCAGCAAACACGCTATTTCAAAATCCGTGACATCCTTGGCCTTTTCTTTTCTTTTGGTGGTATATTTGATTTTCACGGCTTTAAAATATCGGGATTTCTCCATATCGTCCACAAAAGAATAAACCACGGACATAGATTCGGCAGTGCCTTTGATGGTAAACCTGCCCTGGCTATCAAAACGAATGTCATCGAGCGATAACTCTAAGGGGGTGAGGTTGTACAGCTCGGATAAAACCTCTAAAGAAAATCCCCGGTAAAGCAGGTAATTTTTTATCAGGCTGATCTTGGTAAAATCCTTCTCCAATTTTTGCGCCTCTTCTTCCAAGACCCGGTATCTCTGGTTTATATTTTTTAAATAAGCGCTCTTAAAATAAATCTTGCTGGTCAAAGTAAAGAAAATCAAGGCAAAGAGGATTAAGACAAAAACCCCGGTCTTAAGCAGGTCTTTTTCTCTTTCCAGGATAGATTTTTTTACTTTTATCTCTTCCGGGATAAGGTCAACCTTCAACTCCTGACTGGCAAGAAGCGGGGCAATCACGTCTAAGAATGATATCTGCTTTGCCTCTAAAGATATCTTCAACGCCTGCTCTGAGAGCCCTGTATTCTTAAAATAAGGTATTGCCTTCACCGGCAAACCCAAATTCGCATTTAAAATATTGCTCAAATCTCCAATCTCGCCTATGGCGCCGGTTAAAATAAGCACGCTCGGCGGCTTGGCAATATCTTCGCTTTGATAAGCCTCCAGAGATACTTTTAGTTCTTCAACGAATTTCAGCTGATATTTTTCCTTTTCTACGATGAGATACTGGGCGCCTATGGGGATGCTGCGCACAAAAACCAATTTATTCCTGGAGATAACGCTAAAATCAGTAAAACTCTCGTCGATATGCACAATATTGGCTGGCGAATCCTGAGTTTCTAATCTCAACATCTTAGAACTTGACCAGGCCAAGGCCTCAGGGGCAAAGAGGGTCCTTTCTAATTTAATCCCGGCCTTATCCAATATCTCAGACTGCCTTTTTACCACGCTGCGGTTAACAATTACCAAAAGCACTTTAGTGTAGCTATGTTTGAAGGTCCCGATATCAATATAATCCACAATTATCTCTTCGCGCGAATAGGGCGTGTGCCTGCCGGCCTGCAGGTTGATAATCTCTTTTATCTCATTCGGGTCAGTAGAGGGTATCTCGATATTTTTGGTAATGGCTAAATGCGCCGGGATAATATTAATGAATTTAGGGGACTTTGCCTTTAATCCGCTGTAGGCGGATGAAATAGCCTTGGAGATATCTTCGTCAGATAAACCGCTGATATTGCTGCTTGAAAGGTTAACCACCTCTCTTTTGGTGGTAGAAACTTTAACCTGGGCCAGCTTTAAATTATTACTGCTAAAATCTATGCCCACTAACTCGAAATTACCCAGGTGCGATAAGGGATTAAATTTTCTAAAATTTATTTTGAGCATATTTTATTGAGCGCTAAAAATTCTCTTTGAACGCAGATTTTCGCAGATGTAACACAGATGGTCGCAGTTAGTCTCGTCGAAAAATCTGCGTGAACCCCGTTAGATGCGAAGCTATCTAACGGGGTAAATCTGCGTTTGATTTGCGTTAATCTGCGTTAAAAATGCTTTTTTCAAGCAATCTCTTTTATGGCTCTTGCCAGGATAAAATCTTTCCTTCCCGGTCAATAACGCAGGTTACCTCGGCGGTATTTTTTCCCGGCGGCAATTTAGCTGTGCATCTTGCCATAAATTTATTGGAACTGGTGGTTAAAAACCCCGCAACCTGGCTGAGTTCGGCAATCTGGGTGTCGCTTAGGTGATAAACCTGGCTGAGTTTCGGCACTATATTGGATGCCATATCGAAAAAGTTATCGTCGGAAGTGCCTTGCATTTTATCTTCACCGGCCCTGAAAGACAAAACCATATCTGCCATGCCTTCACTTAATCCCAAGGCTATGAGAACGGCCTTGGAAGCGGTATTAATATTAATCTGGCCGTTTCCATAAATAGTAATATAATCTTTAAGCTTCAAAAAAATATCTTCGGTCATTCCTTTGACTAAAAGCAGCTCCTCTAAAACCTCGAAATTTTGGTCTTTGGCCTCATAGGGATGTTGCTCACTTCGATAATAAGAGCCCTCGGCGCTGCCCAAAGGTATAGATAACTCGCTATCGGTATCCCGCCAGTCAATAATCGAGGCGGCCAGCTCCATAGCCTCAGTTTCGCTAAAATTTAACACTATTTGAAAAAGACGCTGCATCTCGTTTAACCGTGCTTTATTTATATTTATCTTTCTCTCCTCATCGCAAAGCCCAAAACGCACCTCTGACAATCCTGTTAAGTCATCCGTATAATTATAACTGACATTAAAGATCCCGTCACCGACTCCTATGTCCCTAAATGCACCTGCGTCATTACTCCAGGCATCACTTAGGGTATCGTAAGATTTGAGGGGCTCTTTCTTAACCTGGACGATTGCCTGTTTTGCGCCTGCTTCAGCAATGAAGCGCAACTTATCTCTCTCGTTTAGCCGCTGGACTAAACTTAACTTCTGCCTGGTGCCGTAGCCCAGATAGACGGCAAAGGTGGTTAAGAGAAAAAGCGACCATAAGGCAATGAGCAATATACTGCCTTTGGCAATAATTTTCTTATTAACCGCTAACCGGGATACTGACTGTTTTGTAAAATTTATTAGTTTGGGAGCCATTATCAAATTCAAACTCTATTTTCACTGCCAAGGGCAAATTTTCCTTTGCCCAATCTTGCTGCCAAAGATATTCTTTTTTTTGGGGGTCATAAATATAATACTGGAACTTTAAAGATTTTATATTTTCTAGTTTTTGCTTGATGTAAGGCCCTTCACTGTTATAAATCTGAGAGAAATCTAATTGTTCCCTGCTTAAGGACTGTTGCCCGGGGTCATAAAAATAAATTATCTTGCCTGCGCTGGTTTTATTTAAAGTGGGGCTATATACTAAAGCAGCAAACTCAAGCCTCTCTTCCTGGCCTAAGAAACTAATCGTGCTAAATTTGAAGCTATTTCTTAAATCTTTTGTGAATTTATCCAAAAAAATATTCAAATCCTCTTCCGCTATATTTTGATTCAACCTTTGCCAAATCTTTGCGCCGTTACTAAAAGTAGTATAGATTGCCACAGAGATAAGCCCAAGCATAGCGCTGACGATAATTATTTCAATTAGGGTAAAACCAAGGTTTCGGAATACAGATACCCTAAACTCATTCTTTCTTTTTATACAGGACATATGCATTCCTAGTTAGTTTGACCTTCCTTTTGCCTTCCTGCCAAAAAAGGGCTAAATCTACTTTGTATAAATTCTGCGGCTCATCTATTAAGCCATAAGATAAATTCCAATAAAAATTATTATTATCCACTTTTAAGCTTCCGCTTGGATTTATTTGCGCTAAAGGGCCGAGGCGAAAGAGATCATCCTCGGCCTCCCAGAGTTTTTCATCCAACCAAGAAGAGACCTTTAAATAATTGGAGTAATATTTAAATGAGTTGAGCGAAATAAAGAAGGCCTGATATATCATTACTAACCCTAAGGATAAAACTGCTGTCGCCACCATTATTTCAAGCAACGTAAAACCTTTATTCCGAGATTTCTGAAAAACCCCCTCCTGAACGCAGATTCTCGCAGATTGCACGCAGATGGTCGCAAATGTCTCATCGGAAAATCTGCGTTTATCTGCGTTGGATTTGCGTATATCTGCGTTAAAAAAGACTTTTTCAGAGACCTCATTCCCAATTCTTAACATCGTCATTACTCTCCGTTCCGTCTTTGCCTAAGGAGTATAAATCATAATCCGTCCTATGCTCGCCCGGGCTTTTGTATTTATATTCTCTGCCCCAGGGGTCAATGGGCTTTTTTTCTAAATACGGCCCGTTCCAGTTTCTGGCTGAAGAGGGTTTGTTTAATAAAGCATTGAGACCTTCTTCACTGCCGGGGAAACTCCCATTGTCCAATTCATAAAGCTTTAAGGCCGTGGCGATATTGGCCTGAATATCTGCCTGGGCTGCTGCCACCCGGGCCTGCTCGCCTCTACCCGTGAATCTGGGCAGGACCATAGCCACTAAAGCTCCGATGATTATCACCACAAGCATCAGTTCAATCAAAGTAAATGCCTTTTTTCCCATTTTAACTCCTTGGTAGATTATTCTCTTTCTAAATACTCTCTCCATTTATCCTCTAGCCCTATAACATTGTGTATCTGTGTAGGGTAACTAAACTGTAATGCCTCGGCCAAAGTTTTTCCGTCGCGCAGCTGCCGGCAAAAATGCGCAAAACTATCCGAGCCGTATCTCTCAATCAAAAAACCCACCAGGGAAACTGACTCGAGATAATAAGTATTAATGAGATTTTTACTGCTTAGAAGCAAAACGCCTTGTTTGCCGTCTTTGGTGCGCGTGGTGCGGATATAGATTCTGTCGTTTTCTTGAAAGCTTCCTATATCCAGCTGCATCATATCCTCAACAGAAAGTAGCAGGTCTCTGCGAAAGTAATATTTAGCCGCGGCCTTAATCTCGTTTCTCTTGGCTTCCTCCTCCCACTGCGCCACGCCCTCATCTAACCAGAGCGGCACCTCTCCCTTAAAACCTACAAAATCCCTAAAGATAAGATGGGCCATTTCATGGGGAAGAAGAGATTCCACAAACCCCGTGCTCCAGGCATAACTTATTATTTCTTTGCTTTTATAATAAGCTATGCCTTCCGTCCATTTCGGTTCGCCGGTTGCCTTTAAATATGCCTCGTGGTCGGGATGGATGTAAATCTTGACCCTCTTATCCCAAGTCCAAAACTCCGAATACCGGGAATAGGCTAAATCCAAGGCTATCTGGCGGTAATATTTTTCTGAACTTTCCAGCACCTCCTTGGCAAATTTTTCGTCTTGAGTAAAATAGACCAGAAAATGTTCGCCTTTTAACTCCTCCCATTTCTGGCTAAAGCCTTCTCTTGTAAAAATAAAAAAAGTAAGGCAAAAGAACAAAAAACATGAAAATACTTTTCCTGATTTTTGGAATTTAATGTGCAATGCGTTGCTATGCTTATTTATTTTTCTTTTCACTCGATAATTGAATAATCTTGGTAAGCAGGGTTACCTCAAGATAAAATAAATCAAATAGCTTGATAATATAATCGTAGGCGCCTTCCTTCATTGCCTCCTTGGTTTTTTCTTCATCGGGATAGGCGGTAACCATGACGACAGGGATGCCTTTGCGTATCTTTTTGATTGCCCGCACCCCCCCCTAAATTCTTCTCAATCTCTGCCTGATTTTTTCCTGTCTCTTTGAAGAAAATTTTCGGTCTCCCATCTAAATATCATCTTGCCTTCCTTAGTTTTTTTATCTTAATCAACTCCCCGATATCCAGCTTGTCTATGCTGCGGCCCGTCTTTCTTTTCATCTTAATTGATACGCCGCCGGGCTCAACCCTTTTAATGACGATGGGAATCGCCGCCTTGTAACCAAACCGCTCAAGCAAGAGAAGAAAGAATTGAATGCGTAACTTTATAGGGAAGCACTGTTTTTATCTTTTTGAACGTTTTTTGGCTTGATAAGCTGACCAAAAAACACCCCGCGCCGGAATAGTCCCTTCGAAACATATTAAACGCGGATAAATCGTCGCTGGTCAATGACTGTTTAAATTTTACCTCTATCGCTGTTAAGGCTTTGCTCCCTTCAATCACAAAGTCTATCTCTGTTTGATTTTTATCCTGCCAGAATTTAATGGTATCCGGCTCTATACCGCCTTTAATCAATTCCAAGAGGACATAATTTTCAAATAAAAAGGGCGCGTCCTTCCTTAATTCAAAGCCGTTAAAATTATTAATAAAGAAATTGGCAACGCCGGGGTCTAAAAAATAAACCTTCGGGATTTTTACCAATTCCTTGTTTTTATTCGTGAAAAACGGCTTTACTTCGGCTATCAGGAAGGTTTCCTTAAGCAGCTCGATGTAACTCTTCACCGTCTTCTGCGATAGGCCTGCGACCTGGGCGATATTCTGATATTTGATCTTCTGGGCATTGTTGACCGCTAAATATTGAATCAGCTTTTTTACTTCCAGGATTTTATCGAGCTTGAGGTACTCAACCAATTCCTTCTTTACATATAGATCAAAAATGCTTCTTAAGACCTCTATTTTTTCCTGTTTTTTATCCGATAAGACTGCCTCGGGGTAACCTCCGAAGATTATAAACTCCTCTAGCCCGGCATAAAGCTCCCTGGTGGCTGCAAATAAATTCTCTCCGCTTAACGAAGGTGCGTTTTTTGCCTGCTCAAGGAGTTTTTTGCTTCCTTTAAAATACAGGAATTCCTCAAAATCTAGCGGATACAAATGGGTAATTATCTTTCTGCCGGCCAGGCTCTCCTGTATCTTGTGTTTTATAGCCAAAGATGATGAGCCGGTAGCGTATATTTTTATATTCTTATGGTGATCATAAATATTTTTGATGATTATGGAGAGGTCTTTGTATCTTTGGAACTCATCAAGAAAGACATAAAATTTCTTTGCGCTTTTAGGATTATACCCGGCTAACTTGAAAGTAGCCAATGCGTTTTCGTAGGTTGAGACTTTCTCAAAATTGGAATATATATCCAAATCCAGAAATACACCGCTCGCCTTACCCCCGCCTATCAGTGTTTCGTGTATAAACTTAAGGGCGGTGGTTTTGCCGGTCTGTCGCGGCCCTAAGAGAACCGACACCTTTCCCTTGGCCGCTTCGGATAATAGCTTTTTAAATACCTTTCTTTCTTTAATCATATCTGCATAATAGAATACTCTATTATGGACATTATGTCAAGAACATATTTTACCGAAGAACCTGCCTATTTCTTAACACTCTCTTTCGCCTTATCTAATAATGCTTCGTATTCTAAAGTCACTCTTTTTCCTCCCAAAGTGTTATACCTCTACTTACTTCATCGTAATAGACTTTCTCTTTGTCCTTGAAATCCGCTAATTCGCTTGGGGATTTAATTACCGATTGTATTTTCCTCTTAGTTTTTAACCCTGAAATTATGCTTTTGGCCGCCTCCGGGTCTTTGGCAGGGATAAACAAATCTATATCGCTTTTGGGATCATCTTCGCCGCGGCTTGCGCTACCGTAAAGAATAATCTTTTTAGACAAAGGCTTGAGCTTATCGACAATAGGTTTAAGCAGTTGAGTATTGCGCATTACCTTAAACTGCCTAAGCACAGGTTCATCATAGGCTACCGAATATATCAAGAGTTTACCCTTTTTTATTTTCCGGACAAACTTCTGTTTAATGAGCTCCCGAAGGACAATATTGACACCTGCCCTGCTGATAGTAGTGGCTTTTTGAATTTCGCTTCCTATAAACTCTTTTCCCGGATTCTCTACGAAAAAAGACAGGATCTTTAAGGTATTCGTTGTGCTGAAGATATCCCGATTATTTTTCTTCTTCATCTCTCACTCCATACGTATAATTTATTAAACGTATGTATATTATATTATACACTTAATTTAAGTCGATACAATTTTGCGACGGCTTTCTACTTTAATAGCTTTTCCTTCATAGCCCTGGCCCATATCCTGGGTTTTGTCTTCCTGCGCCAGGTTTCCCTCCTAAAAACAAAAAAACCCAAGGCCTGCATTACTTGCAGAACTTGGGTTAATCTTTGGAAATTAGCTAAAAGGGCTATCCTTGTTTATCGTTCTATCCTTCCTCTCCAAAGGATCTCCTCTGTGAGCCGCCTAATTAATATTATACTCTTTTATATATTGGAATCGACAGCTCTGCCCGTATTTAAGCGAATGCCCTAAGTTAAAATCTTTGCCTATTTCCATACCCAGAGCTGGCTGAACTGCACCCTGAATTTCTTAAAGAATTTCTCTATCTTCTGCTTTTCAGCATGAGGCACAAGAACGCAGCCGGATGAAAGCTTCTGGCCTCCAAGCTCCTGCAATAATCCTTTATATTTGTAGCCCTTCTTTATCTGCTCATAAAGCTGCCTGTTGAACCTTGCCTTTTCCTTCTGGCTCAGGTTGTTAAGCTGGAAGGTATAGATAAGAAAAGGCTTTTGCTGAAGCAAAATCGCAGATGGAATATCAGCCGCCTCCCTTAAATAAAGCACCTTGCCTTCCTGGAATATGTTTTGAAGAAGACCCGTATCAGTTTTCTGCAATTCCCCAAGCGTCCTTATCGTAGGTTGCATGTTCCTGCCTGTCTCGGTTTCAAGCTCAATGATTTTATCCTGCACTTCTTTGCTGGTTTTTTTCTCAGTTGTAAGTATTAACAAGTCGATGTCAGAGCGCGATGCCGCCTCGCCTCTTGCAAAACTGCCATAAAGCACGACAGCCTTTACATCCTCTATTGCTGAAAGATTTTTTGCTATCTTATTCAGTAGCCTTTTCATTGATTTTCACCCCGAACCTTTTCTCAAAGAATTCAGTTATTATTTTAAGGTTATCCATTACTTCCTTCGCTCTCTTGCCATTCACGCCATCATACCCCAAATCGCCATACGCAAACCATATCTTTCTCATTGCCGCGTTAACCTCTTTGGGGAAATTACTGCTTGAGTATTCATGCCTGCTTTGATGGTCTCCGAAATGCTCATTATTCCTTGCGGCATCAGCCTCAACAAGCTGCTCAACAACCTTTGTGCCCAAATCATCCACAACAGTGCTCTGCTTCTTGTGGTAGGCATCAGCTGCCGCCCCAAGCTTTTCCTTCGCCAGTTCAATATGCTTATTAAAATCCCCCATACCTCCCTTTTAGTTCGTTATTGTAACGAATAATGGCTGTTTTGTCAAGTTTTTCGTTATCGTAACGCAGGCCCTCTTTCCCTGTTCCAACATCTCATCCATAGCAGAGCCAGTGGTCATTATGGATGTTAATTATAGTTTATTAAACTTAGTAATTGTAACCCCGCGCGAAATCGCAAAAGAAGAAAATACTTTCTGGATACTTGTCAGAAATCGAATATAATCATCTAATGAAAGCGATTCTTTAGAATTTATTTTTTTAAATTGAGAGAAATCTTCTCGGCGCTTCAAACTAAAACCATCTGCAAGCATCTCTTCTTTTTCTTTTTTAGTGAGCATTCTTTAATTTCTCCAGGATTTCTTTAAGTTCTTTGCCTCTATCAAACAAAACAAAATATTCCCGGATTAAATCCATATCCAGATTTTCGTAATTAGCGCGTATTACTGCCTCAATGTCCGCCAAGTCTTGATGAAAACGATTAGGATCATTTGAGCTTGACTGAACCTTGAGCCCTATTAAATCTTCCGGCTTTACAACTTTTACTTTAAATTTACCGTCTAATATTTTTTCCTCTTGCGCTCTGGCTAACATAGCTCTTGCATACTTACGATGGGCATGTAAAAAATCAACTTTACCAAGTTCTCTCATTTTACCTAAAAAATTAGAAACATCTTCACTTTCATAAAGTAATTCATATCCGTAAGATAACATTATTTTCTTAACTTTCGGCGTATCTTCTTTTGTCACAAGAAAATCTATATCCTTTGTGGCTCTGGTATAACCTGCTGCATACAGAGCAAAACCGCCAATTACGGCAAAATCAATTTTATTTTTCTGAAAATTCTCAATGAGTAATCTGAATACAGATTCAAAATTCATTTTTATATACACCTCTTTATTTAACTCAAAGCGGGTAGTGATATCTTAAAGGTCGTGCCTTGGTTTACTTGGCTCTCCACCTAAATGGTGCCTTTGTGCTCTTGAATAACCCCATAAATAACAGATAGACCTAAGCCTGTTCCTTCGCCTACATCTTTAGTGGTAGTGTCTCTTCTAATTTGTTTTTCTCTTTCTCTCCCATTTCAGGTAATCCTGCCTTCTTTATAGGAAATGGCTTTGTTGATTTCCTTTAAAAGCTTGGGGAAATCATAAGGCTTGGTAAAATAACCGATAACTCCTAATTGATAAGCCCTCTTCTGGTCTATAAGTTTGCTTAATCCTGAAACCACAATAATGGGTATGCCGCAGGTCTGTTTATCCTGATTTAACATTTCACAAATTTCCATTCCCCCTAAATTCGGCATCACCAAATCCAAAAGGATGAGGTCGGGCTTAAAAGTTTTTATCTTGGGCATTTTTCACCCCGTTAACTTATAACTTATAACTTTAATGCGCCATGACATTAATCTGAAATATCGGAAGGAGCATAGCTACGACAATAAAGCCCACGATTAAACCCATAGCTAAAATCATGAGGGGCTCAAGGAGGGAAGCCATGATGCGCATGGACTCATCAGTATCCCGTTCATAAGAACTGGCTATTTCACTTAAGGCTTCGTCGAGCTTGCCTGATTCTTCACCCACAATGATAAGATTAGTCATAAAAAGAGGGAAAAGCCGGGAGTTCCTCAAGCTCCTGCCTAAAGAGCCGCCTTGTTCCAATTCTTTATAGCTTTGCTTGAGTTGATTTTTGATAATCTCATTTTCTAATACGGGAATGGCAATATTAATGGCTTGTAATATCGGTATGCCATTCTTAATGAGAAGTTCTAAGGTGCGGCTAAAACGGGCGAGCTCAGCTTTTAAGGTAAACTTTCCGTATAAAGGTAAATGTAATTTCAAAAGACTTAAGGATATCCTGCCTGTTTTGCTGCGCATTTGCCGTCTAAAAATTAAAATAATCAAGGCTAAAACCAGGATTATCCAGAAACCCCATTGCCGAAGGCCGTTGCTGGTAAAAATCAGAATCTTGGTCGGCAGGGGTAAATCCTGTCCGAGATTAATAAATATTTTCATTAAACGCGGCATCACAAAGGTGAGCATAAAAATCACCGTGCCTAATCCTACTATGGCCATCAGTATCGGATAGGCTAAGGCCATCCTGAAACGGGAAAGCATCTCTTCCTGCTTGGCTCGATAATCCGCAATCCGCAACAGCACCTCGGCTAAGGCGCCGCTATCCTCTCCGGAGCGAATCATGGCAACATATAGGGAAGAAAATATCTGCGGATGCATACCTAAGACCGCAGAAAAAGTTGAGCCGTCCTTGACTGCGTCATGGATAATACGCAAGGTATTTTTAAGATGAATACTCTCCGATTGTTCTGAGATTATATTCAGGGCATTTAAAATCGGGACCCCGGATTTTAACAGGCTGGCGAGCTCGCGGCTAAAGATTGTGATTTCCCGGGAAGGCACTTTGCCTTTGGGCTTATTCGGATAAGAAGTTTTAGCTGAGGTAGTTGAATATTCTTCCTCAATGCGAATAGGAATCAGCCCGATTTGATTAATCTTGTCAATTGCCTCAGCTTCGGACTGGGCCTGAATCCTGCTTTCGATTATCTCTTGCGGGCCTTTTTTTGCCCGGTATCTGTAGATAGGCATAGATAAAACTAATTAAACGCGGATTCCCGCATATCTAACGCAGATTTACGCAGATATCTTTATCTGCGACCATCTGTGTGTAATCTGCGTTTATCTGCGTTAAAATAATCTCTAAAATTTATTTTTAGCGCAATACTGTTTCTACGAATCTATCCAGCCTTACTCTTTGGGCGCTGGTTATATCCAGGAAACAAACCGCGATATCAAAATTATTATCCCGGCCTGTTTCTTCTACTCTTACTACCCTGGCTAAACATTCTATCGGTTTCTCATCGTCGGGCAATTCTATCTTCAGGTCTAAAATTGAGCCCGCAGGCAAATTATCCTTGGAAATAAAAAGCAGGCCTCCCGCGGAAATATTTTTGGTCACGCTTAACTGCTCAACAGTAATGCCGCGTTTGGTTATTTCTTCCTGGCTCTTAAAAACCTTGTAACTTAAGTGGATTCTATTGGGCAAGCGCTGATAAATCCTTCTCTCTGTATCCAATGGCTCCTGTGCCTGCCTCTCGGTAACAACTTCTTCTTCTACTGAGGTTACCTTCATTACCTCCTCGGGCGTGGTTACTCCGGCCATGGTCTTACGCCAGCCATCCTGGCGCAGTGTCTGCATGCCGCGCGATACGGATATTTTCTTGATCTGGCTAGAACGAGTCTTCTTGAAGATTAAGTCTTTGATTACTTCATCGACTAAAAGGATTTCGTAAATGGCGGTCCGGCCAAAAAAACCGGTAAAATTACAATTAGCACAACCTTTACCTCTATGTATCCTGACCTCTTCGGGAGATTCCAAGTCCAAATCTTTAGCGATAAGGGCCTTTAATTCCAAAGGGGCTGCCCGATCCTCATATTTGCATTCCGGACAGATGACCCTGATTAATCTTTGGGCGATAAATGCCTCGACGCTGGAAGCCACTAAATACGGCTCAATGCCGATATCGACTAATCTGGTAATACCCGAGGCTGCGTCATTGGTGTGCAATGTAGAAAAAACTAAGTGGCCGGTTAAAGCCACGCGGATGGAAATCTCCGCAGTCTCTAAGTCCCTGGCTTCACCGACCATCATCACATCCGGGTCGTGGCGAAGGGCGCTGCGCAGTCCTCTGGCAAAATCTAAACCTATATCCGGCATCACCTGCATCTGGGTTATCCCCGCCATTTCATATTCTATAGGGTCTTCGATAGTGATAATCTTGCGCTCTTTGGTATTAATCCTGTTCAAGCAGGCGTATAGGGTGGTGGTTTTACCGCTGCCCGTCGGGCCGGTAACAAAAATTATCCCGTGCGGTTTTTCGATTAATTTCTCAAAAATCTGCAGGTCTCTTTTGGAAAGCCCGAGCCTCTCTAAACTGAAAAGCATCTGGGTAGGCAGAATCCTAATCACTACGCTTTCTCCGTAAGGCGTAGGCAGGGTAGATATCCTTAAATCCAAAACCTGCTCCTGGACTCTCACAACTGCGCGGCCATCCTGGGGCAGGCGGCGTTCCACTATATTAAGATTAGACATAATCTTAATCCGCGAGATTATTGCGCCCAATAGGGCCTTCATCTCCAGAGGGGCATTGGTATCGTAAAGCACTCCGTCGATTCGATAGCGTAAGGATAAACCCTGGCGGTAAGGTTCAATATGAATATCAGTGGCGCGTTTGCGAAAGGCCTCTAAGATGATCTGATTAACTAATTTTATTACTGAGGCATCCCCCGCTAATTTGGCTATATCATCTATCTTTTCCTCGCGCATATCGGCAGGAACTACGTCTTGGCCAGAGACCCGGGAGATAATCTTTTCTAATGTCTCGGCTGCCAGGCCATAGTATTTCCTTAGGGCATCCAGGATATCGTCGGAGCGGGAAAGCACGGTCTCGATATCGTAACCTAACTGGGTGCGAATTTCATCCTGGGTCTTAAGGTCTAACGGCAGGGACACGGCAATAGTCAATATCCTGTCCTTTATCTCTATGGGCACGAACCCGTAATAGCTGGCGATTTTTACCGGAATTTTATCCAGGACGGCCTTGTCTAAAGAAGCGTCTTTTAACGGGAGAAAACGCAAGCCTAAACTCTGGCTAAAAATATTCAAAATATCCTGCTCAGGAACAGCGTTATATTTAAGCAGCAGCGCAGCTAATGGTTGTGAATTATCCTGGGCTTCCTTGGCCAAGGCCTCCAAAGTTTCTTTGGGCAGCCGGCCCTGATTAACCAAGGCTTCAAAAAGAAGGGAATCTATCCTGGTCATTTTAAGGTTTTCTATCCTTTTTGAGTAAGCGCTGGATACTCTGGCTGATATACTGGCTATAATTCTGGAGAATATCTTTTAAATCTTCTTCGGCAACCAAAACAAGCTTTACCTTGCGCGGCCTGGCCTCTTCTTCAATTTTGCTTATGGCCACGGCATTTAAAGGATTAACAATGGCCACGGTTATGGAGACATCGTTTTCGCTTATGGGAAAACACTTGTGGTCTAAGATTAACGACGAAGAGAAATTGCGCGTGAGCTCCATGTCAATCTGCTCTTTCTTTAAATCAACTAAGGGGATATCGAACTGCTCGGACAATGCCTCCATCAGCTGACGGTCGCTAATCCAGCCTTTACTCACTAAAATACCGCCTAGGAAACCATTGCTTAAATTTTGCTCGGACAGCGCATCATGAAGCTGGGCTTCGGTAATTAATTTTTTGTCCAGCAATATTTCGCCTATGCGTTTGGCAGTTTTCTGCATATTTTCCTCCGGGCTAAATCGCCCCAACCATATAAAGTTCGCTTTCGGGCTTGCGGTCAAGATGGCCGGCAATAATCTTCTCGCAACCTTCGATTGTCTGTTCTATGGTGACATACTCGCCTTGCTTACCGGTGTAGGCCTCAGCCACAAAAAATGGTTGGGTTAAAAAGTTCTGTAATTTACGCGCGCGTTCATAAATGGTGCGGTCACCGGCGGAAAGTTCCTCGATGCCGATGACCATGACAATCCTTCTTAATTCTTCGTATCTTTGCAGCATATGGATAACCTCTTGGGCAACATCATAATGCCGCTTGCCCACAATATCAGGGTCGAGATTAGCGCTGGAAGAAAGTAAAGGGTCAATCGCCGGATAAAGCCCTAACTGCACCCTCTGGCGCGAAAGCACCATGATGGAATCAAGAAAGGTAAAGATAGCCACAACTGCCGGGTCAGTAAGATCATCGGCAGGGATATAAACTGCCTCAACCGAAGTTATCGAACCTCCGGTTTCTTTAGATGATCGGATTCTTTCGTGAAATTCACTCGCTTCAGAAATCAAGGTGGGCTGATATCCTGTTTCCGACGGAAGCCGGCCTAGAAGGCTTGAGATCTCCGCGCCTGCCTGCAAAAAACGAAAGATATTATCTACAAATAAAAGTACATCCTGGTTCTTTTGCTGGATAGATTCAGCCAGGGTAACCCCGCTCATCGCCACTTCAAAACGCGCGCCCGGCGGCTCGTTCATCTGGCCGAAGACTAAAACCGTCTTGGATAATATATCCCGACGGGAAAGTTCATAGTAAAGTTCATTGCCCTCGCGGATGCGCTCGCCTGCTCCGGTAAATACGCATGCGCCCGCGTGCTTTTTCACAATGTTATGGATTACCTCCAGGGTAAGAATACTCTTTCCTAAAGCAGCTCCTCCCAAGATTCCGGTCTTGCTTCCTTTGACTAAAGGAAAGAGCAGGTCGATAATCTTTATGCCGCTCTCTAATATCTCGAATTTCTCTGCCTTCTCGCGTATAGTCTGCAGGCGTATGCCTTGCTTGTGACGACGGATAGGAATCCTCTCATTAGTAGCGATTTCGCCCTTCTGGTCAATTGGGCTGCCCCAGACATTGATAATCCTGCCATAGAGGCTATCCCCGGGAGGAATCCGGATGGGCTCACCCATAGGATGAGCAGGGCTATTGCGCTGAAGATTAAAAGTGGAATTTATGGCAATGCAACGGGCAATATTTCCCGGCAAGTGCTCCGCAACTTCCAGAACCACCCTTATTCCGTCCACAGTCTGGGTATTAATATTCTCAAGTATTGCAGGCACGCTCTCGACAGTGGTAAATTTTACATCCACCACCGGGCCCTGGACAGAAATTACGAAACCTGCTTGTGCATTTTTTTCCATTTCCATTTTCTTAATTTAATCACTGATTACCGCGGATATTGTACACGGATTATCACGGATTGCAATTTATAAATCCGTGGTTATCCGTTAAAGAAATCCGTGGACATCAGCGATTAAAAATCTAAGTTTAAAATTAGTCTATCTAAACGCCATCCGCGCGGCAAAAAGCTCGCGCATATTGCGGTCAATCACCTCATGGCGCTGGCGAAAATATTGCAACCTTAACTGCTTGTTCAGCTGCTCGATTTTGGTTTTACTATCTTCCAGGTGGACAAAACGCGCGGATAACTCTGCTAAACGGCTTAAACCAAAAACTTCATGAAATTTATGCCCCAGGAGCAGAAAAACCAAGAATCCGGCAATATCCTCGACTAAAGACTCCTTAATCATCTCCGCAGGGGCTGCCTCTTGCACCAGATTATCCGGACCGGACTGGACAAAAGGAAGGAGCTGTAAAGTCTGCACCCTCTGGGCTACAATAGATATGGGATAAGGATAGATTACCTTTAATTTGCCTAACCTGAGTTCTACTTCTTCTTTCATAATATAATCTCTTAACCCCAAGGCTTGGCTTAGCCTGTCTTCATCTTTTATACCGGGAAAGGCCATAAAAGGAATATCGGTTTCCCGGGCATAAATCTGGCCTTTCTCGCCTACAATGATGAGTTTAGCCTTATTCAACTCCACATCTTTGAGCGCTAAATTCATTACCTGAAGGTTAAGGCCGCCTAAAAGCCCCGTGTCAGAAGTAATGGCAATGACTCCCGGCTGCCGATTTCCCGGGTCAATCAAAGGATGTTTAGAATCCTGGATATTAACCATCCCGAAAATACTTCCTAAGCAATCAAAAATCCTTTGGAAGGACTTAATCTTTTTCTCCAGGACGTGATACTGGGAAAGCGAAATCTCCTTTAATACTTCTATCAGATTATAGAGGTTGTAGTTAAATTCCATATCCGCTTTAATCTGGGAAAGCAATTTCATTTTTTAATCACTGATTACCGCGGATATTGTACGCGGATTATCACGGATTGAATCAAAGATACGTCTTTTTATTTCAATTTTACTTGATCCGAAATTAACCAAAAATCCTAATTCATATTTTGAGCCCTTTAAATAATAATACAGTTGTGTATCAAAAATCTTAGGCATAATACTCGGAACCGCTTTTATTTCAATAATAATCTTATCAAGTATAGCGAAATCGGGTTCATAGATGCCTACTCTCTTGCCTTTATAAAGAATGAGAATACGTTTTTTATCCTGGTAAGGAATTTTATTCTCTTGGAACTCAATAGCCAGAGCATTATGATAAATTGATTCCTTAAAACCAGGCCCTATCTCATTATATACTTTGAAGAAAGCTCCTCTAATTTTATAAGTAAGTTCTTCGTATTTCAGTTTACCCAATTTATGAATCCGTGGTTATCCGTTAAAGAAATCCGTGGACATCAGCGATTAAAAGATAAATTTTAAACCGCCTGGAAGTAACGGCCTAAGGCCTCGTATAATTTCTCAATGTTTGAATCATCCAGGACTTGCGATTTCCTTAATTGTAACAAAAGATCAGGGTACCACTCTATTGCCTTGCTCATAAACTCATCTTTGAATTTCTTCAGTGCAGTTGTGGAAAGATTATCTAAAACACCAATGCTTAAGGCAAATAAAAGGATGATTTCTGTTTCCATAGCAAGCGGCTTATTCTTGTCTTGGACGAGTAATTGGGTTATTGCCTGGCCTCTTTTCATGCGCTCTTCCGCTTCTTTAGAAAGCCCCGTGGTGCGCAGCTGCGTCATCTGCAAAAGCTCCTGATACTGGATATATTCCAAACGCAGCTTGCCGCTTAAGGCCTTCATCGCCGGCCATTGGGCCTTATTTCCAATACGCGAAACCGAAAGCCCGAAGTCAATAGCCGGCTTAATCCCTTTATTGTATAGGGCAGTATTAAAATAGATTTGCCCGTCGGTCATGGAGATTAAGTTACTTGAGATATAACCAGTTACATCTCCCTGTAAAATCTCTACAATCGGGAAAAAGGTCATCGAGCCGCCGCCCAATTCAGGTTTTAGGTAACCTGCGCGTTCCATTAATTGAGAGTGGATATAAAATATATCTCCGGGATAGGCTTCTCTTCCGGGCGCACGCTCAAGGAGCAAAGAAATCTCGCGGTATACCCAGGCATGTTTGGTTAAATCATCAAAGACCACAAAGACATCTTTACCTTGCTGCATAAAATATTCACCTATCATCGCCGCAGTATAAGGAGCAAGATACTGCTCTCCCATGGAAGCCGAGGCTACGCCGCTAATTACTACTGTGTAAGGCATAACCTCTTTCTCATGCAAAAGGTTCATTATCTTCATCAGGCTGGAATAGGTCTTACCAATACAACAATAAATACAAATTACATCCTTGCCTTTTTGATTAATGATGGCGTCGATTGCCACCGTAGTCTTTCCGGTAAGACGGTCGCCGATTAAAAGTTCCCTCTGGCCTTTAGCAATGGGGATAACCGCATCAATAAGTAAGGTTCCGGTTTCTAATGTCTCTTTAACCGGAACCCTATCCATAACTCCCGGCGCCTCGAAGAAAACAGGGTAATACTTGCTGGCTTCAATCGGACCCTGATTATCTATTGGCTCACCAAGACTATTTATTACCCGGCCTAAAAATCCCTCTCCCACCGGAAGATGCAGGAATTCCCCTTTGCTAAATACATCCTCTCCTGTATGCAGAGAGACTTTGGATTGCAGCACCAATACCTGAACGTCTTCTTCATTAAATCCTAACACCATACCCTGGCCGCCGTTTTTAAACTCTACCAATTGGCCGTTGATGCAAGAAGGAAGTCCTTTTACCCTGACAATGCACTCGCGCACGGATTTAATTGTCCCTACCTCATGGACTTCGAATTTTGCCGCAGTGGGATTGTGATTAACCTGGCTGCTGAGCACTGGCTACCTCCTGAATCTTAAGCCTTAAACTTCCATCAAAGACTAAACTTCCCATATTCACCACTAAACCTGCAATTATGTTAGGATCAATTTCTTCTCTAAAACTAATCTGGCCGCCTACCTTTTCTTTAATTTTAGCCTGTAATGCCTCGCGCTGATGAGAAGTTAAAGCAAAGGCAGTAATTACCTTCGCTTCGTTTACCCCTTCCGGGATATGCAAGCGGTCTAATTGCGCAAAACTTGAGGACATTAAACCGTCCAACCAACGCTCGTGTATCTCCTGGCGCACATTTTCCGGTAAGGACCCGGCAATTAACTGGCTAGCGCGCTGAATCGCCTTTTCATCTATCCTTTGGTTTATCTCGGCGAGCAATGCCTGGCGGCTCCTCTCCGCTTGCTGAATAATTTCTTCGGCATCCTGATGGGCATTGCTTAAGATTTTATCTTTTTCTGCCTGGGCACTTTTAAGGAGCTCATCCTTTTGCTTTTCAGCATCCTTTTTGGTGCTTTCTAAAATCTCTTGAGCTTGCCGCTTAGCATCATCGTAAAGTTTCTTTATCTCTGCCTCTTTTTTAGCGTACTCTGCAGTCAACTGTTCCAAATGTGAAGTTGCGCTAATCACATTGCGGTTTAAGGTATTGCGCAAAAAGAAAACCAGGCTGGTAAAAATAACAATCTGAATGACGATAAGTGAAAAAATAAGCATTACTTCCTCCCTTTATTTAAACGCAGATTCCCGCATATCTAACGCAGATTTACGCAGATGTTTCCTTTCTCACAGAATCATAGACCCTACGTCTTATATCTATCTTCTCATTACCAAAGTTTACTAAATATCCAATTTTGTAATCTGCGCCTCTTAAGTAATAATAGAGTTGTTTCTCAAAAACCTTGAGTAAATTTAAAGTTGACTTTATTTCAACAATTATCTTATTTTCAATTATAAAATCAGGTGAATAAACTCCTATCTGTTTGCCTTTAAATCTTATTTTGAGTCTTTTATTCTCATCATATTCTATCTTTTCTTCAGCAAAAGCAACTTTCAACGCCTCGTGATAAATTTGCTCCTTATGAGCGGGACCTAATTCATTATAAACTTCATAGAAACAACCGATAATCTTATATGATAAATCTTTATATAGAAACTTCCCATCTGAATCTGCGACCATCTGCGTGCAATCTGCAAATATCTGCGTTAAAAAGATATATTTTAATAAGAACTAACTGAACAACTGAAACACCACCAGCATCGCGATAATCGCCGCTGCCTGAGCAAATATTAATACAATAATCATGGCGGTAAAAATACGCGGGGCTGACGAAGGATTTCTACCTAAGGCGGCAATACTGGCTTTGCCGCAGGCAGCAAACACCCAGCAGGGGCCTAAAATACAAAATATAAAGATTAATAGAAGCGCTAAATTTCTATCCATTTACCCTCTACTCTTCCACAATAACCGTGGCTTTATTGTGATTAAGCCCTACTATCCCCCGACGGATAGCAAAGGCAAGCCCGTCAATAATCAACGTCCCGCTGACTAAGCGGCTTAACAGGGGCTTATGAAAAGGAAGGATTTCAAATACCCCCTGTTCGCCGGGAAAAATAACACTGCGCGCCCGGCCTTCAAAGATAACCTTTTCCGGGCTAATCACAATTATGTCTAACATTTATTCTTACCTATTAACGCGGATTTTCGCGGATTTTTATCCGCGGATATCCGCGGATTTAATATCTTTATGTAATCCGCGCCAAAAATTGGCTCTTAAATCGCCTTTAAATATATTATTATATCACTATTTAGAGAAAAATACTATTTATAAAAGTAAAAAATAAGAAAGGACACCCTTTGTCTTGAATCAAGGAGTGTCCCTGTTTTGCCTTAATGCCTGCCTGTCTACCGACAGGTAGACCTGCCGGCAGGCAGGGGTATCCCCATTCCTCACTTTATTTCTTCTCTTTAGGCTGTCACGAAAACCGTTTTAGCCTAATGGGCGACACTTTTGTGACGCCCTATTTCTTCTCTTCGGTAGAAGGTTTGTCTTCTGACTTTTTTTCCTTTGGCTTTTCTTCAGGAAAAGCAGAATCCTTAGCGCCCTTTAAAATATCCTGGCTGGAACGCACCTGGGCCTGCCAGACAAAGAAGAAGACTCCGGCTAATAGGCCAAGGAAGACTATAATCATCAGGATTATCAACCAGGTAGCGCTCTTAGAGGGCAGATTTAGTTTTAATCTCGCCTTTTCCAAAATCTCGGGTATGGGTGCGCCGGCTTGAGGCCTGAGGATTTTTTCTAACTTGTCAATATCCTCTTCAATCTGTTTTATAGTCAATAAGTTCTGCCGATAGATACCGATGTGCTGCTCGCGGCTAACTGCCTCATCTACCTGGGACTTGGCAATTTCATCTAAGCGCGGATAAATGGTATTGGCTATATCTTTTGCTTGCGCATAATGTTCGGTTTTTTCCAAACGGGTGAGGATCTCATTGGTGCGTTTTCTTAAATCTGCAAGTTTATGTTCAGGCACCATCCAGATATCCTCAACCTCTACTTCAAATATACGCACCTCAGCGGGTGCCAACTCTAAATCCGGCTTGTATAAATAGTATATTGACTTTGCCGAATCATAATCTAATTCTAATCCGCCTAAGTCCGCAATATTCTTAGGCTTTACCTCTATAGGCAGATAATTTTTCACCTGAACCCTCTGGGTTTTAATCTTAGACGGGTTAAGGGCAATAATACGGAATCTTACGCTTCCCGGAGCAAGTGAAGTAGAAACAATCGGCGTATCCACCCCTCCGAGTTTACCCTCCACAATCTGTAAGAGTATATCAATTATGGCATTAATCGTATCTGCCTTGCCGCGTATCTCTTTAATTGTCGGCGAAGAACTCAGCGCTTCCTCGAGTAACGAACTTAAATCATAACCCTCTCCACCAATTAACTTGTTTAACTTGGTGCTCAGTTCATTCACTGCCTCAGAAATACGCGCTGAAGGGCCTTCCTTACTTAAAACTTCGGGAAGGGCTTCCACAGAATCTTTCAGATTTCTTAAAGTAAGAGCGACATTAACATTATCAGCCGAGGTTATTACTGCCTCTACGGCCTTAATCGCATCCAGGGCATTCTTGGCTGCGCGTTCTGCTTCCGGGGCAGCCGAAGCTAAACCTGCAATTGTAGTCAGGCTCATCGACTCAACCATACCTGAACCTGAGACCATACCATTGGTATCGGATTCGGTAACCATATAAGTATATGACTTGCCAGGAGTAAATCTTGAGTCTGCCATAAATTCATAGATGTAAAGCCCGGGCGTTGCGGACTCGGTTAAAACCTGTTCGCGGATAATATATTTATTGTCCCAGCTATAAATAGTTAAGAAAGGAGTTTTTCCGGGTTGGCCCTGACATTGCAAGGTAATCATATCATTGACTAAAGCCGGATTAGGAGAAACGCTTGCCTTCCAGGAATACTTTAAGGCAGTCTCCTCCAGTTTCTGTCCAGCTTCTACTGCTTGTTGTGCGCCTGAGGCTAACAGATCAAGTGATTCCTTCGTCGTCTCCGCAAAACTAGCCATGGTCGTATCAATGGTACTCTTCATATCTGTAGTTCTCTGGTCGATAAGGCCGGTCTGCGTCTCCATGGCGTCATTAATAGTCTTGGTCTGCGTCGCCACTGCGGTATTAATAGCCGTGGTCTGGGCGTTGAGGACTGACAGCAAATCTGTCCTCACTTCGGAAATGGGCTTATCCAAGACAGAGTTCACCTTGGCATACATCTCCTGCAAGCTCTTGGCGGCTGTAATCTCAAAAGAACCCGGGGTCCTGAAGTGCGCACCGCTGGCGTTCATCATATCCGTGATAATATTATAAACTTTTCCCGAGGCCAGAGGAGTGTTTGTCCAGGTCTGCTTGAAGAAACCGGCGAAACTGTTTTCGCTTACCGTCTCCTGGCTTATTTTATAAGAAGGACCGAGGGCAGCAATATCAGCAATAACATCAGCTGTGGTCCTCACTGACCCGTCGTCTCTCTCGCCAATCCATAACTCCACAGCACCTTCAGGGATATTCTGATAATAATAAATGGTGGTCTGTCCTGCCGCAGGGTCATTCTTGTTCTTTACGGCGGTTAATCTCTTTATAAGGCTAAGGCCATCATAAATATAGACGTCAGGAATAGTTGCACCGCTAACCACGACTCCGTCTCTTTCCAACCAAGAGCTTATACTTAAGTTGTCGGGCGCGGCCGGCGTGATAGTGGCAGGCTTATAGGCAAATTCAGAAGCAGCCCGCCAGATATGGATTACCGTGGTCTCAAGGAACAGGGTAAAGCTCTGGTTAGAATTGGCCACAAAGTTCTGCGCCTTCTCGCCATAACCTGTAGTAACCCAGGTAGTAGTCCAGGTGCCATAGGTGGTAGGTAAGATAATCGAAGGTTTCGAGGCGAGGCCTCCTCCCGTGCGATTAACAATATCGGTTCCGGTAATTTTCTCGGTATAAGTTAAGTTGGACAAAGGCTCGCTGGTCGATAAGTCATATAATTTCCAGGTCATCTGGTAGTAATCAATCTTAAAATTATCCGAGGTATAAGACACACCGGGGCCGTTGACAGTCGGAGGATCATTAATATCGAACACCCGCACCTTTACCAGGTTAGGATCCTTGTATTTGTAATCTTTATCTTTTAACACATCATCGGGAATTGTCCATTCATGAGATTTTGTGCAGGTAAGTTCAGGTGCTACGGGTAAACAGTTTTGTTTAGTATATGGTTCCGCAAGAATTATCTCGTTAATATCCGAAACGAAATCATCATTGGAATATTGTAGCTCTACAAAGGGTATACTGCCCGCAGTGATCCAGCTAATATTGTGTTTCTCATTAGTAACCCAGCGCTCAGACTTAGTGGGATCGACGTTTCCCACAGGTGAGGTCAAAGTTAAGGTCCCGCGAATCTTAAAGAAGTTATCCGAATAATCTTTCACCGTGGGGTCATTAAAGTCCTGAACTTTGACTCTTACTTTCGGGGCAATATCATTGGGTATAGTCCAAGGGTAACTGCGTTCGGCATTACCACTGCCATTGCCCTTGCCATCAGTGCTATAATCTTCTTCCGCGTCAATTACAATCCAGTCGCCATCAGGAATCGTGCTTGGGTCTGCGGCCTGGTTTTTAGTATAGAAGAGCTTTACTTTAGGAATCGTGCCGCCCCATCTCCAGATAATATTGTGCGGGGTGTTCACTTTCCAATCTTCATTGCCGTTTGGCGCCACTATTGTAAAATTACCCACGATATTGAAATTACCGGAAGAAATACCCTTGACATCAGTGTTATCAGGACTGGTGCGGGAATCAAAAATCTTTACCTTGCCCAAGGCAGTGGGATTATCCGGGACATTCTGCCACTTAAAGGTGGTATTATTGCAACTAACCGCAGGTGCCACAGGCGTGCAATTGGCTAAATTATCCGCAATCACATTCAGATAGTCGGCATTGGCGCCAGTGCCGCCGGGAACCCCGTCAGCACCCATATTCCAATAATCATCGGCGTTGCCTTCAATTCCATCGTAACCACTGCCACCATAAGTATCATAGAGGATATCTACATTAGGAATGGTGCCGTAAGCAGTCCAGGTAATCGGGATATCTATACCATGAATGGGCACAGGGTCGCCGTTATTGACCGCCACATCCTCAATCCTGCCGCGGATTCTAAACTTATTATCAGAGATATCGTAACCTTCATCGGTAGCGCTGCGCACGCGCACGCGCACATCATAACTTATGGCATTAGGGACGGTCCCGCTGTTATATGTCCCGCCGCCGTTTACGGGGTCAGGATTATTTACTAGTGAAGACGCAATCACATTTAGATAGTCGGCATTGGCGCCAGTGCCGCCGGGAACTCCGTCTGCACCCATATTCCAACAATCATCAACATTGCCTTCAATTCCATCATAACCTTTACCGTCATAGGTATCATAGGCAATATCCACATTATTCACCGTGCCTTTATTTGACCAGGAAATAGTCCAGGGGTCTCCTACTTCATAATAACCTAAAGCGCCGCCGTCATTAGGCGTATTCAAGGTGAAGTTGGAGATAATCTTAAAATTCTCATTGGATTCATCATAGGCAATGAGCGCCCTGTCTGTGGCATCTTCAATGCGAATCTTCACCTCAGGAGAAATATAATTGGGAACACCTCCGTTTCCAGACACCCAAGGATATGAACCATCGTTGGCTGTAGAATAGGTAATCACGTTATCATATGGAGGGCCATAAATAATCTTCACATTGGGTGTATGGGCTTGCGTAGAAGTGCTATTCCAAGTAATCTCATAAGGAACAGGGACTGCACCGACTTTCAATTTTTGGGTCAGGTCAGGATCGGCATTTCCGTTAGGATAAGTAACGGTAAATTTGGGAATAATTTTAAAGGTATTAGAGAAGTTTTCTGAACTCTGATTATACGGGTCAGAGACGCGTAAACTCACCTGGTCTGCGCCTATAAGATGCACTCCTTTGATATCCGCTACGTTTATAATATCAGCGACTGTCCAAGGAAACTTGGCTCGCGTGGGGTCGCCCGGTATACCGGCATTAGAGACCCAATGTTCGCTAGGTACGAAACCAGGGTCTTGGGGGTCGCAGTTGGAGTCTTCGGCCGTGCAGGTATCATCGTCAATATTACTCACTATATTGCGCTGATCATTGTTAAAACCGTCGGTGGAATATTGCAGTAGCACCCAGGGGATATTGCCATCTTTGAGCCAGATTACATCATATTGCTGACCTACCTCTAATCCTCCTACCGGTGATGTGACAGGGTTAAGCGTAAGGTGAGCTTTGATAAAAAACGTATTCGCAGAGATGGTCTTAGAAGGAAGGTCAGAGCTATCATTTACATCTGAGATGCGGATGAGCGCAGTGTTAGTAACATTATCCGAAGCTTTCACGGAGGCGTTCTTGAGCCAGGTAAAAGAACCGGTGTTGGGGGCTTGATCCCCATCCGCAATGACTTTAGTGAAAGTGCTGCCGTCCGTAGAGAGTTCTATTTTCACAAAGTTGCAGGCATCACCCCATTTATTCCATTTAATCTCGTAATTCTCTCCGGCAAGCACAGTTTCTGAGCCATCCGGGTCAGTAATATCCAGCCTGGCGACAATCTTAAAGGAGGAGCCGGAATCATCTTGAATATGTAGCGGGGAAGCCTGAAGGTTTTCTATCATCACGCAGGCTGTGGTCGTCATCGCATCTACGGGAATCTGCCAATCGTAATAACCGCTGATATAAGAAATATCGCCATTAATCTGCTCCGTTGATCCATTACAGCCGCCTAACGAATAGTAAAGATGCACAGGGCCAATGCTGCCGTTATATTTCCAGGAGATGCGGTGTTTGGTTATCGTAGCCGGAGCAACCGTATCTACTTTCCAAGTATCCGTTCCTCCTAAAGGAGCAGTGAGCTGTATGTCCCCGCGAATAATAAACTCATCCGAAAGTACAGATGTGCCAAGATGGTCAGCGTCGACATAAGGGTCTGCATTATCCTCAATACGAATCTGCACAAACTTGGAAATATGATCGGGAACTGTCCAGTCATAACTTCCATTTGTTCCCTGGATCTCAATAGGCGTGGTGTTAATTTTGTTGCCGCTAAAAGTCTCTGGCGCATGCCCTTCTATATACGAATAGTATAGATCTACCAATGGGATAACACCCTGCGTATGCCATTGGATCTTCGTATCCTGCGGGGTATGCTGAATGCCACCCTGAGTCACTGGCCAGTTAGAAGTGGAAGTAGGTGAATCGAAAAAGAAACTGCCTACGATTCTAAAGGTATTGGAAACCACAGGTATAGTTCCGGTGCCGGCAGCTGCGTCGCTGATGCGAATCACCGCCTTGACCGTGGTAGTGGTATCCGTGGGAATATACCAATTTTTGGTTTTGATTGTGCCGCCAGAATTAGACGGCGTGGAATTAGGGACAACTACATCATGCCACACGATGTTTCCCGGTGGTTGTACTGTCCCATCCAGGGAATATTCAATCTTGACATTAGCCAGGCTGCCTGTGGTATGCCACTTGATTTGCGGGGTAGTCCCTATTCCCCAGCGGGGTTCATTCACCGGCGCATCAATATAGATAGTATCCGCAATTTCTAATGGGTTGTTGGAAACCGCGGCAACTGCCGGCTTATCCGCATCCGCGCTCACTGCCCGGATGGACACCGAAGGACCAACAGCATCAGGAACATCAAAGACAGCGTCACATGTACCTGCTGAACAGGTAAAATTACCCGCTCCCGGAATAGCATGGTAGTTGTTGGGGTTTCCACAACTTCCTTTACAGTACTCCATTTTTATTGCGGGAATTGTTCCTAACGTGGTGCAGGAAACGGACTTCTCTTCACCCACAAACCAGACTTCATCATCTGACGCCGGAACATCACCCACAAAATTAATCTGGCCCTGAAGGCTAAAATCAAGATCTGAGGTATCTACTACTGTGATATCTCCGCTATCCACTACTTGTACCCTCACGTGGGATGAGACATCCACATCATCAGGAATATGCCAACTCCAGCCAGCTAATCCGTCAGTAGGAGAAATATTTTTGGCGTCTTGTAGCGGGTCTCCGTATTGCATATAAACATAATTGTAAGGCGGCCCACCCACGGCATAAAGCAAATCCACAGCGTCTACCTTCAAATCTTCCGGATCTTTTTCGTCCTTGTCTTTAATTGACCATTTTATCAGCTGCGTAGAGCCAATCGGCCACTCCTCGCGTGGATTTCCATTAGGAGAAACCACGGTAATACTCGGCCTGATTCTGAATGCGCTTCCTTGATACCAGTTTTCTACATCCGCATTATCCACTACTCTCACACTGGCATAACTATTGGATATGGCTGCTACAGGAATATTATTCCAGTCGTAGCTAAAGGTAGCCCAGGCTGGTGGAACACCCCAGCTATTATCACCATTATCAAGGCTATCAATGGTCGTCCAGTCATTTTCTGTGCATGCGCTCTTGGTGCAATATTGCAATTTCACATAACGCGTCTTGCCTGAAATCTTCCAATTCACAGGATGGCTATCTCCTGCTGCCCAGACGGCACCGTTCAGAGGCGAGGTAATTTCCAGTTTGGACTGAATGTGTATTTCCGGAGATTCGGACTTGGTAACATCGTCAGCATAATCGATTATGCGCACGATTACCTGATCAGAGGTAGTATTAGGAATAGTCCAGGGATATTCGCCGCCGGTCCCTCCTGCATCAATATATAGAGTAGGAGGTTCTGTAAGAGGAAAAATCGAGTTAAAATCCCCCCCGTCCACAGAATACTTGAGCGCGACACGAGTCAGGCCATCGCCCTTTTTCGTCCACTTAATCGTGAAACTATTGCCGGTCTTTAAATACTCTCCATTAGTCAGCTTCTCATCGCGCGTGCCGCCGGCAGCGGGCTTATCCAGGGTTAAAGCGCCCACAATTTTTAAAAGACCCGTAGAAACACCGTATACCGCAGGCTCCGCGCTATCCACGACCTTGATTTTTAACGTAGATTGTGGCGTCATTGTATTAGGCACGCCCTTACCATCGTTATACCAAAAGATACCGTCAGTGCCGCTGCCTACTGGTTGACTTGGAGCAATCTGGCCTAGATATTCATCGCCAGGGTCAGGGGTAGGGCCGGCGCCATTATAGAGGTCGTATAAGACATCCACATTATCGACCTTTTCGCTGCCGTTAGTGCTCCACTTAATCAGACGCGCCTCAGGCAAGCCCACATAAGAGCCGACCGGCAGACGGCCGTCAGGATCGCCGATAGTCACGGTGATCTTAGGCATTATCTGAAAGGTGTTGGGATAGATAAAGTATTCATTGGCCGCTTCGGGATATTCAGTAAAGGTAATCTTTATCTTGATTTCATCGTTTTTCTCATCAGACACTGGCCAGTTAAAGGTATTACCATCACCCGCGCCGCCGTTATAGCAATTCAGGCTTCCCGCGCCGGAAATATTTTTAAAGCTGCCGCCCTCCACATTATATTGCAATTTTACTTGGGGATAACTGCTGCCGTCGGTCTTGACTGCGCTTACGGCGCTCCAGTTAATCGGGTTTTGCACGCCTACGTTATAGGTTTGGCCTGAACTGGGCGCAGAGATATTCGTAATATAAGGCCTGATGCCAAAGGAGCCGGTGGTTTGTCTGGTCAGCTTTAACTCAGGAATTGAGGTATTATTGCTAATCCTGATTTTGCAGGTCTCAGAAACATAAGCATCAGATGCGGTCCAGTCAGGTGAACGGCTAAAAGTCCCGTCTCCGGTCCCTGAGTCATACGCATTATCTATCCCTTCAGTATCACTAAAATCGCCTTTGGCGGAATATTCTATGGTTAAGTCACCGATGCTGCCTTTTTTGTTCCAACTGATGGTAACCGGGCCGCCGATATTATAATGGCCGGTTTGAGGCGAAACCAGGGTTAACTGGCCTTTGATAAAATTATAATTAGAAGACTCAGCTTTGACAT
>Ga0315287_10000486_pt1 | contig 34695 bp, 28 predicted proteins | sample YL17G11_0_MG_FD_205037 | JGI IMG/M metagenome (GOLD analysis project Ga0315287, IMG submission 205037) | Sediment microbial communities from Yellowstone Lake, YNP, Wyoming, USA - YL17G11_0 | ecosystem: Environmental > Aquatic > Freshwater > Lake > Sediment | place: USA: Wyoming | collected...
CTGTCCCGAGGCCCGGCGGATGAAACGAAAGCATGCGTTGATCCTGCGCTCCCTGGCGCTGGTTGTGGGGCTGTCCACGCTGTTCTTCAACCTGATTGGCTGCGGCGGTGGCTCGTCGCCAACAGCGCTGCAGCAGCCGCAGGATACGCCCGCCCCGGACAGCAGCGCAGGCCAGGGCGCGCCTGAACGCAACGTGCTGACGACCAACATGCCGGCGCTCGGCACGCTCGGCATAGGCGCGCAGTTCGACTTCGTCATTTGCGGCGAATTCGTCGACGAGCTGTTCCAGGGCAGCGGCCGCGTGCTCTACGATCCGGCAGTGGTGGAGCCGCTGAAGGCTGAGCGCGGCGCGTTCATCCCCTCCAGCAACGTGTTCATGGCCCGCTGCAATCTCGCTGCCGGCACGCTGGCAAGCCCCGAGCCGCAGCTCAGCGGCGTGATCCCCTTCGCCTTCACCGGCCTGCCCGGCGAGCGCGGCCACAGTGCCGGCCGCGGCGAGCTGCTGCGCGTGCGCTTCCGTCTGCTGGCCAGGCCGCAGGCCGGCGCGGCAGTACGCCTGCAGAATGACATGGAGTACCTGCAGCTGCGCGATGCGCAGGGACGGCGGCTAAGCTTCGACTTCGCCAGCGAGGAGGTGTCGCGATGAGCACACCTTCGTGCTGGCAAGGCTGTGGATTTATTCTGGCACTTGCCGCGCTGGCAGCACTGCTGCTCGCGCTCACTCCCGCTCTGGCGATGGAGCCGCCCGAGCCGGGGATGATCACGCAGATGCAGGGCAACGGCACCTACAACGACGCGCTGCGCTTCGCCGAGAAGCTGGGCAATCACAAGATGAAGGCCGCGTTGCGCGGCGCACCTCTGACGACCAGCGATCCGCAGGCCATCGCCAATCTGATCAGCCAGAACCTGGGCAAGGACCTGCATGCCAAGGGCGCCAAGGCGGTCAGCGCGTTGACCACGCGCGAGCTGGACTGGATCGAGCTGGATCTGAATCATGACAACGTGGTGGACGAACGCGACGTGCTGGCACTGGGCCAGCCGCGACCCAAGGTCGTGGCCAACTACCCCAGCCTAGGCACGGTGAAGTGCTTCTGCCTGCTGATCGACTTCTCGGACTACAACTCGTGGTTCGCCAAGAGCGTATTTGAAACGAATCTGTTCGGCGCGGGCGACTCGTATTACTACTACAAGGGGCTGAAGTACTTCTACGGCCAAGCGAGCTACAGCCAGCTCACGGTGGACGGCAGCGTCTTCGGCTGGTACCGCGCCGCGCACCCGCGCACGTACTACCATCCCAACGACAGCAGCACTTATCCGGACCAGGACATCAAGCAGTCGGAGCTGGTGGAAGAGGCGATCAACGCCGCCGACGCCGCCGGCGCCGACTTCAGCCAGTTCGATAATGACGGCGACGGCGCGGTGGACTACTTCCTCGTCATCTGGACGGGCCCGCGCGGCGCCTGGGCGTCGTTCTGGTGGGGCTACTACGGTGTCACGCTGCCCGACAACTACCGCAAGGATGGCGTGATCTTCAGCAATTACAGCTGGCAATGGGAGCAGCCCTACGAATTCGGCGGCAATCCGGGCAACGGCGCGCACTGGGATCCCTACGTCACGATCCACGAGACCGGCCATGCGCTGGGCCTGCCGGACTACTACGACTACAACAGCGGCATCGGCCCCAAGGGCGGCTGTGGCGGCCTGGACCAGATGGACTACAACTGGGGCGACCACAACAGCTTCTCCAAGTACGTGCTGGGCTGGCTGAGCCCGACCATCGCGTTCACGAATCTGAACGACGAGGGGCTGTCGAAGTCGGAAGCCAATGCGGATGCAGTGATCAGCATGCAGGGTTTTGATCCCGTCAGCCCCTGGTCGGAATATTTCATCACGCAGAACCGCTACAAGGAAGGTCTCGACCAGACGTATCCGGACAGCGGCCTGCTGCTCTGGCACGTCGACGCGCGCGTGGATCGCGACGGTAACCTGCAGTGGGACAACAGCTATACCGCCCATAAGCTGCTGCGGCTGATGGAGGCCGACGGGCTGGAAGAGATCGAAAACGGCGACCATAATGCTGACGCCGGCGACTACTACGACACCGGTGAGTCTCTCTCGCCAACCTCCTCGCCGAACAGCAACAAGTACGACGGCAGCTCCAGCAACCTGACGATCAACGATATCAGCGCCGACGGCGCGACGATGACCGCCGACTTCACGCTCTACAGCGGCAGCGCGCCGACTGTGACGATCGACGCGCCGTCCTCCGGCGCCACGGTCAGCGGTAACACAACAGTAACGGTCAGCGCCACGGGCGGTGGTACGATCAGCAAGGTGCAGCTGTTGATCGGCGGCTTGCAGGTCAAGGAGTGGACGAGCTGGTCCAGCCCGCAGAGCTACACCTGGAACACGGCGGTGGACTTCAACGGCTCCTGCAGCATCGTGGCCCGCGCCTGGGGCGATGGCAGCCAGGTCGGCAGCGCCACCATCTCGGTCACCGTCAGCAACACCGGCGTGACTTCCTTCTCCGACAATTTCAACAGCGGCCTGGACAACTGGCGCATCGAGAATCTGGCACTCGACTCGCGCGGCCAGCAGACCGTCTGGGATACGCGCACCAGCCCCGATGCTCCCACGCCCAAGCTCAGCGAGGACAAGGAAGCGTGGGTCAAGCCCGCGGATTCCACCAACTACTTCACCGCCGCTGACATCCTGCGCAGCCAGCGCATCAACGCCAGCGGCTACTCGCGGGCGCTGCAGGTGAAGTTCGTTTACCGCACCACGGGCAGCTTGAGCCTGTGGGCGACGACGGACAACGGCGCCACCTGGACGCGGCTGGAGAAGATCATGGCCAGCAACGGCTGGTTCACCTACAACCGCATATTCTCCAGCCTGTCGGGGCATACGGTGTATCTGGCCCTGCGTTACGAGGGCCGCTTCCGCCAGTCCGACAGCAACGGCCGCAGTACCAACATCGATGGCATGGTGCTTCGCGAAGCGCCCAGCAACCCGCCATCAGTATCCTGGAGTTCGCCCAGCGACGGCGGCACGGTCTCGGGCAATACCACGTTCACCGTTACAGCCAGCGACGATGGTACGGTGTCGAAGGTGGACTTCTACGTCAACGGACTTTACGTCTCTACTGACAACTCCGGCCCCAGCTGGACCTACACCCGCGATACGCGCAACGACGATGACGCCCCGGCCATCCCGATCACGGCGATCGCCGAGGATAACGACGGCATCCCGTCAAGCCCGGCGCAGATCACCGTGGTATTCAACAACGACCGGCGCTATCCGGTGAGTGACGACCTGGAGTCCGGCGAAGGCAACTGGGAGTACCAGAATGACGCCAAGCAGCCGCAGTGGCAACTCGTGACGGACAGTGGACACTCGGGTACGAAGTGCATCGGCGAGGTCACCGGCAGCGGCTGGCAGACTGGCAACTACGACTGGGCATGGTACAAGGGCGATCCGCCAGCGGCCGGCCGCCAGACCATCGATCTGGCCAGCAGCGGGGTTAACGACCCGGTGCTGCGGTTCTGGTACAAGATCGACATGCCGTCCAACAGCGCGCTGTATGTGTACTGGTACGATACCTGGGTCTACTGGCAGTCGCTCGCCGCGTACTCTGCGGACGTCGGGAGCTGGACGGAAGCGACGATCCCGCTGCCCAACTTCGCGGGCTACTCCGGGCGCATCGCCTTCCTGTTCACCAATCCCAGCAGCGCCAGCGGCGCCACGGGCGTCTGGCTCGACGACATACGCGTGGAGAACCGCGGGCCGACGATCACCAGCATCACCCCCAACCGGGCGACCGTGGGCACGGAAGTGACGATCGCCGGCTCCGGCTTCGGCGCCAGCCGCGGCAGCAACTACGTGACGTTCAACAGCGGAGTGCAGGCGCAAGCTGCCGACTACGTTTCGTGGAGCAACAACGCGATCCACGTCAAGATTCCAACCGGCGCGACAACCGGCAACGTCACCGTGACGATCAGCAGCCAGGCGAGCAACGGCGTGAACTGCACGGTGATCCTCGGCCCGCCAAGCATGGGCGGCCTCGGGCAGCTCTAGCGGTGGTATCATCCCCGCGTGGCGCTTCTGTACAGACCGCGGTTGATCGCGCTGGATCTGGACGGCACGGTCATTGATGAGCACAACAGCGTGCCGCCGGAGACGCGGGCCGCTTTGTACGCCTGCCGCGACGCGGGCATCGAGCTGACATTCCTTACCGGCCGCCGGCCGCGCACCGCCGGACCGCTGCTGGAAAGCATCGGCCTGCCGGCCTACGTCGCCACCAACTCGGGCTGCCTGCTGTGGGAATATCCGGCCTGGCGCCAGCTGGCGCGGCGCATGTTCCCGGCGGAACTGGTGCCGGAGCTGGCGCGCCTCACCGAGCCCTACACGGTGAACTTCTATCTCGACAGTTCGCAGGCGGGCGTGGAGTTCGTGCAGCTCAAGCGGCAGAGCACGCCGGAGACGGAGCTGCACATGGCGCGCTACGGCGGCAACACGCGCGCCGTGCGCAGTGTTGCGCAACTGGAGGGTTACGAGGTGACGCAGCTCGCGCTGCCGGCCAGCCCGGAAATTGTGTTGCCGCTGCGCGATCGCGTGCGCGCGGAGCTTAACGGCCGCGTGCTGGCGTTGGCCGTGCGCTGGCCGCTGCTGCCGACGCTGGCGCTGGAAGTCTTCGGCCCGCAGTCGCACAAGGGCGCGGCGCTTAAGTATTTCGCCGAGCTGCTGGGCGTGCCGCAGGCGGCCTGCCTGGCCGTGGGCGACGACGTCAACGACGTGGCGATGTTCCACTGGGCGGGGTACGCGGTGGCGATGCCCCACGCCCAGGAGGAAGTGCGCGCCGCCGCGGACGAGGCGCTCAAAGGCAACGGCGCACGGATGCTGGCGGCCTACCTGCAGCACGTCGCCGCGCTGCCTCCCGCCGGCTAGTCGTCACCGATCTCTTCTGCCAGCTCGGGATCACCGACGGTGTCGCGGTCGGCATCCACCATCTGCGTTTCGTCGTCAAACTCGCCGTCATTGTCGGTATCCTCGCTGACGCTGGCGGCTGCGTAGTCCAGCCGGCTGGTCCAGTGGCGCGTATAGGACGTCTCGATCTGCGGTGTCGCCGGGTCGTCACCGGGCGTGACCACTGTGTTTGAAACTATCAAGAAGTATCCGCCATGCGGATTGGGTGTCAGATCGATGTCGGACGTAATCTCCACCGGCGCCCGGCCTTCGGGCAGGCGGAACGGCACGGCGCAGGTGACCAGCTCTGACTCAGGCACCGCGCTGGCCTTGCGCAGGCCTGCGCCAAGCTTGGGCGCGCCCGTCGCCAGGTTCACCACCGGGGCGTAGCGCACGTTGAGCAGCAGCGTCTTGTTGGGCACATACAGCGGGCTAGTGCGCACAGCAGTGATCGTCGCCGAGCCGGGGCCCGTGGGCGTGACCGTGCCGAGCGTCGGGCGGTCGACGATATCGATCGGGTCGACGACGCGCGTGGACCACTTGCCGGCGCCGAAGCTGCCGCTGCTGCCGCTGTTCAGATCCAGCAGCGCCAGCCCGCTGATCGACACGCCCAGCTGCACATCGACGGCCGCGGCGCTGCCGTAGCTTCCATTGCTGCCTGTGCCCACCGCATCATGCTGATCCGGCAGGGCAACTGGCCAGTTGCCGCTGGTTGCGCAGGAGACCGCCACAGCCACCAGCACACTCGCACTTGCAGTCAGTACATGCCTAAGCATCATTTGTATAAGTCCTCGTAGCCCTGCGCCCCCCCCTTCAGCCGTTCGGGGTGTTCGATGGCGTCTGCAATGACGCTGCACAGGATGAGTATTCCCGACTCGATTTCCTCAACGTTGTTCCGCGAGAAGGACAAGCGCAGTGCCGGCGCGTCCTGGCGCTCGGGCATGCAGAACGCCGCCGGCAGGAATTCCACGCCGGCCTCGCGTGCCATGCTGAGCAGCGGAACGGAGCGTATCTCAGGCGGCAGCTCGACCCAGATCGACAGCCCGCCGCGCGGCTCGACAAAGCTGCAGCCCGCGGGCAGGTGCTCACTCAGCGCGCTGACCATGGCGTTGCGCCGCCTCTTGTACTCCTTCACGGAGCGACGGATGTGCTTGTCGAAGTGGCCCTTGAGGATGAACTCGTGCAGCATCGCCTGCAGGAAGAAGCTGTCGCCGACGTCGCCGCCGGCCTTGGCCCGCACCAGCGGGATGGCCAGCGCCGCGGGCGTAGTGACCCAGCCGATGCGCAGCCCCGGCAGGAAGACCTTGCTGAAGGTGCCGACGTGGATCACGTAGCCGCCGGGATCCATCGCTTTGAGTGGCGGCGGCGCCTCGCCCTCGTAGCGCAGCAGGCGGCCCCAGTCGTCCTCGATCACCGGCACGCGGTGCCGCGCCGCCAGCCTGAGCAGATGCTCGCGCCGCGCCTGGCTCAAAGTCACGCCCGTCGGGTTATGGTACGTGGGGATAGTGATCACCGCGCGCACCTCGCCCTGGTCCAGCACGCCCGCCAGGAACTCCGTGTCCATGCCGTCGGGCGTCATCGGGATCGGCACGTACTCGATGCGCTTGGCGATCAGCAGATTGAGCAGGCCGGAGAACGTCGGCGTCTCCACGGCCACCTTCTGGCCAGGATGCAGGATCAGGTCCAGCACCAGCGCCAGCGCGCGCTGGAAGCCGCTGGTGAGGATGATGTCGTTCTCGCCCTCGGCCATCGGCACGCCGGCCAACGCCATCTCCTTTTCCAGATGCTCCACCAGCGGCTGGTAGCCCTGGGGATGCCCGCGGTCGAAGAAGAACTCCTTGGGGTACCACAGCATCGTGGTGGCGATCTGCTTGATGCGCTCGAAGGGGAACAGCGCCGGGTCGGGGCTGGCCTGGGTAAAGCGGATCATGCCGTTGGTGTGGCTCTTGCTGCGCGGCATGCCGAAGAATTCGCTGCGGAAGTAGTACGGCTCCCAGCGCATCGGCGGCAGGTCCTTAAGCGGGCCGCCCATCTCGTCGCGCGTGCCCAGATTCGAGCGCGTAACTACGTCGGGGCGCTCCGCGATGTACGTGCCGCTGCCTTGGCGCGTCTCGATGATGCTGGAGGCGGACAGCTCGTCGTAGGCGCTGCGCACCGTCTTCACCGAGATGCCCAGGCTGCGCGCCAGCTCGCGCACGCTGGGGATCTTGCTGCCGGCAGGCAGCAGCCCGTCGCGCACCAGTTGTGCGATCTGGCGGCGGATCTGCTCGTACGCTGGTTCCTTGCTGCTCTTGTCTATAGTCAGGTTCATCTGTGCACCATACACTTACTGCACTGCATTCTCTCGCGGTATTTTGGTACACACAAGACACAGCGGATGGCCATAGGAGGGTACACACCCACAGCGGCATTATACCTGCGATTTGCTTCTCTGGAAACCGCGAACGCTGATTCCAAGCAGTTTCACGTGAAGCAAACCGTTTGCGGATCCTGCGCTGTTGGAGTTGGGCCATCCGGCGGTTTCTTAGTGTGTACTCTAAAATCGCTACTAGATGTGTCTTTAGTAAGGCGCGCTTCGGCGGTAAAATCGGAAATGCGGCTACACGGAGATAAATGGTCGAGAGACAGCGAACTGGGGTGCAGGGGAACCGAGACAAAAACACGTCCTGGTTACCTGAAGCCCGGCCACGGTACCGTGGGCTCCGGGCTGCCTAGAAGGAGCGCCGTTTCAAGCGGCGCTAACACAGACAGGTGCACACAGGATTCAGCTATAACTGGAACTAGGTACACACCAGGTTGGCGCCCCGCTCACCGCGGCGCGAACTGACTGGCAGCGCTAAGCTATGAAGGATAGCGTACTAAGAGAGTCGCTTGCAGACTGCGCATGTGATGGGGCGCACTTTGGAGATACTATGTCGCTAGTGCTTCACGCTGGAGAGATGCGCGTCGTTGGCATCCGTACTGACTGCGCAGGCTGCGAAGCCGGCAGTTGATCCATCAGTATTCCAATCCACTCACTTAAGAGCGAGGTTCGGCTTGCGACCGGGCCCCGTATCTGTCTTGCGACTTGGCGTGCTCCGGGGTATTATTATGTGGGGAAGCAGCTGCTGGGAAACTGAGCCACAGCCCATCCGCCGGGCGTCTGCCGGCTGGGACGGCACATGGAGACAGTGGCTTGGGGGTCCGGTCCGCACGCCGCGCGCTGGCGCACGGGCCATTGTGCTAGTATTCGCAGTCGCCAAAGGCACTGACGCGTTGAGGAGTGAAGCATGTTTACGGGTAACTTCCGCCCGCTGGCAATCGTGCTGCTGCTTGCGCTGACGCTCGGCTTGAGCCTGCAGTCCAGCTGCTCCAGTGGCGGAGACGGCGCTCAGCAGGTGCCGGACACCAGCGGCAGCATCACGCCGCCGCAACAGCCGCAAGCGCTGGAGGTGCAGGGGTTCAATCTTCCTGCCCCGAGCACGCTGCTGAAGGGCTTCTCGTTTGTGGATGCCGACCGCTTCCAGACAGGCAGCCAATATTCCGACGCGCTGCCGAGCAATCTTGTGACGCGCACGGACCCTATCGTGAAGTTCACTCCCAACTGGACACCCGCGCTGGATCCCGGCCCGGCGTTCCTGGCCTATGCCATGTATGCCTTCCCCATCGCTGGCTACAGCGGCTCATCTGACCTCAAGTTTGTCTGGCAGGCGCCGCTGGGTGATACGGCCCAGGGCTGGGTGGGACTGGCCAATCGCACCGCCGATCGCTGGGACTGGTTCAGCCTGCCGGCCGATGGCCTGCTGGGTGTCAACAGCTTTGCCTCCTATCTCCCGCCGGGTGGCGATCTGGTAATGGTGGTGCTGCTCACCGGCACCGGCGTACATCAACTGAACTGGGTGCGTGTCGGTGACACGATCCCGCCGCAGGTCGCCCTCGTTTCCTACCCGATGCAGGGATCCGCGCCGCTCAACGTGCAGCTCAACGCTTCCGACAACTCGGACGTGGACGGCACGGTCGTGAATTTCAAGTGGGACTTCGAAGGCGACGGCACCTACGATGCGGACACCGGTTCGACGCCGACTTGCTATCACATCTACGATACGCCCGGCGATTACTATGCGGTGGTGCGCATCACCGATGACGAAGGTGGCGTATCGACTGCCAGCACGTTCGTAGATGTGAACCTGCCGCCCGCCGGCATTTTCATCTTCAAGGATCCCAACGATCCCGACTGGGGCCCGCCCGTCACCGGCCAGGGCACGCAGCCCGATCCGTACGTCCTGGATGCCGAAGACCTGTCCAAGGAATACAGCTTCATCGTGAATGACCAGCCGGATGGCAGCGGCAACAGCCTTGATCCGGCGCGCTACAACTGGTTCATGAGCGTACCGGGGAATGGCACGTTTGTTTCAGCCGGAGTGTTCAAGGCTACCGGCAACATCGACTGTACTGTGTATGCGAAGAGCATCACGGATGAGAGCAACCACGTCTACCTCAAGCTGACGGCCAACGTTCCGCCGGAGGCAGCTTTCAGCGCCGACCCGCTTGCCGGTGAGAAGCCGCTGGACGTCAATTTCGACGCCAGCGCGAGCACCGATTCCGACGGCACGATCGTCCAGTACGAGTGGGACTGGGACTCCAACACCGTCTACGATGACACCACTGCCAGCCCCACCACCACGCACACCTTCAACACCAATGGCGTCTACAAAGTCACCCTGCGCGTGACAGATGATCGCGGCGGCACGGATACAGCCACCGATGTTTATATTGGAGTGGCCAATGCAGGCAGCGGAAACTCATGGCATGTGGTGAGTGCTGACGCCGCGAGTAATGTGGGTCCGGACGCCTCGCTGGCATACATCGGCGGCAGGCCGTGCATTGCCTATTACGATGAGCAGACCGCGCAGCTGTGCTTCATCCGTGCCAACAATCCCTTCGGCACCAACTGGGCGGCCAAGGTGCAGGTGCTGAGCAGCGATGCCACGGGTGCGAACAGCATGGAGCTGATCGATGCCGGCGGCATGCCCGGTATTGCGTACTACAACTACCTGACCAACGAGCTTAAGTACGTCCGTGCCGATGCAGCTGACGGCAGCATCTGGGGCACTCCCGTGCTGCTCGATACGCTGGGGATGGGCAGCGAGCTCGAACAGCTGAAGGCGATCGGCACCTACCTGGCAGTGTTGTATTACGACGCCAGCGTCGACGAGGCCCGGTTTATCCGCGCCATCGACGGCGAGGGCACGTCGTGGGGTTTCGCGGTCACAGTGGGTCCGGCCGATGACGACGCGTTTTACGGCGGGTTGGCAACCGACGGCAGCAACCTTGCCGCGTGCTACTACAACTCCAGCACCGATGATCTGATCTACGTGCTGGCTGACGATATCAACGGCGCGAGCTGGGGCTTCTGGCAGACGGTGCAGAGCAGTGGAGACGTCGGGCAGTACTGCACGATGGTGTTTGCCGACGGCCTGCCGGCGATCAGCTACCTGGACGCAGACAACAGCACGCTGAACGTTATCCGCGCCGCAGAAATCAGTGGCGGAATCTGGAGTTCGCCCAACCCGCTGGTCACCGACGCCACGCAGCTCGACCATATGCTGATGACTACCCTCAGCGGCATGCCGGCGGTTACGTTCTACAGCTCAGCCGGCCTGCGCTACCTGCGGGCCACCAGTGCCGACGGCTCGACCTGGGGCAGCGAGGAGCAGGTGGACACCAGCGTCGGCGTGCAGCAGAACGCCGTCTCGCCGGCTGACTACTTCGGCTATCCGGCGGTGGCGTACTCCTTCCGCAGCAGCATGGCGCCGCCGAATGGCGACCTGAAGTTCGCGATCTACTACTAGTAGGGTGCGATGTAAATCGCACCGGCTTGACGCTGGACAATGCCGGCGCGCATTACTGCGCGCCATACCGCACTGCTATGCAATGCCGCCGCCACTGCTGACACGCTACAGCTCCTCGCAGATGCAGAACGCCGTGGCGTGGGTCGAGTCGTGCGTCAGCGAGAGATGCACGCGCACGCTCGCGCCGGGGCGGGTCACGAGCTTGCCCAGCTTGACGGCGATGTCGGGCGCCAGCATGTAGTACGGCTCGCCGCTGGGATACTGGTTCACCGAGACGTCGTGGCGGCCGTACCAGATCTGCGTGGCCTTGAAGAACGCCTCGCGCGCGGCGAAGCAGGCCGCCAGATGCTGATAGGGATTGGCGCGGTAGCGTGCCGCGCGGGCACGCTCAATATCTGTGAACAGTCTCTCGGCGAAACGGTACTCGCTTTCGCTGCACTTCGCCGCTACCCGCGCAATCTCGATCGAATCCACGCCCAGGCCGAGAATCATAGCGGTATTTTATGCTAGTGCACACCGCAGCATGCATTTCGGGGATGGCGCCTTGCGTGAACCGGTACCCCGATAGCGCGTAAGAAGTGGTATCCCCGCTTGTTTAAACCAATGGTAAGATTTGCGGAACGCCTTCGGTATGTTGCCTAAACTGCTATCGGCTGAGATTGTGAGGCGTGGCGTAGGAGGTGGGTGATGCTTCTCGATGCATCGCGCTTTGTGCTTAGTTGTATCCTGCTGGCTGGCGGGCTGCTCACTTGCGTGGTTGAGTCTGGCTGTGCTTCACATGCAGGCGGGCCCGATCCGAGCCCGGCAAACGAGAATCCTGCTGTCGCGCCAGAAGTACCAGGCGCGTACTCGCACGCAACGGCGTTGCCGGATGTGGCGGAGCTGCCGCGCAATGCGGCGAGCACGCTGACGGATCGCTACCGCGAGGGAGATTCATTCTTCATAAGCCTGCCGTTCCGCGGCGTGAAACTCCATCTGGATGGTGGAAGTCACACCGTTCCCAGCCTGGACTTCGATCCGAGCTACAAATCTATAGTCGATCCGCAGACAGGTCCAGAATGCGCCTATGCAATCTACTTATTCAATCTTCCTGGGTATGACAACGCCAACGTGATCAATCTGCAGTGGGAGCAGGCTCCGCAGCAGCACACCAAGGTGTGGATAGCCCTGGCCAACTGGCGAGCTGAGCGCTGGGACTGGTTCAGCGTCGGACCGGATTTCACGGTGGCACTGGACTCGCTTGCTGCCTACACTGACCAGGGCAGCGGCGCCGACTTCATGCGTGCTCCGCTGTACCTGGGCGTTTTCGTGGAGCCCGGCAACACAGGAGTGTTGTCCGGCATCCGCCTGGGCGAGGCGGTAGAGCAGGACTGGAGCGAGCAAGTCGTCTACACTCTACCGTCCGGCGGAGGGTACTTTGAGGCCATCAGGACGTGTCTGGATGCCGCGGAAGATCCCTGCCTGCTGTACATCATTGAACGTACTGAAATGCAGGAAGACCGGCGGTATAACTGCATGGATTTGTGCTACGCCACTTACAAGGACTCGCAATGGGAGAGTGCTGTGCTTGACACCGTTTCTTTCCTCACCGGCAATGTTGTGGATCCCATGTTCTGGCTCGATGTTAATCCCCAACTGGTGCTTGACTCAGACGGCGTCGCACACATCTGCTACTCAGAGATATACGAACCGACCCACAATCAAGGGCCGGCTGCTGTTAGCATCTACTATGGCAGCAATGCCGGCGGCTCCTGGGACATCCAGCTCGTCGACGGTTGCGAAGCATGGCAGAGTGCCGCAGCACTGGCCCTGGACAGTCTGCGCCAGCCCCACATCGCCTATTTCCAGCCAGCCGATGAGCAGTTCAAGTTCGCCTCATACGTTAGTGGCGCATGGAGCAAGGAGAGCATCGGCTGGGGTGACGCACTGGCCGGTGGCTACGCCTTCCATCAGGTGGCGCTGGCCATCACGCCACAAGACCAGCCCTATGTGTACTGCCTGAATGACGGGGGCTACGTGCTGGCCTTCACAGAGAAAGCTGGCAGCTGGACTTGCGACTACGTTGGCGATACGTCGATGGATGCAGCAGCTGCACTGCCTTTGACCGCCGGTGTGGATTCGCTGGGAACTCCCTTCATCTGTTACTGGGTCAGCACATCTGAGCTACTCAGCCAGCATCTGGTGATGAACAAGTGGAGCGAGTCCATCGGGGATCCTTGGCCTGAGATTGCTGATTTCGGCTTTGCGAGCAAGCCCATGGCAGCCTTTGCAGCGTTGGATGCCAGCGACAGCCTGCATCTGCTGGTCCAGTTCGGCAAGGATCCCGACAGCGGCGAGAGCTTGGTCGTCAATTACCTGCAGTCGCCTCTGGCAGGCCAGGGCGCCTTCTATGAGTCTATTGCGAGAAAAGTAGGCGTAGTATCCAACCCGGCGCTGGACAGCGGGGGGCGTGTGCACTTCTTCCGCTCCAATGCTGCAGGGCAGCTGGTCTACGCTTATCGGGATCGGGAGTAAAGGCGCCGCCTGGGTGCGTGCAGATGCGCTGTGGAACAGCTGCTGACGGGTCAGCCATTGACCGGCCCGCGCGGCACCGCTATAATGCGCGGCTCCAACGCCCCGTCGACCGATCCGGCGATAAGCCGGTGCTACAGCTATAGAGGAGGAACAGCGTCCATGGAGTTTCAGCTTTCGCGCAACCGCAGCATCAAGCTCGCCCTGGGCTTCAACGACGTCAGCCTGATACCCAGCCTGTCGACCATCGATCCCGCCGACTGCGACGTCAGCTTCGCGCTCGGCGGAGCGAGCTACGGCCTGCCGATCATCGCCTCGGCGATGGACGGCGTGGTCGACGTGCGCATGGCGCGGCTGTTCTCCGAGTATGGCGGCCTGGGCGTGCTGAACCTCGAGGGCATCTACACGCGCTACGCGGACTACGATGCGATCCTCGAGCGCATCGTCGCCGCCGACGACGAGCACGTGACGACGATCTTCCAGGAGATTTACCAGCAGCCGGTGCAGCCCGAGCTGATCGAGCGGCGCATCGCCGAGATCAAGGCCGGCGGGCTGCGCGCGGCGGTCAGCCTGACGCCCGGCGGCGCGCTGAAGTACGCCGGCGTGGTGGTGAAGGCCGCCGCCGACGTGCTGGTGATCCAGAGCACGGTGACCTCGACGCAGCACCGCAGCAGCCGCGGCGGCACGCTGGACGTGGCGGCCCTCATCGCCGGCCTCGAAATGCCGGTGCTGGTGGGCAACTGCGTGACCTACGAGGTGGCGCTGGCGCTGATGCAGGCCGGCGCGGCAGGCGTGCTGGTCGGCGTGGGGCCGGGCCAGGCCTGCACGACGCGCGGCGTGACCGGCGTCGGCGTACCGCAGATCAGCGCCACGGCGGACTGCGCGGCGGCGCGCGACGACCACTTCGCCGCCAGCGGCAAGTACAGCCTGGTGATCACCGACGGCGGGATGCGCAAGGGCGGCGAGATCTGCAAGGCGCTGGCCGCCGGCGCCGACGCGGTGATGACCGGCAGCATCTTCGCCGGCTGCCCGGAGAGCCCGGCCGCGCCCTACCACTGGGGCATGGCGACGCCGGATCCCAACCTGCCGCGCGGCACCCGCGTGAAGAGCAACGTCAGCGTGCCGCTCAAGCAGGTACTGCTGGGCCCCAGCCGCGTCACCGACGGCACGCAGAACCTCGTGGGCGCGATCCGCAGCGCGATGGGCCTGTGCGGCGCCGCCAACATCCGCGAGTTCCACAACACCGAGCTGGCTTTCTCGCTCAGCTTCATGACCGAGGGCAAGCAGCTGCAGATGAGCCAGCACGTCGGCATGGGGAAGTAGACAGCGCAGCTTATGCGCCTTCACCTGCATGGAGCTTCATGCATCGCTGTTCACATCCGCGCGAGCGGATTAGTGAATGCAGCAGCATGGTCTAGTTCGTTTTCGATTTCCAATAGCCGGTTGTACTTGGCGATCCGCTCGCTGCGGCAGGCAGAGCCGGTCTTGATCTGTCCTCCGCCCATCGCCACAGCGAAATCTGCCATGAAAGTGTCTTCGGTTTCGCCGCTGCGATGCGAAATAACAAAACCCCAGCCAGCCTTGCGGCAGAGATCGATAGCCTCAATTGTTTCCGTGACAGTGCCGATTTGGTTCAATTTGATAAGTACCGCGTTTGAGCTCTGTTCCTGAATGCCGCGGGCGATGAAGTGGGTGTTGGTGACATAGATGTCGTCGCCGACGATTTGAATCTTCGTGCCTAGTGCTTTTGTGTGGGCCTTGAAGCCGGCCCAGTCGTTCTCTGCAAGCCCATCTTCGATCGAGACAATAGGGTACTTGTCAATCCACGCGCCATAGAGAAGAGTCATCTCCTCGCTAGTCTTCAAGCCTTGACCAGATTTATTAAGGTTGTAGGCACCATCCTCGTAAAACGAACTAGCCGCGGGATCCAAAGCGATAGCGATATCCACGCCAGGCTTGTAGCCAGCAGCTTTGATGGCCTCGACAATGACTTCGCAAGCCTCCTCATTGCTCTTCAAATTGGGAGCAAAGCCGCCTTCGTCGCCAACACTCGTGGCGTAGCCTCTTCCAGCAAGAATCTTCTTCAGAGCGTGAAAAGTCTCAGCCCCGTAGCGTAAAGCCTCCGCAAAGGTAGGAGCGCCAAGTGGCATGATCATATACTCCTGGAAGTCCACGCTGTTGTCAGCATGCTTGCCTCCATTCAAGATATTCATCATGGGCATGGGCAGCCGGACTGCAGCTTGCCCTCCCAGATACGCATAAAGAGGTAAGTCTGCCGCGTGCGCCGCCGCTCGCGCCACAGCCATTGAGACACCGAGAATTGCGTTCGCACCAAGCTTGCCCTTGTTTGTTGTCCCATCTAATTCAATCATCAGCCGGTCGATCTCCGCCTGATGGCTGGGGTCTAGTCCTATTAACCTGGGAGCGATGACACGGTTGACGTTAGACACGGCTGTCAAGACGCCCTTGCCGCCATAGCGACCCTTGTCACCATCCCGCAGCTCCACTGCTTCGCTTTCTCCGGTTGAAGCTCCTGACGGAACGGAGGCGGAGACCACTGTACCGTTATTCAGGCGACAGAACACACGCACGGTGGGATTACCTCTGGAGTCTAGAATCTCCAGTGCTTTTGCTGCGGTAATAATTGCCTTCATGATTGCCGTCTCCTCTTGGATGAATCAGTCGCGCAAAGTTGCTTTCAATCGCAGTGGGTTTGAGACCAGATCAAGAGCATCGTTGATATCGCGGACAATCACGTCCGATTCGGCCAGCAGTTCACCTGCAACTCCTTCTGGCCCTATCACAGCGATGGCCAGACCCGCCGCTTGCATTAATGGTACATCGTTGCGTCCGTTGCCGATGGCAATCGTAGCATCACTACCGATGCTGCGGACCGCGTCTGCTTTGTCACGTCCGGTTCTTATGAAGCTGACCTCTACGGGTAGTCCTGCGAGTTGCGCCAGCGCCATCCCGAATGTATCGGCAGTGAGCACGGTGATCCGCAAGCATGCAGCCAGCGCGGTCAAGCGCTCGGCTACGCCAGGCAGGAGCAGCCCGTCGCGCGACAGCGTGCCTGTGTAGTCCAGCACCAGGTCGGTGAATGCCCTAGTCTCGCCTCCTGGCATGTCCACAGTGACGCTTGATGGAGTCATCTCGTTCTCCTCATAGCTGGAGCGATTATTCCTGACTCGGACCGTTGAATTCTACAGCCACATCCCCAAGAGGCAGCGCATCCAGCTCCGGCAGTTCTTCCTCGGCCATCGGCGCGGCGGGCATGAGGTGGCGCGGCAGGAACCAGGCGTTGGCTATCATCGTGGGCACAAGCGCGCTGCCGATCACGACCGCGACTAGTACGGAGTACTGCTGTTGGGAGATGATGCCGTGTGACAAACCGTAGAGCGCTGAGATAGTACCGAAAGTGAGGCCCGTGGACATCAGCAGCGTATAGTACCAGCGCTCGCTGCGTTCCTCCCGGAACAGGCTGATCAGCGGATACAGGCCGAAGATCTTTGCCGCCACCTTCGCCGCCAGCAGAGCCACAAAGACAAGCGGTGCCGCGAGCATCGCCGGAATCGAAACCAGCGCGCCAGCGCGAATGAAGTAGAAGGGCGTGAGAAAACCGATAGTCAGCGTGCGCAACCGGCGGACGAAGAACTCGTCGCGGCTGACTGTCCTCGCCAGCACCATGCCGGCCACGTAGGCCGGCAACACGGCTTCGCTCCCCGCCCAGAGCGACAGCGCTCCTAGTCCGAACAAGACAAAGAGAATCCATTTCGTGCGAATTGCCGCCGTGCGGTAGCCGTAATGACGAGTCAGCGTCTCTGTTAACCATGGCAGCACAGACAGCAGCGCAACACATACGCCTATGAACACTATCGTCTTGTACGTAAACGGGGCGAAGATCAGGCTGAGCGCGATGACCGTTCCTAGATCGTTGATGAAGCAGGCGCCGAGAATGCCCTTACCGAATCCAGTCTTGTTGAAGCCGTGTTCCAGCATCACGGCATAAACGACCGCCATTGAAGTCGTGGAAAGCGCCACGCCCGCCAGCAGGCTTGGCCCCACTTCCCAGCCCAAGGCGAAGCGTGCCAGCGCGGCGCACCCTAGAAACGGTGCAATGAATCCGACTAGCCCGACCGACAACACTTCGCGCATTTTCAGCTTCACCGCCGCGGGATCTAGCTCTGCCCCGGCGAGGAAAGTGAGCAGCACCGCGCCTGAACCGGCGATGAATTTAAGCCAGGGCAGCTCCGCGCCCAGCGCATCGCCGCCCCAGAAGTGCGCTGCCAGCGCACCGGCGGCAATGCCGACGCAAATTTCCACCAGCGCCATCGAGATGCGCAGCCGGTTAGCCAGGATGGTTGAGATGACAGCGAGTGCCAGCCAAATGGCAGCCACCGCATACGCAGTTTGCATAGAGTCCTCCGCTCACAGATTTGACACCTACTCGCAATGCGGCCGGATGCCCCACCGCGACTAGGAGTCATCAGCCACCTAAGGGCGCTTGTGAGGGGGACTCCATCCCCGTGGATATTATAGCGGTAAGACCGAAATGTTAATCTACTGCAGGATCACAGACTGGTCAGCACAGGTCCGCTGCTATTCCGCCACCGGCACGTAGCTCTGCCAGCCGTAGTTGATCGCCGTCACGTCCTTGCCGCTCTCCTCGTCGGTCACCAGCCCCAGCGAGACGTAGTCCTTGTCCTTGTCGACCCACTCGCAGGACTGCGCGCCGTGCTCGTAGTACTGGCACTTGGAGAGCCGCGCGGCGTAGTACTGCTTCAGGCTCTTGAAGCTCTTGTCCGCGGCGGCGACGTTGATCGTGAACGTCTCCAGCTTGCCGTCGGTGAAGTACAGCGAGACGGAGGCCTCGGTATCCTTACCTTCGAACTTGATCGTGCGGTCGGGGTCGAAGTAGACGTCCTGCGCCCCGGACTCGCTGGCCTTCTCGAAACCGTCGAGGTTCACGTTCTTGACGTCCGCCCCCAGCGTCCAGACGTTGCTGCCGCTGCTATAGCCGGTGACGTCGTCGGGCTTGGATGCCGCGCAGACCAGGGCCAGCAGCAGTGCGCTCAGAGCAATCACGATCACGCGACGGGTCATGTCACGCCTCCTGAATCAGCTGCGTCTAGCATAGCAGGCGGACGAGCATCAGGCGGTGCATGGCGCGCCACTACAGCACATCGATCCCGGCCCGCTCCAGCAGCCGCGCGGTCAGGCCCAGCGGCAGGCCGACGACGTTGCTGTAGTCGCCTTCGATGCGCGCCACGAGCAGCGCGCCGATGCCCTGGATGGCGTAGGCCCCGGCCTTGTCGTAGGGCTGCTCGCGCTCGATGTAGCGCGCGATGCGCCCGCTGCTCAGCTCGCTGAAGTGCACGCGCGTGATCTCGCAGCCGCTGGCGGTGTAATGCAGCTGTGCGTGCTGCACGGCGACGGCCGTATACACCTCGTGCATCCGGCCGCTGAGCCGGCAGAGCATCTCGCGCGCCTCGGCGGCATCCACTGGCTTGCCCAGCGCCGCACCGTCGATCACCACCACCGTGTCCGCGCTGAGCACCGCCGCCGCCGGATGTGCCTGCGCCACATGCTCACCCTTGCGCTTAGCCAGCGCCAGCAGCCGCTCCTCCAGCGAACCATTGTGGGCGGCGAGCAGGCCTGCTTCATCCACCTTTTCGCCCGCCACGACCGTAAATGGCACGCCCAGCGTGGCGAGCAGTTCGCGGCGGCGCGGCGATGTGCTGGCGAGGATCAGTTCCACGCGCTGATTGTAGTGCAACTTGAGTCCACTGGCAGCCCGCCGGCTGATTGTCTCAGTCGGCCAAGTCGGGTAACATAGACGCGCTGCATCTGCAGCCGCCAGGCGAGGGAGGAAGGCCCACGTTAAAGCTGCTCATCTGTGCCGCGGCCGCCGCGTTCGTCGCGCAGCTTGGCGCGCGCCCCGGCCTGGCCAGCAACGGCATGGAGGACATCGGCGCCACCGTCTGCCAGATCGGCCGCGGCGGGGCTTATGTCGCCACGGGGCCTGATGGCGGCGCCGCGGACGGCAACCCGGCAGCGCTGGCGTTGCTTGAGTGGCCCGAATTCCATCTGGATCTGCGCTTCGTGGCGAACAACATCGGCTACCAGGGCGGCCTCGATGCCGTGCCGCACGCCACGCAGCGCATCGCGCCGTCGCTGGGCTACGCCGGCCCGCTGGGACGCGGCTGGGCCTGGGGCGCGGGCCTGCGTACGGTCGGCGGCGCGGAAGTGCAGTTCAGCAGCCTCGATCTCGGCCTGTCGGGCAAGCCTACCGGCAACTACATGACCACGCTGGGCCTGGCACGGCGGCTGGACGAGCGCACCACCGTAGGCGCAGCTGTGAGCTACGGCCAGATGGCGGTGGACTTCCACTTCCTCGGCGACAGCGTGGGCTTCAACGTCGATGGCGTGCAAGGCAGCGGCGAGGCGCTGCGCCTCGGCGTATACCACCAGGCCACAGCGCGCACGGCGCTGGGCGCGGTGTGGCACAGCCGCAGCCACCTCACGGCGGGCAGCGGAACGATGACCACCGGCACGTACACCGAGCTGCAGGGCGCGGTGTTTGAAGACGTGAAGATGCGCGGCTTTAACTTCCCCGAGCTCTATGCCGTGGGGCTGGGCCAGCAGCTCGGTGGCGACTGGACAGTCTATGCCGAGTGGCGGCGGCTGAAGTGGGACCACGTGATCAACACGCTGGACTTCCTCACCGCCGAGCTCGAGCCGGTGCAACTGAATCTCAACTGGAAGGATCAGGACGTCTACGTGCTGGGCACGGAGTACCGCCCCGACGGGCAGGATGGGGCGGTGTGGCGTGCCGGCGTGAACTACGGCCGCAGCGCCCCGCGGCCGCGCGGCGTCAACCCGATCTTCCCCAACATCCAGGAGTGGCATCTTACCGCGGGTTACGAAGACGAGCTCACGCCGCGCTGGCGCATCGCCGCGGCGGCGGTCTACGCGCCGGAAAACTCGATATCCACGCTGCCCGAGAACCGCTACAACCTGCTGTTCGGAGGGGGCCAGCCCTACAGCGTCTCCAACGAGGGCCTGCAACTGGGACTCAGTTTCATCTACGGCATCGGTGGGCGCTGCACTGATACTGCCACGGCGGCTGACGAGGATGATACGACCTGCGATTGCGGCTGCGCTTCCGGCAGTGAAGATACATGCGCAGACTGCGTGGATCCAGCCTACGCCGCGCTGGGCAGCAGCTAAGAGCTGTTAGGTGTTGTTGTCCAGGTTCTAGCCAGAATGAGGCAGCGACTCAGTGAGCCACGCGTATTTCACCGCCACGCCTCTGTCTGGCTAGAAGCTGACACTTAGAAGCTAGAAGCTTCTTAGCGCAGCTTGCCGATGTCGCTACGCAGCTGCATGCCTTCGAAGTGCAGGTTGCCGACAACCTCATAGGCCAGGCGGCGCGCGTCCGAGAGGTCGCGGCCCAGCGCGCTGACCGCCAGCACGCGGCCGCCGCTCGCCAGGTAGTCCCACTGCCCGAGCGTGTCGGTGTAATTCTGGTACGGCGCACTCTGAGTAGGGGCGATGCCGTGCGTCGCCCGTCTTGCATCTTCACGCTCTGGGCGAAGCATGGCTTCGCCCCTACTGGCGGCAGCTGCGGGCGACGCATCAATCGCCCCTGCCGGCTCGCGCTCCACGCCGGCGAAGTAGATGCTCACAGGCGCGGGCAGCAGCGCGCTCCCGTCCTCATGCTGGGGGCGATGCAGGCCGCGCGCGGCGACGCGCGAAAGCCCCTCGATCCGCGCGGGCGCACTCTTGCCATAAGGGTAGTTGCCGCTGGCCAGCACCACGGCCACGCAGGCTGCATAGCGCCGCACGTAGGTGATCGGCGGCATGGCGCCCTGCGCCACCATCCCCAGCGCGGCGGCCCAGTCGCTAAGCGGCGTGAGCGGCAGCACGACCTGCGCCTCGGGGTCGCCCAGGCGCGTGTTGAACTCCAGCACCTGCAGCCCGTCCGGCGTAAGCATCGTGCCGATGAACAGGAAGCCGCGGTACTCCAGGTGCTCGGTCACCAGCCCGCCCAGCACCTTGTCGAAGATCTCACGGTGGAACTCGCGCAGCACTTCCTCCGTGGCCCAGGGGCTGGGGCAAATGTTGCCCATCCCGCCGGTGTTCGGGCCGGCGTCGCCGTCCTGAAGGCGCTTGTAGTCGCTGCTGGCCTGCAGCAGCACGCCGTGGCAGCCCGTCTCGGCGCCGGTGGCGATCACGCAGGTGAAGCTGATCTCCGGGCCTTCGAGCAGCTCCTCGACGATCACCACTTCCGCCGCGCTGCCGAACTCGCGCTTTTCGATCAGGCGCGCGTAGGCCTCATCAACCTCCGCGCGCGTGTGGCAGACGATCACGCCCTTGCCCGCCGCCAAACCGTCGGCTTTCAGCACCAGCGGTGGCTGATGCACGTCCAGGTAGCGGCGCAGCGCGTGCGGATCGGTGAACTCCGCGTACTGCGCGGTGGGGATGCCGTGCTCGATGAGGAAGTGCTTGGCGAAGGACTTGCTGCCTTCCAGCCGCGCGGCGTTCAAGCCCGGCCCCAGCACCGGCACGCCCGCGCGGCGCATGTCGTCGCCCAGCCCGGCCACCAGCGGCGCCTCGGGGCCGATCACGCAGAGCTGCACGCCTTCGCGCACGGCGGTCTGCACCAGTGCATCGCTGTCGGTTGCGGTAATGTGCAGCGCCGCGACGCGTCCCGGCCCGTGCGGGTCGAGCACGCCCCAGTTCGGCGGCGTGATCAGCAGCCGCTCGATGCGCTCGCTGAGCAGGATCGCGTTGGCGATGGCGCATTCGCGCCCGCCGTTGCCGACCACCATGATGCGTGCCGGGTAGTCCATTGCCTTACCTCGGCAAGGTTCTACCATACGGGCGGCGGATACAATAGCCCGCCGTGGAGCAGCAAGCTGCGAGCAGTAGAGCGGAGCTGACGGGCCGGCTGGCCAGGCATGGCTGGCAGCTGACCGACGCGCTGCTGCTCAACCTGCTGGCCGTGGCCGTCGGCGCCATTGCCGCGCTGTTCGCCTACGCCTTTCGCGCGACACTGTTCAGCGCGGGCGACTGGCTGCGCGGCGAGGGCGCGCGCGGGCAGTTCGGCTGGCTGGCGGGGCATCCGTGGGTTGTCCTGGCGCTGCCGCCGCTGGGCGGGCTGATCGTCGGGCTGCTGCTGCACGCCTACGCACGCCAGCGCCGTTTCCGCGGCATCACGGCCGTGATCGAGTCTGCCGCGCGGCGCGGCGGGCGGCTGCGCATCCGCAACGGCGCGGTCGAGCTGCTGGCGAGCTGGCTGTCCATCGCCAGCGGCATGTCGGTGGGCATGGAAGGGCCGATCGCCGTGGGCGGCGCGGTGGTCGGCAGTAACGTGGCGCGCGCCTTCCGCCTCAGTGCCGCGCGGCGGCGCACGCTGCTCGGCTGCGGCGCGGCGGCCGGCATCAGCGCGGTGTTCAACGCGCCGCTGGCGGGCTTCTTCTTCGTCATCGAGCTGATCCTCGGCGACTACACCAAGCGCGCCGTGGCGGCGATCGTGCTGGCCAGCGTCAGCGCCAACGTCACCGTGCTCTGGCTGACGGGCAACCACCGCATCTTCAGCCTTCCGCCGCTGGGGCTGACGCATCCGCTGGAGATGCTCAACTACCTGCTGCTGGGCCTGGTCTGCGGCCTGGCGGCCTACCTCTTCGCGCAGCTGCTGCTGTACTGCGAGCTGATCTTCCCGCGCTGGCGCGTCTACCCGCCGCTCAAGCCGCTGGCCGGCGGGCTGGCCTGCTCGGCGATCGCCCTGTTCTTCCCCGAAGTGCTGGGCGGTGGCTATGGCACGATCAACGCGTTGCTCAACAGCCAGTACCCCGGCCACGCGCACCTGCTGCCCGGCATGGCCTGGGCGGCGGTGGGCACGGGCGCGCTGGTCTATCTCGTGCTGCTGGGGCTGGCCAAGATCGCCGCCACGTCGCTGAGCCTGGGCAGCGGCGCGGCTGGCGGCGAGTTCGCGCCCAGCCTGTTCATCGGCGCCAGCCTGGGCGGCGCTTTCGGCGTGATGGCACATGCGCAGCACCTGGTGCCGACGCAGAGCCCCGGCGCCTACGCGCTGGCAGGGATGGCGGCGATCTTCGGCGCCATCGCCCAGGCGCCGATCGCCTCGATCCTGCTGGCCTTCGAGATGACCGGCAACTACCAGCTGATCCTGCCGCTTCTGGCGACCGGCGCGGTGAGCCACGCCGTGTTCCACGCGCTGCGGCGCGAGGGCGTGTTCACGCACAAGCTGGCGCGCCTGGGCGTGAAGTTCGGCCGCGGCAAGGACCTCAACATCCTGGAAGCGATTCCCGTGGTCCGGGCGATGCATCGCGGGGTGGAGACGATTCCCGTGGATGCGCCGCTGGACGCAGTGCGCGCGCTGCTGGAGCGCACCGAGCACCGCGGCTTTCCTGTGGTCGACCTGGCCGGGCGCATCTGCGGTGTGCTGACGGTGAGCGATCTGGCGCGGGCGGCCAGCGGGGCGCCGGAAGCCGCAGCGCAGCCGTCGCTCTTTCCGGCCGCCGATGGCGCGCACGAAAGCCCAGCCACGCGTCCCACCGCTGCGCGCGCGCCCCTGACCGCCGGTGACATCTGCACGCGCGCCGTGCTCACGCTCAGCGAGTCAGACAACTGCGGCACGGCAACGGCGCTGATGGACGACCACAACATCGGCCGCCTGCCGGTGGTCAACACAACGGGCCAGCCCATCGGCATCATCACGCGCAGCGACATCGTCGGCGCGTACAAGCTGGCCGTGGAGCTGCGGCAGCGCGAGGGCGAGGAGGATTAGTCCTGCCTACTTGTTGAAGCCGTCACGGAGGCGGCGGTACTTGTCGGCGGCTTTGGTATCGCCGAGCTTCTCGCTCACCAGCACCAGATCATCCAGCACGGAGACCAGGCGGTCCTTGACGTCGGTCTTGCCCCCCTCCTGAATGCCGTTGAACAGCGAGTAAGCCTCATCCAGCTGCTTCTTGGCCTCATCGTGCTGCTGCAGGTGGTAATGCGCGATGGCCAGGTGATAGATGATCTCGGCGTGGTCGACGACGTTGGCGGCGCGCTCCTCGTCGCCGGCTTTGCTGCCAGGCTTGGCCAGCTCGGCGGCGCGCTTGTTGTTGGCGTCCAGCGCCTCGGTGAGCACCGGCAGCGCATCCTGCTCGCGGCCCAGGTTGATCAGCACGCCGCCCACGTCGAACAGCGCGCCGGGCAGCTCCATCGTGTCGTTGGCCTTGCGCAGCTTCTGCACGCGCTCCTGGAACGTGGCCAGCGCGGCTGCGTTGTCGCCCAGCTCGAACTGGCACTCGCCGATGACCTTCAGCGGGTAGGTGCTCATGTCGTCCGGGTAGTAGCGGTAGCCCAGGTCGGCGGCGCGCTGCATATACGCCAGCGCGTTGGTCCAGTCGCCAAGGTAGTAGTAGGCCTCGCCGAGCAGGAACACGCAGTCCACCAGGTGATCGTAGTCCTTGCCGTTCTCGAAGGTCGGCAGCACGCTGAGAGCTAGCTCAATCGCCTCGCGCTCGCGGCCTTCCTCCTTGAAGATTTTGTCCGCCTCTTCCAGCTTGGCGACGGCTTCGTCGTCCACCAGCATCTTGGCCGGCTGGCCGTTAGACTTGCCGTCGACGGCGCCACTGTCCGGCGTGCCGCCGCTGCGGCCAGCGCCGCCGCGATCCCACTGCCCCGGTGCCAACGCGACCGCGCCCATGGCGCACAGCAGGCTAAGCATCGCCACCACTCCAAAGCGTTTCATGACTGGCTCCTGTCACAGCAGCGCCATTGTACACCCGCTGGGCAATCCTGCTGCGCCGCGGCGTGCCCGCCGGTACAATATCAGCGCCGCCGCATACCGCACGCGTCAGTGCGCCTCGCCGCGACGGCAGGGGTGCGCAGATGGATGTGTTGCTGACAATCTACTGGCTGAGCTTCGGCATCGGCCTGGCCTACGTGCTGCTGGCCGGCTCGCTGGGCGCGCTCAGCCACGGCATGCAGGCGCTGGGCGGCCACAGCGGCGACCTGGGGCACACCGGGGGCGGTGAGTCGGGGGGTGGCCTGGGCGATGCGCAGGGCGATATGAGCGGCGATATGAGCGGCGACGTGGGTGGCGACATCGGTGACAGCGGCGGCGACATGGGCGCGGCCGGCGGCGACGTGCACGGCGGGTTCGAGGGCCACGGCGGCATGGATGCGCACGGCGGGATGGATACGCACGGCGGGGACATGCATGGGACGGCGGCCGGCCACGGCGAGGGCGCGGTTGGGCAACACGGGCACGCGATGCATGTGGAGACGCCGGCGGACCAGGGTTTCGCCAGCTTCAGCCCGCTGTCGCCGCTGAACGTGATGGGCTTCTTCTGCGCCTTCGGCGCGGCGGGCCTGCTCGGCTCGGCGTACGTTGCCACGCCCTGGCTGTCACTGCTCATCGCCGCGGGCGGCGGGCTGGTGATGGCCACGTTGCTGTGGCTGCTGATCGGCAAGTTCCTGTACAGCATGCAGGGCTCCAGCGAGGGGCAGTCGGCGGACATGCTGGGGCTGGAGGCGGAAGTGCTCACGCCGGTGGAAAAGGACATGAGCGGCGAGATCGCCTACATCCTCGACGGCAACCGCTACACCGCGCCGGCGCGGCTGCTGGGCGAGGGACGCGCCGAGCAGCACTCGACGGTGCGCATCCGCAAAGTGGATGGCAACATCGCCTACGTCGAGCCGCGCCACAAGCTGCTGGAGTAAGGGCTGTCAGGCGTCCGCCTGCGCCTGCACCTGCTGCTCGCAATAGGCGTACAGCGCGTCGTAGACGATGCTCTCACGGGCTATGATCGAGAGGTCGTCCGCCAGCCCGAGGTGCCTGAAGCCCTCGGCGATAGCTTTCAGCCCAGCCGCCTCGGGCCGCTTGTACATATCGTTGGAGACGTCCGCGCCGTGCACGATCTGCGCCAGCATCAGCAGCGCCGGGTCGGCGAGGCCGAAGTGACCGAGGAACGCCTCGAAGCTGCAGCGTCCCTCGTGATGGCCGAGCTCCGCACCGGGTGTGTCGAACGGCCGGGCGCCTTCCCGCGCGGCCACTTCCGCCACCTTGTCGGCGGGAACGAAGATGAACTCCGCCTGCGGGTCGATAAAGCGGCGGATCAGCCACGGGCAGGCCACGCGGTCGACCTTCACGTGTTCACGGGTGATCCATTTCATCAGTAGCTCCTTTCAATCAGAATGATGGGCGGCGCAAGCAGCGTAGCTATACAACTGGCCAGCTGGACTGCAGGTTGCCATGAAGTAATTGCCCGGCTCGCTGACCGATCACGTTGCTACCTATGCTGACGCTACTGCGGGTCGGACAGTTCGATGGCGTTCTGCTCGGCGTTGCGCATTACGCTCAGGCCAAGCAGCTGCGCGATATCCTGCAGCGGCACCATGCTGCGGCCGCCGCTCTCGATCACCGGGTGCGCCAGCGGCACGCGCGTTTCGCCGAGCAGCGCGTAGTCCAGGTTCGGCTTGAGCCTGAGCACGATGCCCCGGCGCTCCAATACGATCATGTACAGCTTCGAGTCGTAGCTGATACTGCCGCCGATCAGGTTCATCAGCTCGCGCGTGGCGATGTAGTCCGCGCCGCCGCGCGCCATCAGCGGCTGCGCAAGCTGCGCCGGCAGGCCGTTGTACGTCAGGCCGAGGTTGAAGTTGGCGCGCTGCACGTCGAGCAGCACGTACTCGCCGGCGTTCTCATCCGAGAAGTGCAGAATGCTGCTCTTGCCGGGCGCCAGTGGCGGCTCGAAGATGAACTCGTGCACGCGGTAGTCCGCATCCGCAGCGGGCAGTGCGTCCACCAGCGCGTAGTACACGCCGATCCGCACGCCGTACAGTGCGCGGCTGGTGTTGTTGGTCACGCACGCCTCGGCTACGGCCTTCCCCTGTCCGCGTTCGCTGCCGGTCACCGTGCCGCTGGTCAGCACGATGTCGATGCCGTCGACAGCGGGAAACGCGAGCAGCGGGAGCATACAGAACATGGATATCGAAGCCAAGCAGGCGATTGCTGTTCTTGCATTCATCTGGACGTTCATGTTTCCATTATAAGTTCAGGCCAGCGTTAAGATGCTGCTGTCTCAGCAAGCCCGTCCAGCCAAGCCTTAAGCCGTGGCAAATCATCCACGACGGTCCGCCACACGATCTCCCAGTCCAGATCGAAGTACTCGTGCACCAGCAGGTGCCGTATGCCGATAACCGCAGCCCAGTCTACCTCGGCGTGCTCATGTTTAAACGAGACGGGCAGTTTGCTGGCAGCCTCGCCGATGACCTGCAGATGATGTACACACCAGACTTGCAGCAGCTCGTCGGCGAGCAGTTCATCCAGGTTCCTGGGCTGGCGCCGCTCGACGGCCGAGATTGCCAGGTGTATATCTGCCAGCAGCTCGGCAAGCGGTCTCATATAAGTATCGCCTCTTGCAGAACTTGCGCCCGGTAGCGCTCTTTCAGGCCCTTTTCCGTAGTCACTTCCACGTCGCAGCCCAGCAGCTCATGCAAATCCATCAGCAGGCCGCCGAGGTCGAACAAACTCCGGCCAGAATCCAGAACGACCAGGAAGTCGATATCACTATCCGGCCGTGCTTCGCCGCGGGCAACCGACCCAAACACACGCACATCGCGTGCGCCGCGCTGTGCAGCGAGACGCAGGATCGCTTCACGTTGCAGCCTGATCTGATCAATTGTCGGTGGCATGGCAGTCAACTCGTCGAGATTGTAACCGCGCTGCACGCCGGGGCGCTTAGCTGAAGTTCTTCGCCACCCAGGCGCGCGCCTTGGCTTTCAGCTGTTCCTCGTCCAGGCCCAGCAGCTGGCGGTTGCGCATCTGCAGCTTGCCGTGGATGATCGTGTCGCGCACGTCCGCCGCCTGGGAGCAGTACGTCAGCGTGCTGTAGATCCCGTCGTCGTGGGGATACGTTGGTGTGGCATGCAGTCCGTTTACCTCGACGACGATCACGTCGGCGCGCTTGCCTGGCGCCAGCACGCCGATGGCGTCGCTTTGCAGCAGGCTGGCGGCGCGGCTGGTGGCGAAAGAAAGCGCCATGCGCGCCGGCACGACATCCGGCGACTTGTAGACGCCCTTGGCGAGCAGCGCCGCCAGGTGGATCTCTTCCCACAGGTTGAGGTTGTTGTTGCTCGCTGCTCCGTCCGTGCCCACGCCTACGGGCACCTCGGCCTCGATCATGCTGTGCACCGGCGCGATGCCGCTGCCCAGCTTGAGGTTGCTCGTCGGGCAGTGCGCCACGCCGCAGCCCAGCTCCTGCATGTGGTGCAGGTCGTGGTCGTCAACCCACACGCAGTGCACGGCGACCATCTTCGGCCCCAGCACGCCGATGCGCTTCAGCGCGTGCGTCGGCGACTCGTCGGCGTCCGCCCAGGCGATGCGGTCGAGCTCCTCGAACGTCTCATGCAGGTGGATGTGATACAGCAGGCCGTGCTCCGAGGCGATCACGTGCAACGCCTGCAGCAGCTCACGGTTGCAGCTGTAGGGCGCGTGCGGGCAGACCGTCGGTGTGATCAGCGGATGGTCCTGGTACCTGGCGATCAGCTCGCGCGTCAGCTGCGCGCCTTTCTGCCAGGTGCGGGCCGAGGCCGTCGGGCCGTCCAGCACGCCCTCGCCGACGTACGCGCGCAGCCCGGCATCGCTACAGGCGCGCGCCACGTCCGCGGCGAACAGGTACATGTCGTTGACGCAGGTCACGCCGCCCTTGATGCTCTCCGCCGCGGCGTACTGCGTCACTTCGTAAACGAACTCGCTGTTCAGGTACTTGGCCTCGGCGGGCCAGATATGCTTGCTGAGCCATGTCTCCAGTGGCAGGTCATCGGCCAGGCCGCGGAAGTAAGCCATCGGCAGGTGCGTATGGCAGTTGATCAGCCCCGGCATGACGACGCAGCCCGCGCAGTCGATGACCTGTAGCGCCTGCTGTGGCGGCGGGCAGGCGCCCATCGGCCCCAGCGCGGCGAGGTCGGCGCCCCGGATCGCCACATAGCCCCGTGGATGCTGCGTGAAGCCGCCATCCATCGTCAGTACGTGCGCATTGGTGAGCAACAGGTCGTACATAGGCCTCTCCATACGCACTAATTCTAGCAGGAAATGCCTGGGAATTACGTCTCAGTCTCAACTGCTGAGACGTCCGCCGCCAGCGCGCGGATGTGTTGCGCGAGTTCTGCAGCGCACGCGCGGTAGGCGGCAAGCTCTTCTTCCTCCGTGCCGCTGACCTCGTAGGGGTCGTCGATATCCCAGTGATGCACGCGCACGCCGGCGGGCACGTCGGGCGCCAATTCCTGCGCGGTGCGGCCGATGAGCACGATGTCGGTGAAGCTGCTCAGGCTGAGGGCGTAGACGCTGCGCGAGCGGAAGCCCGCGGCGTCGGCGCCCAGTTCGCCCAGCACTTGCGCGGCGTGCGGCTGCATCGCGCCCGTGGGCATCACGCCGGCGCTCTCGAACTGCTGCTGCGGATAGAGCTGGCGCGCCAGGCGCTCGGCCATCGGCGAACGGCAGGTGTTTCCTGTGCAGACGAACAGCACGCGCATGCGCCTATTGTAGGCGCCGCGGCTGGCGCGAGCGGCTGGGCGCAGCTAGACGAGCAGGCTCTGGCCGTCCCAGATCGCCGGATGCGGGATACCCCACATTGCCAGGATCGTCGGCGCCACGTCGCACAGCGACCAGGCGCGGCCATACCTGGCGATGTCCACCGCCTTCAGCGCGCGCCGCGGCTCGCTGACCAGCACCAGCGGCACGTCGTTCATGCTGTGCTGCGTGCTCAAGCTGCCGTCGGAGAACAGCAGTTCCTCGGCGTTGCCGTGGTCGGCGGTCACCAGCACGTCCACGTCGGCGCCCCAGTGTACGGCCCCCATGATCTGCTCCAGGCAGTGGTCGACGGCGTGCACCGCTTTGAGGATCGCCTCGCGCACGCCGGTGTGGCCGACCATGTCGCCGTTGGCGAAGTTGACGACGTACAGCTCGTGGTCGCGCGCCTTGAGATGCTGCACCAGCCGGTCGGTCACCTCGTAGACGCTCATCTCGGGCTTTAAGTCGTAGGTGGCGATCATCGGACTTTGCACCAGCACGCGGTTCTCCAGCGGCCAGGGCTTCTCGCGCCCGCCGTTGAAAAAGTACGTCACGTGCGCGTACTTCTCCGTCTCGGCGCTCTTGTAGACGCGCATCCCCAGGGCGTCGAGCACTTCGTTCAGCGTCTGCGGCACGGTGTCTTCCTCGAACAGCACCTCGTTGGTGAAGTCGTCGCGGTAACGGCGCACGGAGAACAGCCGTGTCAGCGGCACGCTCCCGCGCGTAAAGCCGTCGAAGTCGCGGAACAGGAAGGCGCTGACCATCTGGCGCATGCGGTCGGCGCGGAAGTTGTAGCAAAGAATGCTTTCGCCGTCGTGGATGCCGCTATAGTCGCCGAGCACGGTGGGGGTGATGAACTCGTCGGTCTCGCCGCGCCCGCGCGCCGCGGCCATGGCGCTCTCCCAGTCCGCCGCGCGCGAGCCCTGGGCGTGCACGATCGCGTCCCAGGCCAGCTTGGTGCGCTCCCAGCGCCGGTCGCGGTCCATGCCGAAGTAGCGCCCGCCCAGCGTGGCGAAACCCACACCGCTGGGCATCTTGTCGGCTACCAGGCGGAAGTACTTCTCGGCATTGCGCGGCGGCGTGTCGCGCCCGTCGGTCAGGGCATGGATCCAGACGCGCTTGACGCCGCGGCGGCGGGCGATGTTGACGAAGCCGCGGCAGTGCTCGATGTGGCTGTGCACGCCGCCGTCGGAGAACAGCCCGAAGAGGTGCAGCACGCTGGAGCCGCGGCTGCAGTCGCCGAGGAACTCGTTGAGCTGCTCGTTGGCCTCCATCTCGCCGTTCTCGATCATCCGGCGGATCAGCAGCAGGTCCTGATAGACGATACGCCCGGCGCCGAGGTTGAGGTGCCCGACCTCGCTGTTGCCCATCTGGCCCTCGGTCAGGCCGACGGCCGGCCCGTTGGTGACGAGCTGCGTGCGCGAGTACTCGTTCCACAGCTTGTGCCAGGTTGGCGTCAGGCCAAGCTCGATCGCGTCGTTAGCCGGGTCGTGGCCCAGGCCCCAGCCGTCGAGGATCAGCAACAGGATGGGCTTGCGCTCTGCGGACATGCGGGGGATTATATGCTGTTTCGTGTCGTGAATGTGTGGACGATTCGCCGATCTATGCGCATTTGGCAGACGTCGAGAAACCCGGTTCGCGTAATGCTACACAGCCACGCGGATGCGCTCGGCGTCGGCCGATGGTTCGGGGATCGGCAGTCCGTCCTCGATCAAGCCCTCAAAGTGGAATTCCAGCGCTTCTTTGAAATTGCGCGCTGCTTCTTCGTGTGTCTTGCCAGTCGCCACGCACCCCGGCACGTCAGGCGAATACGCCGCCCAGTTGTGCTCGGCCTTCTCGAACACTACTAAGTACTCTTTGTACTTCACTACTTCACCTTCAACTGCGCCTGCTTAAGTATGCTATGCAGCGTACCTGCTGGCAATTCATCAGCCATCTGCCCCGGAACTGTCACGCGGCCGAGCTTAATCGCATGCTTGTACTGGCGATGGCCTCCGCGGCTCCTGACCTGCCGCCAGCCATCCTGTTCAAGCAGCCGGATAACGTCCCGTACCTTCATTCTACCCGCGCTGCATTGTACGCGATGCAAACCCGCGATACGGCGCGGCCTGCGTGTTAGAATCAGCGTGAGGAGAAGGCCTTCACCGCACTGCGTATCCTGGGGTTGTCATCCATCCTGGCACTGGCGCTATGCGCTGCCGCGCATGCCGTGACCGAGGATGAGATCCCGCCCGAGCTGCGCCTGCGCCTGCCGGAGTTCGTGCTGCAGATCATCGACCCCCAGGCGCTGCAGGCGCTGACGCTGGCCGACCTGGACGAGTTCGCCAGCGCCTACGAGGAGGGCAACCTGCGCTTCGTGGCCGAGGTGCGCGTGGTGGAGTCCAGCGGGCCGGTAACCCCCGAGCTGGCGGCGCTGATCCTGCAGGTGCCGGAAGGCGCGCCCTACGTGCCTAAGCGGCTGGCGCGGCTGGCCAAGTGGGCCTATGGGCAGCAGCTGTTCTCACGCCTGGAATGGGAAGTGCAGGAAAACGACGACGGCAGCGTGGACATCGACCTGTGGTACGCCAGCCGCGACCCCAGCTTCTGGTCGCCCGACATCAGCTACAGCAGCATCGGTGGCTGGCTGTACGGCGCGCGCTACCAGGACCTGTACCGCGGCGGCAAGAACCGCCAGCTGGAATACGGCGTGCAGCTCAACCAGGACGATATCCGGGAGCCGCGCCTCTACGCGGCGTGGACCGACAGCACGCTGAACGGCGGGCGCAACGCCTTCTCCGTGGCCGTGTCGCTTGGCAATGACTGGCGGCAAAGGCTGCGCGGCACTCCCGCCTCAGCCAGGATCCGCCAGCGCATCGCGCGCCTCGACCTCGGCTACACCTACCGCAATGCCGCGCGCATCGCCGGCCTGAAAGGCGACGTGACGCTCGCTACGGGCGTCTATACACAGGACAGCTTTGTCATTGCCGGCGATCCGACGGCCGGCGGCACGGCGCCGCGCAGCGGTTTCAGCGAGACCGGCAACGCCGCTTACGCCTCCGTGACTTGGCACAGCATGTTTCGCGACATGACCTTCACGCCGCAGGAAGGCTGGGACGTCAGCCTGCGCGCCGAGCAGCACGCGGGCGCGTTCGACTTCAGCCGTGTCACGCTGGACGCGCGGCGCTACCAGTTGCAGCGCAACCCGCTGGGCATCGAGCCCGACAGCGCTGCCGAGCTCGGCCGCACGGACGCCAGGCGGCTCTTCCCCACGGCCAGCCTGGCCTGGCAGCTGCAGGCGAGCGTCGCGGGCGGCGACGTGCCCTACAGCGAGGAGCTGCGGCTGGGTAACGCAAATATGGTGCGCGGCTACGGCTATGACAAGGCCGTGGGCACCAAGGCCGTCGCGGCGCGCGCGGAGTACCGCTTTGCGCTCGACGAGGGGCGCCAGCACGAGGCCTTCGTCTTCACCGACCACGCGCTCCTCGGCGAGCACTTCAACGACATGGAAGCGTTCGACAGCTACGGCCTGGGCTTGGTGGTACGGCTACCGATCTATGGCGGGTTCAAGGTTGGCGGATACTACGGGCGGGCCTTCGATAACAGCGACAGCTCCTACGGCTTCACGCTGGGCTATCAGTTCTAACTGCCGCGCGCAACTCCCTGGATCACGTCAACTCCTGAATGACACCCGAGCTGCGCGCAGCGCTGCTACTTGCGCTTCAGCAGCCGGTACAGGATGCCGCCGGAGCTCTTCTCGGCGCTCAGGTCTTCCTGCTTGAGCTGGCCGAGCAGTTCGCGCTGTTTGCGGCTCAGCTTGCGCGGCACTGCCAGCACCGTCCGCACGTAGAGGTTGCCGCGGCCGTGGCCGCGCAGGCGTGGCATGCCCTGGCCGCGCAGCACGAAGTCGTGGTGGCTGCCCGTGCCCGCCGGGATGCGCAGCTGCTCCTCGCCGCTCAGCGTGGGCACGGCGATCGTCGTGCCCTGGACCAGGTCGGCGTAGTGCACCGGCAGGTCCACGTAGAGGTCCGCGCCGTCGCGCGTGAAGAACTCGTGCGGTTCGAGGCTGACCGAGACCAGCAGGTCGCCAGCCGGCGCCGCGCCGCGGCCGCTGTGGCCCTGGCCGCCGACGCGCATGATGTTGCCGTCGTCGATGCCCGCCGGAATGGTCACCGAGATCGTGCGGCTTTTTTCCACCAGGCCGCTGCCGCGGCAGGTCTTGCACGGCGAGCTGATCTCCACGCCCTCGCCGTGGCAGGCCGGACACGTCGTGGAGGTGGTCATCCGCCCCAGCAGCGTGTCGCGGTACTGCACCACCACGCCGCGCCCGCCGCAGACAAGGCAGGTCGTGGTCTGGCTGCCCGGCTCGGCGCGCGACCCGCCGCAGCTCTCGCAGCGCTCGCGCCGCTCCACCTTGAGCTCGATCGTCTTGTCCGCCAGGCAGTCCTCCAGCTTCAGGTGCACCGCGCGGTGCAGGTCCTCGCCGGGCTGATAGTCGCGCCGCCGCGCTGTCGCCGCGCCGCCGAAGCCCTGGGAAAAGCCCCCGCCGCCGCTGAAGAAGAAGTCGAAGATGTCGCTGATACTGCTGAAGCCGGCGCCGAAGGGATCGCCGCTGGCCGCGCGTCCGCCGGTCGTGCCATAGGTGTCATATTGCTGGCGCTTCTGCGGGTCGGAGAGCACCTCGTAGGCCAGGTTGATCTCCTTGAAGCGCTCTTCGGTGTCCGGCGTGCTGCTGACGTCGGGATGGTACTGGCGCGCCAGGCGCCTGTAGGCGCGCTTGATGTCATCGCCGTTGGCATCGCGCGACACGCCGAGGATGCTGTA
>Ga0315287_10000487_pt1 | contig 34634 bp, 30 predicted proteins | sample YL17G11_0_MG_FD_205037 | JGI IMG/M metagenome (GOLD analysis project Ga0315287, IMG submission 205037) | Sediment microbial communities from Yellowstone Lake, YNP, Wyoming, USA - YL17G11_0 | ecosystem: Environmental > Aquatic > Freshwater > Lake > Sediment | place: USA: Wyoming | collected...
TCTCTGGCAAACTCATCTCCGCCGAACATCCCGCCCGGCACCTGGCCGTAGACGGCATACATGCTGTCATAGTTGCCTTCGGCAGCCTGCAGGTACTTCGGATCTTTGGACTGCACGTAGTATTGGCCGGGCTTGCGGAAGCCCTGCGAGTAGTCGACGTTGTGGCCACCCTTGACATTGCCGCTCATCCACGATGCGCCGGTGCGCATGAGCTTGTCCGCCAGGTCCAGCATTGCTTTGTCGCCGGTCTGGTTGTAAAGCCAGTAGACGCTCTCGAGGTTATCACCGTTGCGCGGGACCTGCCACCCGCCGGAGAAGAATTTGTTATCCGGGATGGTGAGCTGCCACTTGGAGTATTTGAGCATCATGTCGATGATGCGTTTGTCGCCGGTGTATTCGTAGTAGGCTCTCAGGGCGAAGAGCATGCTCATGTTGGGCATCATGTCCGGGGCTCCGCTTCCACCCAGATTAGCCGGTGGGCCGAACCAGCCGTCCTCTCGCCGGCTTTTGATCGCGGCATCCAGCCAGATTTTCGCTTCGCTGATAACCCGCTGGTCGCCGAGCACGAACCCGAGGTTGCTGAAGCCGCGAAGCCAGTAGGCCACTTCCTCCCAGCCGTTGTCACCCTTGCCCTCTGGGCTGAGCCAGGCGTTGTTATCTTTTCTCAGGAAACCGCTTATCTCGGTGAGATGGCCGGTGAAGCCGTCGGCTTCGAGTTCGAGCTGCTTGCGGAGCCAGCCCTCGGGCCTGATCGAGCCGACAGGCAGCTTGATCAGCGGGCTCGGAAGCAGGGGTTCGCGATTGCCGTTGTAGTACTTGTTCGCCAGGGTCGTGTCGGGTTTGTCGACCACTTTCACCGTGGTGGCGCTTGCCCCCCAGACCGGGGCGACCAGCGCAGCCAGCCAGGCCGCGCCCAATGCGACAGATATACGTGTTACCATTACTTTCCTCTCTTATTTGTTCGTTAGCAAGCTATTATGCGTAGGAGACAACACTCCGTCAGTGCTGAGTAGGCCGAGGCACGCAAGAGCAGCCCCGATCTTGGTAGGTGACATAGTGGGGGTTACTCCTTCGGTGTGATTACAGATAGTCCTTAGTAATATAGACGGCGCGGACGGGCTGGCATTACGGATGGGGCTGGTATTTTTGCTGGGGCTTGTCAGGGCAAGCATCGGGTTTGCCAGTTTGAAGCAGGCAAGCTAGCGGTATAATGACGCCAAGTCCAGCGTTGTAAAAGAAGAGCCATGGATCGTACATTCCGAAGCGTTGTCGTGTGCCTGTTGCTTGCGTTTTCTTCGGCGGTTCTCGCCGTACCGCGCTACACCGTCACCCAGTTGCCGACCGTCAACGGGGTAAGCCTCTCGCCAACCTGTCTCAGCACCTCGGGCACTGTGGCCGGAACCACCAGCGACGGGCGCACGTTTGTATACTCCCCTTCCATTGGGACCAAGTTCATCGAGCCACCTGCCGGGTACACGAGCATAACCCCCAGGGCCGTCAACGAATCCGGGGAGGTAGTGGGCTACTTTCAAAATGGCCCGTATGACGCCGGACATTCCTTTGTGTACAGGCCTGGTAACGGTGTGGTCGAGCTCACCGCGCCGGCGGGTGTCCGTAACGTGGCGTGTGACATCAACAACCATGGACTTGTCGTGGGTTACTGCGCCGAAAGGTATGGCTACGCGCTGAGCACATACTCGGCCACCACAAGCGGTGCAATGACTGAACTGGGAGTGTTGGACGGCTATCAGGAGATGGGGACCATGGCCATCAACAACTCCGGGGTAATGCTTCGCAGTTCACAAAGGTACGCATGTGATGGCTGGGGGAATGAAATACTTGAGCCCGATGTCTTCCTCAGTTCGCAAGGCCGGATGGATGATATGAACTCAGCTAGCGAGATATCGGACTTTGAGCCAGGGCTGACCCACAGAATTCTTTCAGCAAACGACATTAACAGCGGCGGACAGATCGTCGGAATGCTGGGGTCCTACTACACTGAGTGGGGCGACCCTGGCATTGGGTTGGGATGTATCGGTGGAGACGGGAGGCTAACGTACGATCCCGTGCGGGCATTTCTGTATACTCCCGGCAGCGCGCCTGTCGAACTGGGCCTGTTGCCAGGGTACGGTTCGTTTAGCGAGGCCATGGGAGTGAACGACCTGGGGCAAGTGGTGGGTTATTCGGAATTCGAAAGCTGTCCTCTGGGAGATGCTAGCGCTGCTTTTCTCTATTGCGATGGCCAGATGTACGAACTCGCGTCGCTGCTCGATGGAAACGCACAGGGGTGGATGCTTACCGAGGCCCGCGCCATCAATAACAAGGGGCAGATCATCGCCTACGCAAGCCGACGCGCGGGCGGAGATTGGGCAAGCGGGACATTTCTCCTGACTCCTGTGCCCGAGCCATCCTCGCTGCTCGCTTTATTGTCGGGATTCATCATGATGCCCGCCCTCTTGAAGAGGAAACGCGCCGCTTGATTTGGGCGGTGTCGATGTCCGCCTCTCCCTCAATTTCTATCGGGTGCATCGCAGAGGGCAACCAGGCCGCGGTCGAGCAATTCGCTTTGCCCACGAGGGGTCCGGTCTCGAAGGCACTACTTCCAGTATCCCTTTCCGGTAAGGAGGTATCCTCCCCTGCGTGGTTAAGTAATGCTTGATGCCATGAAATATCGTGTGCACTTGCATGTTCAAATCGAACATGTCCCAATAGAAATCTCAGGAGGAACCCGGCATTGAGTAGGATTGTGACGGCCGTATTGGTTGTGGTTTTGTGTTTGTGCGCGATATCCGCCGCGTGGGCGCAGGAGAGCGCAGCGACAAAAGAGACCCCCGAACAGCGCGACGCCCGCATGAAATGGTGGCACGAGGCGAAGTTCGGAATGTTTATCCATTGGGGGATATACTCGGTCCCCGCCGGCACGTGGGACGGCAAGCAAATCCCCGGCATCGGCGAGTGGATTATGCACAACGCCCGCATACCCGTCGCCGACTACGCGAAGCTGGCCGAGAAGTTCAACCCCGTGAAATTCAACGCGGAGGAGTGGGTGAAAACCGCCAGGAACGCCGGGATGAAGTATATAGTCATCACGTCCAAACACCACGACGGCTTCGCGATGTTCCATTCGGAGGCGAGCAAGTATAACATCTACGATGCTACTCCGTTCAAGCGCGATCCCCTCAAGGAACTTGCCGCCGCGTGCAAGAAATACGGGATCAGGCTGGGGTTCTACTATTCCGAGGCTCAGGACTGGGGTCATCCCGGCGGGTCTGCGATCGGCGGCCACTGGGATAAGGCTCAGGATGGCAGCATGGATGACTATATCACCAAGGTCGCCATCCCGCAGGTGAAGGAGATTCTCTCGAACTACGGCAAGATATCCGTCCTCTGGTGGGATACCCCCGAGGGCATGACCCGCGAACGCGCGGCCCAGCTTGCCGACCTATTGAAGCTGCAGCCGGGGATCGTCACCAATGACCGCCTCGGCGGCGGGCTTCCGGGCGACACGGCCACTCCCGAGCAATGGATTCCGGCCTCGGGCTATCCCGGTCGAGATTGGGAAACCTGCATGACCATCAACGACACCTGGGGCTATAAGTCTTATGATAACAACTGGAAATCGACCGAAACCCTCGTGCGCAACCTCATCGACATCGCCAGCAAGGGTGGGAATTATCTGCTCAATGTCGGCCCGACATCCGAAGGCGTGTTCCCGCAGCCGATTGTCGAGAGGCTCAAGCAGGTCGGGGATTGGATGAAGACGAACGGCGAGGCGATCTACGGCACCAAGCCCAGCCCGTTTACAAAGCAGCTTACGTGGGGCCGCTGCACGCGCAAGGGTTCCAAGCTCTACCTGAGTGTGTTCGACTGGCCCAAGGACGGCAAGCTGCGCGTGCCGCTGACGAATGAAACCAAGGGCGCCTATCTGCTGACTCAGCCCAAGAAGCCTCTCAAGTGCGCGAAGGTGGAAAACGCCATCGAGATAGCCGTCCCGAGCGCCGCGCCGGACAAGATAACGAGCGTGGTGGTTCTGGAGATAATCGGCGAGCCACAGTCTCCCGCGCCAGCGGCCATCAAGGCCGAGCCTGGCAAACCGGTCGTGCTGCTGGCCGATGACGCGAAGATAGTCGGTGATACGATGCAGTCGGAGGTTTCGGGCGGGAAATCGAATCTTGGCTGGTGGACCAACCCGAATGACTATGTGGAGTGGAAAGTCGAACTCTGTAAAGGCGTGAAGTACGAAGTAGTGCTGGACTACGCCCTGGCCCCGGACTCTAACGGAAGCAAGGTGCGCCTGGAATGCAGCGGAACCACACCCAACAGCACAAGCACCTCCAAGCTCGAGTTCACGCTAACGTCGACGAAGGCATGGGACGACTACGTGCAAATGAAAACCGGGGCGACATTCAAGTCGGACCCACCTTGTGATACCATCAGGCTAAAGGCAATCGCCAAACCCGGTGTGGGTGTGATGAACCTCCGTTCAATCACGCTTGTTCCGGCAGAGGAGTCAAAATGAGACTGAAATTGCTCTGCGTCGCCTTGATTGCCGCGGCATTCCCTGCCTCGTGACTTGCAGTTGTTGATGGATCCTCCCAGATGATTTATCTAGTGGTTGCACTTGACAGCCCGAAAGGCATCGCGTATATTGTATACAATATGCAATAGCGGCAAGTTCTCAGCGTGGAGGCTTTCGCTGTTGCCAGGCAATCTAGAAGAAATGGTGACAGAGACGATATGGGAATACAGTTGGATGCTTTGTCTCGTGTGAACATAGATCAGGAAGTATACGAAGCAATTGCCGAGCGGATAATCTCCGGGGCGTTGCCTCCAGGCGCGCGTATCACGGAGGAAGAACTTGCCGAGCAGCTCGGTGTGAGCAGGACACCGATCCGGGAGGCAATGAAATCGCTGGCGAAAGTTGAGCTCATTGAGCTGCTTCCGCGGCGCGGCGCGTATGTTCGTCAACTAAGCCAGGTAGATCTCAACGAGATATACGAGATTCGTGAGATCCTTGAGGGAATGGTCGCCAGGCTTGCTTTGGATCACGTAACTCGTGAGGATCTCGAGAGCCTCAAGGAGAAGATAGCCTCGTGCAGGAGAGATCTCGCGGAAGGACGGGCGGAATCATTTCTTGATGCCGACGAGTCTCTTCACTCACTGCTCCTTGAACGCTGTCCAAATGTCAGGCTGCGCAAAATGCTCAAATCGCTTAACAATCTTGTCCGGTATTTCCGTGTACAGGTAGCCAAGGATATCGGGCGTGCCGCAGAAGCTGTGGAAGAGCATGATGCCATTATCTCTGCCCTCGAGGCGCGTGACGCGGACGCTCTCGAAGCAGCCGCGAAGAACCATATCAGGATAACGCGAGAGCGCACGCTTGCAGACATTCATTTCGGCGCAACAAAGGGGTGGAACGATGAAGCTGAAAGATAAGGTGGCGATAGTGACCGGCGCGAGCAAGGGAATTGGCGAGGGTATCGCGCGCGAGTTCTCCCGCGAGGGAGCGAAAGTGGTTGTCGTATCCAGGGGTGAGGCGGAAGGCCTAGCCATGGCTGAGGAGCTTGGAAGCAAGGAGGGCCGCGCTATTTACGTGCGGACCGATGTTACCAAGAGCGAGGACATCCAGGCACTGATAGCCAGGACTGTCGAGACTTTCGGCAGGCTCGATGTATTAGTCAACAATGCGGGTTACCACATCTCCAAGAACGTCGAGGAGACTACAGAAGAGGAGTGGGAGTTTATCCAGAACACCAACCTGCGCTCTACATTCCTCTGCAGCAAGTATGCCATTCCTCATCTTAGGAAAACGAGGGGCAACATCATCAACATCAGCAGTATGGTAGGCCTTGTCGGACAGCCCAACGCCGGTGCCTACTCCGCCACCAAGGGTGGACAGATAGCTATGAGCAAGGGGATGGCGATCGACTTCGCTCCTGATGGGATCAGAGTCAATGTCATCTGTCCCGGCTGGATACAAACCCCGCTGGTCGATGACTGGTTCAGCCAGCAGAAAGATCCGGAAGCGGCGATGAAGTACATATTCGGTCAGCACCCATTGGGCAAGATCGGCACCATTGAAGACTGCGGCAAGGCGGCTGTCTATTTGGCAAGCGACGATGCAGGGTTTGTTACAGGCATCACACTGAACATCGACGGCGGGATAACGTTAGGGTATTGAGAAGACTCAATACCCTGAATAGGAGCAGAGCTTGACTAGCGAAGAGAGAATTCGAAAATCCCAATGGTTTGCTGAGGCCCGATTCGGTATGTTCGTTCACTGGGGTCTGTATGCAATCACTGCGCGAGATATGTGGTACTACTCCACGGAAGAAGTCGATAAGGACAAGTATGAGCGCCTGTTCCGCAGATTCAACCCGGTGGACTATGACCCTGAAAGCTGGGCGAAGCTTGCCAAAGACGCCGGGATGAAATACGCGGTCTTCATAACCAAGCACCACGACGGATTCTGCCTGTGGGACAGCAAATACACGGACTTCAAAGTCACAAACACCCCCTACGGCAAGGACATTCTGAAGCCGTGGCTGGATGCTTACAGAGATCAAGGCATTAAGGTTGGGGTCTACTATTCTCTTATTGACTGGCACCATCCGCACTTTACGGTAGATTACCTCCACCCACAGCGCAAGGATGCCGATCGTCTCAATAAGACCAGGGACCTGAATGTATATGTAGAGTATATGCACAATCAGGTCAGAGAGCTAATGACTGAGTATGGTCCTATAGACGTATTCTGGCCGGACTTCTCTTACGATCACCGTCCTGACAGCAAAGGCAAACGGGCGGAGGAGTGGCAGTCCGAGCGGCTCATTGCCATGCTCGAAGAGTTGCAGCCGGGAATACTCTATAACAACCGTATGGGCATATCCGGAGAGATTGCGGCCGATTTTACGACTCCGGAGCAGTATATCCCAAAGGAAGATGTGACACGCAAAGACACGGACGCGCCGATCTGGGAGGCCTGCGAAACCATAGGGGCCTCCTGGGGTTACTACCGTGGCGATCGAGACATCAAATCTGCGACTCGCATAGTGTCAGACCTCGTAACCTGTGTCAGTAACAATGGCAATCTCCTTCTCAATGTCGGTCCGACCCCTCGGGGTAGAATCCAGCCTGAGTTCGTGGAGCGTCTCGGGCAGGTCCGCGAGTGGATGGACGTTAACGGCGAGTCCATCCACGGCGCAGGAGCAGCTATGGTTGCCCCGATAAACGAAGGCTGTCCTGAACGGCATTATGTGTTTACGCAACGAGGCACCGATCTCTATCTGCATTTCTTTGACAGGTATCCACCATTCGATATTCTTATTCCTGGCTTGAGCGCCGCGGCTGTGGATTACGTCGAGTTCGTTGCTGATCGTACGGAGGTTGAGTTCGAGGAGGTAGTGATTGATGAGAAACCAAACATACGCTTACGCCTGCCAATCATCAATCCCGACCCGCACGACACCGTTGTCCGTTTTGTACTACGCGACTCCTAGCTGGTGGACAGACGGGGCCTTCGCTTGCAGTGGGCCCCGGCATATGTCGGAGATGGTTTATGGTTCACGATGAGTTCAGAGACAAAGTGATAATGATCACCGGCGCGGCCGGCGGGATTGGCCAGGCATTGTGTGAGCGGTTTGACAGACTGGGCGCAAGGGTGCATTCTACCGATCTCAGAAAAGTTGATCGTCCCCTATTTGTGCCCGGAGATGTGGGCAACGCCGAGTTCCTGGCTGACTGGGTGAGCGACGTTGTTGCGAGTGAGGGCCTGATCGACGTTCTTGTCAACAACGCCGGCATTTGCCCTCGAACCCCGCTGATGGAGACGACAGTCGACGACTGGAAAGAAGTGCTGGACGTGAACCTGACTTCCGTGTTCGCGCTCAGTCAGTTGGTTATGGGCCATATGGTTTCCCGCCGATCAGGAGCCATTGTCAACGTGGCGTCGATGGCGGCTAAGGTGGGAGGTATTGCTGTCGGGCCGCACTACAGTGCCAGCAAGGCGGCGATCATCTGCCTGACAAAGACATTCGCCCGGTTCGGTGCGCCCTACGGTGTGCGTGTGAATGCCGTTGCTCCCGGAGTTATCGACACTCCGATCACGCACACCGCGAGTCCGGAGCAGCTTCTGAGCTATCGCTCAACGATTCCAATGGGACGGGTCGGCGATCCAAGCGAAGTAGCCGGGCCCATCGTCTTTCTGGCCTCGACTGATGCATCCTACATCACCGGCGCCACGCTCGACATAAACGGCGGGTTTCTCATGGACTAAGAGACACGGGGGTATGGCTCAATGAAGTTCTCGCAAGTATTAGACATCACACAGCCTTTGTTTGACCGATGCCCGGGCAATCCCGCATTTCCTCCGATGGAAGTGTCCCATGAGATGCACGCCGAGGATGTGGGGTGGAACACTGAGAGGCTCAACTTCTTCACACACGTTGGCACTCATATCGACTCCCCGTGGCATCGCGATAACGGGGGGCGGACTATCGATACCATGCCGCCGGACACCTTCATCGGGCCTGCCACAGCAGTGGACCTTTACGGCAAGAAACCTGATGAGGCGATATGCGTATCGGATCTTGAGCCCTATGGGAGTCGCCTGAACCCGATAGTGTTGCTTTGCACTGGTTGGGGCGAGAAGCGATCAAACACAGACGAGTATCTGTACCACTCCCCGTGGCTTTCAGCCGAAGGGGCGCGGTGGCTTGTCGAGCACGGTGTGCGAGGCGTCGGAATAGACCACTTCAGCGTCGGTGGGGCCAACCCGGAGCACGTGGAGGCGCCGCACGATGTGCTGCTGGATGCGGGCATTTGGATACTTGAGGATCTCATTTTGCCAAGGCGGCTGCTGGATTTCGGCAACCTGCACGTAATTGCGCTTCCCCTGCTTCTCAAGGGCGGCAGCGGTGCTCCTGCAAGGGCGCTGGCTGTATCCACGCTGAATGGGAGCCGGAGCGCGTTCGCCGAGGGTGGTGGCCGGTAGTGGCACAAGTGAACGGTATAAGCTGTAAGAGAGGTAAGAGAGTTGGACGTTCTCAAGAACTACGTGTCAGGAAGCTGGGTCGATTCGGTTTCGGGGCAGACTTCCGATAACATCAATCCCGCCGCCAAGGATGACGTGATCTGCCGTGCCCAGGCATCGGTAATCGAAGACGTAAACGCGGCGATGGAGGCGGCATCATCTGCGTATGACGGCTGGCGGAAGACTCCCGCCCCGGAACGGGCCACGCTCCTCCTCAAAGTGCTCCGGCGAATGGAGGAACGTAGAGAGGAGTTCGTGCGAACGATCACGCTCGAAAACGGCAAGACTCTGCGTGAATCGAATGGTGAGTTTGCAGCCGCGATCAAAGAGACCGACTACCAGATTGGGCAAGGCAGAAGACTTGGCGGCACTCAAGTTCCGTCTGAACAGCCCGGAGTGATGTGCTACCTGACAAGACAGCCGCTTGGCGTCGCCACTCTCATTATGCCGTGGAACTTCCCTCTCAGCGTTGCCTGCCGCAAGATGTTCCCGGCTCTCATCGCCGGCAACACGTGTGTCGTCAAGCCCGCCGATTTTACCCCGATGTCGGTCTGGCTATTGTTCCAGGTGATGGATGATGTCGGTCTTCCGCCCGGCGTCGTGAACTACATAACCGGACGAGGCTCGGTGATCGGCGATACGCTCGTCACACATCCTAATGTCATGGCTGTCTCGTTCACCGGATCGACCGAGGTGGGAGTTGGCATTGCAGAGAAGCTCGCCGGACGCCAGACCAAGATCCAGTTGGAAATGGGCGGAAAGAATCCTCTGGTCGTGCTTTCGGATGCCGATCTTGAGAGAGCAGCCGACGCTGCCATACTCGGCGCATTCAGTTGCAGCGGGCAGTGGTGCACATCCACGAGTCGGGTCGTCGTAGAGGCGCCGATCTATGATGCGTTCCTGAATATCATTGTCGACAAGGTTCGCGAGATCAGAGTAGGCCGCGGCGTGGACGAGTCGACACGAATGGGGCCTGTCGCTGGTCCAAAACAGTATAAGACCATCATAGACTACATCTCGATAGGCAAACAAGAGGGCGCCAGGCTTTGCGCAGGCGGATCGGCGATCACCCACGGCGACTTTGGCAATGGTTATTACGTTGAACCGACGGTCTTTGCCGATGTGACTTCCGATATGCGAATCGCGCGCGAGGAGATATTCGGCCCGGTGCTCTCGGTTATGAAGGCCGCGGACTTCGATGATGCTGTGAAAATCGCCAACGACACGGTCTACGGCCTTGCGTCCTCGATCTACACAAAGGATTTGGATAAGGCTCAGCGATTCATCGAAGACAGCGAGGTCGGCTTGTGTCATGTCAACATGCCTACTTCCTGGAAGGAGCCACAGCTCGAGTTCGGAGGAATCAAAGATTCCGGACGGGGGCTGCCCGAGGCAGGCGAAACCGGCGCTGAGTTCTTTACGGATATGAAAGCCGTCTATGTCCGCCGGTAATGGAGCTAACAATGGGAACCGACAAAACGCAGGCTTGTTGCGGAGAGCTTGATAGCGAGAAACTGACGAGGTTATACACCCAACTGGTGCGACTCAGGGCATTCGAGGAGCGGGTCAGGGAAATATATATGGCAGGCCTTATGCCGGGGCTGGCGCACGTATATATTGGGCAGGAAGCTGTAGCCGTCGGAGTCTGCGAGGCATTGAGAGATGGCGATTACGTCACTAGCACACACCGAGGCCACGGGCATTTTCTGGCCAAAGGCGGCGACCCAAAGCTGATGATGGCAGAGATCATGGGCCGCGAGACGGGATACTGTCGCGGCAAAGGCGGCTCGATGCACATAGCGGACATTTCGCATGGGATCATCGGCGCCAACGGAATAGTCGGTGCTGGAATTCCGATTGCCGCCGGCGCGGCGCTACGACTCCAGATGAGCCGTACCGATGGCGTGGTGGCATGTTTTTTCGGAGATTCCGCATCAAACCAGGGGACTTTCCACGAGGCTCTGAATCTCGCTTCGCTGTGGAAGCTACCGGTAGTCTTCATCTGTGAAAACAACCTATACGGAATATCAGTCCGCCAGGACAGGCATCAAAACATAACCGACATAGCGGACAGAGCGGTAGCTTATGGGATTCCCGGCGAGGTCGTCGACGGAACGGATGTATTGGCTGTTTATAATGCGTCAGCCCGCGCGTTTTACCGAGCAAGGACCGGGCAGGGCCCCAGCCTGATCGAGTGCAAGTGTTATCGGTGGCTCGGGCACCACGTAGGTGATCCCGCTCACTATCGTCCTGCAGGTGAACTTGAGTCGTGGAAAGAGCGCTGCCCGGTGAGGCAGTTTGCCAATAGATTGATATCCGAAGGGGTAATCGACGAGCAACAGAGCCGACGACACGTGAAGTCCGCCGAAGAAGAAATGCTCGAAGCCCAAAACTGGGCGATGGATCAGCCCTGGCCCTTGCCGGAAGAGGCTCTGGAGGATCTCTATGCCTAGGGAAATCACGCAGGCGGAAGCCATTCGCGAAGCGCTCTGCGAGGAGATGCGCAGGGATGAGCGAGTGTTCGTCATGGGCGAAGATGTGGGACCCCACGGCGGCATATTCACTGTAACGAAGGGCATGCATGAGGAATTCGGCGAGGAGCGGGTGCGAGACACGCCCATTTCCGAGGCCGGTTTTATCGGAGCGGCTTTGGGCGCATCGATAGTCGGAGGCCGTCCGGTCGCGGAGTTGATGTTCGGCGACTTTGCTGCTGTTGCAATGGATCAGATTGCAAACCAGATCGCCAAAGCCAGATACATGTCGGGTGGGAAGGTCAAGGCTCCGCTCGTAGTCAGGCTTACGATTGGTGCACGCGGTTCAACCGCGGCGCAGCATTCGCAGAGCCCGTACGCTTGGTTTGTGCACACTCCTGGTCTTTACGTAGCCACGCCATCGACTCCGGCGGACTGCAAGGGTCTGCTTAAGAGCGCGATACGTGATGAGAACCCAGTGATCTTCTGCGAGCATAAGAAGCTTTACTTCAGCAAAGGTTATGTGCCCCAAGGAGAATACATGATTCCTTTCGGGGTGGCCGATATAAAGCGGCCCGGAAAGCACGCCACGGTGGTCGCGATCTCCGTTATGGTGCATAAGGCGCTGGCAGTTGCCGAGAAGCTCTCCGGTGAAGGAATAGAACTCGAAGTCATTGACCCGCGGACGCTTTTTCCAATGGACTGGGAGACAATCTACCGATCGGTCCGTAAGACCGGCCGCCTTGTGATTGTGGATGAAGGACACTTCACGTGCGGGGTTGCGGCCGAGATTGCCGCAAGAGTATCAAGAGACTGTTTCGACTACCTGGATGCGCCGGTTGAGCGAGTTTGCGCAAAAGACACGCCTATCCCGTTCAGCCCGGAGATGGAGGACTACGTGATTCCGCAGGAGACAGATGTGGAAACGGCCGTAAGGGCAGTTTTGGCCTGAACCTGGAGTTAGCTGGATTGTACACGAAACCACACCCGGGTCGACTCAGTGAGGCTCTGGGCAGGCACACAGTGGACCAGGAATGCGAAACCGTGTCCAGACAACCAAAGAGAACACGAAGGAGAATACCAACGATGCTAAGAAGATTATTGCTCACGCTGGCCCTGGCGGGTCTTGTCGCCGGCCAGGTCTGCTCCGCCGATGAGGCGCAGAAGCCCGCTCCCGAGACGCCGGCCCAGAAGGAAGCCCGCATGAAATGGTGGCGGGAGGCGCGCTTTGGCATGTTCATCCACTGGGGGCCTGTCAGCCTTAAGGGCACCGAGATCGGATGGTCGCGCGGCGGCGAGCGAAGGGGAGTCGGCGGGACGGGCGAAATCCCATTGGATGTCTACGACAACCTCTACAAGACATTCAATCCCACCAAGTACGACGCGAAGCAATGGGTGGCGATCGCGAAGGCGGCGGGCATGAAGTATATGGTCTTCACCAGCCGGCACCATGACGGCTTCTCAGAATGGGACACGAAGCAATCGGACTACAACATAATGAACTCCCCCTACGGAAAGGACATCGTGAAGCAGCTCGCCGATGCCTGTCACAAGGCCGGGATGAAGATCGGGTTTTATTATTCCCAGCCCGATTGGCATAACGCGGATTACCTGACCGCGACCCATTCCAAGTATCTGGAATACATGAAAGGCCAGCTTCGGGAACTGTGCACCAACTACGGCAGGGTGGATATCATCTGGTTCGATGGTCTCCAGGGCAACGCCGAAACCTGGGACTCCGTCAACACGGTGGCGATGATCCGCAAGCTGCAGCCCGGCATCATAATCAACAACCGCGCCGGCCTTCCCGAGGACTTCGATACCCCCGAGCAGTCCATCGGCGGGTTCCAGTACGATCGTCCCTGGGAAACGTGCATGACCATCGGGACCCAGTGGGCGTGGAAACCCAACGACAATATGAAGTCGCTCCAGGAGTGCTTGCATACGCTGATCAGATGCGCGGGCGGGGATGGCAACTTCCTGTTCAATGTCGGCCCGATGCCCACTGGCGAGATCGAGCCCAGGCAGGTGGAGCGTCTCAAGGAGATGGGCGCGTGGCTTAAGAAATACGGCGAGAGCATCCAAGGCACTCGTGGCGGTCCCTACAAGCCCAACAGTGCCCTCGCCTGCACCCGCAAAGGCAGTGTCATCTACGTTCATCTGCTCAAGCCGGTTTCCGAACTCACACTTCCGGCCATCCCGCGCAAGGTCAAGCGCGCGACGCTGCTCACCGACGGCAAGGTCAGCTTCATGCAGACCGACGGGGGAATCACGCTGAAGGTCTCCCCCAAAACGCCGTCCGAAATCGACACCATAGTCAAGCTCACCCTTGACGGCTCGGCGATGGACATTGCCCAGCTTGCAGCTATCAGACCGATGGCCAAGATGCCGGACGGGGTGAAGGTTGCCGCGTCCAACATATACGAGAAGATGTTCGCGGATTACGGCCCGGAAAAAGCCTTCGACCGCAATCCCGACACACGCTGGGCGACTGACGTGGGAACCAGGCAGGCCTGGCTGACAATCGAATACCCGCAGCCGGCGAAGGTGTCATCGATTCTGTTGTCCGAGGAATTCAACTGGGTGAGGTCGTTTGAGCTGCAGTATCAGGATGGAAATGACTGGAAGACGATCTTCAAGGGCACGACCATCGGGATCGATTTCAGGGAAGACTTCGAACCCGTGACTGCCAGAGCGTTCAGGCTGAATATACTCGATGCGACCGACGGCCCGACGTTTTGGGAGATTGGGCTGAAGTAACTATTTCATTATGTGGATTAGCCCGGCGATGCCCTGCCTGATGTAGACCACGGCTATCGCGGCGAGCAGAATGCCCATTATTCGCACGATGATATCAGCCCCGCTTTCCTTGATGACGGCGTAGACCTTCGGGGTCGTCAGGAATACCAGCCACGTCACGAACGAGGCCAGGATTACGGCGAGGGCGGTCACGATTTCCCCGTTGGCTTTCACCAACACGACGGCGGTCGTAATCGCGCCCGGCCCCACGAGGATAGGCGAAGCAATCGGCGCGGCGGACGGATGCTGCCGGAACCTGGCATCGCCCGACATGCTGCCCTTGAGCACGAAGCTGAACGCGATTGAAAGAAGCAGCAGCCCGCCCGCGACCTTCAGATCGTCCGGCGTGATCCCGAAGATCGACAGGATCAACGTCCCCCCAAATGTGAATAGCAGTAACAGCCCAGAGCCGATCAGGGCAACCTGGCCGATCAGCTTGCGCTGCTTCGGGATTTCAAGATCACGGGTGACGGAAGCGATCACCGGCACCAGCCCGAGGGGATTGAGCACGATCAGCAGGGCGGTAAACGCCTGAGCCAACGCCATAAAGAATTCAGCGGGATGGGCGCTTATTTCGGAGTATGTGTTCATCATGAGCATTATATACCGGAGGCTGGAGGGGACACAAGGGCGGGAGTTCTGCCATGTCCGCGCAAAGCGCCATAGCCGGCGCGAGCACCGACGTACAGGTCTGGATGAAGTGGCGGAGGGGGAGAGATTCGAACTCTCGGTGGCTTGCGCCACGACAGTTTTCAAGACTGCTCCGATAAACCGCTCTGGCACCCCTCCGCGGGGGATTTTGGGTGTAACTGCCCGGTAGATTATACCGCATCGCGGGGTTGTTGTCAGCAGCGCAACATCGCACTCATCAAGAGTGAACTGTTACCTCCCATAACTAATGCCCCGGGACGTTGGCCCGGGGCACCGTGGCTTGTATGAAGTTATTACCTGGTTCTAAGCAGACGCGGCAGTAACATTGGCAGCCTGAGGACCTTTTGGACCATCCGCGATCTCGAACTCTACTGGCTGGCCTTCATAGAGAGTCTTGCGACCATCCATGTTGATAGCTGAGTAGTGGACGAAGATGTCCTTGTCTTCTTCGGTGGCAATGAAACCATAGCCCTTAGCGTCGTTGAACCACTTTACGACACCACTAAGCAACCCACTCACCCTCCTTATCAAAGGTGTCGCGTAAGTCCGAGCATTTGAATTTCCACAGATCCCACAGGCAGATACCGCAAAACTCGCTCACAACTTACACGTACGCATTACACGCGGATATCGGGATGTATGCCCGAAAACCTGCCGGCTCTGCCAGTTCACGCCTAAGCTGTCCGGTATACAAATCCGCATATACGTCTTATTTCGCCATCCGCCGGAATTGTTCCTCCATGATTTCCTGCATACGAGCGATTTCCGTGTCCATTTGTTCCTGTATTCTCTGCATTTTGTCCAGAAGGTCCAGAATTACCTCCACGCCTGCCAGGTTCACGCCCAGATCCTGCGTGAGACGCTGTATCTGATGCAACCGCTCGATGTCAGCGTCGGAGTACATCCTGTTCTTGGTGCCGACACGAGCAGGCTGAACAAGCCCCAGACGCTCATACATGCGCAGCGTCTGAGGATGCACCTCGCACAGCCTGGCCGCAACACCTATGAGGTACAATGGTTCATTCTTATCCGCACGCGGCATACCCACAACGCCTCGCTTTCTTTCTCAATTCTGAATTATGAATTATGGCGGAGCTGCCGGATCTGATCGAGGAGCGCGCGCTCCTTCTCGCTCGGGTTCGACGGCGCCTGCACCATCACCCGCGCATAAAGGTCCCCTCGCCCCTCGCCCCTGAGCTTCGGCATGCCCTGGCCCGGCAGGCGGAACATACGCCCGCTCGATGTGCCGGGCGGCACTTTCATCACCACACGTCCCGACAGAGTCGGAACGCTTAGCTCACCGCCCAACACCGCCGTCACATAATCAACCGGCCCGTCAGTGTGCAGGTCATCGCCCTTGCGCTCGAACCTTGGGTGCCGTCTTATCTTCACGGTTATGAACAGGTCGCCGGAACCCGCCGGAACCTGCTCGCCCTGTTTCGACAAACGTATTTTCTGACCGTCGCCAACTCCCTTGGGAATCGTTACCTCAAGCTTCTTGCCATTGAGCATAAACAACTTCTTTGCTCCGTGAAAGGCATCTTCGAGGGAGATATCCATCTCGGTTTCGATGTCGCGCCCCTTCGCGGGAGGCGCCGCGCGGCGCCTGCGGGTCGTATGTACTGTCTCGGCCCCGCCGGGACGCCCGCCATACAAGAGCTCGAACAGGTCGGATCCACTGAAATCGAACGTGAAGCCTTCGGGTCCGACGCCGCCGGGACCGCCAGGTCCGCCCGTGCGGGCCTGCTCCCAATACTGCCCGAACTGATCGTATTTGGCACGCTTTTCCTTGTCGGACAGGACCTCGTAAGCCTCGCTGACCTCCTTGAACTTCTCCTCGGCACTCTTGTCACCGGGGTTGACATCAGGATGGTACTTGCGCGCCAGTTTTCGGTAAGCGGATTTGACTTCCTTCTCCGACGCGTTCCTGTCGACGCCCAGTATCTTATAGTAGTCCTTGATGTTGGTGGCCATGCTTAGGTCCTAGGTCTTAGGTTTTGGGTCACGCGATGGCATATAGTAAGGAGTATGCGAAGGTGTTTCGGGACTTCAGTCCCGAAACTGCCTCCGCAGGTACAGCCCTTGTTGGGGCGGATTTGAAATCCGGCCGAACACAACCCCCCCAACCCCTATTTGCTATTCCGCCTTAAACTCGGCGTCGATTACCTCTTCGTCTTCTTGGGTCGGCTGCTCGGCCTGGCCGGGGGCCGGGCCTTCGGCTTGAGATCCCGCCTCGGCCTGCGAGGCCTGCTCGTAGAGCATCTGCGACAGTTTGTAGCTCGACTGCTGCAGGTTCTCCGCGGCGGCGTTGATGCGCGCCGTGTCATTGGATTCGATGGCCGAACGCAGTTCGCTGGTCGCGTTCTCGATCGCCAGCTTGTCGGCAGACGGCGCCTTGTCACCAAGTTCCTTGAGCGTCTTTTCGGTCGAGTACAGAAGCTGTTCCGCGCGGTTCTTGGCCTCCGCGGCCTCGCGCAGCCTGCGGTCCTCTTCGGCGTGGCCGTCGGCGTCTCTCATCATCTTGTCGATTTCGTCCTTGGAAAGCCTGGTCGAGCCGGAGATCGTGATGCTCTGCTGCTTGCCGGTCGCCTTGTCCTGGGCGGACACGTTCACGATGCCGTTCGCGTCGATATCGAACGTAACCTCGACCTGAGGGACTCCCCTCTGCGCCGGCGGAATGCCCGCAAGGTGGAACCGCCCCAGGCTGTGGTTGAACTGAGCCATCTCGCGCTCGCCCTGCAAGACGTGGATTTCCACCTCGGTCTGGCCGTCGGCGGCTGTGGTGTAGGTCTTGGATTTGCGGGTCGGGATGGTCGTGTTGCGCTCTATGAGTTTGTCCGTGACACCGCCCAGGGTCTCCACGCCCAAAGTCAACGGCGTGACGTCCAGCAAGACGACATCCTTGACCTCACCGCCCAACACGCCCGCCTGAATGGCCGCGCCGACCGCCACGACCTCGTCCGGGTTCACGCTTCTATTCGGCTCCTTGCCTCCCGCGAGCTTCTTGACGAGTTCGACGACCTGTGGCATACGGGTCGCTCCACCGACAAGCACTATCTCGTCGATGTCCTTTTCGGAGATCTTCGCGTCCTCCATCGCCTTCTTGTAAGGCCCCTCGCAGCGCTTCAGCAGATCGGCGGTCTGTTCCTCGAACTTCGCCCGGCTGAGCGACATATCAAGGTGTTTGGGGCCGCTCGCGTCGGCCGTGATATAAGGCAGATTGATGCTTGTCTGGACCATTGAGCTGAGTTCGATCTTGGCTTTTTCGGCGGCCTCGCGCACCCTCTGCAGGGCCTGCTTGTCTTTCCTGAGATCGATGCCCTGCTGCGCCTTGAACTCGTCGCAGATCCAGTTGACGATCCTTTCGTCCCAGTCATCGCCGCCAAGGTGAGTATCGCCCGAAGTCGACTTGACCTCGAAGACCCCGTCGCCCACTTCGAGCAGCGAGACATCGAACGTGCCGCCGCCGAGGTCCCAAACGAGGACCGTTTCCGTGGTCTTCTTGTCCAGGCCGTAAGCCAGAGATGCCGCCGTCGGCTCATTGATGATTCGGAGCACTTTCAGGCCGGCTATCTCGCCCGCGTGCTGTGTCGCGGTGCGCTGCTCGTTGTTGAAGTAAGCCGGAGTCGTGATGACCGCCTGCGTGACCTCTTCGCCCAGATAGGCTTCAGCGTCCGTCTTGAGCTTCTGGATGATCATCGCCGAGATTTCCTCGGGCGTGTAGTTCTTGCCGTCGATGTCGACCTTGTGATTGGTGCCCATATATCGCTTGATGGACGATATGGTCCGATCCGGGTTGAGAATGGCCTGGCGCTTTGCCGTGATGCCGACCAGCCTCTCGCCGGTTTTCGTGAAGGCCACCACCGACGGGGTCGTACGGCTGCCTTCGGCGTTCGGGATGACGACAGACTCCCCGCCCTCCATAACAGCGACCACGCTGTTGGTGGTCCCGAGATCAATACCTACAGTTTTGGCCAATTGAATCACCTCCGCGGATATTGGATACCCTATATTCAAGCGAACCAAAAGAGGCCGTCGCTTAGAAATACTGTGGCATCATTGTGCGTTGCTCATATTATATGACTTGAGCGCCATACTGTCAAGTGTATTCTACCCTATTTTTCGGCAGGTCAAGCATAGATGTTTAGGGTGGCAAATGAGCAGGTGGGTTATCTGACGCGCCGGGCTCTTGAGGTGTTTGTACTGACCTCCGCCGCCCGCCTGGTGTTGGCCTGTTCGCCACGCGGCTTCTCTATTCCTGCCTTGGCTGCCTGAAAACCGCGCCCGGTAACATCAACCTGTGCCGCAAGCGTATTCATACCAATGATAGAAACGAGCGCCCGCGTTGACATGCGGGCAGCGGAGGCTTATAATCCCTACCGTAGCCGAGGCTATTCGCAGGAGGCGAAGATGAAAGCTCTTATCCTGAGCGGAGGCAAGGGGACCAGGCTCAGACCCATAACACACACCGCCGCGAAACAGCTCGTGCCCGTGGCGAACAAGCCGATACTTTTTTACGCCATCGAGGCGATGAAGGCGGCGGGGATCGAGGAAGTCGGCATAGTGGTCGGCGATACCCATGCCGAGGTGCGCGCCGCAGTCGGCTCGGGCGAGAGGTGGGGGGTCAAGGTTACCTATCTCCAGCAGGAGGCCCCGCTGGGGCTGGCGCACGCCGTCAAGATATCCGAGGAGTTCATGAATGGCGAGCCCTTCGTGATGTTCCTGGGAGACAACCTGCTCAGGGACGGCGTGGCATCGTTTGTACAGCGCTATGTGGAGTCGGGGGCAAACGCCCAGATACTCCTGGCGCACGTGCCCAACCCGCGGGACTTTGGCGTCGCCGAGCTATCCGAAGGACGGGTGGTCAAACTCATAGAGAAGCCTATCGACCCGCCGAGCGATCTTGCGCTAGTGGGCGTCTACATGTTCGATTCCCACGTATTCGAGGCGGTCAACTCGATCGAGCCGTCCGCGCGCGGCGAGCTGGAGATAACCGACGCGATCCAGTATCTCATAGATCACAATTACAGGGTCGAAAGCAAGGTCGTCGAGGGTTGGTGGAAGGATACGGGCAAGCTCGAAGACATGCTGGAGGCGAACAGGCTGGTGCTGGACGCCATTCAGCCGGAGAACCTGGGCGAGGTCGATAAAGAGAGCGAGATCCACGGCCGGGTATCGATCGGCAGAGGGAGCCGAATTATCGCCAGCAACGTGCGGGGCCCAGTGATCATCGGCGAGGATTGCGTGATAGAGAACGCGTTCATAGGGCCATATACGTCCCTCAACGATCGCGTGGTGGTTCGCGCGAGTGAGGTCGAACACAGCATTATCCTTGAGGAGTCGCAAATATTGGACATCGGCAGCAGAATGGCGGATAGCCTGGTGGGCAGGAACGTAAAAATCACCAAGGGAACCAGGCGGCCGCAGGCATATCGTATAATGGTAGGCGATAACAGCGAAGTAAGCGTCATGTAGGGGATGGGAGTTGGGGGATAGGGGTTAGGAAGGGAGGGGCTGGACGTCGGCGAATGCTTACCCTCCCTAACCCCCAACCCCTATCCCCCATCCCCGAACAGGAGAAACGCATGATAGAAGGTATTGAGGTAAGGCAGCTAAAGCGGCATGCGGATGAGCGCGGGTTTCTGATGGAGATGCTCAGGACGGACTGGGACATCTTCGACAGGTTCGCCCAGACTTACGTTTCGATGAACTACCCCGGCGTGATCCGCGCGTGGCATTACCATAAGAAACAGGACGACTACTGGGTGGTCGTGAAGGGCATGGTCAAAGCAGTTGTGTATGACAGCCGGGAGGGATCGCCCACATACGGGGAAGTGAACGAGTTCTTCCTCGGCGACAACAACCCGATCATGCTCAAGATCCCCATCGGGACCATGCACGGGTACAAGACCATCGGGGTCGAGCCGTCGCTTCTGGTCAACTTCCCCACCGAGCTTTACAACCCCAAGGAACCGGACGAGTTCCGCGAGCCGTGGGACTCGGAGAAGGTGCGTTACGATTGGGAGATCAAGTTTGTTTGATGGTATGATAATGTAATCACCGAATAGCGGAGGCGACCGCAATGGTAGATGGCTACATCTGTGCTGATGGGCGTTTGACGATTCCCAAAGAGATTCGCAAGGAACTGGGACTTAAGAAGGGGTCGATTCTGGAAGTGGAAGCGCGGGATGATTGCATCATCCTTAAGCCTATCAGAGGCGAGGAACAGCCCAGCACAAGGGAAGACAATGAGTCCAAACATCCCTAGTATAGACAAGAGCGCGCTCAACGAGTTGTGCAAGCGTCATCATATAAAGCGCCTGTCCGTCTTTGGGTCGGCACTTCGACCGGATTTCCGTGAGGGCAGCGACATCGACGTGCTGGTGGAGTTCGAGCCGGGTCACGTACCGGGATTTGCGTTCTTCGGGATTCAGGATGAGCTTTCGGAGCTATTTGGTCGCAAGGTCGATCTTAACACGCCGCAGTTCTTGAGCCATTACTTTAGAGACAGAGTGATGGCTGAAGCGGAGGTCGAGTATGATCGGGGATGAAGGATTGCCCAGGATTGTATGAGAGACTACCCGTCAGACACAATCGACCTCCTGATCGGGGAACTCGGCAGTCCGGACAATGATATCCAGCTTCGAGCCGAGAGCGGGCTGATCAAGCTTGGCAAGTCTGCCGTGTATGCGCTCATCGCGGTGACGGGGCACCCTAATGCGCAGGTGCGGTGGCGGGCGGCTTATGCGCTCGGTGAGATTGGTGATCCTCGTGCATTCGAGTCCATCGCCGCGCTGCTGCATGACACTCAGGAAGAGGTTCGCGACGAGGCCGTAGAAGCTTTGGGGAACTTGGGCGACCTGCGTGCCATAGAGTCTCTGGCAGACGTAATCAGGAACGCCAATGAGGATGAAGTGAGGGCCATACACGCGTCGCACTACATGGCCATGTTTGGATCGGCTGCGACTCAGGCGCTCGGCGATTTACTGCTCAACGGCAACGCAGCGGCGCGCAAGGTGGCAGCCTACGCGCTCGGAAACGCCGGTGACCCAAGTGCGACAGGCGCGTTGAGGACCGCGTTGGCTGATCCGGAAGTCAGGCACGACGCTGCGGTTTCGCTGGGCAAGCTTGGCGATACTGCAGTGATTGACGTGCTCATAGACTACCTTCGTGCGGGCAACGAAGACATACACGATGGTGATGCTTTATGGGCATTGAAGTGCTTGGACGGGGCGGCAGTTCAGTCCCTCCAGAAGATCTTTGAAAGCAGCACTGGTAAGGTCAGGCGGGATGCCCAATGGGTCCTTAGCAGAATAGGTGACCGGGCACTGTCGTAGATGCTCGATGTGCGGGAATGGCACGTGATCATTCAGAAGAGGTTCTATGAGAAACCTACTCATCACCGGCGGGGCCGGGTTTATTGGAAGCAATTTCGTGAGGTATATCCTCAATAAGCGCGATGATTGTCACGTCACCGTGCTCGATGCGCTCACATACGCCGGCCATCTGGAGAACCTGGAGGATGTCAAGGACGATCCCAGGTTCGCGTTCGTGAAGGGCGATATTCGCCGCGCCGAGGATGTGGATGGCCCCGTCAGGGACGCCGACATCGTTATCAACTTCGCCGCCGAGAGCCACGTTGATCGATCGATCAACGAGGCCGAGAACACGATTACGACCAACGTGATGGGCGTGTTTGTCCTCTGCGAGGCCGCCAAAAAGCATGGCGTCGAGAAGTTCATCCAGATATCCACCGATGAGGTTTACGGCGACATAGAATCGGGGTTCTCCAAGGAAACCGACCCGCTGTCGCCGAACAGCCCCTACTCGGCCGGCAAAGCCGGGGGCGAACTGCTGGCGAAGTCTTATCACCAGACCTACGGCGTGCCGGTGATCGTTACTCGCGGCTCGAATACTTATGGGCCGTATCAGCAGCCGGAGAAACTGGTTCCGCTGTTCATATCGAATGCGATGGACGGCAAGCCGCTGCCGGTCTATGGCGATGGCATGCAGGTCCGGGACTGGCTGCACGTGATCGACCACTGTTCTGGAATCGAGCTTGCGATGGACAAAGGCGGGCCGGGCGAAATATACAACATCGGCGGCGACAACCAGCGGCCCAATATCGAGATTATCAGGTTGATCCTCGAAGTCACGGGCGCCGACAAGAGCCTCATCAAGCACGTGGAGGACCGCCCCGGCCACGATCGCCGTTATGCGCTGGATTCCACCAAACTCCTCGGTATGGGCTGGTCGAGGGCGCACGATTTCGAGACAGGTATGCGCGATACCATAGGCTGGTATATGGCAAATGAGTCCTGGTGGCGGCCGATCAAAGAGAGCAAGGGCCACAGGGAGTTCAGCGAGAAGTGGTATGCGAACAGATAAGCCTCTTACGGGCCGCTTGGGAGTCATAACCAGGAGCCTGGTCTCGATGCGGGCCAAGCCGGACGAAAAGTCCGAGCAGACCACTCAGGGCCTCATCGGCCAGCCGATTTGGGTGCAGGGCGGACAAGGGGACTGGCTGTTCGTCCAGACGTGGGACTCATATCGCGCCTGGGTGCAGGCAGACCACGTGAAGATGCTCGATGGCGAGGTTGCTTACGCATCGGCGGGGCCTGTGGCGGTAATTCGAGAGCTGTTCGCGGATATCTTCGCCGAGCCGCACGACCGGTCGGAGGTCATAACCAAGGCGACCATATCCGCCGAACTCGAACTCGTAAGGGCGGAGAATGGCTGGACGGAAATCAGGCTGCCGGGCGGGCGGCACGGGTTCGTCAGGAAGCAGGACGCCAGGCTCGTGGACAAGGACCTGGCCCAGACCATCTGGCTGCCCGACCCCAGGAAGCTTACCGAAACCGCGATGAGGTTCGTCGGCGTGCCTTACCTGTGGGGCGGAACGTCGCCGTTTGGACTGGACTGCTCGGGGTTCGTTCAGCTCGTTTATCACATTCAGGGCGTCACTCTGCTGCGGGACGCCCACATGCAGGCATCGGACCCCCGCGCCATGCCCCTCGACAGGGCCGACCTGGCCGCCGGGGACCTCGTCTTCTTCGCCGGAAAGAAGCCGGAGGATAAGCGCATCACCCACGTCGGAATGATGCAGGATCGAGAACAGTGCATCCACTCATGCGGCGATTTCGGCGTGATCATCACCCCTCTCGACGACCCCCATTATCAAAGCATCTACCAGCGCGCCGTGCGGATGAGACTCGACACCCTCGACCCGGGCGGAGGAGCGCCGAGGGACTGAAGGGGCAGTTTTGAGTTTTAAGTGTTGAGTGTTGATCTCCGGGGAACCCGGCCCCCGATGCCCCTTCGAATGAATTCGAGGCAACTGATTACAAAGTCCACCTTCGTGGACTGGGAGTGCGGTCGCCGTAGCCGTTGACTCGACACGCTGGGCGGTATAGAATTGGATATGAGTAAGACCGACCCCCCTGCCTGTGGAACCCGCAGCAGCGCCAGCGAGATGATTGTGTCCGGGCACGTTTCGAGCGCTGTGTGGTCGGTGGCGTGGCCGACTGTCATCAACACCCTCATCCTGAACGCATACACGTTGATCAACACGTGGTTTCTGGGCCAACTTCCAAACTCCGGCGATCCGCTTGCCGCCTCGGGCGTTGGCGGCCAGATCATGATGATCCAGTTCTCTCTACTTATCGGTCTCGCCGCGGGCACGGGGGCATTGGTGAGCCAGTTCCTCGGCGCGCGGCGCAACGACGACGCTATCGGGGCCACCAGACAGTCGATGCTCCTGTCGGTGGTCGTGGCATCGATATCGGCAATACCGCTGATCGTATATGCGAGGCCGCTGATGCGCATGATCTGCGATAAGCCGGCGATTGTTCCGCTGGCTGCCGATTATACGGCTATCATAAGCTGCTTTTCGATCGCCACATTTCTGTATATGATCATCGTGACCGCCCTGCGCAGCGCGGGCGATGTCAAGAGCGCGCTATACGCAGGCGCGTCAGTCACGGTCGTGAACATCGTCCTGGACTGGTTCCTGATACTCGGGCACGGGCCGTTTCCGGTCATGGGCATTCGTGGGGCAGCCTGGGCCACGGGGATCTCCCGAATCATCGGTGTGCTGATCACCATCTGGTTCCTGAAGCGCTCGGTGTTGGGCGAATCGTTCTCCCATTTCAAACACCACGACGGCTACACAAGGCAGCTTCTCAAGATCGGCTGGCCCGCGATGCTCACCAACATGTTGTGGAGTATTGCCGCCGCGCTCTATGTGAAAGTCATCGCAATTCTGCCCGGCTCCGATGCCGTGGCCGCCTATACAGTCGCCATGAGACTGGAGTGCCTCGCGTTCATGCCGGGGCTGGCCTACAGCCAGGCGGCGACTCCTTTAGTGGGTCAGAACCTTGGCGCGGGCAAACCCGACCGGGCCGCCCACTGCGCCTGGATCGCAACGCTGCATGCCGTGGCGATCATGTCTTTCTTCGCACTCGTTTTTCTGGTATTCCCCCAACAGTTGGCGCATCCGTTTGCGAAGAACGCGTCGCCCGCGGTAATGCCGGCAATAGTGCTTTATCTGCGCATCAATGCGATATCAGAGCCTTTTCTTGCGCTGAACATGGTCTTGAGAGGCGCTCTGCAGGGGGCAGGCGACACCCTGATGCCGGCGTTGTTCACGCTCATATCGTTCTATATCGTCAGGCTTCCGCTGGCGCTGCTCTTGTCCGTCCACCTCGGCTACGGTGTGACAGGCGCCTGGATAGCAATGGCGTCTTCCACCATTCTCTCCGGCGTGCTGATGGCTGTGTGGTTCCAGATGGGTCACTGGCGCAGGCGCAGCCTGGTGGGAGCGGATTGAACGCCGCACCCCGGCCAATATCTTTGACATTTCAGCATTTCAATGCCGGAATGGCCTGCCTGGCTACTCAGCAGGCGTTGCGGCCTCATTTCGCCTGCGCGCCGCAGCCTCCAGACTCTTTCGACGTTCAGGAGTAAAATAGGGCCATAGGCCGCCTGTGTTGATCTTGAGGGAATACGGCGTCTTGCCGTCTGTGCCCTTGATGACCATCGCATACTGCGCAGGCGTGGAAAAACCTGGTGGTATTCTCACGTTCTCCTCCGCGCCGGTCTCCTTCGAGTTTTCGGTGGCCTTGGTTGCCGGAAGCATCACCGGCCTTACCGTTTCAGACGTTTCCCTGTCAATCCTCAGAACAAGGCTCGGGATCACGTCCGGATTCAGAAGTCCGCGCCACTCCGGCGCCCTGGGCGGCCCAACGCTCGATGCAACTCCCGCCGGATCCGCATTCGCAGACCCGCGCGAGGCAGAGCTTTCTTCCATCGCGCCGAAAAGCCGGCTGTCATCCTCCCCCATTCTATACTTGATAAACTGCAATATGGGGGTCTTGTCCAACCGGGCAAGCGAAAGCCCGTCGCCGCTCTTGGCCTGCGCTTTGTTTGTGGGGCTCAGGGAGTTGTATAATGCCCAGAGCGGCTGGGTGGTCTGGTCAACAAAACTCCAATACTGCAGGTTGGGAAACTTCTGCCAGCCAAGCCATTCAAGCACACCTTCCCGGGTGTAGTCGCTGAGTTGTGCCAGGTCGTCCAGATCGACCCCATCCCCGTTCGCCTTGGCAATCACGTTGTTCACAATGCTCTCGGGCAGCAGTCTCTTGTGGTTGCGGAACCACACCATGTCTTCACCCACCATGGCCTTGGCGTCCGCATCCCATTTCCAGGAACAGGTTATCGTATTCGAGATCAGTAACCACGACTCGGTTTGGCGGCCAGTTGGCTGCCCCCGGTCGCGATGGGAAGTAAAATCCGCGCAAACAACACTCAACCCCGTGGCTTTTGAGACGGCAATAATCGCGTCCGCGGCCGGCACGGGTTTGCCGTCCGCATTCGGCTGGATTGCCACCTTCTGGCTGAGCTGGGCAGATTCGCAGTCTTTAGCGCTTAGTTCCTTCAGATCGGGGCAGACGGAACCCAGCCGAGGCATCTCCGGTAACTCCGGCCGCTTGGGCAGTTTGCCGCGATAGTTGGCGGCTCCCCAAGCGAGGTCGGCCATATCGGCAGCGCTTGTCGAGGAGGTCCTTTCTGTCGTCTCACCTTCTGAACTGGATAATTGGACCCCTGCCTCAACTGCGACAACTCCGTCGTGCAGGGAGATTCGAATCCGTCCGTCCTCCAGTTCCGCCGCCGGAACGGGCTGGAGAGAGGGCCGACGGGGATCTTCGATTCCGGAAAAGGCCCCCTCGTCCGTAAACCTTATGAATTTCGTCTCCGCAGCTCGAATGAAAGCGAGACTAGCTTCCCGCAGACCTGCGGGAGCGTTGCGCGGGCTGAATCGAATTGCATTGCCGGCCAGCACCGCAGTCATCGTCTCTTTGTCCAAGGCAGCCAAGAATCTCGATGCCTCAATCTCAAAAGCTGCGCCCTTGTACCATCCGTCGAGCCAATCGGCCGAAGCGGCAGCGTAACCTGGAGGTTTGATCTCCGATGCGGGAATGTCCTTGAGTTGTGTGGCGGTCTGCAGACTCCAGGCTGCCATATTCTTCTCAAAATCCTGCGCGGCTTTGTCAAAGTCGTCCATAGCCTTAACTGCTCTGGGGTCGCGCACGATTCGATAGCGTATCTCGCCATTCTCGGTCTTGCCGGCCTTCAATACCGACTGCGTGCTGTAAGTAAGCCAGAGAAGAACTTTTCTGAGGGGAACACCCCGCAGGGCAACCGTCACCGGTATGTCCCTCGCACGCCAGTCACTGGGGCTCGCGCCGGAGTAGATCGTGACCTTGCTCATCTTCGCCAGGTCCTCGATCACCTTGTGAAGCCGGGCGTTGCCGGCGTCATACTCGATCTTTGCATCCAGCCTCTTGTCGGTTTCCCAGAGCGGCGGCGAAGCCGCACGTTCCACACGCGCGACCGTATTGGGGTCGACGGTGACTCTGCCGACGGCGAGTGCAGCAGCAGTCACGGATACGAGCGATGCGACCAACAGCAGTCGGTAAATGATGCGATTCATCAAAGCCTCCATTTGTCCATTTCACGCTCTCAGCGCCGGCGTAACCAGCCGCGCGGTCGAGCCGTGCCGCGACTTACCCGCGGAAACGGACTGAAAATCAGCCTTTTCCAGAATATTAGACTAGCCATCACGCCGGAATGTTAACACAGGTTTTGGTTCTTGTCGAGACAACTCCGCTTTTCCTCGGTGCCCGGCAATGCTTGATATTGATGCGGCAGCCTTACTCACCGAGCCACCGGCGTAATTGGAGAAGGGAGAACGGGCGCGGGAGGAGTAGAAGTAGGTAGTGACTCGCCCACGGAGGGAAAATAAACGATGACCAAACAACTACCTCGCCCGGCGCGCATTGGGATTGTGGGCACGGGCAACATTTCAAAGCTGCATTTGGATGGCATGCGGGAACACCCGGATCGGGCGGTTTGCGTCGCGCTGTGCGATCCGCGCCCGGATAACCTGAAGGCTCGTCAAGAGGAATATGGGATACAGACCACATTCCCGAGCGTGGAGGAGTTCGCGGCGAAGAGCGGGGTGGATGCGGCGATTGTCTGCACACCCACGCAGCTCCGGCTGGAGGTGCTGGAGCCGCTGATGCAGGCGGGAATTCCGATACTCTGCGAAAAGCCGTTGGCGGAGACATATCAGGAAGCCAAGGCGATAGCCGAGGCAGCGGATGGATATGGCGTGCCGGTCGCGGTGAACCAGAACTTCAGACGTCATTTCACGTTCGCGATGGGGCGTGACCTGCTTGCGCGCAGCGACTTCGGCAAGCCGATTCATCTGGTGCAGAAGGCGATGGGGCTGCGGCGGGACGCGGGATGGCGGCTGGACAGGCATCGCTACGTGATGTCAGTGATGTCCATCCACTGGTTCGACGGATATCGCTTCCTACTGGACGACGAGCCGGAGACGATCTACGTTCGGGGCGTCAACTCACCGGCAACTCCCGGCGGCAACGATACGGCTGTATCGATGGTGCTGGAGTTCGGCAAAGGGGCGGTAGTGTGCCTTTCCGAGAGCTTTTCGAGCTTCACTGGCGATTGGGACGGCACGCTGTATTGCGATTGCGAGCGCGGCGGGCTGGTGATGGGGTATGGCAAGATCGAAACAGTCGATGCCGCGCGGCAGAAGCAGGCGTTCGAGAATCCCTACGACAAGGCCCAGGCGACATATTATGTGCTGGACGACCTGTTGAGCGCGGTCGAAGAGGGCCGGCAGCCGGAGACGGCGGTGCAGGACAATATAAAGAGTCTAAGGATAATGGAGGCGGCGTATAGGTCACTCGCCGAAGGCCGCGTCGTGAGAATCGAGGAGATACAATGAAACTGGCATTTTCCAAACCGACCGGGACCGCCGAGGAAACACGGGAGCTGTTTACCACGTTTGGCGAGCGCGGCTTCGATGGCCTGCAGCTCAAGCCGGGGCAGTATTCGCCGTATTTCGGCCAACCGGAGAGGTTCATCGAGGATTGGGGGGCATATCCGGGATCATCGCAGGGAATGATCGCATGGTGCGCGCTGGATGATGAGGGACAGGCTCTCCTGCGTAAGACCATCGATCTGGGATCGAAGATAGGAACCCACGTGGTGGTCTACTGCCACAACGCCCCGCACGAGGGCATTACGCCGGACGATCTGCGCGGATACGCGAAACAGATATCCGAGTTCGGCCGGGAGGCGCGGGACAAGGGCGTCAGGCTCTCGCTGCATAACCATTACAATTTGCCGGTGATGCTCCCGGAGGACACCGAGATATTCTTCGACGCCGTGGAGGACAACGCCGTCGGCCTCACGGTGGACACGGCGCATCTGGTGAAGTCGGGCGTGAGGGATGTGGCGGGCTACATCCGGCGGTTCGCCGGGGTGATCGACAACTTCCACATGAAGGACATTATCAACGGTCAGTTCGCGGTGATTGGAACGGGCGAGATAGATTTCGACCCAATCTTCGCGGCGGTCAAAGAGATAGGCTATGACGGCTGGGTCTCGGCGGACGAAGAAAGCGGCGCGGGCATGCGCGAGGCGCTGATCGGGTGCAGAACGGTGCTTGGGCGATTGGTTTGCTAATCAATGATGGACGTATGTATAATTAGCGGCAGGCTGGATATGCGGCGTGTTGAGCAGCTCAGGCAGCGGGTCCGAGCGGCGATGGAAGAGCCGCCCGTGAAGTTCGACTGCCCGGCACGCATTGACGCGCGGTTCATGTCCGAAGCGCTTGCCGTGCGCAAGGCCCGCGCGATTGAACTCAAGCTCTCGGTGCTGCCTCTGGACCTCTGGGACGGCCAGTTGATCGCCGGCTCGATGACCCTCGAAAACCCCCGAGTGCACGCCGAGCGCGGGTTCCCGAAATACATCACCGACGCCGAGGAGGCAGCAGCCGACAAGCTGGGCTTGAGCATGTGGTATGTGTTCGGCCACATAGTCCCGGACTACTCATCGCTTCTCGCGAAGGGGCTGATGGGTATTCGGGCCGACGTCGAGGCCGAATGCGCCAATGCAAAGGATGCGGGGGAACTCGCGTTTCTCGATTCCGTGATCATATCCCTCGATGCGGTTATGGCATACGCGGATCGGCTGGCCGCTCACTGCGATGCCCAGGCCCGAACGCAAACCGACCCGCTGCGGGCTTCGGAACTCCGCCAAATGGCCGCCAACCTGCGGCAGGTTCCGGCGGGCCCGGCCCAGACGTTTTGGCAGGCGCTGCAGTCGGTGTGGACGCTGCACATGTGCTTCCATTCGACACTCGATGCGCTCGCCGTCGGGCGCCTCGACCAGTTCGTGTGGCCATATCTCAAGGCCGACCTCGATGCGGGCCGGATCGATATGGACTCAGCGGCGGAACTGGTCGATTGCTTCTGCCTCAAGTTCAACGAGCGCGCCAAAACCACCGAGGACCAGCGCCCCGACAGGCGTTCACCCGAGGAACTCGACTTCAATCGCAAGTCCCGGCACTATACGTCTTCACAGATTTGGACCACGCGCGATTCCATCGACGCCACCAACCATTGGCTTCAAAACATCATAGTTGGCGGCGTTACTCCCGAGGGAACGGACGCCACGAATCCCCTCACGTTCCTACTGCTAGAAAGCTGCCGGCGCAACAAGATGACCAATCCGGTCTTGACCGTCAGGTTCCATAAGGGGTCTCCCGATGAACTCGTGCGATACACGTGCGAGGTCCTCAAGGACGGCGGCGGGATGCCCGCCATCTTCAACGACGAGGAGCTGATTGGTTCGCTCGAGCGCATCGGGATCCCGACCGAGGACGCGCGGGATTACACCAACGACGGCTGCTGGGAGATCATCATCCCGGGCCGCACCGATTTCGGGTTCCTCAGGCTCAGCACCATGCTCTGCCTGGAATGGGCGTTAAACGGGGGTCGCACGCGGGTGACCGGGCGGATGGCCGGTCTGGACACGGGGGACGCGCGGGCACTCGCGAGCTATGATCAGCTCTGGCAGGCGTTTCTGACCCAGCTTGATGGCCTGATTGGCAGGACCGTTGAAAGGATTGCCCGTGCTATCGACGAGCGCAGCACCATCGCCCCGGTCCCGCTTCTCAGCGCCCTTATCGACGGCGCTGTCAGTTCCCGTCGTGATATGACCGCAGGTGGCGCGAAGTTCAGGCTGTTCAGCATGCTCCTCGAAGGGGCCGCGCACACGATCGATTCACTTGTGGCTATCAAGAAGGTCATTTTCGAGGAGAAGCGCGCGGATATGTCCGCGTTGTGCGATGCCCTGGACGCCAACTTCGAGGGCTACACTGAATTGAGGTCCAGACTCTCGGACGCTCCCAAATACGGCAACGACGATGACGAGGCGGATTCGGTGGGCCGCGAGCTGATCGATGCGTTCACGTCCATCGTCGCCCGCCACGCCGAAGCCCACGCACCGCACGTCAGGTTCCCGGCGGGGGTCGGGACGTTCTCGTGGTTCATCGGCATCGGCGAGGGGCTCGGGGCGTCCCCCGACGGGCGATTGTCGGGCGAGCCCGTTTCATCCAACTTCTCGCCGGCCCTCGCGCGCGACGTCGAGGGTCTGCCGGGGGCGATTCTGTCATACGCGAAGATGCACAACTGCAACCTGCCCGCCGGAAGCCCGCTGGATCTGCGCCTCATGCGCAAGCTCGTGGAAGGTGACGAAGGCACGAGCCGGATGGCCGCCCTGATTCGCGGCTTCGTGGACACCGGCGGCAGCATGATGACTTTAACCGTGGCGGACACCGAGGAGCTTAGAGCCGCCCAGCGCGAGCCCGAGAACTACAAATCGCTGCGGGTCAGGGTCGGGGGCTGGTGCGCATATTTCACGATGCTCAGCGGCGAGCAGCAAAAGCATCACATCCGTCGACAAGAGGGCCGGTCGTGAGCGTGGAAGGTCTGATATTCGATATCGACAGGTTCGCCATCCACGACGGCCCTGGGATTCGCATGGCGGTCTATACCAAGGGCTGCCCCCTGAACTGTAAATGGTGCCACAGCCCCGAGTCACGCAGCCCGCGCCCCGAGATGGTGTTCGTCCGGGACAGATGCGTGCTCTGCGGGAAGTGCGTGGCCGCCTGCGCCCGCTCAGTCCACAGCGTTGACGCCGACGGCCATCACATCGACCGCGCCCAATGCGCCGGCTGCGGGGCATGCAAAGTCCACTGCCCCAATGGAGCCGTTGCGATGAGGGGCTATCGGATAAGTTCGGACGCCATAATCGCTCGTGCCGCGAGGATGAAACCGTTCTTCGATCACTCCGGTGGCGGCATCACGTTGACCGGGGGAGAGGTCACCATGCAGCCCGATTTCGCGGCCGAAATCCTGTCCGGCTGCAGGGCGCTTGGGGTGCACACAGCCATCGAGACCACGGGGGCGTGCGATTGGACCATACTGGAGCGGCTCGTCGCGCTCAGCGACCTGGTCCTCTACGACCTCAAACTCGCGGACGATGAAGAGCACATGCGATGGGTCGGCGCCTCTAATCGGTTAATACTTGAAAACGCCGCCAGGCTATCCGGCGCGAATGTCCAGGTCCGCATCCCGCTCATACCCGGCATCACCGACACCCAGCAGAACCTCGGCGCTCTCTTCTCATTCATGCAATCCGCCGGCCTGCGCTCGGTGGCGCTGCTCCCATTCAACCCGCTGACTCCCGCCAAATACGAATGGCTCGGCCTGACCTGCCCAATCACCGGTGAACCCCAGAGCCCGGAGCAACTCGACCGCCTGATCGCGCTCGCCGGGTGCCACGATCTGGTTGCTTCGGTGTCCTGACACTCCGCTTCCTCGCCAGCCACCCTCCCCCAAGCATCGCGGCGAGGGCCGCCAACGATGATGGCTCGGGGACGCCGGCCGGGACGGGGCCTTCGAGGCCGAAGAGATTGCCCCTGGAGTCGACGACGTATACCGTGCCGCCCAGCCCGATTGCCGGCGATGTGTAGATCGTGCCTCCCAGTGTTTGGGACCATTTCACCGACCCGTTGGTCGGGTTCAGCGCGGTCACGACGCCATTCCACGAGCCATAGATGATCGTGCCGAAGTAGTCGATGGTGGGGGCGGAGTATATAGATGTGTATGAACGCTGGGTCCATTTGAGCGAGCCGTTGGGGTTGACGGCGTAGAGGTTAGCGTCCTGGCTGCCGAAATAGACCGTGCCGTCACGTGCGATCGCCGGCGCGGTCGTGATCTTCCCCATCGTCTGGTATCTCCAATTGATGCCGCCGCTCGGGTTCAGAGCGTAAAGGCAGCCATCATTGGACCCCGCGTAGATTGTGCCGTCATTGCCCACCGCGCAGTTGCCGCTGGAGGAGATGTCGCCAGACACCCACTTCAGCGAGCCGGTGGAGTCAAGCGCATAGAGATGGCCGTCGGTGGAAGGCGCGTAGATGACGGAGCCGTCGGGCGATGCCGCGAGCGACTGCATCAGCAAGCCGCCTGTTTGGAGGCTCCACTTAAGCGTGCTGTTGGGGTTCACGGCATATACCCGTCCACCCTCGTCGCCAAGGTAGATGCATCCGGACCGGTCGATAAGCGGCGAGCCGTTGATGCCGCCGGTCGCTACCCGGAACGCGGTGGACCAGTGGTCGGTTCCGTCAGGCGCCAGCGAATAGGCCTTGCCGTCGAGTACGCCGAAGTATACGTTTCCCGCGCTGTCGATTGCTCCGCTTGCGCAGGCCGTGCCGCCGAGCTTTCTCTTCCAGTTGAGCGCGCCCCCGCCATCGATGGAGTATACATTCTTATCATACGCGGCAATGTAGACCGATCCGTCCCTGCCGATGACGGGCGAGGTGCTGCATGTGGTCCCGGTGGCATAGGTCCAGACCCGGTTGGGCTTGGATGTGGCCGCATATCCGGACCTGCCGGTGCGCTGCATGTCTCCTCTATAGAGAATGGGTTGATTGTTGTCCTGTGCCATTGCCACCGGGCAGGCGCCGGCGGCGAGTGCCAGGATCGCGATGGCCTTGTGCATTCGGCCCGCGTTGGACTTTATTATTCGCATATTGATCCCTACCCCTGAAATCGTTGCTGCCATGCACACTGCAATAATCGTGCCATATCCGCAACTTGTTGAGGCATCGGTGTGGCAGGCGTGTATATGGCAGAGCTAATGCACATATTTACCGGCTGAGCTGTGACGTCTTATGTCAATGCTGCAGAGCTGTTGACCATTGCGGGTGTTTTTGTGGTCGCTAGGTTTGAAACCATGTGGCCGCT